>RCNI01000052.1_pt1 | contig 72752 bp, 59 predicted proteins | sample 2041151 | NCBI WGS metagenome assembly RCNI01 (sample SAMN09708214, study PRJNA481090) | feces metagenome | isolation source: feces | place: Antarctica: Albino Rookery
AGGATAGGCGGCTGATTGCTGGCCGCAGACATTGGCTCCCGAAAAGGGAGGGGACCCGCTTGCGGGGAGGATCTGCGGAAGCAACAGCCACCATCCGACATAATAAAAGAGGGAAACTCAGTCTATTGAGTCACCCTCGCTATTATTAAAAAATCAATTATTGGGCACTTTTAAATTGAAAGTATGAAAATATCTCGTTAAATGTTTGAAAAATATCTGTATAAATCGATTTTGTTCTTGTAATTGTTTATTGTTCAATATCTTTCAGAGGAAAAGCCATTACATTAAGTTCTGAATTAATGTTAATTGCTTAAATATTCTTTAGAATTTCTGATTTTTACTTCCAGAGTGAAACATATATAAGCAATATGAAGTATGGTATAATACCATAAAACGTTTTATCCGCTGTCAGGTGCAATTTAAATTAATGTTTAAAATATTTGCAATTAAGGAATTTATTGTCCAACTTTCGAATAGCCGATTAGAGGGAGTGTCTCTCAAGTCTTACTTTGAAGAAAGATTTTATACTTATTCAATAATTAAATGTATAGCTTATGGAAAAAATGAAACTTTTTTTCTCAGCGTTGCTGGTGTTAGTAGCAACTAATGTTGCTCTTGCTCAAAGTGGCAAGGTGACAGGAGTTGTGAAGGATTTGAGTACTGGTGAGCCTATTCCATTTGCATCTGTAATGGAGAAGGGTACCATGAATGGTGTCTCAGCTGATGTCGATGGCGTGTATGTCATCCGTATCGCCGATATGTCCAAAGCTGTCTTGGTCGCCAGTTCTGTAGGTTACAAGAATCTGGAATTTGCTGTGGCCGGTAGGGAATCTATAAGTGTGGAGCTTCCTGTAGACAACAAATTGGAGGAAGCGATTCTTGTAGGTTACGGTTCCAAAAAGAAATTAGGTTCCATCGTAGGTTCCGTTTCAGTCGTCGGACAGGAGACATTGAAGAATACCCCTACTGCCAATATTTCTGATGCCTTGCAGGGACAGGTGGCAGGTTTGGCTGTCGCTTCCGCTTCCGGTGACCCTTCAGAAATCGCTTCATTCCGTGTGAGAGGAAACAACTCCATCAACACATCTACCACTCCATTGTTCATCTTGGATGGTACTCCTGTCGGTTCCGGCATATTCAATGCGTTGAATCCCAATGATATTGAAAGCATGACAGTGTTGAAGGATGCCGCATCTACTTCTATTTACGGTTCACGTGCCGCCAATGGTGTCATTGTTATCTCTACAAAAAAGGGAAAACTGAATGAGAAATCTCACATCACCCTTCGTGGCACTTATGGATTCTCCCAGATTGCTCATGATGGAATGTCCATGATGAATTCCAACCAGTATATCAAATTCAGAGATATGCTAGGCGCTCCTGTTTCAGATGAAATCAAGAATTTGGTCGAAAAATATGGTATCAGCACTAACTGGCGTGATGAAGTTTTCGACAGTCATGCCCCGACTTATAATCTGGACGCTTCTGTTCGTGGCGGTTCTGAGAGATTGGCTTATTTTATCTCAGTCAACCATATGGAGCAGGAAGGTATTATTGCACAATCAGGTACTCGTCGTGAGTCTGTACGCTTCAACTTTGATTCCAAAGTGAACAGCTGGTTGAAGATAGGCTTGAGTTCTAATATAGCATATCAGAAATATCGTCAGAACAATGAGGCCCAGGCAGCACACAAGGGTATCTATGGCTCCAATCCAACTGTTTTTGCCAGAAAAGCGATGCCTTTCGATTCTCCTTATTACTATACAATTGATGAGAAAGGTGATATTCATTATGGCGACAAGGCCGAGTATCTACATTATTCGGGCATGTTCCATCCTAGTTATGTCAACAATCATCGGTCTGTTGTCAGAGAGAATCTGTCCGGTAACCTCAATCTCTATGAGCAGATTACTCCGATCAAGGGCCTGATTATCCGCTCACAGCAGTCTTTGGATGGTTCTGACTATACAGTACACAATGTTGGCTTTGTCAGACCTGATTTCGAGTCTCCAATGGGTGACAAGAAAAAAGGTGAAGCAGGTTATCATCAAGAAAATTTCTCAAGGGATTTTACCTTCACTTCAAACAATACCATCGAATACAAGTTTGATATCAACCGCCATTCTGCAACTTTCCTTTTGGGACATGAGTCTATTGTTTCCAATGATCAGGGCTTTGGTGTCTGGACGGAAGGACATACTGACAACCGTATGTTGAGACTTTCACAGGGTACAGTTGTTACTATGAGAGATGTCACAGACAGAAAAGTGGAATCTGTAATGAATTCATTCTTTGTCACAGGCAACTACAGTTTCGCTCAGAAATATAATGTCGATCTTTCTTTCCGTCGTGATGGCAGTTCAAAATTTGCACCTGGACATCGTTGGGCCAACTTCTATTCTGTCGGCGCGATGTGGAACCTCAAGAAGGAGAATTGGCTGAAAGAGGTTTCTTGGTTGGATGAACTTTCTCTCAAGGGCAGTTATGGTACTACTGGCAACTCCGGTATTGGCAACTATGCTTATCTTGGCCTTCTCGGCAGTGGTAACAATTATAATGGAAATGCCTCTCTGGGACTGTCACAGCCTAGCAACTATGATTTGAAATGGGAGTCTGTCGCATCCGCGAACATCGGATTATATGCCAGTTTCTTCAATCGTTTCAATTTTGAGGTTGACCTTTATCACAAGACTACTTCTGATATGATTTTGGAAATCCCATATTCCATGACAACTGGCTATTCTCTTGGTGTCGGTAATGTCGGTGAAATGGTGAACAAGGGTATTGATCTCAATGTGTCCGTAGATCTCGTAAAGACAAGAAGCGTGCTCTGGAATTTCAGAGCCAACTTCAACTACAACAAGAATGAAATCACCAAGTTGTTCAATGGACTCAATGAATTTTCTATTCCAGATACTGGTTTGAAATATACAGTCGGTCATTCTCCAACAGAGTTCGCTGCCGTGAGAAGACATGGTGTCGATCCTCGTGACGGTAAACTTGTATGGCTGGATAAGGATGGCAACCTTACCAAGAGATTCAACGAAGAGAGAGATGCTGTGCTTACAGGAAAAGACTGTATTTCTCCATTTACAGGTGGTTTCAGTACCAGTGTCGTCTGGAAAGGGCTCAGCTTCAGTGCAGACTTTGCATGGGCTGGCAAGAAATATATGTACAACAATGATAAGTTCTTCCTTGAAAATGCAGCTTTCGCAACTGAATGGAATCAGAGTACAAAGATGTTGGAAATGTGGACAGAGCCAGGCCAGAAGACTGATATTCCAAGAAGAGACGAGAATATCCAGTTTGATGACTATTTCCTGGAAGATGCTTCATTCTTGAGATTGAAGAATGTGACTCTTCAATATTCTCTACCTCAGAGCCTTTTGAGAAAGACTAAAGTGATTGACAAACTTTCAGTTTTTGCAACTGGACGTAACTTGCTCACTTTCACCAAGTATTCTGGTTATGACCCGGAGGCGGAAACTAACATAGGCAAATTCTTCTATCCAAATACCAAACAGTTCGTATTTGGTCTCGAGATTTCATTTTAATTAAATCTGAATTAGACATGAAAAAATTAATATATGTATTTTCTTTGATTACTCTGGCGTTCAGCGTTAGTTTCTGTGACATGAATAAGTTGCCTGAAGGCACTTTGGATGATGAAACAGCACTGCAGTCATTGAATGATTGCGAGCGCTTCAGAAATAATCTGTATCTGAATCTGAAAGGGTTGACCAACGGTGCCAATGTTTATCTCACCGATCTTCAGGCGGATGAATTTCAAGGCACAGTCATCAATGGCAACCGTTCCGGTATTATCCATGCAGGTTCTTTCAGTTCAAAGGATGGTGAATTTGAAGGATTATGGGGGTCTTGCTACAGTGTGATCTCATCAGTCAATTATTACCTTGAAAAAGTAGATGCTCTGGTAGAAAAGGGCGCATTTGACGAGGCCGAACTGGTGCAGATCAATCGCTTCATTGCCGAAGCCAAATTTGTGAGAGCATATTGTTACTATATGCTGACAGACCGTTTCTGTGAACCTTATTCTGCAGAAAACGCAACTGCCGCGAACAAAGGAGTGCCAGTGGTGAAGCAATATCATCCGACTGGAGACAATACAAAATACCCTGCAAGAGGAACTCAGCAGGCAGTATATGATTTTATCAATGAAGATTTAAACGATGCCTTGACTGGACTTCAAGCCTTCGAGGTAAAAGACAAATCTAATGTGGCTCCTAATGCACCTTACTTGAATTCGTATGCGGTGTATGCTCTGCAGGCTCGTATCGCTTTGAACAAGGGTGAAAAGAAAGTGGCTCTCGAACTGGCTGAAAAGGTGATCAAATCAGGTTTCTTCCGTCTTGCCAAATTGGACGAAGTACAGAAAATGTGGTTGAATGATGAGGCCGATGAATTGATTTTCAGACCATTCAAGAGCAAGGAAGAACTTGGCGGCTCAATTGGCATTACTTATCAGGGTGTCAAGAAAGATGCGGCTGACTATATTCCAGCTTCTGAAACCATGGCACTCTTTGACGAAGGAGATGCTCGTTTCCCTATTTATTTCACAAAATTCAATCTGATTGTCGAAGGCGAGCCAGTTCCTGCGTTTGTCTTCCAAAAATTCCCGGGCAATCCGGATTTGCAGATAACGTCTGAGCCAAATTATCAGAACATGTCCAAACCTTTCCGTCTATCAGAATTATATCTGATTGCGGCAGAGGCCTGTGCAGAGTCTGATTCGGATCTTGCAAACAAATATTTGAAAGATCTTCGCGTGAATCGTATCAAAGGCTACAATGCGGAAAGTACCTATAAGGGAGCGGCTCTGATTTCTGAGATTCGTCTTGAAAGACAGAGAGAGCTTCTCGGAGAAGGTTTCCGTCTTACCGATTTGCGTCGTTGGGGGCTTGGCTTTACTCGTGGTACCAAACATCCGGAGAATACTGATGTTGAAAATATTATAATGCCTAATGGCAAGGGCTTGAAATATCAGCCGGGCGACCATCGTTATACATGGCCAATTCCTTCTGCCGAGATCCAGGCCAATCCACAGATGAAGGGACAGCAGAATCCAGGATATTAATAATGAACTTTAGAAAAGAGAGTATATGAAAACAATTAATAAAATAGGTGCATTGCTTCTTGCCTCTGTCCTTCTGGCGGCTTGTGCAAAAGATGATGTCAAAGTGAACTCTGCTGAAGCTAAAGTAGGATTGCAGAAGACGGAGTTCTCTTTCAAAGAGAATTTGAATTTGATTGAGATTCCTGTCGTCGTCGAGGGCGAAGTGAATGGAGTGGTCAAGGTAAAGGTTGAATTCAAGGAGACTGGCAAGGAACCTGCTGTCGAGGATACAAATTATATTGTTACCAGCAAGGAATTGACCATCAATGCAGAGGAAAAACAAGGAGCAATTGAGGTCCTTCTGTACGATAATGACATTATTGAGAAAACAGGTGGAAGAACGTTTGCTGTCAAGATTGTTGAAGCGAAGGGTGCGTCCATCGATGCTGAAAAGGCTGAGTGTGTGGTTACTTTGAAAGACAATGACGCTAACTTCTATGAGCGTCTTGCTGGCAAATGGACAGGAAAGATGGCGGCAGGTGACATCAAGGTCAATATTCAGGCTTATCCAGAAGGTCATGTTCTTTATGACAAGCAGCTTGTTTTGGTATTGGAGGAGCCGAAGAACGGTATTCCATGCAATTTTACGTTGAATTACTCATACGATAAGGAGACCAAGAAGATTGAGCTTTCTACGCCGCTTGGAGAAGTGGTCGCAGAGGGACTTGATTTTGGTGGCAATATCGGTGTCGGTTTCATTGTTTCCAGCATTTTTAATGGCAACGATGTTCAGGTTGAGGGTGAGATCAAGTGGACACTCAGTGAGGATATGAAGACCATTACTCCGCAGCTCGGAGAAAAAGAAGGGATTTCAGGAATTATCTTCAATGAAGCTGGATTTACCGGTTATTTGTTCTTTGCTTATCCAGGTCTGGTTTTGACTAAATAATATCAGGAAAGAATAAGGTGTCAAAGGATACGGATCAATCCGTATCCTTTTTTGTTTCTACATATTTATTCTGGTCGGATTTTTATTCTGATATTCTATGATTTGATTTGATACAAGTAAATTTATCTTTATATTACACAGTTTAAGTATTCGTATATTATATCAACAAAACTTCTAATATGAGAAGATATCTGATACCATTTTGTATTTTTCTGGGACTTGTTTCTTGTAACAAGGAAGAACAGGAGAGTGTGAAAGAAATGACACCGGCTCCTGCGGAAATAATTCAAGAGACTCTTTGTGAAAAAGGGGTTTCTTTTGTCAAGTTGTCTGAAAATCTTGCTTCGCAGCTTGAAGAGGAATTGAAATCCTCTGATTTGCCGACCCGTTCTTCTGCCTTTGGTGAGATTGTAGGTGATTTGGGCGTAACCTCTTTTGAACGTTTGTTCCCATATGATGACAAATATGAGAAGCGTCAGAGGCGTGATGGTTTGCATCTTTGGTACAAACTTGAATTTGATGAGAAGATCAGCCTGACCAAGGCATCTTCCGATATTTCTTCTATCCCGGGCGTTGAAATTGTTGAGCCACAGCGAAAGATCGCAATCGGCAGGTTCAATGATCCGGAGTTCTCCAATCTTTGGGGCTTGTTCAATGAGGGGAAGAAGGGTGCCAGGAAAGGATTTGATATCAATGTACAGAAAGTTTGGGAAAATTATACTGTTGGAGAGAAGAAGGTAATCGTTGGAGTCATAGATGGTGGCGTACAGATGGATCATCCAGATTTGGCAGCAGCGGTTCTTCCTGCTGGAAGAGAAGGAAGTCGCAATTTTGTAGACAATAATTTTGTCATTTATCCTCATTCTCACGGAACTCATGTGGCAGGTACAATTGGAGCAGTCAGCAATAATAATATCGGTGTTGCAGGTATTGCCGGCGGTGACTATGCCAAAGGCAAGCCTGGAGTCAGCATTATGTCCTGTCAGATTTTCAAGACCATAGAGCAAGGTGGCAAACCAGTTGATAAATTTGGAAATTCTGCTGCTGCCATTGTTTGGGCCGCCAATCATGGAGCAGTCATTTCTCAGAATAGCTGGGGTTATGTATTTGATCGGAATTTGGATGGCCATATTGATGCACAGGAACTGGAAGTTGCTAGAACAACCAAGATTTCCATGGCTGAAAAGGAAGCGGTTGACTATTTTATCAAGAATGCAGGTTGTGATAATGACGGCAACCAGTTACCGGATTCTCCGATGAAGGGAGGCGTTGTCATCTTTGCCGCAGGCAATGACAATATACCATATGGAGCACCTGCCAATTATGAACAGATCATTGCGGTTGGAGCAGTTGATAAATTCGGAGACAAATCGAGTTTCTCCAACTATGGCAATTGGGTGGACATCTGTGCCCCGGGTTCTGATATTCGCAGTACTATTCCTGGCGGGAAATATGGATTTATGAGTGGAACTTCAATGGCATGTCCTCATGTTTCGGGCGTGGCTGCTTTGGTGGTTTCTTATTATGGAGGTCCAGGTTATACCAATGAAATGTTGAAAGAAGCATTGCTCAAGGGAGCAGATGCACGTAAGGTGGATCTTTCTAAGAAGATTGGTCCGATGCTGGATGCTTTAGGGGCGATTTCCTATGGTTCAGATGACCAGCCTTCCCAACCGGAATTTACTTGCAAGATTCTTTCAAACAGTGTGGTGTTTACTTGGAAGCATTCTGCCAATTCAAAAAAGATTGGAGCAAATGGATACAGATTAGTCGCCACCAAGAATCCGTCTTTGTTGGAGAATCTGAATCTGAATCGTTTGCCGGAGGGGGTCAGTTCTGTCAATGTCGTGGCTGACAATGATCTTGCACTGGGCAGCGAGTTGTCCGGCAAGATAACGGGATTGGACTTTGATTCCGAATATGTGGTGGGAGTCATCGCTTATGGCTATGGATGTAAATATGATGGAAAACCTCATTCCAAGAAGGTGAAGACTTCAGTCAATCATGCACCAGTCATCCGCTGGGAGGCTCCGGAAAATATACAGATCCGCTCTTTCGAGCAATATGCGCTCAAGATTGACGCTTCTGACGAGGATGGTCATGATATTGCATTGACTTTTGATCCTGTCCGGCAAGGCTCTGTCAGAATAGCGGAGGATGTGAAAAATCCAAACCACTTTATTCTGTCTATAGACGCCACTACGTTTGATGCAGGAAAATATCAGATTGGTCTTCATGCTTCTGATTCTTATGGTGCGAAGGCCGACAGGATTCTGCAATTTGAGATTCTGCCGAACCGTGCTCCAGTCAAGATAAAGGATTTCGAGAATCGTCTGGCTACCTTGATAGATGAAAAATTTGAATATCAGTTATCGGAATATATCAGTGATCCGGATGAGGAAGAATTGGAGATCTTTTATGAAGTGGCTCATCCAGAAATATTGGCTGCTCATTATGAGGGGGGGGCACTTCGCTTTAAGGTACTCAAATATGGCAATACCATGGTGACAGTTCGTGCTAAGGATATGAAAGGAGAATCCGTTGTCACTTCTTTTACGGTGCTTGCCAGAAGAAAAGCAGAGTATACAAATATGTATCCGAATCCAGTAGTGGATTTCCTGAATATTAGGACGGGGCAGGAATTGGAGACGGCTCATGTTGAAATTCGTTCTGCAACTGGAGCATTGGTATTTAAGACGGCCAAAGAATGCAGTGCTTTTGAACCGATGAAGATCGGAGTGGCTTCGCTGGCTCCGGGCCGTTATCAGGTCAAAGTGTCCTATGCCGGCAAAACAGAAGTTAAAACAATCGTGAAGAAATAACTATGAAAACAAACAATATCATTGGAATTATTCTGCTGTCTGCATGCTTGTGTGTATCGAAGACAGCTTTCGCCCAGGATGCATCTGCTGACGAGACACCTAATATGGAGGTATCCGGAACGACGGAAGCGATGGGTTTCTCCAGAATTGTCCGCAATCCGGCGGCTGCCGCCAAAGGATTTGCAGGAGTGGCCAGTACGAGCGCTCCTGCCTGGTCCTCTTTCAACAATGCGGCCGTCATTCCATTTTCTGAGAAGAGGATGGATGTGGGGCTGTTGTATCAGAATTGGGAGCCGAAGGGTATCAAGACATCCAATTTCGGATTGGGCATTTCAGGAAAATTTTCTGATGACTTGGGCTTGTCTTTGGGATTCATCCTGCAAAATGGAGAATCTTATCCTGTTATTGATGAAGGCGGTATCATAAAAGATGAATTTACTCCTAAAGACATGCAGGTCAACTTGGGTGTCGCTTATCGGTTTGGGGATATTGTCTCTATGGGCGTGAACCTGAAATACGTGAGCAGCAACTTGACTCCGGACAATTCTTACAAGGCTTTTGCAGGGGATGTGTTTGCACAGGGTTGTTTTGCAGGAGTCAATGTGGCAGCCGGTCTCTCCAACATTGGATCAACCATCAAGGATGAGAACGGCAATTCTTTCAAGATTCCGATCTCGGTCACCTTCGGTGCGGATTATACTTTGACCCTGGCAGAAGTGCATGACCTTAACTTTGCCGCAGATTTTGATTATTTCCTCAGTGGCAATGTCACGGCTGCCATCGGTTGTGAATATGGTTTCAACGACATGGTATTTGCCCGTGTCGGCTATCATTATGGTTCTGAAAAAGCCGTGCTCCCTTCTTTTGCTTCAGTCGGACTGGGGTTGCAGTTCTTTGGGGTCAAGTTGGATTTCGCTTATCTGCTGGCAAATGAGGTGGTCGGCAATACGATGACCATCGGTTTGGGATATTCATTTTAAAATTTGATCATTGAAGAAAAGATATTTTATTTTAGGAGTCCTTCTTCTTGTCTTCTCTTCCTGTCTTCAGGAAGAGAAGATGCGAGAGAATGATCGTTTGGTTTCTCCAGAACCTGTTGAGGAGGAAAGAACCGGTTCTCAGGTTGTTCCCGGTGTGGTCCTGGTCAAGTTGGAGGAGGAGATGGCGGTCGCTATGGAGTCTGATTTGGCTAATGGATTGAAGACTCGTTCTTCTGCTTTCAATTCCGTTATGGAAGAGATGGGGGTGACGTCGGCAAAGCGTCTTTATCCGTTTGATGAAAAATATGAAGTTCGTACTCGTCGGGAGGGGCTTCATCGATGGTATGTACTGGAATATGACCCTCATTTTCCTGCTACTAGGGCTGAATCTTCTTTTGCCTCTATTCCAGGAGTGGAAATTGCAGAATCCCGTCCTGTGATTGTCTCTCGAGGTTTTGATGACCCGAGTTTTCATTTGCAATGGGGGTTGTCCTCAGGAGGAATGGGATGTGATATTCAGGTTGAAGAGGTATGGAAATCCTATACGACCGGTTCTCCAAGGGTTGTGGTGGCTGTTATGGATGAAGGGATTCAGTTGAATCACCCTGATTTGAAAGCCAATATGATTCCAGCCGGTCACAACGGCAGCAAGAATTTCGTATTCAGCAATTATGAGGTGGATGCAGGAAATCATGGTTGTCATGTTGCTGGCGTCATCTCTGCTGTCAACAACAACGGGACTGGTGTATGCGGCATTGCAGGGGGAGATTTTGCAGGACATAAACAGGGCGTCCGTTTGATGTCGTGTGAGATTCTGAGCGGATTCCTCAGTACATCTGCAGGGCCTGCATTCAAGTGGGCAGCCGACCATGGAGCTGTCATTTCCCAGAACAGTTGGGGCTATTCTTTTGATGAGAACGAGGACGGTCGGATTGATGCGGAGGAACTGGAAGCTGCCAAGAATTTCACTATTCCTGTTTCGGACAGGGATGCTATTGATTATTTCATCAAATATGCAGGTTGTGACAACGATGGCAATCAGCTCATGGATTCCCCAATGAAGGGCGGTCTGGTCATTTTTGCGGCAGGCAATGACGATATTCCATATGGTTCACCGGCTGATTATGAGCCGGTCATTGCAGTAGGTGCACTTGCTCCAAACGGACATAAATGTAGTTTTTCAAATTATGGCTCCTGGGTGGACATTTCCGCTCCGGGCTATGATGTGTACAGTACCTATGCCCAGAGTGGTTATGGTTATATGAGTGGCACTTCCATGGCTTGTCCTCATGTGTCTGGTGTGGCGGCTCTGGTGTTGTCTTACCGGGGCGGACAGGGATTTACCAATGATATGTTGAAAGATTGCCTGTTGAAGGGTGCACGTAAGGGAGTGGTACCGGAATCGGATCAGGTTGGACCGATAGTCAGCGCTTTGGGGGCAATCACATATGGACTGGATGCGACTGGAGGGGTACCGGAGAATCCGACGTTTGAAACTTCCGTCGTTTCCAACAATGTAGATTTCAAATGGAAGCTGACTTGTTCTCCAGAGGGTAATTTGGCCTATTCCCATATTCTTATGGCGGCCAAGGATCGTGTCCTGTTAGAAAATCTCAATCCGAATGATATTCCTCATGGGGTGGTCTCTCGGGAAATCATCATGAAGCCGGGCAGCAAGGTGGGGGACTTGCAGTTAGAAAGGCTGGACAAGTTGGATTTTGAGTCCGATTACTATGTGACCGTCGTGGCAATGGGCTCCGGTCGGGTTTATGATGAAAAGAGCGAAATCCGGAAGGTCCGTACACAGAAGAACAATCCTCCTGTCATCCAATTCAATCCGGTGGGAGAGATGGTTCTCTATGCTTATGAGCACAAGCATCTCCGTATGAAGGTGACTGAACCGGATGGCAATTCTTGTCAGGTCAGTTTTGAGCCTCTTCCAGGAGAAATCATATTGGCAGCTATTGACAGTGGAGATTGTTACACTGTGACGATCAAGGCTGATACGTTTGCGCCGGGAAAATATGAACTGGTGCTCTGTGCGACAGATGAATACGGTCTGAAGACAGAGCAGGCTCTTCCGTTCGAGGTTTTGGCGAACCGCCCTCCTCAGATTGTGAGGAAACTTTCCGGCAAGATGGCAAGTCGTCCCGGCGAGGAGTCGGTGATTGTCCTGGCAGACCATTTCCTGGATCCGGATCATGAAGCGTTGAAGTATGATGTGGAAGTTTCTGATCCGTCTTTGATCCATTATCAGTCGGATGGGGAAAAAATCTACCTGACCATCTTGCGGTATGGTTTTGGATCGGTCCGTATCACGGCTTCCGATGCCAAAGGTCTGAGCGCTTCCCTGGAAATGGGAATGATGTTGCGTCCGGCAGGCAAACAGATGGAGATTTATCCTAATCCTGTCCGTACCTGTCTTCATGTCAGGACTGGACAAGAATTGTTGCCTACCCAGGTGGAGATATGGTCTGGAACTGGGCAGAAGGTCTTCAGCGGCAAGGGGAAGAGCGGCGCTTTTCTTCCTTTGAAGTTGGATGTGTCTTCTCTGGCACCTGGACAGTACCGGGTGAAGGTGAAGTATGATGAAATGGAGGAAATCTTTTCCATGACAAAACGTTAGGGGGAATGTATCGGAAAATCAGAATCGTATTGGCTCTCGTCTTTTTTGTAGGGATCACTTTGCTGTTGGCAGGTCTTGGCGGATTTTTCAACGGCTGGCTGGATTTCATGCCAAAGCTGCAGTTCCTTCCTGCTGTACTGGCGCTGAATCTGGGGACGGTTCTGTTGGTTGTTCTGCTGACTTTTGTTGGGGGACGGGTTTATTGTTCTGTCATCTGTCCTTTGGGAGTCTTTCAAGATATCATTTCCTGGCTGGGTGGCAAACTGTGTATCCGGAAGAAGAGAAGGCAGTTCCATTATGTTTCGGAAAGGAGGTGGCCACGCTATGGCATTTTCGGCCTGTTCGTGCTTTCCTTGCTGGCAGGTGTCCAGGTCGTGGCGCTGCTGATTGCACCGTACAGTTTGTATGGACGTTTTGTCCATTCTTTCTTCCAGGATTACGGTTGGCTGGTCTCTTGTATGAGTGTGGGGACGGCGCTCCTGGTGGCCATCTTCGCTTTTCTGGGAGGGCGCACTTGGTGTAATGCGGTCTGTCCGGTCGGGACGGCTCTCAGCTTCCTTTCACGTTTCTCTCTTTTCAGACCTGTCATTGATGTCGAGAAATGCCGGAACTGCCGGCAATGCGAGCGGCATTGCAAGGCAAGTTGCATAGACATTGCCCATCATCATATCGATTATTCCCGTTGTGTGGCTTGTTTCGATTGTCTGGACAGTTGCAAGTTTGATTCTCTCCATTACACTTTTGCCTATTCTGCCGGCCAAGACAAGAAAAAGGTAGAGAAGACAGAAAAGGCTGCATCGGGCGATATGGACATTTCCCGTAGGGGGTTCTTGTTTGCATCCGTTCTCGCTGGTTCCGCTTTGGTGGAGGTGGCGGCTCAGAATAAGGTGAAGGCGTTGCAGAGGGATAGGAAAAGGCCTGATAAGGTGGAACCGGAACGGAAGAGGTCGGTCATCCCTCCTGGTGCGGTCAGCCGCGAACAGTTCTATGCTCATTGTACGGCTTGCCATCTTTGTCTGGCTTCCTGTCCTCAGCAGATTATTCGGCCGGGGCTGTCGCTGGATCATTTCATGCAGCCGGAATTGACTTATGCCAAGAAGGCGTGTGATCCTTCCTGTAACCGGTGCGCTCAGGTCTGTCCGGCTGGGGCGTTGCGGCCTTATCGTCTGGAGGATAAGAAAAAACAGGTCTGCGGACATGCTGTCGTAGACCTGGAGATTTGTCTGTTCTGTGGAAAATGTTCCAGGGCCTGTCCTTATGGGGCCATTACGATGGAATCGTTCGATACTGCCCGTCCTGCCAGAAGGAAGCCGGTGGTTCATTCTGAACTTTGTGTCGGTTGTGGCGCGTGTGAACTGGCTTGTCCGGTACGTCCGGTCAGTTCCATTCACGTGGAAGGGGTGGATGACTGCTGATTAGTCCATCATGACAAGGACCATGGAGGGGTGGTTGAATTCCAGATGGACACTATCTTCTGAGGACCGGTTGAGGGTCGCTTTCCACCAGTTGTCGAATACGACTTCATCTGTCGGCCAGACCAGTCCTGTAGATTTGATCTGAAGGCTGTTGTCGGGCGAAAAGATGGAAATGCGGCGTCCGGTGCCCACTTCCAGAGTAGTGCTGTCCGAGAGCGCGAAAATTGTGCTGTAGTCGGAAACCATGTCTATTTCCATTTGTCCCAGATTGCAGGATCTCATATATTCCATCAGCAGGCTGACATTGCCGATAGTATGGTCTTCTCTCAAGCCGGTGGCGGCGATGAAATGGACTGTATCCACCTCGGGCAGATGTTCTCTCACGTATCTGAATGCTTTGGTCATGTCGTTGTTGTCCTGTTCGCTGACATGAATGATGCGGTCGGCGTACTGTTTCTTTATTTTCGGCTGGATGGAATCCAAATCTCCGATGATGATGTCCGGTTTCCGCAGGTGGCCGAAGATTTTGGGTGCGGCTTTGAGGTAGCTGGCGGTGCCGCCGTCACAGCAGATGATGTAGTCGGCGGAGGAGATGAGGTATCGTGGATATTCCTTTTTGGGAAACTGTCCGTTGCAGATGATGGTTGCGGTCTTGCTCATGATGAACTGATATTAAAAGAAATACGCCCTGTCCGGGGCGTATTTCTTGCTATGCTTTGGTCTTGTTGATTTCAGCTTTGGAGGTGCCCTCACTGGTGGTGTAGTCTTCGATGTCCCGGAATCCGAGCAGGAAGGACTTGACATCCATCCGTTTCTTGCCGGAGAGCTGAAGTTCCTTGATGGAGATGGCTCCGTCTTCTGTCGCAATCTTGAGGAAGGTCTTGCCATCGGAGAAGAGGGTGCCCGGTTGTGCACCGGCTGGTTTCTCCGCTTCTTCAGCACTATAAATCTTCAGGGAGGTCTTGATTTCTTCTTTGACAAGTTCGGTGAAAGCAGTCGGATAAGGACTCAGACCTCGAATCAGGTTGTAGATGTGTCTGGTTGTGTCATTCCAGTCGATATGACAAAGCTCCTTGTTGAGCTTTGGGGCAGGTTTGAGGACTTCAGAACCTTGGATGAAACTGCGCTGTACACGAGTTTCAATGTTCTTTTCGATGATACCTTCAACTGTCTGGAGGACAAGATCTGCTCCAATCGGCATCAACTTGTCGTGCAGGTCTCCGGCAGTGTCATTTTCTGCAATCTTTACACTCTGTCGTAACATGATGCCTCCGGTATCAATGTCCTTGTCAATCATGAAGGTGGTGACTCCGGACATTTTTTCACCATTGATGACTGCCCAGTTGATAGGTGCTGCACCACGGTATTGCGGCAGGAGGGCTGCATGGAGGTTGAATGTGCCGAGCGATGGCATTTTCCATACTTCTTCCGGCAACATACGGAAGGCGACAACGACGAAAAGATCTGCTTTCCAGGATGCCAGTTCTTTCAGGAATTCCGGATCTTTGAGCTTGACCGGTTGGAGAACTGGCAGATTGTGTTCCACTGCATATTTTTTGACGGCACTTTGGTTTACTTTCAAACCTCGTCCGCTTGGCTTGTCAGCTACTGTCACGACACCCACCACATTGTATTTTGCTTGGATGAGTGCATCAAGAGGAGCCACCGCAAATTCAGGTGTTCCCATATAGACGATTCTGGTCTTTTTGAAGATTCCCATAAATTTAGTGATTTTTTTTCTCCACCATATTTTGATACTGTCCGTATTGAATAATGTCGCGTCATTGATTGCCTTGTAGGTGAGGAAGAGTCCGATTGGCAGCATGACTGCCGTTGAAACGAAAACTCCGATTGCAGGAAGGACGGCACCATCATTAGCCAGTTTTGTGCCGGTAATGTCCACTACCCAATAGAGTACAAAGAACATGACACCGATGATTGCAGAAATTCCCAGACCTCCTCTCTTCACAAATGAGCCAAGAGGCGCACCAATGAAGAAGAGGATAAGGCAAAGGATGGCCTGAGCGAATTTCTTCAGCAGTTCTACTGTACTTCTACGGAGCAGATAGACATAGTGGTAGGAGTCCATCGCATAGGAGTTTACGAACATATTCATGTTGTCGCATGCTCTTAGGGCGGATTCTATCCTATATTTTTCGATATCCAGAGTGCTCCAGTCACGGAAATCATTGTATTCCATCATGGAATGGGGAACGAAGTGGGCAGCTGTGTCAATCTGTTTGCTGTAATACTGCAAGATGTTGTTCGTATTCATTTCCTTCATCTGGATTGCCTTGGTGGAATCCCGTTCCCAATTCAATGAGTCTTTTCCGTGCATCAGCCTTCTGACATCCATCGATTTGATTTGGTCTCCGTAACGCGTTTCATTGGATTTTTTGAAAGCGTAGTCTTTCAAAGGAATCAGAATTTCTTGACTGGCAAATTCAATCTTCTGGATTTGGAGCGAGGTGTCACGGTAGTGCATTTCGTTCGTTTCCTTGTAATTGACACCATTGTATAGTTTGAAAGTCAGATAATCCTTTTCCTTGGACATTTTCATCATGGCGGAGTCGGCAAGAGTGAGGCTTGTATTGCCTTGATTGTCTGTATGGTCATAAACCATCACATCTTTCATCATCTTGGTCTTGCTGTCTCTGTCCTGGATACGCAGGACATAACCGTCAATGCCGGAATAGAAGGTGCCCGTAGGGATATTGATTTCTTCCTTGGTGTTGCCGAAGTCGTCACGGAGCGTATAAATCTTGTTGAATGCGACAGGAACCAGATTATTGGCGGTAAAGAAGGCCCCGATGCTGATGATCACGGCAGAAATCATCAGTGGACGGAAAATCCGGTCCAGAGACAAGCCTGCGCTTTTCATGGCAATCAGCTCGTTGTTCTCCGCCATCTGGCCGACTGTCATTACAGAGGCCAGCAAGGTGGCCAATGGAAGACAGATAGGGAGCATGGTCGCGCTTCCCCAAAGGAGAAATTCCATCACGACCTTGAGCCCCAAACCTTTACCGACCAATTCATCAATGTAAAGCCATAGGAATTGCATGATGAAAATGAATACAACTACCGCTAGGATACCAAAGAAGGGTCCTATGAATGCTTTCAATATGAATCGGTCAAGTTTCTTCATTATCTGGTGATGATTTCAACTAACTGGGCAAGTGCCTTCTCCAGTCCGTCCGTATTCTTTCCGCCTGCAGTGGCAAAACCTGGTTGGCCGCCGCCACCGCCAAGGATGAATTTGGCAGCTTCCCTGATTTCCTTTCCGGCATTTTTCCCGGCAGCGACGAGCTCATCAGAATAGATGAGGGCGAGCTGTGGACGACCGTCTGAAAGGAAGGCTCCGGCAAATGCGATTTTGCCTTCGTGTTTCTGGATGGTGGGTGCTGTGTTCTTGATTAGAGCGGGAGTCGCTTCTCCAGTGAAGCGGATGACTTGTATGCCCTGAATGGTTTCTGCTCCAGCAATGGCCTCATTGGCAAACCGGACAGCTTTTTCTTTCTGGAAAGTGTCAATTTCTTTTTTGTATGCCGCATTTTCTTCCAGCATCTTCTTGATGGCACCGTTGAGGTCCGGAACATTGTTGAAGAAGGATTTGGCCGTCTTGATGGTCTCGGAAAGTGTGTTCACATATTCTTCTGCATTGATTCCAGTCACGGCTTCGATTCGTCTCACACCGGCGGCGACAGCGCTTTCGCTGAGAATCTTGAAGAGGCCGATGGTGCCGGTCGCACTGGTATGAGTGCCGCCGCAAAGTTCGATGGAAGGACCGAATTTCACATATCTGACAACATCACCGTATTTTTCACCGAAGAGGGCGATGGCTCCATTTGCAACGGCTTCTTCCATGGTAGCGTCACGTTTCTCTTCCAAAAGGTAGTTGGCGCGGATCATTTCATTGACTTTCAGTTCCACCTGAGCCAATTCCTCATCAGTCATCTTGGAGAAGTGGGAGAAGTCGAAGCGGAAGTAGTCGGGGCCGACAAATGAGCCTTTCTGTTCGACATGGTCACCGAGAACGGTTCTCAGAGCATTGTCCAGCAGGTGGGTGGCTGTATGGTTGTTGGCGATGTCCTGTCTTCTCTCGGCATCGACATGGAGGGTGAAGGTGCAGTTGCAGTCAGAAGGGATGCGTTCTGCCAGATGGATGGTGAGCTCGTTCTCCTTCACAGTGTTGAGGATGTTGATCTTCTCTCCGTTCCCGGAAAGGATATAGCCGGTGTCACCGACCTGACCACCCATTTCAGCATAGAATGGGGTTTTGTCGAATACCAGCTGGTAGAGGCTCTTGTTCTTCTGTTTTACAGTTCTGTGCTTCATCAGATTGACTCCGTCCAGTTCGAGGCAGTCATAGCCCAGGAACTCCACGCCTTCACCGCTATGGAATTCAATCCAGTCGCCGAATTCATTGGCGGTAGCGTTTCTGGCGCGGTCTTTCTGTTTTTGCATTTCCACTTCAAAGCCTTTGGTGTCTACGGTAAATCCGTTTTCCTCAGCGATGAGCTCAGTCAGGTCGAGAGGGAAACCGAATGTGTCGTAGAGGACGAAAGCGTCTTCGCCGGAAATCTTCTTGGTCGCTTCGCTCTTGGCCATGTATTCGTCCATGAGCTTGATACCTCTGTCCAATGTCCTGAGGAAGGCGTTCTCCTCTTCCTTGATGACGCTTTCAATCAGTTTCTGCTGGCCGCTGAGTTCAGGATAGGCTTGTCCCATGTCTGCTACAAGTTGGTTCACCAGTCTGCAGAGGAACGGCTCGTTGAAACCGAGGAAGGTATAGCCGTAGCGGACGGCTCTACGAAGGATACGTCTGATTACATAACCGGCTTTCACATTTGAAGGGAGCTGCCCATCTGCAATGGAGAAGGAAATGGCTCTGATGTGATCAGCGATTACTCTCATGGCGACTTCCGTCTTCTCATTTTCATGATACTTGTGGCCGGAGAATTCTTCAATCTTGCCGATAAGTCCGGTGAATACGTCTGTATCGTAATTGCTGGTTTTGCCTTGAAGTACCATACAGAGTCGTTCAAATCCCATTCCGGTATCGATATTCTTGTGAGGGAGGAGCTCGAGGCTGCTGTCAGCCTTGCGGTTGAACTGCATGAACACGAGGTTCCAGATTTCAATTACGAGCGGATTGTCCTGATTTACAAGGCTGGCTCCTGGAACTTTTGCAATCTCCTCGTCTGAGCGGAGGTCAATGTGGATTTCACTGCAAGGGCCGCAAGGACCGGTGTCGCCCATTTCCCAGAAGTTGTCGTGTTTGTTGCCGAGCAAAATATGATCTTCTGGAAGGTGTTTCTTCCAGGCGGCTCTGGCTTCTTCGTCCAGTTCGGTTCCATCTTGAGAGTCGCCTTCAAAGACGGTGGCATATAGTTTCGTTTTGTCAATCTTGTATATTTCTGTCAAAAGTTCCCAGGCCCAGTCAATGGCTTCTGTCTTGAAGTAGTCGCCAAAACTCCAGTTGCCGAGCATTTCGAACATGGTGTGGTGGTAACTGTCTCTTCCGACCGCTTCCAGGTCGTTGTGCTTTCCACTGACTCTCAGACATTTCTGGGAGTCGGTCGCTCTGTTCGTTTTGGCGGTTTTGTTGCCCAGAAAAATATCTTTGAACTGGTTCATGCCGGCATTGGTGAACATGAGAGTAGGATCATTTTTGATCACCATAGGTGCTGAAGGCACGATGGTATGTCCTTTTGATTCGAAAAAGTCTAAAAATTGCTGCCTGATTTCTTTTGATGTCATCATAATCTGAAAATTTGTTGGCACGATATTTTCTTATATAATACGCGCATTTCCCGAAGGAACCACAAAATTATAATTTTTTTTACAAAAAAGGCTATATTTGCGTATGTCAAATTTCAAAAAGTATAGACTGAACAAGGATACTTTGCAATATGAAGTGGAGAAAAAGCCCCGCTTGGTGCGTTGGGCTTGTTTCATTGGCATGATACTTTTGACAATGCTATCGGCACTGGTCTATTTCTGGTTCTTTTTTTCCTTTTTGGGATGGGAATTGCCGAAAACGGCGGTGCTCCGTAAAATCAATGACCGATGGGTGTCGGAGATGGAAGTGATGAACCGGCAAATGGACCGCTATGATGAGGTGTTGGCTGGACTTCGTATTCGTGATGACGAAATCTATCGGAATATTTTCGGAATGAACATGGTTTCACCGGCAGTCCGTAATTCCGGTCTGGGAGGCGCTAACCGCTATGGCTGGATGGAGGATATTCGAGATAGTTCACCGCTCAGGCAGACTACGATGAGATTGGATTTCCAGACCAAGGAGATTTATGTTCAGAGCAAATCTTTTGATGATATATATGTGTTGTCGAAAAAAGCCGGTGACCGGGCTTCCTGTATTCCCGCCATTTCTCCGATTTTGACGGATGATACCAAATATCGTCGCTCCAGTCCTTTTGGATATAGGACTGATCCAATTACAGGAGTGCGGCGCATGCATAAAGGATTTGATTTTGCCTGCCCTCCGGGGAATCCGATTTATGCGACTGGAGATGGAAAGGTGGAAAAGGTGAATTTTGACATTTTCGGTTATGGAAACAGTATTGTCATCGATCATGGTTTCGGTTATGAAACTCGTTATGCCCACATGAAGGATGTCTATGTTGTCGAGGGGATGAAATTAAAGAGAGGGGAATGCATTGGGACAACAGGTAATTCCGGTCGCTCAACGGGCCCTCATCTCCATTACGAGGTCATGTATATGGGCAGATGGGTCAATCCTTACAACTTCTTTGACTTGACAATGCCGGTGGAAGAATATGAGGCGATGGTCAGGAAAGCGGAGGCGGAATCTCCGAATGTCATCAATCCTCAAAAGAGATTCAAGAGATGAAGGTCATGAGGAAAAAACAGATCGGAAATGATCCGGGAAACAGCAGTGGCGTCAATGTGAAACGAAAATCAGTCAGGCTGGTTCTGGGAGGAATAGTTCGGTGGCTGCTTGGGACTTTGTCTTTGGCGGTGTTCTATTATATCCTCCTTGCCATGTTCTTCAGTACAGAGGAAGAGAAGCGTCTGATGGAAGAGAACCGGATGTATGAGGAGAAATATATTGCAATGGTCGAGCAGAACAAGATGAATGCAGAGGTGATCAAGGGGTTGCAAATCAGGGACAATGACATCTACAAGCAGATTTTCCATTCGGCTCCTCCTTCTATCGATCCGGCTCATTCGTTGGATTATGAGTTTGATGTGGATTCTATTTATAGCCGGAGCATAACTGAAAATGCGGCAGCCAAGTCCAGAGCACTTCTGGAAGATGCCTCCAAGGTAAATGATAATTTCAGCCGGGTCTTTGAAGTGTTGGGCCGGTCTGATGTGGCGGTTCCGCCGATGTGCGCTCCTTTGGAGGATTTGGGTTATGCACAGATCGGTGCATCTGTAGGGCAGAAGATAAATCCGTTTACTAAAGTGAAGACGGAACACACTGGCCTGGATTTGATTGTGGGGCAGGGGAGTCCAGTCATGGCAACAGCAGAAGGGGTTGTGGTGGAGGTGATATACCGCAAGAAAGGTCTGGGCAATACTGTGGTGATTTCCCATGCAGGAGGCTATGAGACTCGTTATTCTCATTTGTCGGACATCAAGGTGGGGCGTGGTCGGAAAGTCCGGAAGGGAGAGGTTGTCGGTGAAGTCGGCATTTCCGGAAGGTCTTTTGCTCCCCATCTGCATTATGAGGTGTGGCGGGATGGGAAAATGGAAGATCCTGTCAATTACCTGTTTACCTGTCTCAGCCCTAAGGAATATACGAATGTGCTCTATATGGCGGTGCATACTGAGCAGTCGCTGGATTAGAAGAGAATTTAATCTGTGGATGTGTCCCAGATGATACAGTAATAAGTAATATGGAAAAGTTGTATTATTCTATTGGAGATGTTGCCGAAATTTTGGGGGAGACGACTTCTCTGGTCCGTTTTTGGACGAATTCTTTTTCCAAATATATCAAACCTCACAGGAATGCCAAGGGGAATCGCCTCTATATGGCAGAAGATGTGGAGTTTCTGAAGGAACTCCATTATCTCATCAAAGACAGGGGACTGACTTTGGATGGTGCGGCCAAACTGATTGCAGAGGACAGGAAGAAGGTATCGGCGAGGGTAAAGGCAATTGAGACATTGAAAGACATTCGCAAGCAGCTGGTTGCTGTGAAGAAAAGTCTTTGACAGAAGAAAAACAGGCTTGGTATGAAAGTCAAGGAGATTATCGTGGAGATTGAACGTTTCGCTCCGCTGTCCATTCAGGAATCCTGGGACAATTCCGGTCTGATCATCGGGTCGCCGGAGGATGAGGTGCATGGGGTACTGGTTGGCTTCGACTGTACACCGGAGCTGGTTGATGAGGCTGTCTCCATAGGGGCTGACCTGATTCTGACCCATCATCCGCTCATTTTCAAGGGGCTCCGGAAAATCAGTCCGGACGATGTTGTGGGGCTGTCCATCATCAAGGCTGTCCGCTCAGGGGTCGCCATCTATGCCGCTCATACGACGGCCGACAAGGTCGTTGACGGGGTTAGTGGCGCCATGGCCAGGAGACTGGACCTGCAAGACGTGGAGGTGCTGGAGCCCGATGGGGAAGGCACCGGCCTCGGTCTGATCGGCCACCTTCCGCATCCGCTGCATGCGATGGAAGCGATCGGGCTGGTCAAGAAATGTTTCAATCTCAAGGTGTTGAGAACGTCTTGCCCGATTGAAGGACTCATTTCCAAGGTGGCCGTTTGTGGTGGCAGTGGAAGTGATTATATCAATTTGTCTCATGAGAAAGGAGCACAACTTTATATTACCGGGGACATCACTTATCATCGTTTTTTCGTTCCAAAGGACTATATGCTGATGGATATTGGTCATTTTGAGAGCGAAATTGATATTGCTGATATATTCTTTACATTGTTAAGGAAAAAATTTCCTAACTTTGCAATTCATATGAGTGGTAATTTGAAAATTAGTAATCCGATATATTATTTTTAACAGATATGGCTAAGAAAGTAAAGAAAGAAGAAACTCCGATTGACAAGACGGTAACCTTCGTATCAATTAGTAAGACATTTGCCGATTCAGAGATCAGTGTCCCTGAAAAACTTCACACACTTTATGATTTGCAGCAGGCAGATACCGCTATTGACAAGATTCTCCAGTTGAGAGGAGACCTTCCTGTCGAGGTGGAGGAACTCGAAAAAGAAATTGCCGATATCGAGAGCAAAGAAGCGGTTGGCGTTCAGTTCATTGAAGGTCTCAATGCTTCCATTGCAGAGAACAAGCAGAACATCATTGACTGCGACACTTCCATTTCCAACTATCAGAAGCAGCTGGACAATATAGCCAACAGCCGTGAATTCGATTCCATCAACAAGGAGATCGAGAACTTGGGTATTGTCAGGGAGATTGCCGAGAAGAACATCAACGAGGCCAAATTCGCTATTTCTGAAAAGAAGGCCGAGCTGGAAGAGATCAAGGAGACTCTTGAAATCAGAAAGGGAGACTTGAAGGCCAAGAAGGAAGAACTGGTGAGTATCGTGGCTGAAACGTCTGCAGAAGAGGAGAAACTTCGTGCCAACAGAGAGGCTTGTGCCAAGAAGATTGACGATACGACTATGAGGGCATATGAGCGTATCCGTGCAAGTGTGAAAAATCATCTTGCAGTCGTTTCTGTCTACAATGGTGATTCTTGCGGCGGTTGTTTCAACACAATCATCCCTCAGACTCTGATAGAGATCGCTTCCAATAAAAAGCTTGTCATTTGCGAACATTGCGGTCGTATCATTGTCAATCCGGATTTCGAATAGAAATTTACTTGAAATAAATGGCTGACCTGAAGAAAAATTCAAAGAGCAAAAAGGCGGTCAATCTTGAAACACTGGGCTTGGAGATGGGAAACAAACCACCTCAAGCCTTGGATTTTGAGGAGGCTGTACTTGGTGCAATGCTGATTGAACCCAACTGTGTCGAAGATGCAATCGACGAGTTGGATTCTTCGTGTTTTTATGATCCCAAGCATCGTATGATCTTCGAGGCGATGTATTCGCTGGTGAATGAGCATGAATCTTTGGATCTTCTTTCGGTCAAGCAGCGTTTGGAAGCGCAGGGTAATTTGGAGACAATCGGCGGAGCTGTCCGATTGGCGGCTCTTTCCCAGAAGATCGGCGCGGCAGCCAATATTGAATATTATCTCAAGGTACTCAAGCAGAAGAGGATACAACGTGATCTCATTACTGCTTCTTTCGATATTCTCAAGAAGGCCTATGATGATACTATCAATATGGATCTGCTGATTGACAGTGCGCAGTCAGAAATCTATAAGGCCATTCGGGAAGGAGATAAGAAGGATGTCCAGGATATTGCATCCGTAGTGAGGATGGCGATGGATGAGATTGAGGAAATGCAGGGAAGAACCGGTTATAGCGGTGTCCCTTCCGGCTATCCGTCACTGGATGATATCACGATGGGATGGCAGAAGTCTGACCTCATCATTTTGGCGGCGCGTCCGTCTGTCGGTAAAACTGCTTTTGCCTTGAATGTGGCTCGCAATGCTGCGGTGGATGCGAAAGTGCCGGTTGCCATCTTTTCTTTGGAGATGCCGGCCATCCAGCTGGTCAAGCGTCTGATGGTTTCTGAAACGGAACTTCCTTCCGATAAACTCAAAGGAGGTTCTGATTTGACCAGGGAAGATTGGGAGATTTTAGAGTCCAAGACGGCTGCCTTGACCAAGGCTCCGATTTATATAGATGATACGCCGAGCCTTCCTATCATGGAATTCCGTACCAAGGTTAAAAGATTGGTGAAGACCAAGAAGGTCGGTCTGGTGATTGTGGACTATCTCCAGTTGATGCAGGGGCCTCCGGAACTTAGAGGAATGCGTGAGCAGGAGGTGGCTGCCATTTCGCGTACTTTGAAGGCTACTGCCAAAGAGTTGAACATTCCGATTATTGCACTTTCCCAATTGTCCCGTCAGGCGACCAGCCGTGAAAGGGGAAACGGAAAACCGATGCTGAGTGACTTGCGGGAGTCTGGTTCTATTGAGCAGGATGCCGATATGGTATTGTTTGTACATCGTCCCGATTACATAGGAATGTCAGAGAACAAGGAGGACTATGCCAAGACGTTCATTATCATTGCCAAGCATCGTAATGGCCAGGTGGGCGAGATCGAAATGAGGTTCAAGTCTGAAATTGTCAAGTTCGTCGAAAAAGATGACAATTTGTTGGATGGGGATTTTTCAGCCTATTCAGGAGCGACCACTTACAATTCTGCAATCAATGATGATATGGGAGGAGGCGGTGTCCAATATGATCCTTTCGATAATATGGGAGGAGGATTCGGCAACAATTCATTCCAGTAGTGTTTTCTGAAAACATATTTGGATTCCGTAAAAATGTTGAAGCTATGAAAAGATCAATGATTTTTTTGACCATTCTGGTCCTGTCATTCCTGTCTTTTGTCAGCATTTATGCCGGCGGACCCAATAGGTGTGTACCGCTTAGACCGGTTACAGAAAAGAATCTTCCTTTTCAGTCTGGAGAGAAATTGTATTTTGGCATTTATACGAAAGTGGGGCTGGTCAATGCCAATGTCGCCAAGGCCGTCCTTTCAGTAGATACGACTCGTCTCAACGGAAAAGTGGTTTTCCATTCACGTGTAGATGGCCGTATCAACAAATTCTACAATGCGTTCTTCAAGGTCCGTGAGAATTTTTCTGCCTGGTTGGATGCTGAGGATATGCGCCCTTTGAAATATGAGCGGGATACTCGTGAGGGTGGTTATACCGCTCATGATATTTATGTCTATAATTGGGATGAGATCCCGCATATCGATGCTCAGCTGGATAATAGCAGCAAGGGAAGAAGAGATATCACATTGCCGTTGGACGAGTGCACGTTTGATGTGGTCAGTCTATTTTACAGAGTCCGTAATCTGGATGTGCTCAGATTGAAGGACAATGATGACTTCATCATGTCTTTTGTGCTGGGAAGCAAAGTGAAGAAGAACAAATTGGTATATATGGGAATGGATACTGTCGAACTGGAAGAGTACGGTCCGGTAGATACCTACAAGTTTGGAATCCTGGCGGCCAGGCCTGATGGTACTTTTGAAGATGAATCTGCTGACTCCAACATGTTCATCTGGTTCTCTGCAGATCAGAACCGTGTGCCTGTCAGATTCATGGCTCCATTCAGTTTCGGAGCTGTGTCAGGGAAACTCAATACTTGTGCGGGATTGAAGTTCCCTCTTGGAGGAAAAAGATTATAAGAATATTGGATAATATGGCATCTCAAGAAATTTCCCATAAAGGCAGAATCATATCCATCACTCCTGAAGTGACGGAGGTTGAGATTATTTCCAGATCAGCTTGTGGCTCCTGTGCAGTAGCTGGCTTGTGCTCGGCGGCAGAGGTTCAGAAGAAGCTGGTGGAAGTTCCGACTGACCCGGAAGGGAAATATGAAGTGGGACAGACAGTTGAGGTCTGTCTGAAACAGTCGATGGGAAACAAGGCGGTGTGGATATCTTATGTGTTCCCTGTTGCTATATTGATGATTTTAGTAGTATCTTTGTCAGATACTTCGATTGGAGAATTGTATGCCGGTCTGATTGGAATCGGCGGGGTGGGACTTTACTATTTCTTTGTCTGGCTTTTCAGGGACAAGATAGCGAAGGACTACGTGTTTTATATAAAAGGACTATAATTAAAAATCGTAATAGTAATGATGTCAACAATCATGTGGACGATTGCAATCATTGCCGGTCTTGGCCTGGTGCTTGCAATAGTTCTGTATTTTATCGCTGAGAAATTCAAGGTAGAGGAAGATCCTCGGATTGACGATGTTGAAAAGACTATGCCTGGTGCTAATTGTGGCGGTTGCGGTTTTGCCGGTTGCCGTGCATTTTCCGAGGCCGCTGTGAAGGCTCCGAACCTTGATAACATCTACTGTCCTGTAGGCGGTAACGATGTAATGAAGAAAGTGGCCGCTATCTTAGGCCACGAAGTCAAGGCAAAAACACCTATGGTTGCAGTTCTCCGCTGTAACGGTACTTGTGAAGTCCGTCCTAAAACGAATGAATATGGCGGATATTCTTCTTGTAGAGTCATGGCAAATCTCTATACGGGAGATACCGGTTGTGTATTCGGCTGTCTGGGATGTGGCGATTGCGTGAGTGCCTGCAAATTCGGCGCTCTTTCCTTGGATCCGGTTACCGGACTGCCAGTCATTGACGAAGAGAAATGTACTGCCTGCGGCGCTTGTGTCTCCACCTGTCCGAAGAATCTGATCGAACTCAGGAACAAGGGACCAAGAGGAATGCGTATGGTAGTGGAATGCCGTAACCAGGACAAGGGTCCGGCTGCCAAGAAAGCTTGTGCCAATGCTTGTATCGGCTGTGGTATCTGCGTGAAGACTTGTAGACACGATGCCATCACATTGGAGAACAACATTGCCTACATCGATTTCAACAAGTGCAAGTTGTGCCGTGAATGTGAAGCTATGTGTCCTGCTGGAGCCATCCATGGCATCAATTTCCCTAAACCATTGGACAAGGCTGCTGTCAAGGCTCGTATCGCTGAGCGTAACCGCAAGGAGAAAGAGGCTGCCGCCGCTGCCAAAGCTGCTGAGGACGCTGTCGCCGTACCTGCAGATGCACTAGCTGCAAAACCTGCTGCCAAACCAGCAGAAGTTCCCAAGGTAGAAGTTAAAATGGAAGAAGCTCCCAAGCAGAGCAAATGATAGAGGAGGAAAAAGTATATGTTGAAGACATTTTCAATAGGTGGTGTCCACCCAGATGATTGCAAAATCTCAAAAGATTGTAAGATAGAGGTACTTCCTCTTCCAAAGACCGTGTACATTTCCATGGCCCAGCATCTCGGCGCACCTGCAACACCAATCGTGAAGGCAGGCGACCATGTGAAGGCAGGTCAGGTGATTGCTGAACCGGCAGGTTTCATTTCTGCATTTGTCCACTCTTCTGTATCCGGAACGGTGAAGAAGATCGCTCCGCGTCAGGATTTGGCCGGCAGAAATGTCATGCATATTGAAATTGAAGTGGAAGGGGATGAATGGATGGAAGGCATTGACCTTTCTGATACCCTGGTCACAGAAATCCCATCCGACAACAAGGTCATTCTGGACAAGATCAAGGCCAATGGCGTAGTCGGTCTGGGAGGTGCGACCTTCCCAACTCACGTGAAACTGTGCCCTCCTCCAGGAAAGAAGGCAGATTGCCTGATTCTCAATGGTGCGGAGTGTGAACCATACCTTACTTCCGACTACCGGATCATGCTTGAGAGAAGCAAGGAGATTGTTGTCGGCGTCGCCATCATGAAACAGGTGCTTGGTGGTTGTCCTGCCGTGATCGGCATTGAGGAGAACAAACCGGAAGCCATCAAGAAGATGCAGCAAGCTCTCGCTGAATTGCAGGCCAGTGCCAAAGGTTATGAAGGCATTTCCGTCCAAGTGTTGAAGAAGAAATACCCGCAGGGCGGTGAGAAACAGCTGATCGATGCTGTGATGGGCCGTCAGGTCAAATCCATGGCTCTTCCTATCGATGCCGGTGCCGTCGTACAGAATGTCGCCACTTCATTGGCAGTGTATGAGGCTGTCCAAAAGAACAAGCCGCTGGTGACAAATGTGCTGACTGTGACAGGAAATACACTTCCTGTGGAGAAACAGCACAACTATCTCTTCCGTATCGGTATGCCGCTTTCCTACATCGCAGAATATGCCGGTGGCGTTCCTGAGGATGCCGCCAAGATTATCAGCGGCGGTCCTATGATGGGCAAGGCAATTGCCAATCTGGATGCGACTACTGTCAAGGGATCTTCTTCTCTGCTCTATTTCACCAGAGAAATGACCCAGAGAAATCAGGAGTCTGCATGTATCCGTTGTGGCAAATGTTCCGAGGCTTGTCCTATGGGTCTGGAGCCATTCCTGCTTCAGAGATATGCCAGAAACGGCATGATGGACGAGCTGGAGAAGAATGCGGTGCAGGATTGTATCGAGTGCGGATGCTGTCTGTACAGCTGTCCTGCCAACATTCCACTTCTGGATATTATCCGTATAGCAAAAGGAGATGTGACCAGGATTATCCGTTCACGTGCCCCTAAAAAATAATCAATTGAAAAAAAGTTATTGGAAATGAATAAATTATTGGTTTCACCCGCTCCTCACCATCATTCCCCGAACTCTACCAAGAGTCTCATGCGTGACGTGGTGGTGGCTTTGATACCGGCAATCGTAGTGTCTGTCGTTTATTATGGTTGGGCCGAGCTGCTCCTGCTTGCCGTGAGCGTGGTTTCTTGTGTAGGTCTGGAATATCTGATAACAAGATTCTTTCTGAAAAGACCTTCCACAGTCGGAGATTATTCTGCGGTCATCACAGGTCTCCTCCTGGCACTCAACCTTCCTGTCACTACTCCTTGGTGGGTAGTATTCATCGGAACCGTTGTCGCGATCGGTGTCGCTAAGATGACTTTCGGAGGAATAGGTCAGAATATCTTCAACCCGGCAATTGCTGGTCGTGTGTTCTTGCTGATCTCTTTCCCTACTTATATGACCGACTGGACCCGTCCTGCTTCCATTGCCAGCGCATGGGGATGCGGTGCAACAGATGCTGTGACCGGTGCTACTTCATTGGGGGCCGTCAAAGAAGGCCTGATGACAGGCGCGTCCCTGACAGACATTTCAGCGTATGCTGATTTCTCCTATCTAGACAGGTTGTTTGTCGGAATGGGGGGCTCTGTGGGAGAACTTTCTGCCATTGCTTTGCTGTTCGGTTTCGGATATCTGCTCGCACGCAAGGTCATCAGACCGCATATCACCCTATCCATCTGGGCTACGGTAGCGGTATTCTCCGGAATTCTCTGGCTGGTTGATCCTGCACAGTTCACTGACCCTCTGTTCAACCTCCTGACCGGTGGTATGCTGCTCGGTTCCATCTTCATGGCAACGGATTATGTGACTTCACCAATGAGTGACTGGGGCTGCATCATATATGGTATCGGTATCGGTCTCATCACGATGGTCATCCGTTACTTCGGCGCTTATCCGGAAGGAATGTCTTTCGCCATCCTGATCATGAACTCTGTGGTTCCGCTTATCAATATTGCGTTCCATCATAAAAAATATGGGAGGAAATAGTCATGGCAGTTAAATCAAATCTTACGAATATGGTTGTCTGCCTGACAGCAACCTGTCTGATCTGTTCAGCAATCTTGGGTGTCGTCTATGCTGTGACACTCGAACCGATTGCAGTCACCAATGAAAACATTCTGAAAGCCTCCATCGGCCAGGTCGTTCCTGAAGGCGGAGAAATTTCAGCCAAGATGGAGCTGGAAGTAGGCGGCATTCCTTCAGAATATTATGTCAGCACCAAGGACGGTGCCGTCGAGGCCTATGCCATCAAATCCCAGACCAACGGTTTCGGTGGTCCGCTTATTCTGATGGTCGGCATATTGTCAGATGGAACCATCTACAATACATCTGTACTTTCTCACAGTGAGACCCCAGGATTGGGAGCCAAATGTTCTTCAGATGAGAAATTCTTGTCCCAGTGGAAGGGATTTGACCCTTCTGCAAAGAAATTGTCAGTAACCAAGGATGGAGGTGATGTGGATGCCATCACTGCTTCCACCATCACATCACGTGCCTTTACACTTGCTGTCGAGAATGCAGTGAAAGCTGCAGCCGCTTTGGCAAGTCAGGGAGAAAATAAACAGGAGGAATAGAAATGACAAAATTGCAACTTATAACTAAAGGTCTTGTAAAGGACAATCCTACCTTTGTGCTTTTGCTGGGTATGTGTCCTACCTTGGCAACGACCACTTCTGCCATCAACGGCATGAGCATGGGTCTTGCTACCATGTTTGTCCTTATTCTTTCAAACATGGCTATTTCTGCTATTGCCAGGCTGGTTCCGGACAAAGTACATATTCCTGTCTATATCGTTGTCATCGCCACTTTCGTGACCGTATTGCAACTGTTGATGCAGGCTTTTGTTCCGGGTGTCTATGCTTCGTTGGGGCTGTTCATTCCATTGATTGTAGTAAACTGTATTGTATTGGGCCGTGCCGAGGCTTTCGCCAACAAGAACAATGTGGTGGATTCCGCACTGGATGGTTTGGGGGTCGGTCTCGGATTTACAGCATCCCTTACGGTCATCGGTCTGATCCGTGAAATCTTGGGCAGTGGTTCTGCATTTGGTTTCAAGTTTATGGCTGGAGACGGTATGCTCGCCTTTGTCATGGCTCCCGGAGCATTCCTGGTATTGGGCTATCTGATGGTATTGTTCAACAAATTCATCGCAAAGAAGAATTGATCTTTTGTGAATGGAAATTAAAATATTTGGATTATGGAAATTTTATTGATCATTGTATCTGCGATATTTGTCAATAACATCGTATTGTCCCAGTTCTTGGGCATCTGCCCGTTCCTGGGTGTGTCCAACAAACTGTCCACTGCAACAGGAATGTCGGCTGCTGTATGTTTTGTTATTACTCTGGCCACTTTGGTGACCTATCTGTTGAACAAATATCTTCTGGTTCCATTCAATCTCACTTTCTTGCAGACCATCTCATTCATTCTGGTCATTGCCGCTTTGGTACAGACTGTTGAAATTGTGCTCAAGAAGATGAGTCCGTCCCTGTATCAGGCTTTGGGTATCTTCCTTCCTCTGATTACCACCAACTGTACAGTATTGGGTGTATCCATTGTTGTGGTGACCAAGGAGTTTGCTTTTGGCGGTGCCGCTCACATGCTGAACCTTGGTGAAGCTCTTGTCTATGCTTTCGCCACTTCACTCGGTTATGGTCTGGCAATGGTCATCTTTTCGGGAATCAGAGAGCATCTTGCCTTGAACAATGTGCCGAAACCATTCAAAGGAATTCCAATCGCTTTGATAACGGCTGGAATTTTAGCGATGGCTTTTATGGGATTTTCAGGAATTGCTTAGTATATTGCAGGCTTAAAAATTAACTTAAAATATTATGAAGAGATTTTTATTGGTAGTAGCAACACTACTTGGCTTTGTTGCTGTTTCTTCAGCACAGCCTAGAGCGCTTGGTCTCAGATTGGGTGCTTACAATTCAGAATTAAGTTATGAACACATCATGCATGGTGCGGATTTTCTTGAAATGGAGTTGGGTGCATCTCGTAATGATGATGGTTTTGGTTTTAGGTTCACAGGCATCTATAACTGGATGATTGCCCAGCCGAACTGGACTAACAGAGGAGAGTGGGGGTTCTATGGTGGTGTCGGCGGTAGTCTCGGTGCTTTGCCATATGATAATGACGATCTGTTTTTTTCAGCTGCCGTTGTAGGCCAATTGGGCTTGGAATATACCTTTTGGTTCCCTCTTCAGCTTGCGATAGACATTCGTCCTGCCATTGGTCTGGTTGGAAGCCATTTCTATTCTTCAGGATTGGTTGAAGGTATCTGGCCAACATTAAGTGTCAGATATAGCTTCTAGAAGAACGTCATTGAACAAATAATCAGGATGTATCCGTCAAGGATGCATCCTGATTTTATTTTGGAGGGAACCGGTTCAGCGATGGTCCCGGATCAGTTTTTCCAGGGCGGCGGCTTCTTTTTCCCCGAATGGGGTATTGAGCATGACAAGCATTCCGACAATTACCAGAGCACAGAATGCAATCAACAAAATGTGAAGCACTTGCGGTTGAGGTACAATGGCCTTTCCCAGTCCCCAGAACGCTCCCAGGATGAGGATGAGGATGAGCACGTCGCTGGTTCTGCCTGCCTTGGTGCCACCATAGATGTGTATATGGAACTGGCCGTCATCAGGAATTCCGTCCTCCTTTTCATTGTGCCTGTTGATCTTGCACACCATATATTGTGTCCGGAGACCGGTTGAATAATCAATCCAGAATTCGCCGTTTCCTGCGTGTCCGACATTCTTGAAATGTGCATGTAGGTCTTCCCATACTTCTTCCCAGAGGACATCTTCTGTCTTTCCGGAAACCATTTCAAACGAACTGATTTCTTTCAGACTGATATTGTTGTCAAATTCCATGATTTTTGTTGTTTTTCAGGGCAAAGATAAATAATTTGTAACAATTATTGACTTTCTTCGTCTGTATAGTAGAAACTACAAGTAAGAACGAATATGAAAGGATTCCGAATGATACTCTGGGTCGGTTGCTTCCTGATGGGAATGAACAGCATGCAGGCAAATCCACTGCCGGAAGAAAATAACGTGGTGCGGCCGCTTGCTGTGGAAGAGCCGGTGGGGGAAGTGATTGCCGAGACGGAACTGGATGCGGTTCCCTATGGCAATATGCGTCAGCTGATGAGGCGTTATCGTTGGAAATCGGGCGTGATCGGATTTTCAATGGGCAGGCTGGGCCTTTCTATTCTGAGAACCTTCATTGATGAACCGGCCGCAAAACAGGTTCTTCGGGACATGAGGAAGGTGAATTTTCTCATTGTGAAGAGAGATGCGGTCCAGACACGGCTGCTGGATAATCTGCAGGCAGACTATGAATTGCAGAAGAGGGGATATGATTCCTTGCTGGAGGTGAATTCGGAAGGTGACAAGGTAAGTGTCATCGGAATACTTTCCCCGGACAAGGAGAAGATAAAGGAACTGGTCTTCTATGTTTCGGAAGATTCGGGGGATGTCGTGATGATGGACCTGATTGGCAGGATGGATACGAAAGACTTGATGAATTTGCTGGAAGAAGCAATGAAATGACAGGTGATGGAGCAAGTGGAATTTGAAAACAGATGGTTTCCCTATCAGGAGAATTTCTATCGTCTGGCTTTTCATCTCATGGCATCGGAATCGGATGCGATGGATGTGGTGCAGGATGTCTATGTCAAACTATGGACCCAACGGGACCGGTTGACGGACATCTCTTCTCCCAAAGCCTACGGACTGGTCCTGGTGCGGAATGTGTGCCTGGACAGTTTGCGGCAGAAGGTGAAAGTGGGTACTTTGGACGAAGTTGTTCTCCAGAAGACCAATATGGATAATCCGGAAAGCCGGCTTTGTCTCAAGGAACGAGTCCGGCAAGTGGAACAGCTGATAGAAGACCTGCCGGAAGACCAGAGGCAGTTGATAGTCATGAAATTCTACCAGAACCGGGATCATGAGCAAATTGCCCGGGCAACTGGTCTGTCTCAGGTAAATGTGAGAGTGAAGATCAGCCGGGCACGGAAGTTTATCAGAAAAATGATACAAAAACAGGAAAATGATGAAAAATGAGAATATTCTGAAAGAGATGGAAAATTTCGATCTTGAAACGTTGGAGCGGCTTTCTTCGGATGAGAAGGTTCCTGTTCCTCAGGATTTGGAACAATCGCTCGACCGTCTGGTGACTCGTCTGTCCGTTGCGGAAAAGATATTGTCTCCAGAGGAAGAGCCGGGAGCGGCGGTTCCTCTGGAGAAATCTCATCCGTTCCGGTGGCGGAACTTGTGGACGGCGGTGGCCAGTATTGCCGCAGGACTCTTGTTGGTTGCTGGGGTCAATACCATGACGGACCTGTATGTGAGTCCGGAAGATACGTACAAGGATCCGCAGGAGGCGTATATGGAGATAGAGAGAGTGCTCGGACTGATTTCTGACAAGATGTCTCCAGCCACGGAAGGACTTTCCCAGCTGGATGCCAGATTCAGGGAACAGATGGACTTGTTCAAAAAATGATGAAACTGAAAAGAGATATGAAAAAGATGATTCTATTGGTGCTGACAGCTCTATTTGCAATTGGAGCTTCTGCCCAGACCGCAAATTCAATTTACAAGAAATATTCAGGGCTCACCGGAGTGTCGAGCGTCTATATTTCTCCTGCCATGTTTGATATAGTGAAGAAAATTCCGGCTGTCTCCCTTCAGGGCGATGAACTGGACATGATGCCGGTCATACAGTCTTTCAACGGAATGTATCTTCTGGATATGCAAGATAACAGCCAGGCCTCTGAAGACCTCTTGAAGGAAGTGGAGAGACTGATTGCGAAAGGAAAGTTCGAGTTGCTGATGGAGGCGAAAGACGAAGGGGAGAGGGTCCGGATATATCTGATGAGGAACAAGAATATCATCACTGATTTTGTGATGTTGGCTCAGCAGGGCCGGGAAACGACGTTCATTTCCATTACGGGAAATTTGTCAGAAGAAGCCCTGAACAAGGCAATTGCTGCCGCCGTGGAAAAATAAAGAGATACGGGAGAGATATAATCGTTCATCGCTTTTTCTGAAAAATGACTATCTTTGCATAGATCCAAAAATTGTAGCCATGAATACCATTGAAGCAATCAAGACACGCAGAAGTTGTCGGAATTATAAGCCCCAGCAGGTGGAGGATGAGAAGTTGGTGAAGATTCTGGAAGCAGGAACATATGCGCCGACAGGCCACAATACCCAGGAACCGTGGATTGTCGCAGTCCAGAATCCAAAACTGTTGAGCCGGTTGAGACGGATGAATCTGCATTTCTGGAATATCCAGACCGGCAGGCTGCCGGAAGGAACCCCCCTTCCCGATGATTTGGAAGAACGGGATTTGTCGGAAGAGGAAGTGGCCGCTAAGGTCGCTGAAGCAGTGGCGGCCAGCAAATCAGTGGCTGTCAATAATGTTGACACTTATTATGGGGCACCGACTATTGTCTTGGTATTTGCCGAAAGGGATAATGTCAATTCGGTCAAAGATGGTTCTTTGGTGTTGGGAACCATGATGTTGGCAGCCCATGAACTGGGTGTCGGAACCTGTTGGATCAATCGTGAGGACAAGATGTTTGAGACAGAACAGGGAAAACGGCTGATGAAGAGTTTCGGTCTGCCGGACAATCTGGTCGGAATCGGGGCATTGGCATTAGGATATTGGAACACTATTCCGAAGGATGCCAAAGCTCGCAAGAAGGATTATTTCCGTATTATCAGATAAGAGTGAATTTCAAGCAATCTGTAAACTCCGGAATTTTTCGGGGTTTATTTCATTTGTTGGGAGAAAATGAAGAGCAGCAACGATTTGAAGGACCTGAAAAGAATGATGAAGACAGAGGCGACTCCTGTCCATGTCCCGGCAGAGGGGACTGTCCGCAAAACGTCCCCTCGAAAGAGGAAAACCGAAAAGATACAGGTCTCCAGTTCGAATTGTGCTGACGTGCTGGGAATCAAGGTTGGGGGACGCGTTGTCCTGATGGATGCCGATATCCATGGGAATGTGACTGAAATCAATGGAAATATGGTCCGTCTCATGACCGATGACGGGTTGATGATGTACGAGAACATCTATGATTTGGCAGCGGCGGACCCGGCACAGGAAAAAGCCTTGAAAGACACTGTAGTGAAGAAGGGGGCTTCTTTGGAAAAGGAGAAAAAGAACTTTGACAAGACAGATGGAAATATGGTGGTAGACCTGCATCTGGAGGCTCTCCCTTGCGGAAGGAACATCAATGAAGGCTGCCAGCTGGAATATCAGATGGAGGTCTTCAAGCGGGTGATGAGAGAAAATATCAAGCATCGTGGCAAGAAGATTATCTTTATCCATGGTGTGGGAGATGGAATTCTCAAACAAGCTATCTTGAAGGAACTGGAAGAAGTGTATGCTATGCGTTGTACCTGGAATCCATATCATTCGGGAGCCACTTCTGTCACCATCCGGTAAGAACAGGTAGTCCTGTCTTCTAGTGGACCAGCTTCATACCCATCCATACGGCAAATACACCGGCAGCGACGCTCAATCCGATATAGAGGGCGGAGGTCAGGATTTCGCCCGGGCGCATCAGAGAAAGACTCTCGTTGGCAAAGGTGCTGAAAGTTGTGAAACCGCCACAGAAACCGGTTATCAGAAGCAATTTCAGGTCCTGTGACAGAAGCCCTTCTGCTACCAGTCCGGTCAGGAATCCGATCAGGAGACAGCCCAGTATGTTCACGGAAAAGGTGCCGAGAGGAAAGGCGTTGGCCCACCAGCCGGAAATGATTTTGGAGACAAGATAACGTAATGTGCTTCCTAAAGCACCTCCTAAGGCAATCAATAAAATATTCTTCATTATTTCTGTCATTTCTCCAATGCACAAAGTTACATGATATTTTCTGATCTGCTCAGTAAATTGAGGGATTCTTGAGATTAGTTCGTATATTGTACCAATTTGACAAAAAGAAGGTATGGCAGTATTGGATTTATATCTGGATGGTTCGATTGGGCAACGGAAGATTGCAGGAGAGGAAGTGCATCCGGAAGCCTTGAAATGGTGCAGTTGTTTGCGGAAGATAGTAAAACGGATCTGTACGAATGAAAGGGAAGGTAGAAAGCGGTCATTCCAAATTCCCTTTTTGTCGGGAAGAGGATTGAATGTCGCTTGTTTTATGTCTGAGTTGGACCGGTTGGATATTGTCGAGGAACAATCTGGAGAGCCTGTTTCCTTCTTTGGCATGGACTATGAACAGAAATGTGTTTTTGCAGATTTGATGTTCAAGGAAGAAGCTTTTGCATTGTCTGATAAGATCAGGCAAGTCCCTCAATTGGCTTCTTCTCTTGCATATGACAATCGTATTCTTGCTGGCTTGCTGGCTTTTTATGGAATGGCTTTGGATAGGGAAGACAAAGAGTGGGAAAATCAGTTGACACCACAGGGAGGATTTGATATTTTCGCTAATTTTCCACATCGCCCCATCTCGACTGTTCATTCGACCTGGAATGGTAAAGCGAAGAGAGGAGATGTTCTGCTGACTTTGCCGAAGCATGGTTGTCCTTGGCTTTTTGCCAATCTTAATCCGAGGTACACTCATAAGATGGGACATCTTGCAGTCATGACGAAAGATATTGATGAAAGTTCAAACAAATATGGCAGATGTACGGTAGAATGCATGCTGCAGAAAGGTGTTCATGAACGGACCATGAAGAACTGGGATACTCCTCATTATGTTCTTGGACTTCAGCGGGTCAGGTGGCATTGGAACTGGAAAAGAGAAAAAAGCGTATTGAGAAGAGAGACAATTCCAGTGGAAAAACCATCTGCGTTGGCGGATATTGCAGAGAAGTATATTGGAAGGGCTTATGTGCGTTGGTATGAAGTGGTGGTTTGCAAATGGGCCGCACCTGAACGTTTCACTTGCAGTACCTTGATCTGGTGGTGTGCCAAGGAAGCTTATGGCTTTTCAGTTTCCAATTGGTTGTATGCTTTTGCAACTCCGGCAGATATACTCAGGAATCCATCTACCTACATTAAAGCGGAGGTGAAGTAGAATGGAAAAGAAAAATGCAATCATAACAGGAGCAGATGGTGGTATGGGACGGGAAATTACGCTTGCTTTAGCCGAAGCCGGTTATCATGTCATCATGTTGTGTTATTCTGCCCAGATGGGCGAAGATTGTATCCGGGAATTGAGAAAGAAGACCGACCGGGGCGAAATGGAAGTGATGCAGGTGGATCTGTCTTCCATGAAGTCTGTGGAACAGGTCGCCGATCAGATTATTGCCCGGGGAAAGCCGATCAATCTGCTCATGAACAATGCAGGTATGCTGGCAAGACAGCTGGTCCGTACGGAAGACGGCTTTGAGAAAACTGTTGCCGTCAATTATGTGGCTCCTTATTTTCTGACGAGAAAATTATTGCCTCTGATGCATTGTGGCAGCCGGGTCGTGAGCATGATTTCTTGCTCCTATGTCAAGGGAAAGCTGGGCCCTCATTTCTTCTCGCACGGCAAGGAAGGAGAATTTTCAAGGATCCCGGTTTACAGCAATACCAAATTGGCTCTATGGTATTTCACAAGTGAACTGGCAAGAAGAGTCCGGAATAGAGGAATTCTGGTCAATGCCGCCGATCCGGGAATCGTCAGTACGGAAATTATCCGTATGCACAAATGGTTTGATGTGTTGACAGACCATATTTACCGTCCATTCATTCGGACTCCTCGTCAGGGGGCGGATATGGCCATCAGGTTGTTGTTGGATCCGGATTTTCAACAGGTGAGCGGTGGCGTTTTCCATTCTGGTCGGCAGAAGAAGGTCCGTCGGAAATTCAGCCGCCCCGAAAAGATGCTGGCGCTGTGGAATGAAACGGAGAACCGTTTGAAACAGATGGGGCATGTCCTGCTTGATTGAGAATGAACAGAACAATAAAATAGAAACACTATGACATATAACCAAAGATTGAAAATCAACATCCAGTCTGAGATAGGAAAATTGGATGCTGTCTTATTGCACCGACCTGGAGCTGAGGTGGAAAACATGACTCCGAGAATGGCTCAGAGGGCCTTATATAGCGATATCCTGAATTTGTCCATTGCACAGGAAGAGTACAGTCAGTTGGATGGGGTGCTGTCCAAAGTGGCCGACGTCTTCTATGTGGATGATTTATTGAAGGAAGTTTTGGACAGACCGGAAGAGAAAGAGGCACTAATCAGCAGAATCTGCAAACTGGAAGAAAAACCGGAACTGTACGGCCAGCTGATGGACATGAGTTCCAAGAAACTGGTTCGTGTCTTGATAGAAGGATTGCCTGCCGAAATCAATACGCTGACCTCTTTCTTGAATGAGGATTTCTATGCCCTGTTTCCTTTGTATAATTTCTATTTCACAAGAGACTCGTCTGTCACCATAGGAAATCATGCTCTGATCTGCAAGATGGCCAACAAGGTGCGTACCCGTGAATCTCTCATCATGGAAGCCATCTACAGGAACAGTGGCAAATTTGATTGCAGCATCATCAATTCCTTTGATGCCCAGCCGGAAAATGAGCGCTTCTTCATTGAAGGAGGGGATATAGCAATTGTCCGCGATGACATTATTGTAATTGGCAATGGCATGAGAACCAGTACTTTAGGTATTGATATGCTCGTGGCACGGTTGGCTGCATATGCACCAGAAGGACGGCGACACATTATTGTACAGCAACTTCCAGATGCCCCGGAATCGTTTATTCATCTGGATATGGTTTTCACTATGCTGGATCGAGATTGTTGTATGGTATTTGAACCACTTATTCTTCGGGATAATCAATATCAGACTGTGCATATTGAGATTGAAGACGGGAAGGTTGTGAAGATCCGGAATGTCTCGAATATTCTGGCTGTATTGAAAAATCTCGGAATGGACTTGAAGCCGGTCATTTGTGGTGGTAAGAGTGACGAATGGGATCAGGAGAGGGAACAGTGGCACAGTGGGGCCAATTTCTTTTCTTTTGCTCCTGGAAAAGTGATTTCATATGCACGTAATACACATACACTCAATGAATTGGATAAGAATGGATTTGAGATTGTTCCAGCATCGGAGGTTATTGTCGGGGCTGTTGATATTTTGGGAGATCAGAAATATGTCGTTACGCTAGAGGGCTCTGAACTGCCAAGAGGAGGCGGTGGCGCCAGGTGTATGACTATGCCTCTTTCCCGTCAGAAAGTGGACTGGTAGCAAAAAACGGCAAATGAACTGAACCCCGAAAGTTAGAAATAAACTTTCGGGATTTTCTTTTAGGGATCAGTATGGAAACTTTAGAGGATATCCGCTTCCTCCCAGACCTTTCCCTGGAAACAATGGATATTCAGCTGCTCGGTGCCACAGCGCATCGTGAAGTCTCCTTCTTCCAGTCTCCATTTTCCGTCCAGTCCGACGAAAGCCAGATCACTTGCTTTCACGACCATGCTGACACGGGTCTTCTGTACAGGTTCCAACTCCACTTTCTCAAAATTCCTCAGACGGATGGCATCTGGAATGGAACTGGCGACCAGATCGCTTGAGTAGAGGAGGACAGCTTCTTTTCCTTTGCAGGAACCGACATTTTCCACATCTATGGTGAAGGTCAGTTCATCTTCTGCCGTAAATTCCTTCCGGTCCACCTGGAAGTTGCTGTATCGGAACTGGGTATAGCTCAAACCATAGCCGAAAGGCCATTGGATGTCAATATCCGCACTGTAATTGTATTGTCCAGCCATAGTGCTGACCTGTTCGCTGACCTTGAAATCGTAGGTAGTCAGAGAGTTGGCATATCTCGGATAGGTGAAAGGCAAACGGCCGCTGAAGTTCTCCTGTCCGGAAAGCAGCAGCGCCAGCGCGTCACCTCCGTAATTGCTTGGCAGCAGAATGTCCACCACAGCCTCTGCAAGTGGCTCTATTTCGTGGACGAGACGAGGTCTGCCTTCGTTGAGTATCAGAATGATTGGTTTGCCAGTGTGTGACAGCGACTGGATCAGCTCGACTTGGTTTCTGGAAAGATGCAGGTCATCCAGATTGCCGGGAGTCTCGCAGTAGGAGTTCTCACCGATGCAGGCGACAATGACATCGGCTCTGCTGGCGGCGGCGACGGCTTTGCCGATTTCGGGAGTTTTCTCTTCCCACCAGTTCCCGTTTTCACGCCAGGTGACACCGGGTTCGTACATGACCTGATCTGCCCCGAAGGTGTTGCGGAGTGCTTCGTAGATGGTATGGTATGGTATGGCTGAGCGAACTCATCTGCCCGGTCTCCGCTCCAGCTGTAGGACCAGCCTCCGTTGAGGCAGCGCATGCTGTTGGCATTCGGACCGGTCAGCAGGATCCGGGTTTCTTTTTTCAATGGGAGCAGCTGTTTCTCGTTCTTCAGAAGCACTTCTGATTCGATGGCCGCCTCCAGAGAGGTCTGGGCAAATTCTTCACACGCGAATCGGTCATATCCCAGGGCAGTGTCCCAGGTCGGCTGGTTGAAAAGCCCCAGACGGAATTTCAGACGGAGGATGCGTCGTACCGCATCGTCTATTCTGGAAAGAGGGACTTTCTTCTCTTCCACCAGTTCCACCAGGTCGGTGCAGAACTGCGTCTCGAAAGGAGTCATCGCCATGTCGATACCGGCATTGATCGCCAACCGGACTGCATCTTTCTTGCTGGTGGCGATATGCTCTCTTTCATAGAGGTTGTTGATGTCGTTCCAGTCGGTGACAATCATGCCGTCCCAGTTGAGGCCTTCTTTCAGCCAGCCGGTCAGCAGTTCTTTGTTGGCATGGACAGGCAGACCGTTGACACTCGCCGAATTGACCATAATAGTAAGGGCACCATTCCTGACCGCTTCCTTGAAAGGCGCGAAATGCTTTTCTCTCAGGACCGCTTCCGGGATGGCGGCTGGAGTCCGGTCTTTTCCGGAGGTCGGGACTCCATAGCCCATGTAATGTTTCATGCAGGCTGCCACATGATAGGCATCAATGTGGTTGGGTTCGTCGCCCTGGTAACCTTTGACCGTCATCAGCCCCATCTGTGCGCTGACGTAAGGGTCTTCTCCATAGTTCTCCCACATTCTTGGCCAGCGAGGGTCCCTGCCCAGATCGACGACCGGTGAGAAGGTCCATGGAATACCACAGGCTCTGGTCTCATAGGCCCCGATTTCGGCACATTTTCTGGCAAGCTCACGGTTGAAAGTGGCTGCCATGTTGATTCCCTGTGGAAACAAGGTGGCACCGACCGTATAGGAGGCACCGTGAATCTGGTCTACTCCATAGACGGTCGGAAGACCTGTCTTCGCCAGAGAATTCTGCTGGACATCCTCAATGTATCGAGACCATACTTCTTTGGGCTGGCCCACTCCGAAAGGAATGTTCAGGATGGAACCGACCTTGTATTTTCCGAACACCTCGTCCATCTTCTCTTGGCTGAGAGCGGTGTTCTCCGGATTGTTGATGACCGTAGCGGTCAGCTGGCACATCTGTCCCACTTTCTCTGTCAGGGTCAGGTGGCTGAGTATCTGTTCAATTTTCTTCTCCATTTCCGGGTCCTGGGGAATGGCTGGAGAAATGGCATCCCTGCCTCCCATGCAGGAGGTCAGACCCAGCAGTAGCAATAGTCTTGATTTTTTCATGGCTGCAAAGAGAGAAAAAGGAGACTTGTGCAAGCAAGTCTCCAATGGATTATTTTCTGTATTGGAAAACGGCACGGACACCGCGGTGGTCAAAGATCCATGGCTTCAGAACAATGTCCGAAGTCTCAGTGGATTCTCCTACGACCTTGCATTCCTTGACTTTGGTCTTCTTGCCAGTCTTGTACAGGATGAGATCGATACGGTCTTTGGTATCTTTCTCCACCGGCTTGGAGCTCCAGGTGAATCCAGGATGTTTGACCGGGTTGGGATGGATGGTACGATAGGCATCTCCCTTGAAACCGGCATCGTACAGGCTCTTGGTGGCCGCCCATGGAAGGACGCAGGCAGAAAGCCCTGCTTTGGTTGTCTGCTCTGTCCAGTCCAGCCAAGATGGCTCGTTGAAATCTCCGCAGAGGATGATGTTGTCCGTTTCAGCGGAAAGGATGTCTTCCAGAAGGAGATCCACCATTTCCTGACGGGCTTTCTTGTTCTGCTCATACACTTGCTGAGGGTCTGCATTGGCTTTGGATTTTCCGTAGTCGATGCCGTTGAGCTGATAAGGGCCATAAGGCTTGTGGGCGGCGTGGCAGTTCATGACCAGCACCTTCACTCCATCTCCCAGGTCAATGTAGATACCGTAGCTGTGAGGAGTCTTGCCGACAAATGGATATTTGGAAATGATACAGACAGGGCCCTTCCTGTTGTTGGCGCTGAAATGGACATGCAGTCCGGCATCCTTGAAAGCGGTAGAATCCAAATGACGGCTTTCCTGAGTGCACAGGACGTCCACGTCCATTTTCTTGAAATGATCAATCACTTCAGGAGCCTGCTTGCCCCAAATGTTCTGGGTGCCGATAATGAAATTCTTCTGGATTCTCCGAGCTTCAGACAATCCGGAAATGGACAACAGAAGGGTAACCAGTAGCATCAATCTATATTTCATGTCTTGTTTGTTTTAGTTTGCTGTTATGTTTTGCACAATATAATGAATCTTTGTCTCAAAAAAGTCTTATTCCAGACGGACGGTCGCCGCTGATACCGGAGACAAGGTAATCTTGTCTGTTTTCTTGCCGATGTGGAAACGGACTTTCCTTTCGGTCTGGAAGATGATTTCTGCCTGCTCTGCTCCCATGGATTCCAGCAGTTCAGCCAAAAATCAACATGATATTGATACAACCTGCAATCGATATCATGTTGATGTATTTTTTGTGCAGATTGATCAAAGGATTTTCTGCTGTATGGCGATAATTAGATTTGATAGTGACCTCCCTTGCCAAAGAGAACATTTTCCAGTTCGTCCTGCAGGCCCAGACGGGCAATGATGTCCACGTTGGTGTAGCGGCTTCTCATGAATGGGATGATGCGGAAAGTCTCTCTCAGATGTTCTCTGCTCACATGGATCATTTCCGGTTCATAAGGGGCTCCGACTTTCTTGAGCCTTTCCTTCACTTCGTCGTAAGGGAGAATCTGGTTCTTTATCTGTTGCTTCAATTCTGGCCATTTGGCAAGGAAGGTTTCCAGTTCTGTCTTCAATTCTTTCTCTGGAGTGTATTTTTCTTTGGTTTCGGTCAGGCATCTTGACAGCAGGCCGGCATTGCAGCTTGTCAGCTCTTTGATTTTTTGCTCGGTTTCTTCCCATGTGGGCCATTGAGCTATGCACTTGTCAAGATCAATTTTATTCATGTCATAATTGAGGAGAAATTCCAGAGAGGCTGTGCTGACCAGTGTTCCGATACCTACCTTGAATCCATGGGAAACGTGTTTTTTGTTGATGCAGAGATTTTCGATATCCCAGCAGTGGCTGTACTGATGCTCTGTTCCGGAAGCCGGACGGCTGGACTGCATGGCCTGCATTGCAAAACCACTCATGACCAGCAGTTCTGCCAGATCGGAAGTGGCTTGATAGTCTCCTTCGAGCACTTTTTCAGGGACGGCGAGGGAAGATTTGAGCTTCGTGTTGAGAATATTCCAGGCAAATGGGTCAATGGCTTCTTTGCCGAGAGCATCTGCAATCATCCAGTCGGCTCCAGCCGGGATTTTTGCAATCAAGTCTGCATAGCCGGAAGCCGCCAGTTCTTTTGGAGCTGCGGCTGCGATGCCCGGATCCAGAAGAATCCCTTTCGGCGCCCGGCAGTTGAAGGTCTGCTTGTTGCCTTGGTAGGAGATGGAAGCGCCGTAGGCAGTATACCCATCCATAGAAGCGGCAGTGCCACAAATCATATATCTGCGTCCCAAATGTTCGGAAGATAGCTTCGTCAAATCATTGATGACTCCGGAGCCAACTGCAACAGCAATGGCGTCCAACCCTTTCAGATAAGATTCCAGTTGCTCCAGAAACCCCCATTCTGCATACAGATCTGGATCATTGAAAACAAATGGTTCTGCAAGAGGAATGCCCGCAGATTCCAGAACCTGGTAAATCTCCTTGCCTGCTATTTTGTAAGTATTGTTGTCGGCAACGATGACGGCAGTTTTTCTGGGAAACAGTTCATTGAACATTTCTGCCACATGTTTTCCGGCCCCTTGGCAGATTGCCAAAGCTTTCGTGTCTGAAGCTTTGGCTAGTATTTTTGCAATTGTAACCATTATTTTGTTTTTAAGTTATCTCTTCAATGCAAAGGTAGAAATTATTTCTATTCTTATTTCAAAATCTTTCATATATTTTCTTTTGAATTTGTTTTAAGAGAAAAAGTAGTATATTTGCACTTGGAATGGAAAAAAAAGTATTCTCCTTTTCTCAAATGAAATTCTTTGAAAGAAATGATGAATAAGGATTGTAAAATGAAAAGATGTTTGATTTCACTATTTTTGTTGGCTGTTTCCGCCATCGTTCTGTGTTCTTGTCAAAAAGAAGTACAGCGCCATTATTATAAATGTGGAATGCCTTCTGATATCAATGTTTTTTTTCAGAGTCAGGAAGATGTCCTGATCAGTGGCCATCGTGGAGGTAATATGCCGGGTTATCCGGAGAACTGTATCGAAACGTTTGACAAGATTCTGGAATATATGCCTACAGTCTATGAGATTGACCCTCGTATGACTAAGGATAGTGTGATTGTGCTTATGCATGACAAGGGGCTGGACAGGACGACCACTGGTACTGGATTGGTCCGAGATTGTACCTATGCTGAACTCCAAAAACTATTTTTGAAAGATAGATGGGGAAATGTCACTGCTTTCAAGATTCCTAAAGTGGCAGATGTCATTGAGTGGAGTCGTGACAAGGTGATTCTCAATTTTGACATCAAGGATGTGACCCGCGATGTGCTCGTTCCGCTTGTCCGGTCTTTAAATGGCGTGAACTGCATGTATACTGTTCGAAATCCAGAAGAAGCGCAGGTCGTTTATCAACTTGATTCTACCGCGAGGATGTCTGCGTGGGTGAAAGATATGGAGCAGTTCAAAGGATATGAGGCAGTTGGCATTCCATGGGAGAATATTCCGATGGCCTATGTCGTGACCCATACCATGAATCCGGAACATTCCGATCTCTATGCTGCTTTGCGTGCCAATGGAGTCCGCTGCATGGTATCCACCGCTCCAAAACAGGATAAACTGAAGACATCTGAAGAAAGAAAACGGGAATTACAGAAAGTAGTTGAATCCGGTCCAGATGTGATAGAAACAGATTTTCCGTTAGACTTCATTGAATGGAATAGATAGTATCAAGTTCTTATACAATATATTATAATATTGGTTTTTTTCGTGAAGCCGCTTGGATATCTGCTTGTAGAAGACTTGTCCAGATTGCATTTCTCTGGGTTCTGCAAGTAAATGTCCGGGCGGCATATCTTTTCTTCGAGATAAATGCTTATCTTTAAAGATTCAATATGGACGGCTGCCGAGGGCAATGAATTTTAGCGGTCCATCGGACAAAGAGAAAAATATTATAATCTGAATATCGTATGAAAAACAATCTCAAATCAATGAAGCATGCCGCGGACAATATTAGAATTCTTGCGGCATCAATGGTGGAAAAAGCAAAATCCGGTCACCCGGGTGGTGCAATGGGAGGCGCAGATTTTATCAACGTGCTTTATTCTGAATATCTTCAGTACGATCCGGCACAGCCGGAATGGATGGGTAGAGACCGTTTTTATCTTGATCCGGGTCACATGGCTCCAATGCTTTATTCAACCCTTGCACTGACTGGCAGGTACACGCTGGAAGAACTCCAGCAGCTGCGCCAGTGGGGCTCTGTCACTCCGGGCCATCCGGAAGTCAATGTGCTGCGCGGTATCGAGAATTCATCTGGTCCGCTCGGTCAGGGCCATGCCTATGCGGTAGGTGCAGCTATCGCCGCCAAATTCTTGGCAGCCCATACCGGCAATCCGACCTTCGAGAAGGAGACCATCTATGCTTATATCTCCGATGGTGGCATCCAGGAGGAAGTTTCTCAGGGAGCAGGCCGTATCGCAGGCCATTTGGGATTGGACAACCTCGTCATGTTCTATGACTCCAATGACATCCAGCTTTCCACTGCGACAGATGAAGTCATCTCGGAGGATACGGCCATGAAATACCGTTCATGGGGATGGAATGTGATAGAAATCAACGGCAATGACTGTGAGCAGATCCGTTCCGCTCTGGATCAGGCGAAAATTGAAAAGGAACGCCCAACTCTCATCATCGGCAAGTGTATCATGGGGTATGGTGCCAAGAATGCGGACGGATCTTCATTGGAACACTGTTGCAAGACACACGGTTCCCCTCTCGGTGGAGATGCTTATAGAAATACGATTTTGGGATTGGGTGGAAATCCGGATAATCCGTTTGTAATTTATGACGATGTTCAAGCAATCTATGATGAACGACAGAAGGAACTGAGTGAAATTTCCGCTGCTCGTCATGCCGAGGAACAGGAATGGGCAACAGCGAATTCTGCTAAAGCCAGTCAGCTTGAATCTTGGTTCAAAGGAGAAGTGCCGTCCATTGACTGGTCTGCTATCGAACAGAAAGCCGGTGCGGCAACTCGTGCCGCTTCTTCTGTTGTATTGGGTATCCTTGCAGAAAAGGTACCGAACATGATTTGTTCATCTGCCGATCTTGCCAACTCTGATAAGACAGATGGTTTCTTGAAGAAGACCCATGCTTTTGCGAAAGGAGATTTCACCGGGGCTTTCTTCCAAGCAGGTGTTGCTGAACTGACCATGGCCTGTTGTTGTATTGGTATGGGGCTCCATGGCGGTGTGATAGCTGCTTGCGGTACTTTCTTTGTATTCTCAGATTATATGAAACCAGCTATTCGCATGGCAGCGTTGATGGGCGTTCCTGTTAAGTTTATTTGGACGCATGATGCTTTCCGTGTCGGTGAAGATGGACCAACCCATGAACCAGTAGAGCAGGAGGCGCAGATCCGGCTTCTTGAGAAACTCAAGAATCACAGGGGTCAGAATTCTATGCTGGTGCTCAGACCGGCTGATGTGGAAGAAGCGACACAGGCATGGAAATTGGCCATGGAAAATACGGAAACGCCGACAGGGCTTATTTTCTCTCGTCAGAATATTGACAATTTGCCAATTGGCAATCATTATGAGGAAGTTGCCAAGGGGGCCTATATCGTCAAAGGTTCAGATAAGGCCCCGGATGTCATTTTATTGGCTTCTGGTTCGGAGGTGTCCACTCTGGTGGCCGGTTCTGAACTTTTGAAAAAAGATGGCTTGAAAGTGCGGGTAGTTTCTGTACCTTCTGAGGGCCTGTTCCGAAATCAGACGGCAGAGTATCAGAAAGAGATTCTTCCAGTTGGAATCAAGAAATTCGGTTTGACTGCCGGTTTGCCAGTTAATCTGGAATCTCTTGTTGGAAATGATGGAAAGATTTGGGGATTGGAGTCATTCGGCTTCTCTGCTCCATATAAGGTACTTGACGAGAAATTGGGCTTTACGCCTGAAAATGTCTATAATCAGGTAAAGTCGATGTTCTAGTGCCATTTTGATGTATCAATGAAAATGAGTCCTCATCTGAAATTGACATGTCTTCAAAAAAGTTGGACAGTCTATATTGATTGAGAGGCCTTTGGGGATTGGATGAAAGCTCGGTATTGTACCGGGCTTTTTTCATCCAGTTCGAAAAGCATCCTATCATCTAGTTGTCAACAGCAATCCATGCAGTGTTTTTATCGTGCTGTTTTTGCTGCTATGAGCGGTGAGGGTATGGTAAAAAATCTGTATTTAAAAGAGAACTTGTTAGGTATATTTTGTAAATAAAGAGTTCTTTTTGTTGATTTTTATGGCAATTTTTTTCAAAAGAAAAAATGAATTGGTATATTTCGTCCAATAACAATGCTGAAGCATATAAAACTAAACTATAATACACAACACACAATTTTCAACACATAATTTACACTACACTTTAAACAATCTATTATGTTAAAAAGGTTATTTATTTCAGTAGTGCTGTTCGGGTCATTTCTAATAGGTGGTGGAACAGCATTGGCAAATTCTGACTCTCAATCAGAAAGTACAAAAAGCGTCCAGCAGACATTTACATGCTCTGGTGTCGTGTTGGATCAGGCCGGTCTTCCTATAATAGGAGCAACGGTAATGGTTTCTGGAACTCAGACGGGCGTGATTACCGATCAGAATGGAGAATTTACTCTTCCTGATGTCCAGAAAGGAACTCAACTTAACATTTCGTGTCTGGGCTATGCTACCATTGATGTCATGTTCGAAGGAAAACGTTTGAAGATTGTTCTTAAGGAAGATTCTTTGATGTTGGACAATGTCGTAGTGACCGCTTTGGGTATCAAACGTTCCGAAAAGAGTTTGTCTTATGCAACTCAGAAGGTGGATGGCGAAGAAATCAGCAAGATTCCGGCAGCCAACATGCTGGATAATCTGGCCGGTAAGGTCGCCGGTATGACTGTTTCCACGTCTACTTCCGGTGTTGGCGGTTCAGTGAAGGTTCTTCTTCGTGGTAACCGTTCTATCAACGGCAACAACCAGCCTCTGTACGTGGTTGATGGTACTCCTATCAACAGCACTCCAATCACAGAAGGTTCTGACAAGGAAGGCGGTTACGGCGGAAACATCGATGCCGGTGATGGTCTTGCCGGCATTTCTCCAGAAGACATCGAGAGCATGAACGTCTTGAAAGGTGCTGCCGCAGCTGCACTATATGGCAGCCAGGCTGCCAACGGTGTGATCATCATCACTACCAAGAGAGGCAAAACCGGCCGTACAGAAGTCAACTTCTCTACTGGTGCGCAGTTTGACATGCCTTACATGACTTACAAGTTCAACGACAAGTTCCTCATGGGCAACAATGGCAAAAACGAATTTACCAACAACCAGTGGGGTGCCGCAGGTAAGGTCAACAACGATTACATCGATGACTTCTTCAAGACAGGACAGCTTTACACCAACCGTCTTTCCATCAGCGGCGGCAACGGAAAAGTGAAGAACTACTTCTCTTATCAAAATACTTATGGTAAGGGTATTATGCCAAAGAATACAATGAACCGTCACAACCTGAGTCTGCGTAGCAATACCGACCTGTTCGACGGTTTGATTGAACTGGACGCCAGCGTCGCTTTGACCAAACAGAAAATGGATCATGCTCCAGCAGCTCCAGGCCGTTACTTCAACCCAATCGTAGGTCTTTACCTCTTCCCAGAGGGAACCGAGGAATTCAACAAGTTCCGTGACGAATTCGAGGTCTTGAATCCAGACCGTAACATCATGCACCAGAACTGGAGCCATGAGGAAGATATCGCCAAGAACCCATATTGGTTGACCAACCGTCATAACTATTCTTATGACATGGAAAAGATCATCGGCAAACTCAACTTGACTGTCAATTTCACAGACTGGTTGAATTTGAAACTCAGAGGCAGCTACGACCAGACCAACGGTTTGGGTGTCAGAAAAGCTTGCTACGGTGCTTCCATCATCACCAGTGACGGTGACAACGGTGGTGGTCGTTACGAGCGTTACCGCACTACCTATAGAACAGAATATGCGGATGCATTGCTCAACTTCAACAAGATCTGGGATGATTTCCAGGTAACTGCCACATTGGGTACTTCCGTAACTCACAACCTGAATACAGGTGAAGGAATCAGAATGACTCTGAAATATCCTAACTTCTTCCATGCAAACAACTTCATGGATCGTCCTATCCATCAGAACAGCCAGGAAGAGCGTACATTGGCAGCCGTCTTCGGAACAGCCACTATCGGTTGGAGAGATATGCTCTATTTGGATATCACAGCCCGTAACGACTGGTCTTCTACCCTTCCTGAGCAGCACCGCAGCTTCTTCTATCCTTCAGTGGGCGCTTCCTTCGTCTTCACTGAACTGATGGACAATCCATCCCAGTCTTGGCTCAACTTCGGTAAAGTCCGCCTGTCCTGGACTCAGGTAGGTAACGACATGCCGTGGGGCAAGACTATCGTCTACGATTCATTGAATGATATGGGTGATGTCCAGACCAACGTCATCGCTCCATTTACAGATTTGAAACCAGAGAAATCAACCGCTATTGAGGCCGGTCTCCAGATGCGTATGTTTGACAGCCGCTTGACTTTGGATTTGGCAGCTTACAACACCGACACAGAGAACCAGTATTTCCTGGTTGACAATACAACCGGTACCGGTTATGAGAAATACTTCATCAATGCCGGTAAGATCCGCAACACTGGTTTCGAGGCAACAATCGGTTTCACTCCAGTCCGTACAGAAGACTTCGAATGGAACGGATCCCTGAACTTCGCAACCAACAAGAACGTGGTGAAATCCCTTCCTGAGCAATATGCAAAAGACGGTCTGATCGTCAGCGGTAGCAAATCTTCTGAATTCATGTACAAACTGTACGAAGGCGAAGAGTGGGGCGGCCTCTATGTGAAGAGCGTCAAACGTGACGAAGAAGGTCGTGTGATCGTTACCGAGAAGAACGGCGTCCAGACTCTTGAGAATGTGGATGACAAACGTTATGTCGGCAATGTGAATCCAGATTTCACAATGGGATTCAGCAATACTCTCCGCTACAAGGATCTGGTATTCTCCTTCCAGATTGATGGTCGCTTCGGTGGCAAGGCCATGTCTCTGACTCAGGGCTTCCTCAATGCCTACGGCCGTAGTGCAGAATCTGCAGACGCTCGTCTGGCAGGTGGCGTGAAGGTTCCTGCCGTTACTCCTGACGGACAGCCATACGACAAGCCAATCGATGCAGAAGTATGGTACAAGTCCAACGAAGGTCGTGCAGCAGTCTACGATGCGACCAATGTACGTTTGCGTGAATTGTCTATCGGTTATTCTCTTCCACAGTCATTGATGGAAAAGTCAAGATTCATCAAGGGGGCTACACTGTCATTTGTAATGCACAATGTATGCTATCTCTTCCGTGATGCTCCATTTGATCCTGAAATGGTTCTGTCCACATCTTCCAACAGTTTGGCAAACCTGGACAACTTCAGTATTCCACTATCACGTAACATGGGCTTCACCCTTAATCTTAAATTTTAATTGACCATTTAGCAAGAATTAAGTATGAAAAAGATATTATTTCCATTGCTTGCGGGTTTGTGTATGCTGACAGCCTGTTCCAAGGATTTTGATGAACAGAATACTGACCCGTTTGCATTCAAGCCGGTATATAAACAAGCAGACCTCGCGAATATCGGAGGTTATATCACTCAGATGGAGAAATCCATTTATTTCAATGCCCAGAATGCGGATTGGGATTTCCAGATTGCCCAGAACCTCTGCGCTGATATCTGGAGCGGCTTCATGGCTCCTCCTACACCGTTTGCCGGTGGACAGCACAATGGCAACTACAGTATCCAGTTCGGTTGGACCAACTATGCATTCGGTATGTACAACAACGGTATCTTGGCACCGTGGAAGAAAGTGCAGGAACAGACCGTCACTGCCGAGAAGACCGAATTCCCTGAGGTATATGCCGTTTCTCTGGTCTTGAAAGTGATCGGTATGCAGCGTTCTACTGACTGCTACGGACCTATCCCTTATTCTCATTTCGGCGAAGGCGGCACTTCCGTGGAATACGATTCCCAGGAATCCATCTACCATCAGTTCTTCCAGGAATTGGATGAGGCCGAGAAACTGCTGAACGGCTTCCTGTCCAGCGACCGCAAAGAAGTGAATGTCCTGAAGAAATGGGATTTGATCTTCAAGGGTGACTACAAGAGCTGGCAGAAAGTGATCAACTCACAGCGTCTCCGTCTGGCTATCCGTATTTCCAAAGTGGAACCTGTTTTGGCAAAGACAGAAGCTGAAAAGGCAGTCGCCAGCCCTGCAGGCGTGATCACCAACAAGAAAGAAAGCATGATTCTCCCTACCGAGACCATGAAACACCCTCTCTGTGTGCTTGCCTACGCTTACAACGATATCAGGATGAGTGCAGATATGCAGTCTATTCTCGAAGGTCTGAAAGACCCGCGTCTTCCAATCTACTTCAACCCGGCAGGTGAAATCAAGGGCGCTCCAGAATTCAAAGGAAAATATGTCGGCATCCGTGAAGGTATTGACTATCCTTCCAAAGACCAGCGTGTCAACTTCTCCAACTTGGGTCCAGCCTGGACAATGGATAACCTGAACAGAACACCTATCGTGCTTTTGGGGTCTCCTGAGGTCTACTTCCTCCGTGCAGAAGGCGCACTCCGTGGATGGAGCATGGGCGGTACCGCTGCTGAACTATATCAGAAAGGTATTGAGGAGTCCATGGAATATTGGGGCGTAAACGGTGCTGCCTACATTGAGGACGGTACCAGCAAGCCAACCGGTTATGTGGATCCGACCGCTCACAAATATGACATTGGCCCTGTTTCTGCCGTTACTGTAAAATGGGATGAAGGTGCCACTGATGAGCAGAAATTGGAGAAGATCATCACTCAGAAATGGATTGCTCTCTTCCCGGAAGGACAGGAAGCATGGTCTGAATTCAGAAGAACCGGCTATCCACGTCTGTTCCCGATGGAGGTCAATCTTTCCAACGATATCAGCTCAACGATTATGATCCGTCGTATGAGATTCGAAACCAACGAGTCTGAACGCAACAAGTCAGGTTATGAAAATGGAGTGCAGACGCTGATCAAGGAATCCAAGGGTGCTTACAAGACCAAAGGTGACAATGAAGGAACTCAGCTTTGGTGGGATACCAATGCAGGTGCAGCTGCTGGAGCTTCTAACTTCTAGAAGTTGACAGAAAATAATGACTTTAAGCCGGTCTCCATATGGAAACCGGTTTTTTGATGGCTATTTCAGAGACTTTCTTCGGCTTGAGCAGAGTGGAATCTCGAGATTTCCTTGTGGACAGACAGTGCAAGTGGCGAGGAAAATGACAATCATATTCTTTTTGTATAATTAGTTGTATAAATTGACAGACAGCCATAATTATGGAACAGTTGTTGTTAGAACGAGGCGTGGTTGATGTCGTAGTTTTTTGTAGATGGAGGTATCAAAATAAATTTTGCAGTCATGGAGATTTCAAAACAATATATTGCTGATTTTTATCAGAACGATGATAATTTGTTTTTGGTTTGGGGACAGGACGATGTCGTTACCATATGGGATTCCTATGAGCAGATGGATCAGGTTTTTCTGATTTTCACTATACAAGGAGAACTTGAATATCAGACATCTCTCTACAAAAGGGAAGTGCCAGTTGCTTCATTGATGGTTCTGACAAATAATAGTACTGCACGTTTTACCAAGATCAGTCCTGATTTCAAGTGTATTGGTTTTTGCTTTTCAAGAGAATTTTGGACCGATACGCTGATTCATTCCCATCCTTATACAACTCTTTCCCTAGTCCATCCGGCATTGGTGTTGAAAGAGTTGCAGATGAAGGATATTTTGAATTTTATCAATTTCATCAAGATGGCCAAGAATACAGGAATAAAGGACAAGGAACCTTTGATGAAATATTTGGTGTTGGGTATGTTTTCCGAAATTGGCAAGATGTACGAGGAATGGTCAGAGAATTTTCCGAAACGTTCCACTCAGAATCTCATGAGAGAATTTGCCAGACTCTTGTATTCCAACTATAAGACTCATCGCGATGTTGATTTTTATGTCAATGCGCTATCAGTAAGCAAACGTCATTTTTCTGCTTTGGTCAAGAGTGTGACTGGTATGACTGCATTCAAGTGTATTCAGATGTATGTTATCCTCAAGGCTTCTTCTATGTTGAGGAATACGACCATGAGCATCAAGGAAATTGCATTCGAACTGAATTTTGATGACACTTCTCATTTCTGTAAATATTTTAGAAAAAATATGAAGATGTCTCCGGAATCTTATCGTCGGCAAGGATTATAAGTAGCTTCGAGACGACATGGATAAGATATGTTGAAGAATACAGCGTTTGCTGAACAAAAAGTTGGACGGTTAATATTGATTAGGAGGCCTTCTCAGATTGGAACAAAGCTCGGTATTGTACCGGGCTTTTTCCATTCAGCCTCAGTCTGATTCTATCGTGATTGAAGTACTTGATGTATTTCACCAGTTTTTTTGCGAACTGTCCTGCACTGTCCCACTCCTGCAGAGACAGCAATTCATTTTTCATCAGTCCGAAGAAGTTCTCCATCGTCGAGTTGTCAAGACAGTTTCCCTTCCCGGACATACTTTGTATAATGCCCCTTTCCTTCAGCATTTGCTGATAGCTCATGTGCTGGCAGGGCCAGAAGGATGTCAAGGTCTTCCGCCTTAGCTCTTGGACGGCTTCCACCCAATCTCGCGTAGTCGGGCTTCTCCTCAGCTCCGACTAAGGCTTTCACTTTTTCCAACAGGTCATTCGAGAACCGGCTGTTTGATGTCAGGAGGTGGGCCGTCAATTTTTTTCTTGCACAGAAAAGATTGGCAAGATGTTATACGGTATGTTCAAATGGAGGTCAAGGCATTCGAGATGTCATGTGACGGAATAGTTATTAAAATAATTTGACAATCGGTGATTTGTTTTGAAAAAATCAATGTAAATAAATAACTTTGGGGAAAGTTAGAATTCACCTATTACAATACAAAATGAAGTGCTATGCGTAAAGTTTTCTATTGCATGATCATGTCATTCCTGATGATAGGATGTGATGTTGTTCCTGATCAATCCCCGGCAGTGATGAAGGAAATGTGCGGAAGATTGTTTCCTGAACAGGCAGATTGTTTCCGTTTCGAATTGTTGGAAGAGGCTGGAGAAGGAGATGTTTTTTCCGTAGAATCATACAAGAGGAAAATTCTCATTAAAGGCAACTCCATTAATTCTATGGCAGTGGGATTGAACTGGTATCTCAAAAATTATTGTCATACTCGTGTGTCCTGGTATGCTTCAGATGCCGTTCAGATGCCGGATGAACTTCCACAACTTTCCCAAAAAAAGATTGTTCACTCCAATTGTGACTATCGTTTTTTTCTTAATTATTGTACTTATGGTTATTCTATGCCATATTGGAAATGGAATGATTGGGAAAGGCTGATTGACTGGATGGCATTGAATGGTGTCAATATGCCATTGGCTCTGACTGGTCAGGAATCCATCTGGTACAAAGTCTGGACTTCTTTGGGGCTGTCAGATGAACAGGTCCGTCACTATTTTACCGGTCCTGCTCAGCTGCCATGGCATAGGATGTCAAATGTTGATTATTGGCAAAGTCCGTTACCTCAGTCTTGGCTGGATTGTCAAGAAGCTTTGCAAAAGCAGATTCTGGAAAGGGAAAGAGCTTTTGGCATGACTCCAATACTGCCTGCTTTCGCTGGTCATGTCCCTGGGGAATTGAAAGAAATCTATCCTGAAGCCAAGATTTCCACCACCAGTCAATGGGGGGGATTTGACAGTCAGTATAAGAGTCATTTCATTAATCCGTCTGACTCGCTCTATCGGGTAATCCAGAAACTTTATATCGAAGAACAGACTCGCCTATATGGGACAGATCATATCTATGGGATGGATCCATTCAATGAAATAGATGCCCCGGAATGGAATGAAGAATTTTTGTCAGGTATATCCAAAAACATTTACGAATCTATCTGTTCTGTTGATCCTGATGCCAAATGGCTTCAGATGACCTGGATGTTCTATCATTCCAAGGAAAAATGGACCCCTTCTCGTATCAAGGCTTTCTTGGAATCAGTTCCTCAGGACAAACTGATTCTTCTGGACTACTATTGTGATTTCATAGAATTATGGAAAGAGACCGATGCTTACCATGGGCAACCATATATGTGGTGTTACCTTGGTAATTTCGGTGGAAATACTTTTTTGGCAGGAGATCTTGATGATGTGGATGCCAAATTGGACAATCTCTTCCAGAATGGAGGGGACAATCTGTATGGAGTTGGTGCTACTTTGGAAGCCCTCGATGTCAATCCTCTTATGTATGAATATGTGTTTGAACGTGCTTGGAACGAAGAGAAGAGTCCTGCAGAATGGGTGGCCAATTGGGCAGATTGCCGGGGAGGAAAGCAGGATGAACATATCCGGACTGCCTGGAAAGGTCTGTATGAACAGGTTTACCAGCATGTGGCATTGTGCGGCCAGGCGGTTCTGATCAATGCCAGACCACAACTGGAAGGCGTACAGGGCTGGAATACGTATCCGGAATATCATTATGACAACCGGGTACTTTGGAAAATATGGACCGATCTGTTGAAGGCTCAAGAAGTGGACAATGGCCTTTACCGCTTTGATGTCATCAATGTCGGCAGACAGGTACTGGGCAATCTGTTCTCTGATTTCCGTTCCGCATTCGCGAAATGCTATTATGCCAAAGATTTTGTTGGTGCTGAAAAATGGGCTGCCAGAATGGATGGACTGATTCTTGATTGCGACAGGCTTTTGGCCACTTCCATTGAACTGAATCTGGGAAAATGGATCCGGGATGCCCGGGCTTTCGGCCAGACTGAAAAAGAAAAAAGATATTACGAAGAAAATGCGAGGGGAATCGTCACGGTCTGGGGACAAAAGGGAACCCAACTCAATGATTATGCCAATCGGGGATGGGCTGGTTTGACTGGCAGTTTCTATTATGGACGCTGGCATCAGTTTACTCAGGCAGTACTGGCCTGTATGAAAGACGGCAAGCCATTTGTTCAGGAAGAGTGGGAGAAAGGAATCATTGAATGGGAATATCAGTGGACTTTGAAGCAGGATGCTTTTCCGATCAATTCAGGAGAAGATCCATTGAAGGTAGCCAAAGAGTTGGAAGAAAAATATTCGTTGGATTTTGAAAGTTAGTAATCAGAGCGGTATATTGTACGAAAATCTTGACAAATTAATTTAATATATGAAGAAAATAATTTATAGCATTTTCATTTTTGCTGCAACAGTGGTTGCATGTACAGCTCCACAGAAGACAGCAGATTATGAAGTCATTCCTTTGCCGGTTTCTGTCCAACGTGCCGGAGACACTTTTTTCGTTCTGGAAGATGGTGCTGTCATTTCCTATCCGGAAGAAAATGAGAAGATGGCGAAAAATGCACAGTTTCTGGTCAGCTATGCAAAGGAATCGGCCGGACTGGATTTGAAGGCTGGAGGCCCTTCAGGTCAGATTACATTGGAACTCGGTCTGGACAGCTCCAACAAGGAGGCATATGAACTGACTGTCTCGGACAAGGGAGTAGTCATTCGTGGAGCTAGTGAGGCAGGTGTTTTCTATGGTATCCAGACTCTTCGTAAATCTCTTCCTTTGATGGATAGAGGAACAGTGTTTCTTCCGGCAGTGAAGATTTCAGATGAACCTCGGTTCAGATACAGAGGTATGATGTTGGATGTATCCCGTCACTTTTTCTCTGTAGAGGAAGTCAAGACCTATATCGACATGCTCGCCCTCCACAATATCAACCGTCTCCATTGGCATCTGACCGATGACCAAGGCTGGAGAATTGAGATCAAGAGATATCCGAAATTGACAGAAATCGGTTCAAAACGTGCCCAGACTGTCATCGGACGCAATTCTGGTGAATACGACGGCATTCCTTACGGCGGTTTCTATACTCAGGAACAGATTCGTGAGGTGGTGGCTTATGCGGCAGAACGCTATGTCACGATAGTTCCAGAAGTTGATATGCCAGGCCATATGCAAGCTGTATTGGCATGTTATCCTGAATTGGGATGCACTGGCGGTCCTTACAAGGTAAGGGAAAAATGGGGTATTTCTTCAGATGTTCTTTGCGCAGGCAATGACAAGACCCTTCAGTTTGTAAAGGATGTTCTTGAAGAGGTGGTCGGTCTTTTTCCTTCTGAGTATGTACATATTGGTGGTGATGAATGCTTGAAAGACGAATGGATGAGATGCCCGAAATGCCAGAATCGTATCAGGCAGTTGGGATTGGCCAATGATGCACAACATACTAAGGAACAGAAACTTCAAAGTTGGTTTGTAGCAGACATTGAACACTTTCTTGAAGAACATGGCAGACGTCTGATTGGTTGGGATGAGATTTTGGAAGGCGATCTGGTCGCTCCCAATGCGACTGTCATGGCATGGAGAGACCTCAGATATGGCATGACTGCTGCCAGACTTCATCATGATGCCATCATGACCCCTTCTTCACACGTCTATTTCGACCATTATCAGGATCTGGACCAGAATGAGCCATTGGCAATCGGCGGCTATTCATCTGTAGGACGTGTCTACAATTATGAACCGATTCCATCTGACCTGGAACCAGAACTTCGCCATCATATTTTGGGCGTTCAAGCCAATCTCTGGACAGAATACATTCCGACTTTCAGCCATGCCCAGTATATGGTGCTTCCTCGAATGGATGCGCTTTGCGAGGTACAGTGGACTCCTGCAGGAACTAAGGATTATGGGGCATTCTGCAATCGTCTCAACAAGATGCTTCATTTCTATGACAAATTGGGCTGGAACTATGCGAAACATATCTACAAGGTTTCAGCGGATTTTGCTCTAGACCAAGAGATGGAAGGAATCAAGGTTTCTCTTAATACTGTCAAGGGAGGAGAAATCTACTATACATTGGATGGAAGTGAACCGACAATCAAATCTCTCCGATATACTGCACCATTCGTGGTTCAGGACAAGGTTGTCGTCAAGGCGATGGCTGTTCATGATGGCATACCGCAAACAGTCATGTCCGAGAACTTGTCTTACGACAATAAGATTTCTGGAATTGAACTGCTTCAGGAACCGCATCGAAGTTATCGTTTCAACGGTGCGTCTACATTGGTAGACGGTCTGACTGGTATGCAGAATTATCGCACTGGCCGTTGGCTTGGTTTCTGTGGCAAAGATTTGGAGGCAATCATCAAACTGAAATCCGAGACGGAGATTTCTAAAGTTGGCTTCAACACTTGTGTAGCTACCAGTGATTGGGTGTTCGATGTCAGACAAGCGATCATCGAAGTTTCTGAGGACGGAATCCATTTCAAGAAAGTGGCAGAAGAGTCTTATCCGGCCATGACGTCCAATGATGCCTATGTGAAGCATTATGATCTTTTGTTTGAGACTGTGAAAGCGCAGTACGTGAAAGTGACACTTGTATCAGAACATTCCATTCCTGCTTTTCATGGAGGGAAAGACCATCCAGGGTTCATTTTTGTAGATGAGATTTCCATTGACTAGATTTTTCAGAATCGGATATTTCCTAAAAGGTTGCGCCAGATATGGTGTAACCTTTTTTATTTTCTATTTTTGTGGGGAACAACTTTTTTCATAATGAAAAGCAAATTTATTCTGAACTTGATGGGGATGCTGGCACTGCTATGTCTGTGTCGTGGCAATGCTCAAGCCCAGTATGTTTCTTGTCCGCCATTTCCCTATGGGCATGCCCATCTGTTTGAGCCCAATATAGATATGGATATCTTCCAGATTCGAGCTAACCAGTTTCCTGATTTCCGTTTCCGTGCAGATGACTATATACAATATTCACCTTTCCTGTTCATGTTGGGGTTGAAATCTTTTGGATATGACGGAATGAGTTCTTGGGGCAGGATGGCGACAGCCGATGCCTTATCTCTTGCTTTTATGGCGGTGGGCGTGAACGGCTTGAAATATACGTTCAGAAGAACTCGTCCCGATGGTTCTGCCCGCAATTCCTTCCCCTCCGGCCATACTGCCACTGTTTTTACTTTTGCCACACTTCTTCATCTTGAATATGGTTGGAAAAGTCCTTGGTTCAGTATAGGGGCTTACAGTGTGGCGGCTTCTGTCGGAATAATGCGTATGCTCAACAACCGACATTGGCTGTCAGATGTTCTTGGTGGAGCACTGATCGGTATTGGCGCTGCTCATCTGGGATATTATGTGACAGATCGGATTTTTGGAAAAAAGTTCATCCAGTCAGGCTATGCCCATCCTGAATTTTTTTATGAGGAGTCCCGGAAACATTACGATGTGGATCTTTTGTTCTATAGGCGTTTTGTTCTGGGCCGGAATTCGCTGAAAGCGGAAGGCCGTCTGCCGGAGAGAGGTAGCGGTATGGCTTTGGATGTGGGGATTCCGGTCATACCATCTGCCGGAGTTCGAATCCGTGGTGGAATCGGCTCCCTGAATAATCATAATGTCTGCAATATACTGGCTGGAGGTCTCTGGAATGGTCAAATCAACGACCGTTTTCAATACGGAGCATATCTGCTTGCCGGTTATGCTTATCTTGTTTCTGGTCAGATTTCCAATTTTGATGTGGCGGCAGGTTCTTCTCTTGCTTTGAGACTTTCCGGCAATTTTCAGCTGAAGGCATTTGTTGAATATGAAAATATAACTGATTTCAGTACTGGACCTTCCCTCAACTCCATCAATTTGGGGTTCTGCGCCGGTTTTTATTGGTAATAAGGAGAAAAATCGGCAGATTATGCCTATATTTATTCTATATGAATAGTCATCAAACGAAAAAGTATAGTGTCATGTCTGTATTCGAGAAATTATTAGGAGTGGTAGTGATGGCTTCTGCAATTGTCGCATGTGCAGAAAAACCTGATTCTGCCAATGTCAAGAATCTCATTCCGGATCCTGTTGGCGTCCAGATAGAAAAAGGAAGTTTGCGTCTGGGCTCAACAGTTGGCGTCTCCATTGTAGACAGTACTCTTTTGCCGGCCATCCATTATCTGGATGAAACTTTGCCGGTCGATGTCCGTTTGTCAGCCTGGGAAGTGGCGGATATCATTATTGTGTTTGATGATGATTTGCAAGTTGGAGGCTATCATTTGGATATTGACAGCGATCGGATCAACATTTCTGCGGCCGATTATAATGGTGTCACATCTGCGATTGCGACTCTCCGTCAGCTTCTTCCGGCAACCTTGAGAAAAGATCAGTTGGTTTTTCCATTGGTACAGATTGAGGATGCACCGCGCTTCGGTTGGAGAGGAGTACATTTGGATGTGTCCCGTCATTTCTACGACAAAGAAGAAGTGAAGTCGCTTTTGGATAAGATGGCTTTGTACAAGTTCAATAAATTTCACTGGCATCTGACTGATGACCAGGGCTGGAGGATAGAAATCAAGCAATATCCGTATTTGACCGAAAAAGGCGCTTGGCGTGGATTTAACTGGCAAGACAAGGAATGCCTTCGTCGCGAAAAGGAAGAGCACAATGTCGATTATGGATTGCCTGCGGCCAAGTTGAAGACTATAGATGGCAAGTCACTCTATGGCGGTTACTATACCCAGGATGATATCCGTGAGGTGGTGGCCTATGCGGCTGAAAGAGGAATTGATATTATCCCTGAAATTGATATGCCAGGACATTTCTTGGCTGCCATTGAAGAATATCCGTTCGTGACCTGCAAGAATCAGAAAGGGTGGGGCACGGTGTTTTCTTCTCCCGTTTGCCCGGGAAATGACGATGCTTTGGAATTTTGCAAGAACATTTGGAAGGAAGTGTTCCAACTCTTTCCTTATGAGTATGTCCATGTCGGGGGTGATGAAGTGGACAAGGCCAATTGGAAACGTTGTCAGGATTGTCGGACTCGTGCCAGAAAGGAAGGTTTGGCAAGCACAGATGAATTGCAGGCTTGGTTTCTTCGTGATATGGAAGTCTTTTTTAAGGAAAACGGAAGAAAGATGATGGGCTGGGATGAAGTTCTGGAAGATGGATTGAGTCAGAATACTGTCATTTCCTGGTGGAGGAGCTGGGTGCCGGATGCTGTCCAAAGAGCCACTGCACAAGGTATGCAAGTGGTCGTTTGTCCAAACTCCTATCTGTATTTTGATGTCCAGCAGGATCAAGATTACATTTCCAGGATATATGAATGGGAACCTATGCCCGAGAAGATGACTTCAAGGCAGGAACAGCTGGTGCGAGGAATCCAGTGCAATATTTGGACAGAGTGGATTCCGACTGCAGAGAGAATGGAATATATGGTGTTCCCAAGATTGCTCGCTGCCAGTGAAGTGGCTTGGAGAAATGCCAATCGTCAGAAAGATTATCCTGCTTTTGAAAAGAAGGTGATACACCATATTGCCCGAATGGATGACATGGGAGTCAATTATCGTATTCCTGAATTGACAGGTTTTTGTGAAAAGAGTGTTTTTGTGGATAAGGATGAATTAGAGATTCATTGTGCCTTGGAGGATGTCGAAATTCACTATACGACAGATGGGGCTGTTCCTACGTTGGAATCTCCTCGTTATGTCCGTCCGATTGAAATTGAAGACGATGTCCAGTTTGCATTGAGAGCTTTCAGGCCTGATGGCAGCGGCGACCAGATTTTCAAGGTCTCTTTCTCCAAGGAAGAGTATCTTCCTGCAGTAAGTACCAATGAGATGCTGATTTCCGGTCTGGAAGGAAAGTGGTACGATTATCAAGGATGCAGTTGCTCAGAGATAGAACAGGCAACGTTCAACAAGACAGTCCAGGCCCGCAAGGTGGAAATTCCAGAAGGCGTAGGAGGAAATGTAGGATTGGTGCTGGAAGGTTATATAGATATTCCTGAAACGGGTATTTATACTTTTTCCTTGCTATCAGATGATGGAAGTGTCCTTTGTATAGATGGACAGGAAGTGGTTGGGAACGATGGCCTTCATGGCCCGAAGGCTCGATTGGGACAGAAGGCTTTACAGGTGGGACTTCATCGGATCAAGATATTATATTTTGATTGCAATGGTGGAGTCCTCCGGCTCAATTTGGTTGATGAAGAGGGACATCAGCGAGAGTGTCCGGAAAAATGGTTCAAGCATCTTGCAAAATAAGTATATAGAAGCTTCACTTGATGGTGAAGTTGTATTCTAATTTGATATTTCAATTTAAGTTGAGAAGTCTTATGAAAAATCTTCGTTTTGAATTTATCATACTGGCACTTGCCATTATCGTGTCCAGTATCCAGATCGGTTCTTCCATCAAGGCCTTTTCTGAGAAAGACCGTTGCGTCAATGTCAAAGGTTTGGCAGAAAGAGAAGTCATGGCAGACAAGGTGACGTGGCCTCTCATGTACAAGAGCATTGGAAATGATCTTCAAACCTTGTATGAAGAAATCAAGGAGACCAACCGTCAGATTGTCTCTTTTTTGAAAGAAAAAGGAATTGGAGAAGAGGAGATTATCGTCAACGCTTCTGAAATCATTGATCTTAAAGCCGAGCGTTATGGAAATAATGAGAATGTGCCTTACCGTTATAATGTGTCGACCGTCATTACGGTTACTTCTGACAAGGTGGAACTGGTACGTAATCTGGTCAAGGAACAGGGTGAATTGCTCAAACGTGGCATTGCCATTACTTCTGGAGATTATCGCTATCAGGTTCAATACGATTTCACAGAATTGAACAGCATCAAGCCAGAAATGATAGAGGAAGCGACCAAAAATGCCCGTTTGGCGGCAGAGAAATTTGCAAAAGATTCGGGTAGCCGATTGGGAAAGATTCGCAGTGCCAATCAAGGACAGTTCAGCATCTATGACCGGGATGCCAATACGCCACATATCAAGAAGGTGCGTGTTGTGACGACTGTTTCTTACCTTTTGAAGAATTAGGAGTTGGCAATTCTATAACAAGTCATGACAAGAGGCTGGATCAAAAATCACTTTTTGACCCAGCCTCTTGTTTTTTGTCAATATGGATTATCCCGCTTTTGAGTGCATTTTTTTACGTTTAGATGTCAAGTCTATTTTCCTTGTTTCAAATCTTCTGCAAGGAGTGCGGCAACTGTTTTCATGTCGCACTTCTCGGGAGAATAGGCTTGTTGGAAACCAAGTCCGTCGTGAATGAGTCCAAAGCCATGGTCGGCTGCCATTTCATTGAGCATCTTCACACTTCCTCCGGCCCAAGTGCAGGAGCCGAATGCAAAGAACTTGCGGTTCTTGACTTGTCTGGAAATCAGTCCATGCATGAAGGTGCGGACTGGTGGGAAGATGTCGTTATTGTAAGTGGGAGAACCTGCTGCAATATGGCTGAAGCGGAAAGCATCTCGATAGGCATAAGAGAGATTCTCTTTGGACAGATCGTGGAGGGCATAGCGGATACCCAGTTTTTCTAGTTCGGCAGCCAAACTTTGGGCTGCCTTGGCTGTATTGCCATACATGGATCCGAACACAATGCAGACTCCTTTCTCTGAAGAGTAAGTACTCAGCTTCTGATAGAGATGGAGGACTTCAGGAATTCGTTTTTCCCAAACAGAACCATGCGTGCTGCAGATTCTCCCGATGGGGAGGGGAGCTGCTTTTTTGAGCGCATTCTGGACTGTCAACCCATATTTCCCGACGATGCACGCATAGTAGCGGATCATCTCCATTTCAAATTTTTCAAAATTGTCTTTGGTGTCACCATCTGTTGCCATGAAAGATCCGAATGCATCAGCAGAGAACAGGGTCTTCTCTTCTTCCAACCAGGTCATCATGGTCTCTGGCCAGTGGACCATAGGAGTCATAATGAACTGGAGGGTGCATTGTCCCAGAGCCAGGACATCGTTTTCTTTCACAACTTGAATGTTGTCAGTGATTCCGTGATAACCAGCCAACATCGGTACAGCTTTGGCATTGGTCACTATGATGACGTCTGGATATTTTTCTTTCAGTTGGGCAATGAGTGCAGAATGGTCAGGTTCCATATGGTTGACAACCAGATAATCTATGTTCCGATCCCCGATTTCTTCTTTGATCCAAGAGAAGAAAAGATCTGAATAAGCAGTTCCTGCCGTGTCAATCAACGCAATTTTTTTATCGACAACGAGATAGGAGTTGTAGCCTACTCCATAGGGAAGATCCCACAAACCTTCAAATCGTTCCGTTTCATGATCGTTGATTGCGATTTGTCTTATTCTTTCGTTTATCTTCATATGAATCTGCAATTAAAATTTATTCTTGTTTCACTCTGTGTGAGATTTGCAAAAATAATGCAAAGTGGCCACATTGTCAATGTTTTTCCTATGGAGTAAATAGGTTATTTGTGTTCTTTTTTTTGGTAAAATGAAAGAGAACATATATTTTCGTGACAGAATGAGAAGCATAAAGTTATACATTCTTTTGACGACCGTTCTGTTGCTCGTCACAAGTGCCGTATTTGGATTTTGCGGCTTGGGCGGAGCCGTGGCTGACTATATCGCAGAGAGAGAGGAACCGAGCATTGTTGAGGAAAGTTTGTCATCGGCATCCGGAGAAGGGCGGGGGCTTGTCTCTGAATTGTTTTTTGAACTGGCAGCAGAGTCTCTGACCAATTTTGCAAGTGTTTCTTCTTCCAATGGCTTTAAGGTGAGAGCGTCTGTCCGCCGTGAAACGACATCATTTTCTTGTGGAAACCTGCTTGCCCATTTTATTCATCATAAATATTTCAATCACGCTTCTCTGCCGTTCATCTATGAGATGGAGCCTTCAGAGAATCGTCATTATTTGCAATTCCTGCGAGTGTTGATTATTTGATTTCCGGTTTCGGTCCGAGTTGTTTTTGAGTTGTCCGCAACCTGATTTGAGGATAACTCGTGGTATCTGTATACCATTCTCTTTAAAATTAATCAACCAATTAAAAAAACAAATTATCATGAAACAGGAATTCATAAAGATTCGTACTTATAAAGATATCATCATTTCTTCAGTTATATTGGCCGCCGGCTTTTTTCAGTCATTCTTCACAGAGATAGTGCCGCTTCAAATTACAGGTTACTTGTTCATTATAATAGGAGTTATCTTGTTCTTTACTCTCAAATCTCGTTATCGTAATGTGGAAACAGGTGAATTGTTTGACAAGAAGGTCAAGTTTTTTGACATTTCGCAGAAGTCAGTGATTTTGGCAGCATTGGAAAATGATCCGAAGCAGATTGATATGAATCTGGAAGGAAAAGGATCCGGTGTCATTCTGGACATTTTTTTCAATCAGAACGATGCGTATGTCCAGGCTTATACTTTCTGTTCCGGTCAATATGAACCGAATGGGGAGATGCGTCATTTTACTGCAGCACAAGTCGCAAAGATGGTACAATTTCGGAAATGATAAAAAGCGGAGGTCTGATTGCAGATCTCCGCTTTTTGGCAGATTGCCGTCAAAGAACTTATTTTTGGCAATTGATCTTTTTTGCTACAATAGCATCAACTGCAGCAACTGCAGCAATACTGACAATGTCTCTAACGGAACTTTCTATATCTGTAAAATGGATAGGCTTGTTGAGTCCCATCTGGATCGGTCCGATCAATTCGCCATCTCCCATTGCCTGCAATAGTTTGTAGGAAGAATTGGCAGAACTCAAGTTAGGAAAAATCAAGGTGTTGACATTTTTCCCTTTCAGTTTGTTGAATGGGAACTTTCGGTCCCGCAATTCCTTGTCTAGAGCAAAATTAATCTGCATCTCTCCGTCAATCATCATTTCTGGGCGATTCTTATGGAGGTAGCTGACAGCCTGATGGACGGTTCTCGGACTGCCTTCCGTATCTGCACCGAAGTTGGAATAGGAAACCATGGCCATCACTGGTTCATGATTGAAAAAACGGACTTTCTCTTCAGCCAAGCGGGAAATGTCAATGAGGGCACTCGTATCTGGATGTCGGTTGATAAGGGTGTCGGCCATGAAATAGATGCCTTTCTGCGAATTGAGAATATGCATGGTTCCGAAATGCTCATAGCCTTCACGGATTCCGATTACTTCTTTCGCGACCTTGATGGTGTTGCTGTATTTTGTATAAGTTCCGGTAATGAAAGCATCCGCTTCTCCTGTTTCGACCATCATCATTCCAAAATAGTTGGGTTCAAACATTTTGTCGCAGGCTTCTTCAAAAGTTGCGCCTTCTCGCTCCCTTTTCCGGGCAAGCAGGAGGGCATAACGTTCTCGACGCTCGGACTGGTTGTCATGTCGGAGATTTATGATCTCGATTCCTTTTATATTCAATTTCAATCTCTTTGCTATCTTGGCGATTCTTTCGTCATTGCCCAATAGGATTGGTTGGCAGATTCCTTCTGACAATGCTTCTACGGCTGCCTTGATCATGTTTGGGTGATTCCCTTCAGCGAACACGACTTTCTGTGGAGAGCAACGGGCAGTTGTGTAAAGATTGCGAATGAACTCAGATTCGTATCCCATCAGTTGCTTGAGATGTTCGGCATAGGCATCCCAGTCGGTAATTACCTTGCGTGCGACTCCAGAAGCGATGGCTGCCTTGGCTACGGCGATGGAGACATCTGTAATGAGTCTAGGGTCCACAGGCTTGGGAATGAAGTATTGCGGACCGAAGGTGATATCGTTCAGGTTATATAATTTGTTGACAATGTCTGGAACCGGTTTTTTTGCCAGTTTGGCGATGGCAAAGACCGCTGCCAGTTTCATCTCTTCATTAATGGCGGAAGCATTGACATCAAGCGCTCCCCGGAAAATGTAAGGGAAGCCTAGGACATTGTTGATTTGGTTGGGGTAGTCTGATCTCCCAGTGGAGATGAGGACGTCCTTTCTGGAAGCTTTGGCATCTTCATAGCTGATTTCAGGTGCCGGATTGGCCAATGCAAAGACAATAGGGGAAGAAGCCATGCTGCGTACCATGTCCTGACTGAGGACGTTCCCTCTGGATAGTCCCAGAAAAACATCTGCTCCTTGAATCGCTTCGGCCAACGTATGCACGTCTCGCCGATTTGTCGCAAACATCTTTTTCTGTTCGGTCAGATTAGGGCGGTCGCTTGTGATGACACCTTTGCTATCAAGCATGACAATGTTTTCTTTCCGGGCACCGAGCTCCATATAGAGTTTGGTGCATGAGATGGCGGAAGCTCCTGCTCCATTGACGACGATTTTTACATCTTCTATCTTTTTCCCTGCAACTTCCAGTGCATTGATGAGACCGGCTCCGGAAATGATGGCAGTGCCATGCTGGTCGTCATGCATGACCGGAATATCTAGTTCGTCTTTCAGTCTCTTTTCAATTTCAAAACATTCAGGAGCTTTGATGTCTTCCAAATTGATACCACCGAAAGTCGGTGCAATGGCTTTGACCGCTTCAATGAATTTTTCTGGATCTTTCTCATCAATTTCGATATCAAAAACATCAATTCCCGCATAAATCTTGAACAGCAGTCCTTTTCCTTCCATGACAGGCTTGCTGCTCAGAGCTCCGATATCTCCGAGACCGAGAACAGCGGTGCCGTTGGAAATGACACCCACCAGATTGCCTTTTGCGGTATATTTGTAGGCATCATCCGGATTTTTTTCAATTTCCAAGCAAGGTTCGGCCACGCCGGGAGAATAGGCGAGCGACAGGTCTCGTTGTGTACTGTAAGGTTTTGTCGGAACGACTTCTATTTTTCCTGGTTTTCCCTCCGAGTGGTATCTCAGGGCTTCTTCTTTTGATATTTTGCTCATAATCTGATATTTTTCTGGTTAGTGAGCTTGTTTTCTGTCAGAAATCAGCTCTCCCATAAATTTATGGGAAAAAATCAAGATTGCAAAATCAAAAAAAAGGACCAGAACATTCTGGTCCTTTAAGAATTGTCTGACTTCTCAGACTATTTTTCAGGTGCGATAAGTTTCCATACACCTGCGCTCAAAACGGCACCGATGAATGGACCGACAATGAAGATCCAAAGTTGGCTCAGAGCCTCTCCGCCTTGGAAAATAGCAGGTCCGATGGAACGTGCAGGGTTGACAGAAGTTCCGGTGTAACGTATACATGCCAGGTGGACAAGTACCAAAGTGAGACCGATGGCGAGGCCAGCCCACTTGCCGGCACCTGCATTTTCGTCAGTTGCGCCCAAAACAACAAGGACAAATACAAAGGTGAAGATGATCTCTGCGAAGAGTCCTCCCAAGATGGATACACCTGATTGGCAGGCATTGGCTCCTGTACCCACAATTTCAGAACCGCTGGCTTTGGTAAGTCCGAAGAGAACGGCTGAACCCAGAATGGCTCCGAGAACCTGGAAGAGCATATACATGGCTGCGTCTTTCCCTTTGATTCTGCCGGTCAGCAGGCAACCGAGAGTGATGGCCGGATTGATGTGACAACCACTGATGCCGCCGATGGCATAAGCCATGCCAACGACTGCCAATCCAAAAGCGAGGGCTGTCCCTACTACTGTTGAAGCAAGTGTAGGATCTGCTGAAGTGCAGGTAAGACTGACAGCAGTACCGCAACCCATAAGAACGAGTACCATCGTTCCAAACATTTCTGCTAGATACTTTTTCATATATTGTGATTTTTTTGTGTTGATTTGTTTTTTCACGCCGGAAATATAGTGAAAAAATCATGAATCGGTTCGAAATATTGACAGAATATGATAGTGGTGGAAACGATAGTTGGTATCGGAACTAACCTTGACCGTTCTTTTCATTTTTTATAGGCCTGTTTTACCTTTGCGCCATCGATAACAATAAACGAGAAAGACATGAGTAAAGAAGTAATCAGTTGGATTGCCATCGTAGCAATCTTGGTTGTAGTCCTGTTGGAAAGAACCGTTTCAGAACTTTGCAGGAAGAAGAATTCCAATATGTTTGAAGTGGGTAATGAAGACGAGATGTTCTGGTGTCCAGGTGATCCAAAGAATTTGCCAAATGGCAGTAGATAATCAGGCTCTTTCTCCATCAGCCAAACAGGTCTGCATATTCTTGTCTGAGTATGCGGCATGGTTGCTGGGATGTGGCGCGACATGTATCAGGATAGAAAAGAACGTGGACAGAATGGCTCACGCCTTCGGTATGTATTACGATATGTCCGTTATGCCGTCACATATCCATCTTGAAGTATGGAATCGGGACAAGTCTGATACGTATGTGAACATACGTAAAATGCACAAGTGTGCAATTAGTTTCAATATCAATACACAGCTCAGCAAATTGAGCTGGGATGTCGCTGATGGAAAGCTTGACTTTGGAGGGGCGTTGGACTCTTTTAGGGAGATTATCAAGACTCCTCCAGAGAACAAGTGGCTGGTTCTTTTCCTGGCATCCTGTGCCAACGGTGCTTTCTGCCGCCTTTTCAATGGAGATTGGATCGCTATTGGGTTGGTATTTCTTGCCACACTGGTAGGTTATCGCTTAAAACAGGTTTTGCTTGAATCCAAGGTAGATGTCCGCATTGTCTTTATCTTGTCAGCCTTTGTCTCTTCCGTCATCGGTGCCGGTTGCCATATCTTCGGTTGGGGGACCACTCCGGAAATTGCGCTGGGGACGAGTGTCCTTTATCTGATTCCCGGTATTCCCTATATCAATTCGGTAAGTGATCTTCTGGATGGTCATTATCTTTGTTCTTTCAACCGATTTGTTGATGCGTTAATCTTGACCATCTGCCTTTCTCTTGGCTTGAGTGGAGGCATCATGATTATGGGGTTGAAATGGTTTTAATCTGACAATATTTTCTAATGTGGTTCGTTAATATTTTTTGGGATGGATTCTTTGCGGCGATAGCTGCTATCGGTTTTGCCAGTATCAGTAATCCTCCGAAGAGAGCTTATCTCTACTGTGCTGTCATTGCGGCTATCGGGCACTCCATCCGTTACATCCTGATGAACAACACCCTCTTGACCATGGGAATCATCCCAGCCAGTACAATTGCGGCATTTTTTGTCGGACTTGTAGCAGTCTTTTTGGCCCCGAGGGCAAAATGTCCGGCAGAAACCTGTTTCTTCCCGGCATTGCTTCCCATGATTCCAGGTATGTATGCCTATCGTACGATTGGAGCATTGTTGCTTTGTCTGCATCATTCTGAGGAAGAAATATTCAATCATTATCTCTATCTCTTGTCCTATAATGGATTTACTTGTATCTTTATCGTTTTGGGTATGGTTATCGGCGCTACTTTGCCTGTCTTCATGTTGAAGAACCTGTCTTTCCAGGCGACCCGTTAGCATCGATATCGAACCAAGTAATTTACATCCAGTTCAATATGGAATTGAGACAAATCAAATATTTTGTAAAAGCGGCTGAGAGTTTGAATTTTTCAGAAGCGGCTCGAGCTCTTTTTGTAACTCAAAGTACCTTGTCACAGCAGATCCGCCAGCTGGAAGAGGAACTGCATACTCAACTGTTCCTTCGCAACAGTCACAATGTCAGTCTTACTGAAGCGGGGGAGGAATTCCTTCCTTTAGCATTGCGGACTTTGCAGGATGCAGAAACTTGTTATTGCAGGATGAATGATCTGCAGCAGCTCTTGACAGGAACTCTCAATATCGGAGTTACGTTTTCTTTCAGTCCTATATTGACTGAAACATTGCTCGAATTTGAGCGTCTTCACCCGCAGGTAAAATTGAATGTGTACTACAAGCCGATGGAAGAACTGATGAGAATGTTGGAACATCGGGATCTTGATTTTGTATTGGCTTTCCGTCCTACCGCCAGATATGACATGATTGAATCACATGTTCTGTTTGACAGTACATTGGCTGTGATTGTGGGAGAGAATCATGAATTGGGATCTTATAAAAGTATTACTCTGTCAGAACTGGAGAAATATGATTTGGTCCTTCCTTCCATCGGACTTCAGGCAAGAAGTGCCTTTGATTTGTTGAGAGCACGCTATGTTTCTAATTTCAAGGTGTTTATGGAACTGAATGAAGTGAATATACTTCTTCATTTGGTCAAGAAAAGCAATCTTGTGACAGTTTTGTCTGAAGCGACCATCCATGAGGAGGAAGGCGTGAAGGCCATTCCGATAGAATGTGCCGGCAATCAGATGGAAGGCTGCGTGCACATGTTGAAAAACACCTACCGCAAACATTCCATGCAGGAATTCATCCGGCTGCTCGAAGAATCAGAAGCCGTCTGTGAACGCCGTCACGATTGGATATAAGTTCCGT
>RCNI01000053.1_pt1 | contig 72676 bp, 61 predicted proteins | sample 2041151 | NCBI WGS metagenome assembly RCNI01 (sample SAMN09708214, study PRJNA481090) | feces metagenome | isolation source: feces | place: Antarctica: Albino Rookery
AATACCCGAAGACTCGACGGATGTCGACCAGCTGGCACGCTTCATGGAACGAGGAATAAGAAAAAGTAAGCGCAGCTGCATAGTAATCGTGAGCGAGAGTCCAAAGTGCGGCGCCCTGTATTATGCCGACCGAGTGAAGAAAGAATTCCCAGGATTCGACGTGAGAGTCTCTATACTCGGACATCTTCAGCGCGGAGGACGCCCTTCTGCAAAAGACCGAATACTTGCCAGCCGTACAGGATATGGCGCTGTCGAGGCCATAATGCAGGGACAGAGAAATGTCATGGTAGGTGTAAGAAACAACGAGGTGGTGTATGTGCCTTTCAGCGATGCCATCCGTTCGGATAAACCTTTCGACATGAAACTTATCAAGGTACTTGATGCCCTGAGCATCTAAACTCTTTGCGCGCGCGTACATTATTATATAAGCGAGATGAATAATATTGACAAACCTGTTACAAGTGTTGAAAATAAGATTACAGACGTTAAAGATGTTAGTAGTAAAGAACTTGCTACTAAAATTGGTTATAGAAGTGGTACTCGAAAGAATAAGTCTGGTCTTAACATTGGTAACGCAAAGAATTGAGTTTAAGTAATTATAGTGTTTAATTTAAAAAGTAACGATTATGTTAACGATTAAAAGTGAAAAAGCTAAGAAAGTTTTAAAGTTGCCTACTGAGTTTAACGAAGTAACAAAAGAGGTGCTCGATTTAATGACAGCTAATATTAAATTAGCTCCTAATTATTGTATTATTGCTATGCTTAGTAAAGCTCGTCTTGATGCTATTGGTATTGCTAATAATAATAGAAATGAAAATAGTATTTCTGTTACTCCTATATTAGCTAAGTTCCATGAAGATGATAAAGATTATTTTGATAAGAATAGATGGAATCTTAACGATAGAGTACTGATTGCTAAAACAGATATTGAGATGTCTCTTCATCTTGATATTCCTAATAATCCTTGGTCTTTAAGTCATGTTGGTAATTTTTGTAGAAATGATGAAGAACTTTTAAAGAGTATTCTTGATTATAGAATTTATAAACTTCCAGTTAATAATCCTGAATATAAGATGAATGGAGGATTTAAATCTGTTGTAGTTAAACCTAATGTTTTTGTTAACTTTAAAATAGTTCCTATCAATAATATTCAGGCTACATACGATAGACAAGATTTTGAAGACACTGAATCAGAGTATTTAACTTCTATTGGAAACGAGGATAAACCGTCGCTTATTATAGAATAAAATAAATATTATGGACGAAGTAAGAAATATAGATGAATTTGAAAATTATGATGCGTATGAAATCATAATTAAAACAAAGTCTGATATTATTGCTACTATACGTCAAAATATTACGGATGGAGAAGTCATGGACGATATTATTAATAGTCTTGAAACTACAGCTGCTAAGAGTATCGTTGCTAAGAAATGGACTTCTCTTCCGTTTATTGGTAATGTTAGACCTAATGAAGAAAGAATAAGTGTTCTAAAGAATATGGAACATCTTAAACAAGCAAGTAAGATATTGCCTAAAAGTCAATATTTAATGTTTAAAAAAGAATTAGGTAAAGAAGAACGTAAACGTATAGCTGCTCAGAGAACTAAAAGATGGCTTATGCAGAGAGCTGTTGCAAAGTATAGAAAACAATTTGAAGAACTATCTAAAAAGAATGGAGAGAATTATGCTTCTCTATGGTGTTATTTTAGATTTTTACTTCATAGTTTTTATGATATAAACGATAATCCTTACGAAGATGTTAGAAGCTCCGAAACTGACGATTGAGAAGTTAATAACGATAGATAAGTCAGGTATGCCTAAAGCTCCTTCTCTTAGACAACTTATTGATAAAGATGTTAGAGAGTTGTATATTAGAGATAGAACTGATACTAAAGAAATGTACGTTAAAGAATGTATAGTTATTTATTATCTTGGTGATCCTAAATCTCCTGCTAAACAAAAAGGTCTTAGTTATAACGAATGTCTTAAAGAAGCTATTAAACAAGCAGATCTTCCAAAGAATTATTCGCCAGATATTTTAGTAGTTCGTTTAATTAAACGTTATTATGAAGAATGTATTGGAGTTGCAGGTATGGCAGTAGAAGTTCTTCTACAAACTATACATAATATTACTCTTGCTACAAGTAAACTTAACGAATTACTTAACGAAAAGCTAAGCGGTGCTATTGAACTTGAAGAAGTTAATACTATTATTAGTCTTATGGCAAGCCTTAATAAACAAAGCACTGAAATACCAGAAATAACTAAGAAACTTAAAATAGCTCAAGAAAATCTTAGAAATGAAACTGAAACTGTTATAGGTCGTGGCGGGGTAACTGTTAGAGCGAGTATGTCTGCTGACGATGATGACGATTAAATTCTAATAGATATGGATAAAAGATATGAAACAATAAAATTATTCTTTGAAGAAGAAGCGCATAAATATACTGATACTCTCGGTAATACTTATACTTCTTGTACAACTCTTCTTCATGGATATGCTCCTGAGTTTGATAAAGCTTATTGGCTTAGAAAGAAAGCTAAAGAAACTGGACTTAGTGAAGCAGATATTGCAAAGAATTGGAAAGATATTACAGATGAATCTTGTGCGAGAGGTACAAAGACACATAATTATTTAGAAGATGGAGTTAAAGAAGTAAGTAAATTTAAAAAAGCTGTACAATATCTTACTGATATTAAATCTGGAAGAATGGTTACTGTTGCTGATATTCCATATCTAAATGTTAAACCTCTTGATATTCCTAAATTCATTGAAGCTACTGAAAATAGATATCCTGAAATTTATAATGTTTTTAAATATTATACAGATAATGGATATAAAATTTTTGGAGAAATAGGAGTTTATCTTATAGATTATCTTATAAGTGGAACTATTGATGTTCTTTGTATAAGAGATGATCAATTTGTTATATTGGATTATAAAACAAATAAAGATGGACTTAAATTTGAATCAGGTTATTATCGTAGAGATAAATCCCAAAAACCTTGGCAACTTACTAATGATTGGGTAAGTAAAAAAGAAACTCTTAAAGCACCAGTTTCACATTTACCTAATTGTAATGGTAGTATATATTCTCTTCAATTATCTATGTATGCTACTATGGTTAATCTTGTTACTGGTCTACCTTGTGCTGGTTTAGGTCTTTGTCATATTGGTACTCCATTCATTAAAAATGAATATGGTATGCCTAAAAGAAATATTAAAGGAATGTACATCATTGATGAAAAAGGAAGTGAAACAGTTAAGTGGTATCCTATTAAATTTTATCATAATGAATGTATGAAAATTCTTAATGATCATAAATTGAATATTGGAGCTGCTAATATTAATAAACAATTTAAACTTGCAATGTAATGGAAATGACTCTTTTTGAAAAGATTTTAAAGTGTGACTTTGAAGCGCTTGCAAAACATAAAGGTTATAGTTATTTTACTAAAGGAGATTATAACATTAATCTTATAGGTGTTCGCAGTAAAGAATCTGTTATTCAACAGAATAAATTTGATGACGCTATTGTACTTGATTATAGTATAGGTCCAATACATTATCGTAATGTATATAAAGCAACTACTGACCCAGGTATTACTTATTTGAAAAAGCCTTTGATTATTTCAGGTTGTGCAATTGTAGTTCCAGGACAATATAAAGGAGTATTCAAACTTGGTAAACATCAAGGTAAATATGAAGCTCTTGTTCAGAATAAACCTATTAAAGTTTATAGAGACAATAATAGAGATAATGTTCTCGACTTTGATAAAAGTAAAATAGAAGAAGGAATGTTTGGTATTAATATGCACAAAGCTGGTACTAATTCTGAATTTATTAATAATTGGTCTGCTGGATGTCAAGTATTTAAAGTTAGTGAAGATTATCTTAAAGCTATGGCTGTTATTAAAAAAAGTATTCGTATATATGGAAATTCAATGACCTATACATTATACGATGAAAAAGATTTAGATAATTTTATAACTAAATAAACTATGAAAGATTTTATAAAAGGATTTATGACTGCGCTATTAATTGTAAGCGCAGTTATTTTATATCTTTGTTTTAAAAGCGGAAAGAATAATTCTTCAGATAGAACAGTAGATACTGTATTTGTAGATAGAATTGAATATGAAACTATTACAGATACTATAAAAGAAACTGAGATTAAAATTAAATATATCGAAAATGAAAAAGATAACAAACTTGAATATATTGACACTATTAGTAATGATAGTGTTGTTATGTTATTCAGAAAGCTTATACAGTCAGAGCAAAGATGATAATGCTGAGATTTCTCCTACGGGGGAGTTTACGCGATCTGATTCTGTTCTTATTGGTATAGATGAACTTCGATTAGCTAATATTAAACTTATAAAAGCTGATTATGACGCTATGCTTAAAGATAACTTTAAGAAGATAGTAGAAGCTCAGAAAGCTAAGATTGATATTCTTGAATCTAATTTTGATAGACAAAAGAAAATTAATGCGAGTTTAGTTAATGAAGTTACTAAAGCAGAGTCTAAAGCAAATAAATATAGAAAACAACGTAATATAGCTGCTGGTAGTTCTTGTGGACTGCTGGCTATTATTGTAATAATACTATCGTTATGAATGATAAATATCCATTTCTCGAATATATTAATGAAGATAAAAGTCTTTATATTCATGCAAAGGATAAAGGATTTATAGATGATGATGATGATTTTCTTATTGGAGATAGCGGTGGTTTTCTACTTAATATAATTCCTGGTGCTAAATTTGTAAATACACATCTACTAACAGAAATGGCAGATTTTTATAGAGAGAATCATTGTTATACTACTTTTAGTGTCGGATCTATTCCTTATGAACAACTTCGTAAAAGAGAAACTTATAGACGTAAATATGGTTTTACTGCTCCTTGTTTAAAGATGCCTGATGGTACTATCAAAGATATTCGTATAACAGGAGCACATTATAATTTTCTTAATTATACAAGAATAGAACAGCTTAAAGAAAGTAGTATTAAAACTGGTGCTAAGAATAAAGCTGAAAAGTGGTATGATTTCTCTAAATTTATAGACGCTCAGTATTGGACTTTTAAAGTAATAGAATTTGTAGAGAATAATGCTTTAAATCTAATAATAGATAAGACTCGTCGTGGTGGTTTTTCATATATTATGGCATCGCACACATCTAATCTTCTTAATACTCGTTCGCATAAGATTGCAATACATGTTGCTAAACTTAGTAATTATCTTACTGACCCAGGCGGTTTAACTGATTTTTCTATTAAGAATTTCAACTTCTATGAAACAGAAACTCCATTTGTTAGAGGTATTCTTTCTAAAGTAGATGACGCATTTAAACTTGGATATAAGAATAAGAATGGTATGGAAGCTCAAGATAGTTGGTCTTCTTCATTAATTAGCGTATCTGCTAATAGTAACGCTAACTGTGCTATCGGTAAAGATGCTGTAATAGTTAAAGTAGAAGAAGTTTCAACTATGAATAACTTCGATGAATTTATGAATGTTACTGCTCCTGCTATGCGAACTGGCGCTTATGTTACTGGTATATTGTTTTGTTGGGGAACTGCTACTGATGGAGATATGCAGACTTTTGAACAGAACTTTTATAATCCTAAAGCATTTAACTTTATGGCATTTGAAAATGTTTGGGATAAAGATTCTCGTAATGAAGTTTGTGGTTATTTTAAACCATATTGTTGGGGACTACAAGGAGAAATCAATGGCGTTAAAGCTATGGATGAAGATGGCAATTCTAATATTCTTCTTGGTCTTGAAATTGCAAGACGTGAACGAGAAGAGTTTAAAGAAAATGCTAAAACATATGGAGATTATATAAATTATCTTGGTCAGTATGCCAATATGCCAACTGAATCTTTTAGTTCTACTACTGAGAATATGTTTAATAGTCCTGAACTTGATGCTTGGGAAGAACGTCTTAGAACTGATAATGCGTTTCAATTTTATGTAGACGGTCAGCTTATAGAAAACGGTGGTAAAGTAGAGTTTAAATCTAATGAACGTTTAATAGCCGAAGGACATAAATTTAATAGAGATGTATTTGAATGGATTAAAGGTGTTCCTCGAAAGAGTTCTGAACAACCTGATGGATGTATCAGAAGATGGTTTGCTCCACAAAAAGTTAAATATATAGGAAAAGATGGTAGAGAACATTTCGATATACCACAAGGTTTATACTCTATTAGTTATGACCCTGTTGGTATTAATAAAGATAAGAAAGAATTAACTCTGCGACATTCTCACAATAGTATTAAAGTATGGATGAATCCACATGCTTGTAATGGTTATAAACCTAAACTTGTAGCAGCTTATTATGGTCGTAAAGATACTCTTGAAGAAGCTGACAGAATATGTTATCATCTTGCAATTTATTATAATTGTATTGGAACTACTTGGGTAGAAGTCAATAGAGGTGAAACTGTTAGTAACTTTGTTAAATGGAAAGCTACTCGTTATTTAAAGTCTGATGATATTAATATCTGGAATACTTCGAGTAAAGATAAAAGTGGAACTGGATATGGGGTTATAATATCAGAAGGTAAAGCTAAACTTGAAGCTCTTCGATTATTTAAAGAAATGCTTTATACAGTTATTGGTAAAACAGAAGATGGACGAGATCTTAAAGTATATCATACAATATACGATTATCAAAGTATATTAGAGATAAAGAAATGGTCTATGATAGGCAACTTCGATAGAGTGTCTGAAATGCTGGTTAGAGCTATTGAATGGGCTGATATGAATCGTAAAGCTAATATAGAATTGAATCATCGTAAAAAAATTATTACTACTGTAGACGGTACTCCTATAATGCGTAGAAATTGGTTTTAAATAAATAATTAACTTAATAATGAAAATATGAAACTTACATCACTTTATTTTCCTCCTCAGAGAGTTAGTGATGCTGAGAAAGCTAAGCCTTCTTGGTATGAATCCTGTATTGATTATGTAATCAGTATGGGAATTGCTTGTAATGATAAGAATCGTATAGATGAACGATTAAATATTCTTAGAGGTAATATACCTGATGAATATTATAAAAAAGTTCTTAATCCTTATAATTCAAATAATGAACGTTATACAAGATTTCCTGCTACTATGCGTAATCTTGATATAATGAATGATATAGTTAGACGTTATGTTTCAGAATATATTAAAGCTGTACATGAATTTGTTGTTGTTGCTAATAATCCTGATATTGTGCTTAGTAAAAATACTAAGCTTCGCGAAGCAATATCTTTACTCGCTCAGCAAACCTTTGCTGCACAATTTCAAGCTAAATATCAAGAACAACTTAATCAAGGTATTCCGGAGGAACAAATAAATCCTCAAGAGCTTATGCCTAATATAGATGAATTTATAAAAAACTTTGAAGAGAATTATATAGATGATATTAGTGCACAAGGTCAAGCTCTTCTTGATGTAATAGATACAGTTTCTGAATCTGATGTTATATATCCTGCTGCTTATTTTAATTTTGTAGTTCACGGAGAATGTTATTCATATCGTGATGTTAGAGGTAATAAATTTATCAAAGAGATTGTTCCAGTAGATGAAGCATTTCCTATTCCAACATCTAAGCAATTTAGAGAAGATGATGATATGTTTGCTCGTAAAATGTCTCTTACTTATCAACAAATAATTGATACTTATGATGAATTTTTGAGCGATAAAGATAGAGAGTTTCTTAGACGTTATTACGGGGAACAACAAAATACTGCTAATAGTACTCCTCAATTATTATATTCTCAATATTTTGAATCATATCCTCAATCATGCGAGAAACTAACTCCTGCTGAACGAGATGCTTTTAAAAGAAATCCTATTAGAATACATGATGTAAATAATGATCTTATAGAAGTTTGGCATGTTGTTTGGGCAGGAGAAAAAGAAGTTATTACTCTTACTTATCAGAACGCAGCAGGATTTATTGATGAAATGATAATAGAAGATGATAATTTTAAATTTAGTCCTGAACTTGGTCATATTAAAATGAACAAACATTATATTCGTCAAGTATATGAAGGAGTTCGTATTGGATTAAGATATGGAGGTATTTATCCTATTAAAGCAAGAGCTGTTGCTTTTAATCGTGACGGCAAACTTCCTTATAACGGTATATCTGAAATTCTTCCTACTATGGGAAAATTTAGTATTGTAGATACTGTACTACCTTTTCAAATTCTTAGAAATATTATTAGTTATCATAGAGAAATGGTAATGGCTAAGAATAAGATGCTTATATTGATTATTGCAGAATCTCTGTTAGGTAGTGGTGGAGACGATACAGAAGATAAGATTTATAAGATGGCAGCAGATGGCGTTCTTCCTTATGACGATAGTGTAGATTCTAATGGAACTAAAGCTAATAATATTAGACTTCTTAATGCTAACCTTACTGGTTATATTCAAGAACTTACTAATCTTATGGACACTATTAAATATGAAGCTCGTGAAATAGTTGATATGACTCCTCAACGATACGGAGAAATTGCTCAATCTGCTCAGAAAGGCACTACGCAAGAAGCTATTGTTAGAGGTAGTATGGGTTCAGTTGTTCTTGTATATATGTTCGATAAGTTTAGAGAACGTGATTACGCATCAGATATGGATCATACTAAACTTGCTTGGATAGATGGTCTTAATACAACTTATAGAGATTCAGATAATAAAGTTAGATATTTATCACTTGATGTAAATGCCCACACTTATGCCGATTATTGTATTAGAGCGAAGAATAACGCTAAAGAAACAGATAAACTTACTGAAGCTAAAAATTGGGCATTTAGTGCTGCTCAAAATGGAGATATTGAAATGGCATTTGCGGCAATTAATAGTGACAATATGGCTACTATGAAAAAAGCAATTAGTCGTTTTACTGAACTTAAACAAAAACATGAAGATGATCTTCAACAAGCTCAACAAATTCTTGAACAATCTAAGATTGAAAATAAACTTAAAGAAATTGCAGCTAAAGGTGAAGAAGATAGAAAGACACTTGAACTTGAAAAAGCTCTTGAAATTAATTCAAAATATGTTGATGTTAATCTTGCTCTTATTAATTCAGATAAGAGTTCAGACGCAGAAGTTAATGCAGCTAAACGAGATTTAGAATCTACTAAAGCAAGACTTGAAGCTGATAGAAATAATATAGAACGTTTTAAAGTTACTGCTGACACGTTTAGTAAAGCTGCTGATAGAAAACTTAAACGAGAACAAATGGCTAATGATTATAAGATAGCTAAAGCAAATAAAAATAAGTACGATAAATAAAGAAACAATCTTCATCGCAAGTCGAGTTGTGTTAGAGGTGCTAATATTAATACTGATGGTATTATTTATTAGTACCTCTTTTTACTGTCTATTGTAAGTTCTTCTGAGCCATTATCTCGAATCAGCCTTAATAAGTTATTGCTTATTAAATTATCGTTCAATGGTGAGGCTCTGTGAGCTTGTGAAAGCCTATTTCAGCCCTAACTAACACCCTATACTCAAATAGTCGAAATATGACTGATACTAATTATTCAAACAGTATAATTTATAATGCAGTAACTAAAGCTAATACTGATAATAGTATTTGTATTGAAGTAATAGATTATATATATTTGCCTAATATAATAATCAAAAAGATTAAAGATATGGATGGAAACGTAATTAATAACGATGACATTGTTCTTGATTTAGGAGCTGGTGCAACACCTATTACTGGTGGAGCTGCTGAACAAGTTAGCAAGATTGTTGATCAAGAAGATGTAACTTCGCTTGATGGAAAGAAAGAAGTTACAGATCTTGGAGACGATAAAGCTACTAATACAGAACAGACGAATGTCAATGCTGAGAACTCTCCTACGGGGGATGGAACAGAAGCAACAGAACAAACTACTACTTTAGAAGAAGGTACTGAACTTGAATTTGAAGGAGCAGTTTATAAAGTAGATGTCAAAGGTAATCTTGTCGGAGCAGATAATAAAATATTTAAAGCTGCTGGTACTGAACTTAATGATTTTCTTAAACAATTTGATTTAGGCGAAGCTGACAATGAAACTGATACAACTACTGGTTCTGTAACTATCGACGCTATTCAAGCTACTTTAGGTGTTGAACTTACTGATGAAAAAGGTAATCCAGTTACATTTGAGAATACTCCCGAAGGAATTGCTGCTTATGTAAACGCTGTTATCGAACAAAAGAATAATGAAGTTCGTGAAGCTGCTATTAATAGTCTTTATGAAGAAGCTCCAGTAGTTAGAGATTTTCTTAATTATATTCGTCTTAATAATGGTGATTATACTGGATTTGGACAAATTCCTGATAGACGTGGTATAGTTCTTGATAAAGATAATGTTACTCAACATGAACAAGTTATTCGAGAATCTTTTAAAGAGTTCAATAAGCCAGGAGTTGAAAGCTATCTAAAATATCTTAAAGACTCTGGTACTACTTATGAAGTAGCTGCTGAAGAACTTAAAGCTTTACAAGCTAAAGATACAGCAGGTGAACAAGAGCGTCAAGCTCAATTAGCTGCTAAAGAACAAAAAGAAATAGAAGAAGCTCAAGAATATTGGAATGGAGTTAAAGCTATTATTGATAATAGAACTATTGCAGGATATAAGATTCCTGATACTATTATGATTAATAAAGATGGTAAATCATTTACTAAAACTCCTAATGATTTCTTCGATTATATTAGTAAAGTTGACAAGGACGGATATACTGCTTATGATAGAGATTGTGAAAAGGTATCTCCTATTGAAAGTCAAGAAGACGAAATACTAAGAGCTTATTTAAGATTTACAGGTGGTTCATATAGTAATCTTGTAGATATGGCGATTAATGCTAAAGAAGTAAAAAGACTAACACTTCGTAATCGTAGCACAACTTCTAAACCAAAGATTCGTTTAACACCTAAGTCAAGTAGTAAAGTAAATAATGATGAAATTCTACTTGATTATTAACTAACTAATTATTAATTAAATTATTTGTGCTATGCAAGCATTAAGACAAGTTTCAACTGGTAAATTTGAAGATAGAGGCTATTCTAATGAAGCTTCTCTCGCACATCTTATGTTGCAACGTCCAGCAGAAATGAACAGTGTTCTTACTTATACTTATGGTATGGACGATGATCGTTTTCCGCTAACGTTTATGACAGAAGGTCAAGGCAGTATCGGTATTAAAGATATTGAGACTGTTCAATGGACTTGGAAAACTATGGGACGTATGAAGTTTGACGATTATGTTACTTACTTTAATACAGCTAATACTACTCCTGGTAAAGGCGGTGCTCCTATTGAAGTTCATTTCGCTACACATTGGATTATTGAACAATATGGTTTGACTGCTCCTGATGGTCGTACCAAAGTTCGTGTTATGAAAGATTGTGGTGCAAGTCAATATGGATATAAATATATTTTGCAGATTAAATCTCCTAATCCTAATGCTTATGTAGATCCTGCTAACTTTGCTAAAGGAAAGTATTGGTCAATGACTGCTCCTACTATTTCTGAAAGCTTCTCTAAAGGTAATCGTAGTAATACTATGGGACCTGGTAAGATGACTTCTCAGCTTGGTTTCCACAGATTTAGTAAAGTTATTGCTGGTAATATTTCTAATTCAATTGTAGAATACGAGTTTAAAACTAAGACTGGTACTACTAATCGTTGGATTAATGAAGAAATGCGTCAGTTTGATATTAACATGCGTATTATGCTTGAAGAACATCTTTGGGAGGCAACGTATAATCGTAATGAAGCTGGCGAAATTATCATGAAAGATTATGATAATGGTGAACCTATTCCTGAAACGGCTGGTATGTTTGAGATTTGTCGTGAATCTAATTATGATACTTACGGTGAATATCTTACTTTGAATAAACTTGAACGTACTATCGGTGATGTATTTAGCAAAGATACTGATAAAGGCACTATGGATGTAGTTCTTTATTGTGGTAAAGGTGCTATTATGGATTTCGATGAAGCTATCAAGAATGACGCTAAGAGTGAAGGTTTCGTTACTCCTCTTGGAGATAAGATGATTTCAGAAGAAGGTGACGGTCTGGTTTATGGTAAATACTTCCGTAAATATAAAACTCCAGATGGTCATATCGTTACTGTTAAACATCTTCCTATGCTTGAGACTGGTACTCGTGCAGAAGCTATGAAGAAGAATGGTATGATTCATCCTCGTACTGGTTTGCCTCTTACTTCACATACTATCTGCTGTGTTGACTCTTCTATTTATGGAGGTGAACGTAATGTTCGTCTTGTAAGACAGAAAGGTCAAGAATATAAGATTGGTATTCTTAAAGGTCTTACTGATATTCCAGCATCTTGGGGTTCTGTTCCTAATAATTCTATTTCAACTGATATTGATATGTCTCAATATGAAGTTAAACAGTCTAAAGGTTTGCAGGTTAACAATGCTACGAAGATGTTCTTAATGGAATGTGTACTCTAATAATTAACTAAAATACTTTTATAATGGCAGATTATAATTTTAATGCTAATAATTTAGCAAATAACGTAAAGCCTACTGATAAATCGCCCGTAGAAGAGAATGCTGCAATTCAAGCTTCTCTTGCTGAGGGTAAGCTTTCAGCTTTTGAAGAAAAAGAAAGAGAACTTGATAAACCCTATATTGATAAGAGAACAATTACTATTCGTAAAGTTGGTAATTATTCTCTTTATCGTAGAGTTAATGATAAAGTTCTCAAAGAACGTAGAGACTTTATTGGTAGTTCTATTACTTCTTCTCGTATGCTTGCTGCTAATGAAGAAGAAGTTAATAAATACTTTCCTAATATTCTTGGAATTAGTCCTTCAAATCAAGAGTTTATTGCTCGTGTAAAGGTTTGGCTAAATAATATTTCCGTTCCTGTTGATATGAATGGTCGAACTATTAATTGTTCTTTTAGATATAATCATTATCGTGATTATCTCGCTATTAAAGAAGAAGAAGATAGAATCGAAGAAGAATTCAATAAGATAGAAAGAAATAATTTAGAGAGTATTAAAAAAGGAGTAGCTCTACGTATTGAGAAACTTAATCAACTTGAAAGTACAAAATGTAGATATGGTGTTCCTGAGAACGTTGAAGAATATCTTATTTATAGACATTGTTTACTATATAAAGATGTTTGTAAAGACTTGTCTCTTATTAACTCTGATTCATCATTTAGATTTTATATTGAAGATGTTGATCGTGAAAGAGCTAAGAAAGAAAAAGTTCATGCTGAACGTAAGATCGCTAAGAGCAATTATTTAGCTGTTTGTGGAGATGATGCTCTATTTGATGCTATGTTTGTCCAGTATTGTGTTCTTGAAGGAAAAGTTCTGATGGTAGCACAACTTGAAGATAGATTCTCGAAAGAGGATATGTTGGAGAAGTTCTCGTCAGAAGAGCCTGCTAAGTTTAACAAGTTATACAAGGATAAGAACTTGAAGCTAAAATCATTTATTGAAAATGCTATTGCTAAAGGTGAACTTATTCGTAGCGAACTGAATCAAAATATAACAAGTGCTGACGGTGATTTTATCGGAGCTAATATGAATGATGCAGTTAGTTATTTCTTAAATCCTCAAAATGCTAATTACAAAGAAGCGTTAGAAAAGAAGTTGAAACTCTAATAATTATTATAGATAATGAAGATTCCTGAAATGCATGTGGTGTTTAGACAGTTTGCTCAACAGATGGGGATGCAAAGAGTCAGAGCTATTCTTCCTGAACAGATAGATATAGTTCTAAACACTGCTATTGTAGATATTGCGAATCAAATTGTTCGTGATAATGTAGGAATATCTAATGATAGAGTTGTAACTGATAATGCAAAAATTAGTCAGATAAATGCTCTGCGTACATTATATAAGGTTAAAGAACTTGATCTCCTTGGTGGGGATTCAAGTTCTTTGCCATTTAAATATGATGCAGCTGATTATTTTAATGGTAGATATAGTAGTAATGATGCTTATAGTTTTCCTGAAGCAATGCTTTATGCAGATTTTGCTTTAAATTATTGTAAAGCAACTACTGGTTGGAAAGGAAGTACTGCTCCTGTTAGAGATACTTCTACTCCTTTTACTACTAATTATTATCCTGTCAGATTAATTGATGATGGTTATCTTGCAGATACGCTTAATGATTTTGTTCTAAAGAATAGACTTAGAAGTCCAATAGCTGTTATGTATTCTAAAGATGGCAATAAACATTTTGGAATGGACATGTATATTGACGCTTTTGATAAAACTTCTGGTCTATTAGCTAATTCATTAGCTCCTTATAAGTTTAGAATGAGTTATGTAGCATACCCTGCTAAAGTTAAATATTCAGAGGATATTGCTGGTGAAAACGTCGATTGTGATTTGCCTGAATATCTACATAGTGACATCGTAAAACGTGCAGTAGATATTTATCGTGTTAGTCTTAATAATTCTTTATATTCTGCTCAACAGAGAGCTGATGCTCAAAATGCTGAAGATTATAGGAATGAAGGTCAATAATATTTAAAATGTTTATACAATGAGAAATGTACTTCTTGCTGGTAGTGTAGATTATCCCAGCGCTGCTGCTGATTATCTTGCAGTTCCTGATGGTGCTATCGCTATTTTTAATAAAGGAGCTTTGTTGGCAACTCCTACTGGTACTGGTGATCCAGTTTTAGACCAACCTATTCAATTAGTTCTTGGACGTTCTGTAGATAAAGGCGGACCTATTTCTATTGAAGTTGATGTTCATACTCTCGATGTAGTTAAAGGTGAAGCTGTTGCTGCTACTACTTTTAAGAGTTCTGTAACAATTCCTTCTCCGGTAGTTGATAAAGATTATACTATCGTTATTATGAAGAAAGGCATTCAGTTTAATGAACGTGCTACTTGGACAGTTACCCACAAAGTTAAAAGCGGAGATACTGCTAATACTATTGCAGCTGCTCTTACTAAGAGTATTAACTTTAATACAGTAGGTCATGGTTGTAAAGCTACTGTTTCTTCTGCAAAAATAACTATTACTGCTGAAAAAGCTGGTATAGATTATGTTGTTGTTCCGTCAGATGATTTGACTGGTGTAGCTGTTGCAGATTATACAGCTGGAATTGCAGGTTACGGAGACGCTAAATATGTTGAACATTTGCTTTCAGAAGGAGCTTCTGATAAAGGATTTGAATATACTTATCGTGACGGTGATACAATTTATCCTAACTATCCTGAAAAAGTAAGTGGTAATTCATTTACTATTTATACTCTTACATTCGGCACTACTCGTGCAGGTGCAAAAGTTAGAGATGAACGAGTTAAACAAATTGTTCAGTTATGTATTCCTACTGGTGCTGCTCAAATTGCTAAGCTCGATAAAATTTTCGCTTTACAGAGAAAGTAATATAGTATTGAAATAGAAGAGAGTGCTAATGTTGTTTATAATGACGTTAGCACTCTTTTTGCTTTAAATGAACTTGATAGTGAACGATTTAAGTCCTTTCTATAAGTTAATCGAGAGCGGTAACTTATGGGCAATTCTTATTTGTGCATGTGTTTTTATAGTATATCATTTAATAGTTAAAACCTATGATACAATAAAGACTAAAGAAAAGAATAAGCCAATCATAGAAATGGGAAATTCAATACGTGAAATGAATACTAATCTTGTTAATCTTAATATTATTGTAAGTAAATCTATTCAAGATTCTTCTAAAAAAGATGTAGAAAGATGTAAGAATACTATTAAACTTGCATTTACATCATTTGAATCTAAAATATTTAATGCGTGTAGAGATATTATTATAAACAATAATATTGAAGCTAATAAAGAACTTATTATTTCTAACATTCATCAAATTATTAATTCTGAGTATTATAACATATTATCTTGTTTATCTCTTTATGAATTTAATAATAAGAATGTTAGTAGTAAACTAAAAGAAAGATGGATTGAAGATATTGGTAAAGATGTTGTTTCAATCATCTATAATAATCAAGGAGCAAAAGAACGTATAAGTAGTATTAAGAATAGCCTTAATGCTAAGATTTCTGATTACTCTATTTATGTTTATAATAAAACTTTTAACGATTAAATTAGTATGAATGTTTCTGATATTGAAATACAGATTCTTAATAATAAAGTTATTGAGAAATGCGTTAATAGGTCGGTTATGATAACGGAGAATACAAAATTAGGCTTTTTGCCTACTGATATTCAACTTATTCAACTTGATTATTTTATCTTCATTAAAGATACTTTAGAAGCTATGAAAATCAATAAAGATTCTTATACTGATGAAGAATTTTATCAATTAAAAGCTATCTTTGATAAGGCTCAACAATTATCTAAATTACAAACTATTCTAAATATTTCGGCTTAATATGGATGAAAGTACGAGATTACAAATAAAACAAAGACTGTTTAAAGCGTTTGCTAAATATGGTCTTAAAGAGATAGAAGATTGTAGAAATAGTTGTGAACATTATAGTAAAACTACATTAATGTTACACAATATGATACAGAGTGTTGATTCAATTAGTAAAGATGACGAAAACTTTAATCTTAAATATATTAATTTAGTTTACGATTATGTAGATAAGAGTTTGAATCAAATGGGTGCTTAATTAATTAATTAATCTAATTATTATTAAAATGAAAGTTTTAAGAGGTAATGATGTTATAATTAATTGGACAATTAGAAAACTCCGTGGCGGTATTCCTGTCGCGGAGGATTTTACTAATTCTACAGTTAATGTTTTTATAGTTGACAGTTATGGTGCTCGTACAATAGAACACTCCATAACTGGCAATGTTATATCTATACATATAGGTGGAGAAATTCAACGATTAGGCTATTTAGCTCTTGATGCTTATTGGGAACATAATATCACTAAAGTTAACAGTAGAGCTAAAATAAATGATGTTGTTGAATTTGTAGATAATCCTGAAGATGTAGATCTTAATGGTTTACCTGATGATATAGATATTGCTACTACTGCTACAATATCTGATGTATATTATGGTGGAGAATATATAGCTGACTTTTCTAAGTATTATACTAAAGTCGAAGTAGATAAACTTATTATTAGAGATTATAATAAGCTAATTAATCTTCCATTTGAACTTACAAAAGATGGTCAAAGTTATGAAGCTAAGAAGATGGTCAGTCTTCTCTACGGGGGTGCTATCGGAAACTTCGTAGCTGGTGCGTCAGGTGCTTATATAGATACAACAGGTAATGCTGAATTTGAAACTATCAATGTTCGTAAAGGAATTCTTATTAATGGAGAACCTTGGGACCCAGAACAAGGAGGAGGAACTATTGATCAGAAAGCTTTTGATAAGCTAATGGAGAAATGGTTTTTACTTGATGAAAATGGAGATATTAGAGCTGCTGATAAAGGAGTAAATGATTCAGGAACGCCATTACCCAGAGGATTATATAGTAATTCTTTTGTTAGTGCAGGTGGAATTTCATCTGGTGGTGGCGGTGGAACAGGAGGAGCTTCTACTCTTGGTCAGCTTACTAATGTAGGAGAATGGGCAGATGCTATTACTGATAGAGATATTTTCTTTGTTAAACGTAGCGGAGCTACACATTGGTCTTCTATGAATATTTCAGACATTAAAGTAGATCTTAGTAATTATTATACTAAAAGTGAAGTTAATACTGAAATTAGTGGAGCTGTTACACCTCTTAGTAAAAGACTTACAGATCATATTAATGATGCGGTTATTCACGTTACCGCTGCTGAAAAAGCTTTATGGAATAAAGTTGCAGGTTGGTTTGCAGAAGATACTGTAAATAAAGCTATTTATGTAACTCACGCTGCTGACAATAGTCCAAGAGGATTTTATACTGATGGTTATGTTACTGCTGGTGGAATTGGAACAAGCGGTGGCGGAAGTGGAGGAATGGATGAAGATCTTTTATGGAGTATTTTAGGAGATGGAGTTAATCCTAATAAGCAAATAGCTATGTCACATTTAACAGTTGCTTTAGCTGCTTATGTTACTACTACTCAAATGAATACTACTATTAACAATAAAGTTAAAGATTATATTCCTCTTAGTCAGAAAGGAATTGCTAATGGCGTAGTTCCTTTAGACGGTAATGCTTTAATATCTTCTTTATACTTACCAAGTTATGTTGATGATGTATTAGAATTTGATAGTATTAGTGCATTTCCGGTTACTGGAGAAAGAGGGAAAATATATGTATCTCTTGATAGTAATCTTACTTATCGTTGGACTGGAAGTCAATATACTGAAATTAGTAAATCTTTAGCATTAGGAGAAACCTCTGAAACTGCATATCCAGGAAATAAAGGTAAAGAAAATAGAGATAGTATAGATGCTTTAAAACGAGCAACGTTTTGGGGAGCACATTATCAATCTGATGGTAACGTATATGGCGAATTTAATGGTACTATTATTAGACTTACTACTAATTTATTTACTCCTAAAATTAAAATTGGAGATATATATATAGAATATGATAGTACTAATAATGGACTTAAAATAGTTAAATATAGTTCAGACGGTTTAGAACAGGCTGCTGGCTTATATACTACTGGTTATTTAACAGCAGGTGGTGTAGGTACTGGCGGAGGAGCTGCTATAACTCTTGATGAATTATATGATGTTACTATTACTAATCCTCGAGATAAACAAGCTCTTGTTTATAATGCTGCATCTGGTAAATGGGTTAACGGTCAAACTATTGGCGGTGGAGACATATCTCTTAATGGTACTTTATATAAGCCTGTTGATGGAGTTATTACCTTGCCTAATTTATATGAAAAAGTTGCAGGAGGTACTGCTTCTCAATTCCTCAAAGCAGACGGAAGTGTGGATTCCAACCTTTATGCATTAGCGTATGGTGGTGACCAAAACAGTATTCAGTATTCAAGTAAATCTAATTACTTAAGAGTTATTGATAGAAGAAATGACACAATACTTCCAACCTCTTATGATAATTATAATATTAGTGGCTTATTTCATATGTCCGGCATGCCATCCTCTAACTGGTGGTCAGGTATTCATGTGAAAGGTTGGGGGGAAGGTTATGCTACCTGGGAACTTGTTGGGCCTTCTTCAATAGATAACACTAATAATAGATTATATTATAGAGATGGCAAAGGTTCTTCTTGGGCTACTGATTGGAAAGGTATAGCTTTTCTCGATGATATTAAAAATTTAGCTGATGTTTATTTTAATGGTCAAAATATTCATTATGATTATGGACATTGGGTAGTAGGGTTATGTAGGCTTAGCCCTAATGATGGCAGTGTCAGATTTATTAGTGGCGAAATGATATATAGAAGAGATAATGGTATCTATGCAAATGGTTCTATTAGATTTAATCTTATAAATAAATATAAAACCACAAGTATGTTTGCAGGAGTATTTTATACTGGCTTTGGAGTTGATCCTGACCAAGATGCTCCAAGATTATGCACATTTACATATCAAGGTGTTAAGTGGGGAGGTCTTTGTTGGAGGGCTGCTCCATCTTTAGATTCAATTAAAACTATTATATGTGATAATAGTTCTACTGGTACTCCTTTTTATGTTAGATATTACAATTCTCAAAGTGGAGAAATTCAAAATGCTGAAATCTATAGTTCTATTTCTGTATTAGGTTCTGATATATATGTTCAACCAGTAAGTACAAATGGTAGATTTTATACTTCTGCTGATAGAATAGAAATTAATAATATTACTAATGGATGGTCATATACAAGATATAGAACTAATGGAAGATATTGCGATGTAGGTTTAAGCGGTACTACTGCTGGTATGGATGGCACTGGTAATTTTGAAATCAGACCTGAAGGAAGCAATAATAAAGGAATATTTGTTAGGTATGGTAGTTCATCTTATGGTAAATTAGGAGTAGTATCTAAAGATACACAAGAATGCAGTATTAGTTATTTTAATAATGCTCCTACCGGCACTTATCCAACATGGACTGTTGGAGCTGGTATTAGGAATCAATGGTCATTTGATTGGTGGTATTCAGATGCTGGTATTAAAATGACTATGGATAGTAATGGTAAACTATTTGTTAATAGAAAAAGTGGAGATGCACCAAGTATTTCACTTGCTATTGGGGACAATGATTCCGGTTTACATCAGATAGAAGATGGAAGAATTAGATGTTATTCTAATAATAAGGATGTTGGTAACTGGGGCTATACTGATGCCCGTTTTCATAATGTAACATTCAGAGAAGCAAGCAACAACGACTATAATGGCTTGGGTCTTATGGTTAATGGAAATGGAACAGCTAATACAGTTAAGCCTGGTATTGGTTTTCATCAACCTGGAGTATATGCTGGAAGTCTTAGGCTTGATGGCGCAGGGGGTTGGACATTTGCAGTTCAAGGAGGAAGTACCGGCGGTACTGTCAGCGCAGGTTCTTTTTATGCCAATGGAGGCTGGTTATACAGTAATGTTAATGGTTGCGAAGTTAGAATTGGCTCTCAGAATGCAAGCTATGTACACATTACTAATAGTGCTTCAAGAGCTTATTATATAGATAATAGATTAGATATATCTGGTAGTGTTATTCCTTATACACATTTAGGTCATGATTTAGGAGTAACAGAAAAAAGATGGAGATATGTGTGGGCTCAAAAGTTTATGGGTACATCAAAAAGTGCTTTAACGCTGGATAATAATTCTTATACAAGTAATGCAAATCAAGGAGAAAGAAATGGAACTGGATATAATGCAAATGGAATAACTTATTGGCGTGGCAATAGCGATACATCGGGAATTCCATCACGTTCTTCTAATGCTTGGGGTATCATGAATTTGGGCATGGGAGGATCACATGGAACTCCTTATCAATATACAACTCAAATTTATGTTGGAACACAAAGAGAGGGGTATATTGCTATTAGAAGTCAGCATGGAGGCAGCTTATCTCCTTGGTTTGAATTTTATACACAAAGAAATGCTAATAGAAATGATGTAGAGTGGACCTGTTCTACATTAAATGCACATGGAAGAATAAGTACTTCAAGTGATATTTATTCTGCTTCTTGGGTGAGAACTGGAGGTGTTACTGGATGGTATTCTGAAAGTTTTGGAGGAGGCATCTATATGGAAGACTCAACTTGGGTAAGAGTTTATAATAGTAAACAATTTCTTGTGACAAGCGGTAGTGCAGATTCTATTCATACTTATGGAGGAGTTAATGCTTCTGGTAGAATATACGGAGGTGGAATATTAACTTCAGGTGGAGGTCTTGATGTTGTAGGTGTAAGAAATACAACAGGAGCTTCAGGGTTTAATGTATATGGTAGATTCTATGGCAATGGACAACATGGAGGTATTGAAATTGGAGCTTCTGATAATGTATTTGGTATAGGAGTTCATAGTAATGACCATATGTATTGGTGGTGGACTTATTCCGGTAGTGTAGACAGTTCTTCAAATAAATCTTATATAATGGATTATGGAGGAGGTAGTTGGAGATTTACTGGAAATGTTTATGCAAGTGGAGCTATAACTGCTGGTACTACTTCTGATATTCGATTAAAAAAAGACTTTATTATTGAAAATTATTCGGATAAATTATTATCTTTGGGCAAAGTATTTACGTTCAAGTATAATGATTTAGCTAAGAGTAGAAAAGATAAAATGGTAGATGATAATCATCATATTGGATTATCTTATCAAGTAGTTAGAGAATCATTACCTTGTATGACAGGATTAGATAAAGATGGATATGGTTATCTTAATTATATTAGTCCTGATTTTATATCTTTAATTGCAGGTGCTGTTCAAGAATCTGTTCTACGACTTAATAATATAGACGATAAAGTAGATAGACTAAATAAGGATATCGATCGTCTAAAAGAAGAGAATAAGAATTTAAGAAGAGAAATTGAACAATTAAAGAATGTAGCATAATAAATAATTATATCGTATTTCCTTTTAGTAATATTAGGAGATACGATATTAGTATTAATTAAAATAAAGAAACTATGTCACATACAGCTGATGGAAGAATAAATAAACCAGTAGGGGTTGATTCAGATATACCGCAAGTTCTTGGAATATCTTCTAAAGATGTTGGTACACAACAAATGAATAATGCTATTAATAGATATAGTTATTATAAACCTGTTAATAGTCCTGAAAGAGGTATTCTTGCTATGACAGATCAACTTTTTAGAGATTCTTTACTTCCTGTATATTATAGAGCAGTTGGTGATGCTCCTGCTTCTGGTTTATGGGGTTATACAAAGAATAGCGGGCCTTTTAGAGTATTAGATTTTGATGGTTATGATCATTATCAATTTCTAATTGCAGTAGATATTGCAGGAGCATTTCCTTCTACTATTAATTTTGATAATTGTAGAATACGGGTTCCTATTACTAATCATAGAGCTAATAAATGGCCTGCTTATCTTAATTTACCATCTGGTACTTATTATGATTATGCGCTTATTTTTGTATGTACTAAAGGAGGTACTCGAAAAGTATTTAGAAGTTCTAAAGAAGGATGGCAAAACTATCAAGTTGGAATATTTTTTGGAGATGAAATGAATGTTAATCAATCAGCATATGAAAAGTTTAATGCTATTGGTATTCAAGATTATACAGTAGATATTGTAGCTGTTGTTATTCCAAGAAATCATCCTGATGAAACTGATGGTTTTATAGAGATTACTTCTCAAATGGATTATATGGTTCTTCCTCAAAGTACAGTTAATGGTAAAATTCATTATCCTATAAAGAAAGGAGTTAAGATAACTAACCCAGGACCTCGTAATAGATGGAGAATAGCGGCTCACGATGTTGGTAATCAAACAGATGGAACATATGTTCCTGAAGGTACAAGAGTAGGAGCTGTATTAACTGCTATTAGACCTAATGGAGCTGGTGTAGATTTATATTATGATCCTACTGGTAGACCATTTCAAGATTTTATAAATCAAGGAGGCCCAGGAGAAAAAGGAGGAACTATAGATGAAGGAAGTATTTTAGTGAATGGTAATTTTGTTAGATTTGATGGAGCTTTTCATATTGAATGGTATCCTTTTAAAAGTGGAATAGAAAAACCAGTTATTATAAATAAACCTGCTAATGCTGTTGTTACTGAATCAAATGGATATACTAATATTGTATTTAAAAATGTCAATATAGTTAGCGGATCTTCTGATTATTTTAATGTTGATTTCTATTTTGTAGATCCTGATTGGAGAGGTTAAGTAATTAATAATATAAATGGTTATGGAAAAAGTTAATTTAATAATTAAAGGTAATCTTCTACTTTCTACTGGGAGAGAATAAAATCTATTGTAATATTAATAATTTAAATGATTATGAATAAAAGTTTTACTTAGAAAAAGAACCTACTATTAAAGTCTATTGATATAATAGTAAAGAAATTAATGATAATCTTAATTCTTCTGAATGAATTTAAATTGAAGATAAAGAATATATTAATAAAGAAGATAATGAAATAGTTTAATGTTGTTGAGCTTGTCAATACTTGCTGCGAAACACCCCCGTAGGAAGCATGGCAGGCTCTCCACGCTTCTATAATTTTGTAGATGAACAACTTATCGTCTGAAAAATAAAGTCTTATATTCGCTTGCAGATTCGATATATAAGCTATATATTTGAAGAGTTAAATAAACTAATAATAATTATGGTTATGGCAAATGATATTGTAGATGATGGACAATTAAAAGTTCAAGGTAATCTAACATATACAGACGACGTAAATAATGTTAGTATTAGCGGTAAAGTTACAGTAGCATTTAGTACAAGTGATGTTGTTGAAATTGATAATGCAATTATTAAAGTCGATAATAAACAAGCTGGTACTATGCGATTAGGTACAACTGCTGATCCTATTACAACAGAGAAGAAACGTCAAGTAGATGTTAATGGTATTCCAATGGAATATTGTACTATAATAGGTAAAGCTATTAGTGACTTTATAGCTGGTATTAAACCTTATTTCGAGGGAAAGAAAACAACTTATTAAAAATTAAATAATGGGACAAATAATAGAAGATAGAGTTAATAAAAATGTTCTTAAAAAAGACATTAAAGCTCTTAAAGAGATCTTTGATAAAGTTACAGTAGATGGTGTAGACGAAGGATTAGTAGTTGATACTTTAATAGCTATTGCAGCTGTATCTGACGAAAATGAATCTATTAGTACTCGTTTGAAAGCTATTAACGAAGCTGCTCCTAAAATGATTAAGGATGCTCGTAATAATCCTGATAAAGAACTTTCTAATGAAGAAAAAGCTAAACTTGATAGAGTTTATCGCAAATGGGAATTCGATGCTTCTGAAACAATTGAAAAATTGTTGAATGAAGAAAGTAATCTTCCTCTTAGTGATATTCAGATTTTTACTAAAGAACAATTTAGTAATTGGGCTAAGTCTATTAAAAAAGAACTTAAAGGTAATCAATTAGCATTCTTAATGAAGTCAATGATAAAGAAATAATAGTTATGGAAAAAGTATTACTTGGTAATGATATTAGCTTTACTTGGAATATTAATAATGTTAATTTTACTGGTTTAGCTCCTAAAGTTTATGTTGTTAATTCTATTGGCAAGTTTAAAGTAGATGTTGTTGCTGGTACTTCTATAACTTTTAAACTTGTCGGAGAACTTCAAGTTCTTGGCGCAATTCGTCTTGAATGTTTATGGACTAATGCAAATGTTAATAAACGTATGGTTGTTAATAATGTTGTTGAGTTCGTAGATAATGCAGATAATGTAACTAACCAATCTACTATTATTGGAAATTGTTCCATTGTTACTACTGGATTTAAATCTAAAATTACTTGTAGTTGATATGGAAATGTTCAATGATCAGATAGTGGCGATACTATCTCAGTTTGATTTTGTGTATATGTTCATAGTTAATCTTATGACGTATATAGTTATTAAGATTATAGATGAACTTAATGGACCTAAAGCTGTTCCTGTTTATGGTAAACGAATAGTTGCTGTTGTTGTAGGTATAGTAATAGGTATTACTTCTTATTCAATTAGTGAAAATATAAGTGCTATTACTTTAGTTTATAGTTTTTGTTTAAGCCTTGTTAGTTGGGATTGTATATTTAAACCTATACTTAATTATCTTGGCGGTAAGATTAACTATAAGAAAAGCGAATAGTAAAAGTATTAATCTTTAAAATAATAATAGTATGGCTAAGAAACCTAATATTCCAGTTGGAGACGCAGATCTTCATGGACAGAAGAAATCAACGAGAACTTCTACTCGTACTAAAAATACTAAGAAATGAACTTAAATAAAAGATTGTTCTTATTCTTAATGAAATACATGCCGATAGTGTTTGCTATCGGCATTGTTGTTAATGATGTTTTGTATAACTTAGAAATTCATGATTATTATATTATTAATTATCTTTGTGGAAATTCTATTTATACTACTGTAATGATGTTCATAAGTAGTTATGTATTTAAATATTGTACTTGGCATAGAGTCATTATTTCTTATGTAGCTGCTTCATTAATAATTTCTATGCTTAATACATATAATGTAATTGATTTAGATAGATGTGTTGAAATAGAAATTCATTTTATTCTTTTGATGATAACTACGATAGTGTTAACGTATATTCATTTTAAAGCTATTAAAATTAAACGTAAATCAAACAAACAATAAATTTTTAATATTATGACTAATGATAATAGAAGTGTAGAAGCTAAGAAACATCTTTTAGAGAAGCTTCTGACAAACCTTACTTACGATGTTAGTAATTCTAATTTAGACGAAGATGAGCTAAATGTTGCAGTAGATGCTTTAACTCAATTAAACGATGGAATTGTAAGAGTTAGTAAAGCTACTGTTTGTAATGAAATTCTACATTGTAGCGGTACTACATTTGATAACTATGTTAAAGAAGGTCTTATTCCGCCTGGTAGAAAAGAAGTTGGATTTAAAGAACTTAGTTGGAGAAAGTCTGATTTTACTGGAATTAAACTTAGACGTATTCATAAAAGATAAATAAAATAGATTATATTCTTCAATGCTATTTGTATTAACTCTATTATATAAAGTCTTGATTACTAAGGTAGTCAGGACTTTTCTTGTATTATAATGTTATAGTTCTCGATAATGATTTTATTTGTGCTGTAAATATTTACAGAGTTATTCTTATTATTGTTGAACTTAAAAATTATAATTATGAAGATGGTAGATGAAGACAAAGTATATGTCGAAAAAGAAGAGAAAGACTATGCCTCTAAAGGAGTTGCTGGTACAGCGCTTGGTCTTGGTATTGCAGGTACTGCTTTATGGTTACTTGGTGGCGGTAGATGCGGCGGTGGTTTGTTCGGTCTCGGCGGTAATAATTGTGGCAATAACGGGATTAATGGTTTAGAGACAGCAGCTATTGCTGGCAATGCTGTTAATGAACAATATCTGGAACGTAAAGAATGTGAAGATGCTATTACTTTAACTAATGCTATTTGGAATCAAGCGATGGTTCGTGAACAAGAACGTTTTAGCGATCGTCAAACTATTAATGCTGAAATGTTTGGTATTTATAAATCTACTCGTGACGGTTTTGATGTTATCAATGCTAAACATAATCAAGACTCTTTTAATCTTTATAAATATTCTCGCGATAATAAAGATGAACTTTCTGCTCAGATTGGTGATTTGAGATGTGAAGTTGCTGTACTTAAAGCTACTCGTCCTTATCAAGACGCTTTGATTCAATGTGACATTCGTCGTGTAGCTGAACATGCTGATTTCAATTTGTTCCGTAAAACTTGTCGTATGATTAATGGAGAAGTAGTTCTTCCTAATACTCCGGTAATTACTGGTTATGGTAGTTACAATCCTTGTGGCTGTTCTGGAACTGGAAGTTCTGTACATTCTGCATAAACTAATCTAATAAATAGTGCAAGTGAATAACTTGCACTATTTCTTTTTAGTAACAATTTTAATAATCGCAAATAATTATGCCTTATCCTCAATATCAATTTAATTTAGCTCCTGATCCATTACTTACTCAAACAGCTAATCCAGTAGATTATATCAATAGTATTGATAATCAAATTAACGAACTTAAAAATACAAGAGATAAGATGGCTCAGATGATACAGTCTACTAATAATGGTCAAGCTGTTAATGCTCCTGCTAAGAATGAACCTCTATTATGGGATGTTATAAATACAGAAGTAGCTTCTCTTACTAATCCTCAAAAAGAAATTCTCTTCAATGATGAAGAATATGCTCGCGGAGAGAATCAATTACAAATGTTAATTCAGCAAGAACTTATTAATCTTGTTAAAGGTAAAATTCAAAATACTAAAGAAGGAAAAGAACTTCTTGAAAATCAACTTAAACTCGTTAAAGATAAGAAAAATGCTATTGTAGAAAAAGCTAATAATGAAGCTGAACTATTTAAGAAGTTCCAAATAGCTTCTCGTAGTAATCCTCAATTAACTTATGCTGAATTTATTAAATCATTAAAAGAATAATATCATGATAGAAAAGAAAATAGTAATAGAGAAAGTTACTGAATTTGCAACCACTCAAATAGATAAGATTAGTAAAGGTAGTAATATGATTACTTTACTTCGTCCTTTTATTACTCGTGCAGTTAATATCAAAATAGGACAGTTAGATAGTATATTATCTGTTGTTACAGATAAAAATGGAATGGTTGATATTGAGGGTATGCTTAATGAATTTGTAGATAATTTACTTGTTACTCAAGTTCAGAAGCATCCAAGTACTTTTGGAGAAACTGAGATAGGTGAAGGTCAAATTAAATGGACTGTTCCTGGTCTTGGTAAACAAATAGTTATTGATACTTCTGATATAGAAGAGCTAAAACAATTAATAACGAAACCTAAAAACTAATAGTAATATGCATTATAAAGAGATTATTGAATCTTATAAAGGTAAAGTTAATCTAAGCGGTGCTAATGCTTGGATGTTACTTGAATCCTTTGAAGAGCTTTTCGAAGATCTTAAACATAAAGATAAAGAAAAGTATTGGGAAGTAATGAAAGATATGCACGAAGAGATTGAGGGTAAACATTTTAATGAAGTGTTTGCTAAACATGAAGTTAGTGAAATGTTTCATACTAAACGAAATGGAACTATATGTCGTGGCGAAATAGTTTCTTATGAAGAAGCTGAACATGTTTATAATGAACATCGTAGAGATATAGGTACTGAAGTTACAGTATGGGATGTTTATGTAGCTCTTAATGCTCAAATGCACGATTATTCTGTGCTTTACCATAGATGGTTTGACAATAGTATGGAACTTATGAAAGAAAGATGTATTGAAAGTGCAATCGTTTTCTGGTTTAAAGATGAAGATCATACTAAAGGTAAGGTATGGGATTATTTTGATGAATAACTTGATAGCGATGTAGATTGTGTTAGAAGTGGTGTTCGGCTGTGATAGTCGGGCATCACTTTTCGTTATTTTAAGGCTCACCATAAGAAGCTAATATAAAGTCGATTAATAGTATGCTATGACAATAAAAATCGCATAGAGCCAAGAAATAGGCGGTCTACGCTTGTGCCAATCGAATGTTTTATATACATTTGGAGAAATAAAGTCTATGCGGATGTTAGTATGATGGCGTTCATTCTAATTAATGTACTTAAAATAGTATTCCTTTATTAATATGTAAATATGTAGAAGCTGGTTATTATTCAAATGGTTATACTATTTATCCTAATAGACTTTATGAACTCCCCAGTAGAAGAAGTCAAGCATATACTTCGTTAGCTGTCGTAATATAGGTTGTGTTTAAAGTAGTGGTAAGTGTTTAGTATTCCCTACGGGGGGGGGTGTTATTATTAACAATTGTATTAATTATTAACTAAATATTATTACTATGGCTGATATTGTACATATAGAAAATTTTGGTATTAAGCCTACTGCGCTTGAAGCTATTAATAATAACTTTAAAGTTCTTAAAGAACTTGCAGAATCAGGCAGAAATGATGAACTTGATCAGAAACTTATGGAACTTGAAACTAATGTTACTTTATTTGTTAATAAGGTAACTCAACTTGAATCTTTAGTAACTGGTATGTCTGCTACTTTAGAAGAAACTTGTCAAGGTATGCAAACTATTGCTGGAACAGTTACTACATTAAATGATACTGTTAGTCAAGTTCAAGCTGATACTAATAATTTAAAAACAAGAGTTACAAAATTAGAAGAAGCTGCTTCTGGTTCACCTTCAATAATATAAGATATGGCATCTCTTAATCAACTTGTTTCAGAGATTGCTCACTCGCTTGGGCAACCTAATAATTATAGTCTACGAGAAAATATTCGTAGTATAATTATACATGAACGAAACGAAAAGATTCGTAGATCATACCAAAATCATGGTTATATAGATGCTGGACTTGAACAACGTTTTAGAATTAGTTTAATTACTGTTCCCACAGGAGGATTAACTGATGCAGACCTTAAAGGTCAGAGTTGGTATATAGATGCTCCAAATTGTAAACGTAGTAAAGATAAAGTTCCTCGTCCAGTTAGATTGACTAATAATCTTCCTTTTAATAGAGTTAGTACTGTTGGTCATGAATATTGTATGGAAATTCCATTTATGAAAGAAGGTAGAGCTCAGTTTAGATTTAGTACACCTGGTCTTTGCGGACTTCCTTGTTATGATTATATAAATGATTATCTATATTTATTTCCTATTGGAGATAGTAAAGTAGACATGATAGATAGTATTATTATTCAAGCTGCATTTGAACACCCTAAAGAAGTTCAAGAAGTTATAGATAAATATGCTATTAAAAATGATGCTGAAAGATGGTCATTTATTAATGATGATGATGAATGGTTTCTTCCTGAAGATATGATAGGTCCTATTAAAGATACTATTTATCGTAGAGATCTACTTACTACTGTTAGAGAGACAAATGAAATTCCTAAAGAAAACTTAGTAAAGTAATATAATGAAAGTTGATACAGACATTAATTCATATTTTAAAGAGTATAAAGAAGGTGCTCAAGATGAATTAGATAAGTTGGAAGTTAAACTTACTGAGGCTAAAACTATGGCTAGAACTGCTAAGCTTAGAATTGATAAAGATATTAAATTTATTAATAGAGCTTTTCAGATTAATCTTAGTGATGAAGAAGTTTATATTAAAAATGCATATATAGAAGATAATAATTTTATCAAGTACATAACTAAACTTTATAAGAATAAAGATTTCACTAAAGATGAAAGAATTAGTTTAGCATATATTATTCGTTGGATTAAATGTCTTGAACGAATACATAAATATAACCAGAAAGCTGAAATTGTTAGACGAAGAGCTAAAATGACTTTTAAGCAATATAAAGAATATGTTAAACGATTCTATACTCAAGTACAAGCTGAAGTATTAGATGGAAATGCTTATCGTTATAGTCATGGAGTTGGAGATCTAACTATTGCAAGAGTCAAAAATACTAAAGGTAAAAATTATAAAGGCAAAATTAATTATGCTGAAACTCGTAGACGTAAGCAAGAAATTATTGATGCTGGTAAAATACCTTATGACGCTAAAGAGGCTAAACGATGTGAAATATTAGGTAAACCTTATAATGGAGTAAGTTATATTGTATATCTTAATGAACCATATTTTTATCAGTTTTATCTTGCTAATATGATGCTTCCTGGTCATAAACTTATGAAGTTTAATCGTACTGATTATCGAGGTAAATCTATTCGTGGAGTTACAGATGATGAACTTAGCATTATATGTAAAACAGAAGAAGATGTTCTTAATCTTGATGCAGATATGGGGGTTAAACTTAAACAATTATTAAGACTTAATCCAAGTATTTATATAAAATTTATTAGAGATGAAGAACAATCAGCTTTTAAACATAGAGAGGCTTTTAGGAAAAATAGATAACGACTTTAATATTGATAATAGTGATTGGATACCTCGTGTTGCAGCTTGGGTTATGGACGCTTTAAGTCAACTTAAATGTCTTCCTAAAGAAGTTAAAACAAGAGAACTTCCAGTTGAAGGTCGAATAGCTATTATACCTTGTACTCTTAATCTTGATAGTCTGAAAGTATTTGATAAATATGGATGTGAAATTCCAAAAGCTTCTAAGCAATATTGTTGCGGTAGAACTCAAACAGTTGTAACTGAACAAATAGGAGTTAGTCAAGTTTCAGATGATGTTAAAGAAAGAGTAATAGTTGCTAATATTATTAATCCAACTGGTAAAAACTATGTTATTACTGGTTGTGATAAAATAGAACTTAACTTCGATGCTGATTATATTTTTATTAAATCAGAAGAAGTTCTCCAATACTATAGTCCTTTATATAATTGTGAAGTTCCTTATATATTTGACGATGGTATTCTACTTGAAGCTCTTGAATTTTATTGTTTATATAAGATGTTAGGTAGAGGTTATAAACATCAAGTTTATAGTCTTAACGGCAATGAAGCTACTAATCCTTATATACAATGGATAAGTCTTAAAGATAAAGCTATTGCAAGTATTACTATTAAACTTCGTAGAATGTACGGAAAAGATGGTTGGAATAACTTCTTCTTTAATAGTACATTCTTGCCAAGAACTAATTGATATGGAAATAAAGAAAAGTCTTAATATTAATAGAACTCCTCAAGCTGTTGAAAATAATTCCCTTATCTGTGCTAAGAATATAAAAATTAGCTTGGACGGTCAATATATAACTAATGAAGAAGGCATTAAAGTTATATATGATACAAATGACTCCACTACAAAAGTAGTTGGGGTCATTCCTTGTAATAAGGAGTTGGTTATTTTTACATGTGTTACAGCTAATTATAATACATCTAAAATATTTAGAGTTAATGAAGATGGTACTAATCTTCGTGAAGTTCCTAATGGTTGGAGATGGAGCGGAGGAGTTATAAAAGGAGATTATACTTATAACGTAAATAATGAACTTATAGTTGCTATCGCTGAAAGCGGTGTAGATGGTAAAGATATTCCTTTAAAAACGATTAATCTTGATACTTCTAAATCAACTGATAAAGATCATTTTTATAATAGTTCTCCTAATGTTCCGATAGGTAATTTAGCATTTAAAGGATATAGTTTAGGTAATGGTATTCTACAAGGTACTTATCAATTTTTTATACGTTATATTATTGATAATAATACTAAAACTAAATGGTTTCCTTGTAGCATTCCTATTCTTGCTACTTCATTATCTTCTACACCAGTAATAGAAAGTTATTATAAGAAAGATAGTGTTACTGGAGGGGATTTAGTTAGAATGATTATTAACAATGATGGTCTTTGTGGTTATAATCTTGATTTAATTCTTAGCGTAGAAGGTAATGAAATTTATGAAGAATGTGAGTTAGCTTATACTTTACAACATGAAAATGGTGTTTATGGTAGAGTGTGGAGAACTTATAAACTTAAGCCTTATGTAGATGATGGAGATATTAATATTCCATTAGTATTTGATAAAATTTCTACTATTGAAATAGGAATAGATGAACTTACTGAAGGTGCTTTTAATATTTATAATGTTAAGAATATATGTAATTATAATAATAGATTATATATTTCTAATTATAAAGAAAGTACTCCTTCTACTGAACTTGCTGAACTTGCTTCTCAAATAGTTGTTAAATGTGGTTGGGATTCATTTATAAAAGATATTAATGAAACAGATGAAAGTTTATTATGGTCTGATAGTAAACTTCGTATGGAAAAGAAAAGTCTTATTCCTAATCAAGTTTATAGTTTCTTTATTCATTATGTTTATCCTGATGGTAGTTATACTAATGGATATAGAATAAATAACAACGATAATGTTAGATATTATGTTGGTGATTTAGGATTTTTAGTTACTAATTCTTTAAATAGTATAGATCAAGTAAAATTGCCTGATTATATTATTAAACTTAAAAAACATTTTGGTAATTATCCTATATACACAATTTTAAATAACGCTACTTCTACTAATAGTCAAGAATATAAGTTTGGTTATTATAAAAATACTAATGGGGATGTATTCTTTAGGGCACCTGATTATAGAAATTGTGATAGAAGATTCTTTCCTAAGTTTTCTAACATTACTGTTCCTAAAGGTTATAGTGGATATTTTATTAGTTATGAAGAAGTAGAAGATATAGTTAGACTTACCGGAATGAATGGTATTGATAGTGATTATTATGATACTCCTGGAGTAGATTGGGATCAAGGACATGTTAGACTTAATTCTACAGAAAATATAATTTTAGGAAAAGAATATAGTGGACTTTTATATGTTCCATATAAAGTTGTAGGTATAAATGGACTTAGAAAGAACACTTATATTGGGCCTGCTATAACTGCTATTAATACTTTAGAAAGTAAAGCTATTGCTGCTGATAATATTATTAACAATAATCAAGGTAGAGAAGCATATTTTAAATTTGATCTTAATGATTTAGTTCCTTGTCAATTTAACGCAAGTGCTACAGATTTTTCTGATGGTAATCAAGTTGCTTCTATTATAGCTATTGATACAAATATTTATTCTAATAAGACTAAAAAACTTATTAGTCTTGGACAAATTAAATATTGCGATCCTAATTCTCAAACTATTAATCAAACATATGGTTACGATGATTATAACTATAATCTTGATGGATATTTAGCAGTAGATAATATTTTAGTATACGATAAACGAGGAGTTATTATAGCAGATGATGGAACTACAACTACTGTTGGAGGAAATGCTCTTATGAAAGCTGTAATGAATTATCCTATACTTAAATTCTCTAAGTATTTCCTTGATGCTTACAGTATTAAAAATGCTCCTAAAGTTATTATAGGAACAAGTACAGGAAGTCAGAAAACTAATAAAGTAGTTCGTCCAGCAGATAGTACAGATCTATTTACTTATAAAAAAGAACTTATTCCTGAATCAGTTAAAAGCTATTATAAATTCGATCCTTTAACTAAATATGTTACTTCTTTTAATAGAACTATTCGTAGAAGTGATATTATTAGATCTGAATCATTTGATAATAGTTGGAAAAACTTTAGGCCTGATGCTTATAAAGTTATAACTGAAAATAAAGGAAATATTACAAATATTGTTGGAGTAGGTCTTTATCTTCTTATTCATACTGAACATTCATTATTTATGTTTAATAGAGATGCAAGTCTTAAAACAGATAATAAAGATGTTCAATTATTTATACCTGACGCATTTGATACTGAATATCAAGAAGTATTTACTTCAAATAAAGGTTATGGAGGACTTCAAGATGGAGATGCTTATGCTGTAAATGAATTTGGTTATTTCTTTTATGATGGGGATGGTAAAGCTATTTATAATTTTGATAATGGTCAGCTTAAACTAATATCTGTTGGTATATCTGAATTTATTCATAACGTAGATATACGTAAAGCTACTTTTGCTTTAAATAAAGATAACAATAGACTTGTTATATGTTTTAGACTTAAAGATTATAAGTATGTAACTATTAGTTATAGTTTTCTTATTAATGATTGGAGTTCTTTACATGATTATCATTTTGAGAAAGCATATAATACTAAAAATAAAACTTTCTATCTTCTTAAGAGAATAACAGATAATGAAATATCTTATAGAAAGTTATATACTTATGATGATTCTGTTATATGTAAATTTGGAGATTTACAATTTGAAGATAGTTCAATATTTCCAGTTTATCAATCAGATCAAGGTGATATAGCTTATAGCTATGTAGATATAATTTGTAATCAAGCTTATGAAAGAATTAAATCTCTTGAATTTCTTTCATATCTTACATCTGAAATTCTTGGTTATGGAAGTGTAATGAATCAAGCTGAAGCTTACGTTAATCGTAGATATAGCGGTTATCAATTAATTTTATATTCTGATTGCACTAATAGTGGACTATTAGATATAGATTGTGGTAATGCTCCTAATAAGTTTGATAATTATAAATATCCTTTCTTTGATAAAGGAAGATGGAATCTTAATTATTTCCGTAATTATGTTGAACGTGCACCAGCAGATGATAGAAGTCTTGTATATGGCAAATATATAGTTGCAAGATTTATATTTAATAATTCTGTTGGTAAACGTATTAAATTTGAAAATGTTGAATTTGGCATAAATCCTTATTAATATGAAAACAATTGGTAGAGTAGATAGTCTACGTTATAAAGGTAGACCTCAAAAGAAAGCATTTATAGGTGCTATTATTGGAGCTGTTACTGCTATTGGCGGAGGAATTGCAAAAGGAATTTCTGCTCGTAAAGCAAGGAAGCGTCAAGAAAGAGCCGATGCTGAACAACAAGCAAGAGAAAATGCAATGAATCTTACTAAAGCTTATGCAAATAATGATTCAGCTCAAGAAGAACTTGAAAATAAATTTAAACCTGAATTTAAAGCAGGAGGTAGTATTCATATTGCTCCATCTAAACGTGGAACATTTACAGCTGCCGCTACTAAACATGGTATGGGGGTTCAGAGTTTTGCAAGTAAAGTATTGTCTAATAAAGAAGATTATAGTCCAGCTATGGTAAAGAAAGCTAATTTTGCTCGTAATGCTTCTAAATGGAAACATCGTCTTGGGGGTGCAGATAAACTTCGTTGTGGAGGTAAAAAGAAATATGCTGTTGAAGGCGTTAAGCCAGTTATTAGCGAAGGTGGTCAAGCAGAGAAGATTGATGATCGTACATTTCTCCTACGGGGGAGAAAACATGAAACAGGCGGTATAGTTATTGGTCAAGGACATAAAAGTATTGAAGCAGAAGATGGAGAAGTATTAAGACTTGATAAAGGTAATATTAAAATTCTAAGTGCTCAACCAATACTTAATGGAGAATCTCCTGCTGAGAAAACTATTAAGAATCCTAATAAAGCTGAAATAGCTTTTCAGCAACAAGAAGCATATAAAGATAGAAATAATTTAAACGATGATGGAACAAAGAAAAAAGGTATAGCTCGATTAGGAATTAGTAGACCAGTTAGCGGAAATAGTCTTAGAAAAGTTTCCAGTACCCTATCCCCCGTAGGGAAGACAAAGCGCAAACGTGCTGACTTTGGAACTATTATATCTGATGTCGCTACTGGTATGAATATAGCTTCTCCTATTATTAGTGGTGTAACAGGTTTAATACAAGCTAATAAACTTAAAAAGCCTCAGTCTCCTACATTATACGGTGCAGCTAAACTTAAAACTTCTTATGATATATCTCCTCAATTAGGAGCTTTAGAGAGAAGTAGACAAAGACTTATTCGTCAAGTAGATAGGGATACCGCAAGTTCTGCTGCTGCTCTTTCTCGTAAACAAAGTATTGATACTGGTACAACAGAACAACAAAATATTCTTTATGGGCAGAAAGAGAATATTGAAACTGAATTGATTAATAAAGATAGGCTTAATGCTCAGAATCAAGCTGATAAAAATGTTGCAACTATTAATAAATATAAAGATCAACTAAGTGATTTCTATAATACTAAAATAGGTATTAGAAATGAATCTATTAATAGTATAGTAGGCGGTATTCAATCAGGTCTTAATGATATGCAAACAAGAAATGATGCTAAGAAAGCTCAACAACAAGAAGAAGCAATTCTTATTGGAGGAGATGTTAATAATAGTATTCCAAGACTTATTGCAGCTGGTTATGAATTTGATAAAAAGACTCTTAGATCATATTATAATATGCCCGGTCTTAATCCAGAAGTTAAAGAACTTATAGGACAAAAACTTGGTATTAATACAGTTAAAAGAGGTAGACTTAGTACTCCATCTACTTTACCGAAACATTAATATTAGTCTCCAAACGATAGTAATTTATTGTTTGGAGATTATCTATTTTATACCTATATTGCACACATTATCAATTTAATATAATAGATATGAACTTTAAATATAATGAATATCAGAAACGTCCTATTATTGCTAAACCTTTTAATAGACTATCTGAAACTATTAGTAAATTAGATGCTCAACATCAAGAAGCTATTAAGCAACGTACTGCAATAGACGTTCAATTAGCTAATCTTGATTTGAATGAAGCTGAAGATAAATGGAGAGCTAATAAAGCAGAAGAAATTCGTAATAGAATTGATTCACAAGTTCAATTTGGTAATTATGCTACAGCTCTAACAGAAGCTACTAAAGCTGCTGGTGATATTCTTAGTGATAGAGGTCTTATTGGTAGACAAAAAGCTCAAGCAGAATATAAGAAATTTAATGCTGAATTAGATCAACGTAAAGATATTGATGAAACTACCAAAGAATATTATAGAGAATTAAATCCTTATAGTTATTCTGATATTAAAGATGAAAAAGGTAGAATAATTGGTGGTACAGCATGGGAACCAAAAGCTCGTCCAGTAGAGCAAGTAGATATGTCAAGGCTTATGCAACAAGCTATTCAAATGACAGCTAAAGAAGCAGGTGGTGGAAATACTATTTATTATATGGATAAAAATGGTAATATGACTCCTGATATTACTCAATCTTATGATAAACTTCCATATATTAATAAATCTGGTAGATATGAAGCTTTGCCTAAAGATAAACTTAAAGCTGGATTAGATGCTGTTATAAGAAATACTCCTGGAGCTATGGAAAGTATTAAACAAGATTATGACGTAGCTGTTTGGAAAACTAAGAAAGATAATGGAGCTGGTAAATTAACTATTAGTTCTGTTACTGATGATAAAGGACAATTCTTAACAGAAGATCAATATCTTGCTAAGAGAGTAGATCCTTTCTTTAAAAGTGCTACTTATTATAGAGCATTTAATGAAACAAGTCCTCTTGCTGGTTTAAGTACAGGAGCATTGCGTGCTCGTAAAGCTCTTGGTAATCAGAAAGAACCTCAAGGGTTAGATGATCTTAGTTATACTAAAGCTGGTATGCGAGAAGAACAATTAGCTTCTGCGTCTGAACTTATAGCTAAAAAAGATGTTAATCGTACAGCTTTAAGTAATATTGCTGCTTCTAAAAATATAGCTGTTACTCCTGATATGGACGGAAAAGCTATTTATGATAAATTAATGGCTGACGCTAAACTTAAAGGGTATATTCTTCCTAAAGATGCTATTGATAATTATAAAGAATGGCAAGATAGTGAATCTAAATATAAGCAGCTTATTCCACCTAATGCTTCTAAAGAAGTTAAAGATGCTGTAGATTTTACTACTGCTATTGATGGAGGAGTAGACTTAGCTCCACTTATAGCTAAAGGTAATCCTCTTGCTGAAGAATATATGAAGAATATTAATTCATTCTTTGGAGATAAAGCTAAAGCTATTATGATTAAAATTCCTGATAATAAAGCAGGAGAACTTATCAAAGATATTGATGGTACTGAAAAAGGTAAGCATCGTAGAATGGGTATTTCTATTGAGACTAAAAATGGAGCTACTTATGTTAAACTTGATCGAGAACATGCTACTAATTTAATGTATATTGGTAAAGCTGCTAATAAATATTCTAAAGATAATTTTTGGAGAACTATTAGTGGAACAGAAGATACTCCTAATTTCTTTGCAGTAGATGAAAATGGTAAAGTTCTTGGAGATAAAACTGGAAATGTTAAAGGTGGTAAAGCTTTAATGGGGCTTAGCGGTATGTTTGGAGATGACCTCTATAATAAAGCTAATAATATTTATAAAAGTATTATTAATACTGAACCTAAAGTAGCCCAAGTAGAAGTTCAAGCTGTCGGCATGAATGATTTTCTAACTACATATGCAAGAGATGCAGTATCAAGTGGTAAATATTCTGATGAAAATGCTGCTATGAAAGATGCCAATGAAATGATTTGGAATAACTTTGATACATATCAAGCTGAAATGGGTCCAATGTCATTTGGTAAAAGTGGAGAATCAATGAAAAATATAAAGGATGGTTCTGAACGTAATAAATTAATGAATCTTGTTAAAGCTATTAAAACTAATAATGAAAAAAGAATAAGATTATCTTATGATAAACAAAATTTAGCAACTATTATTACTGTACTTCCTGACCCAACTAATAAAAATGCTGACGCAGTATATTCTGGAACTGATATTAAACTTGGTGAAGAACTTAAGTTTTATCTTCCTAATATGACTAATAGTCAAGTTAAAGAAATGGTATTAAGTAATCCAGCTGTTCAAGCAGCTAATAAACTATGGACTGATGGATTAGCTGGCATTAAAGAAACTAAAGTTGCAGGAGATGCAGTTATAGAAAATCTTGGTAATAGAAGTTATATTTATCATTCACCTAATGGTAGCATACCTATTAATGAAAAACAAGCTGCTACTATTCTTACACAAGATAAGATGTTTGATAATTATAAATATCAAGTTTATTCTGCTGGAGGTTATGATAATTTAAGTAATGATAGTAAAGCTGCACTACGTAAACAAATACTTGTAGGAGCATTTGCAAGATTTGGAATACCATTTCCTGAAAGCGCAGAAGATATTGCTAAATATCCTAATGTTATAAATGAAGCTAATTCTATTTTAGAAAATATAAAAGCTGGATACGATGAATGAAGATGAAAAGAAAGTCGATATAACATTCGACGATATATTGTCTGCCGATAAAGCTCCTGATAATAGTTCAGGAGCTTTTGGCGTATTTGACGTTAAGCCTTCTAAAGATCCTATGGAGAGTGCTGAGAAATTTATTTTTTCAGAACCAGGAGATTTTACTACTCCGCTAAATCTTGTAGCTAAAGATTATGAAGATTATGGAGTAGTTATTAATCCTATTGATAGGAATTTAGATCAGCAACGTGCTCGTAATCAATCTGCAATAGCTCAATTTGGTAATTCACTTATGCAAGGTGTAGTAGGTGAAATAGTAGGAGGTACTATTGAAGGATTTGGAGCAATAGGTGACGTAATTACTGGAGCAGCATTTAAAGATGATAATGATTATCAAAATGCTATTACTCAACTTGGTTCTGGAATTAGAGAAGGTATTCAAGAAAACTTTCCTATATATCAAGAAAATCCTGAAGCTGCATTAGATTTTGGAGATAGTGGATATATATTTAGTAGACTACCTTCTGTACTTAGTTCTATAAGTCTTATGATACCTGCTTCTGCAACTACTGGTATAATAAAAACTTTAGGTAAAGGAGCTGGTAAAATAGCAAGAGCTTCTAAATTTGGTAAAACTATTGAAGAAGCTGCTAAAGCAGGAAAGTATGGCAAATCTATGCAAGCTGCTTTTTCTCCTTATAATATGAATAAAATTAAATCATATGCTGAATCAGCTGTTACAGCGGCTGGTATGCGATTAGGAGAAAACTATCAAGAAGCAAGACAAACTACTGAACAAGTAAAAGAAGAAACTATTAATCATTTTAATAGTATGTCAGATGATGATTATACTAAATGGGTAAATAATAATAAAGATAGCGAAATCTTTGAAGGAATTGATTTGAACGATAAAGAAGCTGTTGCAAATAGAATTGCAAGTAAAGCAGCAGGTAGAGATTTTACTGTTAATCTTGCTAATTTTGCATTTGATTTTCTACAACTTCGTGCGTTGAGTTCTGCATGGAAAAACATGGCAACTCGTCCAGCTTCATACGAGGCTGTTCAGGCGAATTTAGCTGCGGCTCGATCTATTGGTCAATCGACTACTGAAAGTGTCGCTATGGCTCAGAAAAGCGCATCCTCAAAGGTGTTGGAGGCTGCAAAACGTGCAATCATAGGAACAAAGGAGGTAACTCTATCTGAAGCAAGCGAAGGTCTTGAAGAAGCTATTAATTATATTGGTAGTCAAGAAGGTCTTATATATGGTAGACAATTAAATGGTATGATAGCCGAAGGAGATACTAAAGCTGTTAATGAAATGCGTGATTATTTACGTGACCCTATGCTTTATGATTCAGCTCTTTGGGGTGTTATTGGAGGGGTTGTTTTCCATGGACTTGGAGAAGGTTTTAGTCATCTTAAAAATAAGATAGCTAAAATTGAAGATATAGATAATAATCAAAGATTGGCTGAGATAAATAGTCGCCAATTGAAATGGGCTGATGCTCAAGATAAGATACAAAAAATTAATGAAGGTGTTAATCCTTTTGAGATTAATACTGATAACGAAGGAAATTCTGTAATTAAAGATGGAAGAATCGAATATAAGCCAATTACTTCTGATGAAGAGAGAAACTATCTGCGTGATAAAGTTGATAATGATATCATTACTAATCTTAGTCTTAATGCCATTCGTGTGGGTAATTACGGTCTTCTTAAGGATTACCTTAATGAACCAGCCGTTAGAGAACGACTCGTCGCCAGTGGTTTTAGCACTGAAGAAGATTATGAAAGCTATTCTGATAAAATAAATAGAATTGCAGATAGAACTTTTGAAAAGTATAAAGGATATTCTGAACTGCTTCATAATGCAGATATTAATGATATAGAATTAACAATGCTTATTTCTAATAATATCTATACTGATAATGCTATTGAAGATATTCAGAATAGAATGGACAATCTTAGAGATAAGAATGATAATATAGCTAATAATAATGAAGTTATTAATAATCTTAGAGCTACTGAAGATATTGATACTAAATTTAGATTAGGTATTTTACAAAAGATTAGACAAGATTATTTATCTGAAAAAGCTAAATATAAAGGAACAACTCCTCAAAGTAAAGCTGCTTCTACTGAATTAGATACTTATATAAAAGCTATTGATGATATATTAGAAACTGATAAAGTTAATCTATCTCCAGTAGAATTATTTAAGTTTGAACTTCAAGATAAGATTCTTAAAGGTATTGATAATGAAAGTATCAATAAAGATATTGAAGCTTTCAAAGCTGAAAATCCTGATGTTAATATTAGCGATCTTAAATTAAGTTTTAGAGAGATTAATAACTTTTCTCGTAATATTAATCAAGATTATATAGATAATCTTTATGATAGTGCTGTTTATAATATTGAACAACAAAGATATAAAAACAGTAAAGTTATTACTCAAAAAGATGCTGAAAAGAAAGCTGCTGAAAATAGAGCTCGTATGGAAGAAATGCGTAAGAGAGCTATTGATAAAGCGCGTACTTCTATTATGAATAATCTTAAAGGAGATAAATCCGATGAAGTTTATAATTATTTAATTAATGGAGAACGAGGAACTTTAACTGATGACGAAATTAAGAATATTGATTTTGATAAACAAGTTCTTATAGCAGATGAAGGAGATAAATTTGGAGAAAGTATTAAAACTGAGTATGAAAAGGTTAAGAAGCAACGTGGAGAAACAACTGCTCCCGTTAGCACCCCCGTAGGAGACATACAGCAACATACACCTACTCCTATTTCAGCTCCTATTGTTGAACCTACTTCAACTGCTACTACTGAAGCTCCTGTTCAACCTAAACCAGTTCAACCTAAACCTGCTGAAAAGAAAGTTTCTATTGAACAAACAGTAGATAGTACTGCTGCTAAACAAGTAAATGATTTAGCTACTAAAATGGCTGAAACTAATGTTCCTGAATTTACTGAACAAGAACTTATAGACAATGAATTTAAAGTTGTTAAGCCATTTACTTATAAAGGGGAAACTTATCATAGTATTGAAATAGTTCCTACTAATTATGGAACTACTATTAATATTGCAGATAAGAATGGTTTTGAGGAAAATATTACTCCTAAACAACTACAATATTTAGTTGCTAATGGCTTTGTCTCTTCTACGGGGGTGGTGACACAAGCAACAGATGAAGTGCTTGAAAGTGCTATCGACGAAGGAAATATTAACGCAGTACGTGACAGATTTAATGCTGGTGTTGGTCTTGTAGAAGCCTATCTTAAAGCTACTGGAAGAGATTCTCAGATAGATGGTAAGACTAAATTATCTCTTGAAGATATGATGCGTTATCTTACTGATTCTGTAGGAGAAGTTATGGCTAAGAATTTATTCGGTGATGTTAAAGCTATCGTAGATTATATGGCTAATGTTAATCAGAATATTATTCTTACTGATAATAGAGATTTGCTTAATGCAAGCAATAATACGTTCATTGAAAAAATTAGTAAGCCTAAGATAGAAGAAATAGTCGAGACAGCTAAAAAGGATAATACTCCTGCTGTATTTCAAGCTTTTGTTACTAATAAGATTAATGAAACTGAAATTAAAACAGAAGAAGATCGTAGAAAATACGATGCTTTGATGACTATTAAAGACGGAGATAAGCTAACAGCTACTGTTAATACAAATGGCGGAATAGATATAACTAATAATGATATTATTATAGCTACATTGCCAATTATAAATGTAGGTGAAACTGGTGCTTATCAAGCTACTAATGAATTTTGGAATTATAACATTAATCTTACTAACGATGGAACAAATAGATATATAGACCCATTTATAGAAGATATTAAGAATGTTCTTAATAATTCTGATAATGAAATTAATTATAATTTTCTTAACGCTTTAGAAAATCTTAGAGTTGCTATTAATATTGGAGATGATTCGTTTATTAATTCTGCTCTTAAAGAGCTATTAGATAATAAAATATATGAAGATTTAATTAATAAATATGGTGCTAAAACTTCTTCAACAGAAGATACTCTTAAACAAGCTAAACATATTCTTAAATTGTTTGGTTATAATAATAATGTTGAAATTACTATGTATGCTGCCCATCCTATTATAGCTCAATCTCTTGATTATTGGGTAGATAAACTTGGCAGTAATTATTCTAACATAAATAATTTAAAGAATAATTTAGGTAAATATAATAATCAAGTTATAGTAAGTAATGTTACAAGTGGACGATTAATTAAGAATACTGATAATGAAGGTAAACCTAAATATAGCCCTATTACTGAAAATATTACTGCTGAAAATAGCGATGATTTTAAATTATATTTTCCTACATCTAATGGTATGCTTCTTGAAGAAGGCAACCCTAATGATGTTTTAAGTACAGATAGTACTTTTAGACAAGGTGAAATTGTTTTATTCACAAAAGATAGTAATGGAAATAAAATTCCTGTTCATGTTTTTAATAATACTTTAGACGGAAAACTATATAAAACTACTGCTAATGTTAAAATTATATCCGATAGTATATATCAGACAATTTATGATGGTATTACACAAATGTTTGAAGGCAATGTTGCTGCCATTGAAGAAACTATACAAGTTATACGCAAATATGTTGGGCGTGGAAAACTTCTTTACGGGATTGATATCGTACCTACTGCTAATGGTTACGCTATTAATTTTAGTAACGGTCTTGACCTTTTTCTAAATTATAAAGGAGATACAGTATCTGTAGTTCCTTATTATAATAAACGTAGAATAACATATAAGAACAATGAAGGACGTGAATTCAATGTTGGGTATTATGCTCCTAATGCTGCAAATACTCGTTATAGTACAGCTGATAGTGTTAAAAATATTAAAAGACTTGTAAATAGTTACAATAATGCTCTAAGAAATAATTACATGAAAGATGCTATTCTTAATAATGGAAAAGCAGGACATGATTATGGATTAGATGTTATTAGTAATGATAAAGATGGTAATTTTGTTATTACTTTACCTAATGGAATAACTATAACAGATGGTACTTATAAAGATTATCTTATTAAGAATAATCTTATAATTACAGATGTTGGAGCTGTTAGAGATAATGATGGTAATATATTAGGTAATTTTACTGAGTCTGGCGAAGGTATAGGTTTCGATAAGAATTTATATGTAACTTTAGATACTAATGCTAAAGAAGAAGTTAAACCTGTTGAAACTAAAACTGAAATAATTAATACTAATGAAGCTAAAACAGCTGTTAATGAAGGAAGAACTCTTACTGAAATAGCGCATGCTTTTGGTATTAATAGCTATGATCCAGTTCTTACTTTACTTGAAGATTTAGGCATTAATATTTCTACTAAAATTGAAAGTAATAGAGGGTATCCTAATCGTAATGCTATTTATAATATTGATACGCATACTATTTCAGTATATAATAAGTTATTTAAATTAGATCCTGATAGAGCTGTTAGAGTTCTTATACATGAAGGTCTTCATCATTATATTAGTCAATTAGATAATTATAATGAAATTTCTACTAAGTTTGAAGATGTTTACAATAAGTTTAAAGAAGCTATTGATATTCAAACTAATGAAGATATTAAATCTAATATGACTAAATATCTTGGCAATAAAGATGCTAAGACTAATCTTGAAGAATTTATAGTAGAATCTTTAACTAATAAAGAATTAATGAATTATCTTAATTTTATTGCTTATGATAGCAGTAAGCCTGTTTCAGAAGGTAATTCATTGTTTAAAAAACTACTTGATGTAATGAAAGAATTATTCTTTAGTGCTATTGGTATTAATGATAAATCTTTATTAGCTCAAGTTAATAGTATAGTTAATGAATTTGAAAATAATGCTCGACAAGAGATAACTAATGTTGAACAAACTATTGAGACAGAAATTGATAATAATATTACCCCCGTAGAAGAGACAAATATAATAGATATTGTATCTGATGATACTTCTGCTTTTGATGATTTTATTAGTGATGAATTTATTATGGAAAGTTCTGTTGATGAAGGTAATCAACGTGCTATGGGAAGTATTAATTCTTTGCTTAGTAGAATGAATGATTATGATAAAGATAGATTTAATTCTTTATATAATGATGGTATTCCGAATATAGTTTGTAAATGATAGTATTTATTTAAAATATTATCTTATATTTGCCTCAGAATAAGCCTATTCTGAGGCTTTTATTTTAATATTAATTCTAAAACATGTAATTGTATGGCTTGTGATTTTAATTCGTTCAGTAGTCCTAAAACTGGTACTGAATCAAGGCTTTCACAACTGTTATTCGAGCGATTGAATAACAACAAATTAGAAGTTAGTTCTATTTATGGAACTGCAACTGATGACAAATTTATTGAATGGTTTAAAGCTAATGATGGTTTTGACTATGATGTTGACAACATTGATGGTAGAAGAATTTCTACTCTTATTAAGAAAGTAAAAGAATATCAATCTAAAGTACAATTTAGAGTTGGTAAAGAACGTAATGTTCCTTCTAATAGGAGTACAGTATTTCCTACTATTGATATGGAAAACCATGCTGTAAATGTTCTTGTAGATAAATATTTAGCTGCCGAAGATTTTATTAAAGCTAAAGGTTTAACTAATAGTAGAGATACTATTAAGAAAGTTCTTATTAGTACACTTAATGCACATAGAAATAAATCTAACTTAACTAAGAATCAGAAAGAGTTTGTACTTAAAATGATGAATAGTGTTATGAATGAAGATGCTATATTTCAAGCAGTTCTTCATAGTCCTAAAACTATTCAATTAAGTAAGGAACTTAATGTATTTGACCAAGACTATGTAGCTGTTAATGAAGATGAAGTAATATCTAATGAACATACTGATAATGATGAAGGATATTCTAAAGATTGGGCCGATAGTATTGGTGAAAATAGAACTACTGATAAAACTATTAGTAGACAAGTTCGTAGAATATTTGAACTTACTAAGAAAGTAGATTCTATTGAGAAAGTAGATGGTAAAAATGTTTATGATTATTCTAATAATACATATTCTGGAATAGCTGAAACTATTAATTTTAATGATTATTTCAGAAGTATTATGAATAATGCTAACTTCGATGATGTAGATGCTTTTGTACAATCCCTTCATGAAATAGCTCGTACTATTCCTGATAGAATGGCTCTTGAAGAAATAGCTGATAGATGTGAGACAGATCTTAATCTAAGAAATTTATTATACGTTAATTTTAATCAGCCTATTATTAAACGTAATGAATATGCTGTTAATGAAGAAGGCGGTGAAGTAAGATGCGCTAATCCTAATGCTTCTCCTGAATTAGTTCTTAGAAATAAGATGCTTGCTTCTGTTAATAATTCTCTTAGTATTAATATTAGCGGTATTCCTAATTGGCTAAAAGCTATTAAATTTAATATAGATAAGAGTAATTTCGATAAACCTATTAAAGTTGCTGCAAATGTTGAATTTAAAAATGTCGTAGACGCTATTATTGAAATATATAAATATTTTGATTTAGGTATTGACGAAGCTGGTGTTAGAAATTATTTAGCTAAAGCTGAAGGGACTAATGAACAAAAGATTAATTTTATTTATAATAATCTTAATAATATAGTTTCTAATATGCTTGAAGCTATTTCAGCTAATAATAACAATAATGATAAATATAATGAATTAGGCAAGAAATGGTTTAGGGATAGAAATGCTGCTATTGAAGCTGGACAACCTGTTCCTGAAAGATATATGCCAGAACAAGGTGAGCTTGAAACTGTAATTAAAGATAAGTTTATTTCTCTTATTGTTTCTACTGCTGAAACATTTGCTCCTTATCAAGATATTAAAACTGAATTTAATAGTAAAAATATTGAAGGAGAACTTGTTGGAGATACTATTAAACAATCTTATCTTACAAGATTCTTTAGTAGAATGAAAAATAGAATTAGTGCTGAACAATTCTTTAGAACTAAAACTAAGTTTCAACAATATGAATTAAGTAATATTCTTTATGAAGTTACAGATAATAATGGAAACGTTATTATCCCAGGTATGCTACGTTTTAATGGTAAAGATTATGAACTTACTTCTTATTATAAATTTTTAGATTTAGAATTATTTAATGGAGCTAAAGATACTACTCTTAATACTAATGCTCCTTACGCTTCTATGTCTAAAGCTGACTTTGATATTACAGCTATTGGAGAGTTTCAAAATGTTGGATATGGAAATACTCAACGTTTAGGAGATAATACTAATAAAACTTTTAATGTTGCTAAGTATTTCATTCAAACTCCGTCAGATGCTCCTAAAACATTTGTAATTAGTAGTTATAAATTAGGTATTAAAGGTTTGATCAATAAAGATAATAGTATTAATCGTTCACATCCTATTTATAATGCTCTTAATAGAATACTTCAACAAGAAGTTATAGATATGCGTCAAGCTTTTGAAACTATATTTGAGTTTGATGAAACTGGAGCTATTGTATATGAAGAAACTACAAGCAAAGATTGGGGTAAACAACTTAAACCTAAATTTAAGACTAATATTAAAGATCTTTATAAACAATATCATTATAACGGAGAAGTTATCAAAAATGGTAAACTTACTGGTAATGTATTTGAGTTTTGGAATCTTCTAATAGATCATAATAATCATAGTGATGTAAATGTTAATATAAATAATGCAATAGATAAGAGTGTGGAGGGTATGCGAGATTTCCTCTACGGGGGTGCTACAGATGAAATGCTTAACAATTATCTTGATAATTATATCAAAGTTAAAACTGATGAAGCTGTAAAGTACTTTTCACAATATAAAGAAAATATTAATAATTATAGTGATGATTTAGCTCGTGAATTAGCTCTTAATTATACTATTCAATATGATAACTTTGCTAAAATGTTTAGCGGTAATCCTAAGTTCTATAAAGATACTCGCGATACTATTAAACGTAATAAAGAAGTTCAAGGTAGTGGTATAAGTTATGCTGCATTTGGAATAGATAACTTCGATATTATGGACGATAAAGTTCTTGGTAGAATTAATGTAGGCCCTAAAACTATCGAAGTTAGTAAAGCATTTAGATATGTTACTGTTAAGAATACCGTTAAGCCAAGTTCTGAACTTGAAGGTATTGTTAAACGAATGAAAGACGGTAATGTTCCTGACAATATTATTGAATTTATTACAGGAAAATATAATTCATTAAGTAAAGTAAATGATGCTCAATCATATATTACGCTTGATGAATTTGTTCGTCGTATATGGTTATCAGGTGAATATAATAATTATAAAGATACTATCGAAGCTTTATATGATGAAAGTAAACCTATTGATTATGATAAGTTAAGTAAACTTATTCAAGTTCAAAAGAACTTTTATTATGATTTACAAGTAGATGCTAATCTTAATCTTGAAGTTCCTACTCAGATTAAAAATGCTGAATATGTTCTTATTCCAAGATTCTTAGGTGATAGTGAGTTAAGCGTTCTTAATAAAACTATGCTTGATAATGGTATAGGTCAAGTTAATACTGTTGAAACAGAGAAAGCAGGTCAAACTAAAATGCTTACTTTTTGGAATGATGAAGGTCTTCTAACTACTTCTAATTATGATAAGTTTATAGATGATATAAAAACTTCTACTAAGATAGGTTTTTATAGTTCTCTTTATAAACAGCAAGATACTCCTCAACATATGAAAGCTAAGAATAAAGCTGGGGTTCAGATTGTAAAGAAGATGCTCGATAATCTTAAAGGAGATAGAGGAGAATATTATAGAAATAAATTCTTTAAATTATTTACTGCTAATATTCAAGATTCTTATGAAAATCTTGTAGATGAATTAGGAGTAGAAGTAGATAAGAGCGGTAACGTAGTTATTAATCCTGATACTGGCAGACCTAATATAAATTATGATAAATTCTATGAACTTATAAAAGATGAATTTAATCGTCTTGGAGTAGATAGTAATATGATGGAATATGCTACACTTAATGAAGCTGGTGTACCTAATATGCCTAACTATATGCCAACAGTTCGTAGAAAGATTATGTCTGTATTTCAATCAGTATTTACTAATAATGTTACTGTTCAGAAACTTCCTGGTTTTCATGCAGCTCAAGTTACTAATGTAGGTTTTGAGAAAGCATATGGACAAAGTAGATATGAAACTGAAACTGGAGATATTCATAGAAAATTACGTTATCATCCAGATGGAAAAGATTATATGGAAGTATTATTACCTAAATGGTCTAATGCTCTTGATAGTCTTAAAGATAAAGATGGCAATGTAATTAAAGAATTTACTATTGAAGATTTACAAGCAGCAGGACTTGATATGATGATTGGTTATCGTATTCCTACTGAGGGTAAACAATCTGTTGTTAAGATGAAAGTTGTAGGATTCTTAGATGAATCTCAAGGTTCTACTATTATTGTTCCAGACGATTTTGTAGCTCAAACTGGTTCTGACTTTGATATTGACTCCGTTTATGGTATTTATCATGAATTTAAAAGAGTTGGTAATAATTTAGTTAAGATTAAATATACGGATAGTGAAGAAGATTTGCTTTATAGATATAAGAATTATATTGATGAAAATATAACTAAAGCTATTCGTAAAAAGTATGATCTTAGAACTTCAGATGAAGATGTAGAACGTCTAAAGCAAGAATATTCTGCTTTTATAGATGCTCAAAATAAAGAAAATGAAGTTTTATTAACTAATCAAGTTAAAGATCTTATTAAAGCTGAGAACGAAATTTATAAAAATAGTTCTGATAGAGTTAAAAAAGCTATTAAAAGCATAGATAATGCTATTAAAGAAAAAGATATAGAAATATCTTATAAAGAAAAGATAGATTTATATATTGATATTCTTGATTCTATTAAGAATGATAAAAATGTAGATAATACTGGACTTCAAGAGCTATTAGATATTTATAATAAGATCAAAGAAGTTCAAGAACTTCAAAGTGATTTTAGTGCTGCTAAAAGAGAACAGTATCGTAAAAATGTTGGAGCTGAAATAGCTGCTTTATTTGAAACTAATTATAAGAAAGCTTTAGAGAATAGAGCTAAAGAACTTGGATTAGAAAGTTTAAAAGAATTTACTAATAAGCCAATAGAGTTTCAGAATAGTAGAGCTGCTCGTAATAATGGAATACTTGATACATTCCTTGATATTATGTCTTTGCCTGATACTTCTGAAGAGAATTTTATGTCTTCTAACTTTGATGATATTGTAGCTGCTAAAAGAAATATTTATGATATTCTTGGATTAAGTAAAGAATGGATTGACATTAATAGTTTTATTGGTCAATCTAATTATCGTAATCAAGTAATGTCTGGAGCTACTCTTAAAGCTATTTCTGTTAAACGAGATGGTTTCTGTTCTATTAGTAATGTTGCTAAAACTACTGTTAATAGCGGTAAAGCAATTAAAGTAATTTATAGCGGTATCACCCCCGTAGAAGGCATTACACAGCTTAAAGCTACTTACGGAGATAATAACGTTATTGATCTTGGCAATGGTAAAGTTGAAGTAGTTCATGATAAACTTGGTTGGTCTCTTAATGATAATCGTAATATTGAAGGTAAACTTCTTACTGTTTATAGTTCTGAAACAACAGCCCTTATTCTTGACGGCGTAAAAGAAGGTGGTATTATCAATGTTAATACTTATACATTTGATGTATTTAAGACTTTCATTGATTTAGGTATTGATTATGAAACTGCTATTGCATTTATTGCTCAACCAGGAGTTACAGAAATAGTTAAACAAAATGATTCTGTTAATTCTATTTATAACAATAGTAGATTTAATCCTATCGGTGCTGCTTTAAAGAGTAAACTTGTAGAGTATATTAAAACTAATATTAAGCCTGACGTTAACGAATATACTAAACTTAAAGATTTGCTTGTAATGGCAGATATTAAAGATAGTGATTATAAAGATTATTCTATAGATAAAGAAGGACTAAAAAAGAGTCTTGTACCTTCATCTAACGCAAAAGAAAATCTTATAAATGATCTTAGAGTTATAGATCAATTTAGAAGATATAAAGCTCTTGCAGATAAAGTAGGACAACACGCTAATGTTATGAATACTGATAAATTTGGTGCTGGACAATCTATATATGATGCTAATAAACTTCTTAATAATATTGAAGGTCTTAAGAATAGTAAAGTTAATTGGTTATATAGTAGCGTAAATAATGAACCATTAATTAATGCTATATATCCTAATAGTGACAATGTAATGGATTCAGTATATCCTTCTCTTAATGCTCAGTTAAAGTATTCTACTAAAGGTAGTATTAATATTACTAAGAATATGTTTGTTACTGAGAATGAACAGTTTACAGCATTAAAAAATATGCTTCCTAATGCTGCTGACGAAAAGACTGTTTATGCTTTTGAGAACTATGTTATAGCTAAAGCTATGAATACTACTGATTTTATTAATTCTAATATATTAGTAGATAAAGACGGTAATATTACTAATAATGTTACTTCTACTGATATTACTGGATTAGAAAATCGTAGAAGAATTAGTGGTTATAGACAGAAGATTGTTACTGATTTTGATTTTAATGATTATAGTTCTGAGAACGTAGATAGATTTATGTTTTTATCTCCTGCTAATAAAATACTTCTTTTGAAGAATAAAGTAGATGGAGATTCTATTCTTGATTATCTTATCCCTGAATTACTTGATAGTCGTAAAGCAAGTAAAGGTTTACAATCTGGTCATAGAATTGTTGTTAAAGATAATTCTACATCTGTTGAACAACTATATGAATTATTTAGAGATTTGTATTATAGTGATAATCCTTTCTTTAAAACTGCTGCACAAGATTTAGTTCGTTATGCAGTAGTAATAGAAGGTCTTAATTATAATTATAATTTTGTTAGTAAGATCATTCCTACTGAGGTATTATATAATGATTATTCTAAACAAGGAACCAATATAGTTAATCATACTAATGAATATCTTAATACTAATTTAATAGCCAATAGCGATAATATAGTAGATGGATTTTTTAGACAATATCAAGATAGTAATATTATAACTAAATTTGTTAATAAATATAATCCTAAGACTAAACGTCCTGCTATTATATTTGATAGATTTGGTAGCGATATAGCTGTAATAGATAATACTACTGCTGAGGAAGTAGGACTTATTCGTAAAACAGATGCAGTAGATAGTAATGGAGAATCTATAGTTAATTATTCTCGTTATATTAAGACTAACAAATATGTTAAAGGAGTAAAGAATCCTAAACTTAATCTATATAAAGTTACATATAATGAAGATGCTGTTTATATATATCCAGTAAATTCATTAGAACGTAATGAAATTGGAGAAGTTTCAGTAAATTCTGATAATAATAAATATGCTCAATCTGATGTATATGAAGGTCTTATAGAACAAAATAATTTTGGAGAAATAGTTTTACCTAATAATCTTAATGCTCTTGAAAGAGCTCGAATGAATGTTGGTAGAAATTATACTAAAGTTATTAATACTGGCGAAGCAAGTCAATCATTGCTTAATAAATACGCTACTATCGCTACAAGTTATGTTATTAGCGATACTAATAATAATCCTACTGAAAGCGATAGAGTTGTATTTGCTAATATTGGTAAATTAACTGAGAATGTATTTAATGGTATCAATAAAGCTATTATTAATAGATCTAAGATTATGTTCTATGATAATAATAACGCTATTAGAGTTATTAATTATTTAGAAGATAAAGGATATACTAATTATCAAGTAATTGGTTATAATAGTAACTCTGCTGCTGGGGCTAAGATTAACGAACTTAATCGTAAAGATGCTATTGCTGAGAGAGAAAGAATTGCTTCTGAATATAAAGCTGCAATGATTAAACTTAATACAGACAATGGCGCATATCGACAGTTCTATACGCAAATGCAGGGCTTCTCAGGCACTTTCGGCTTAATTAATAGAGTAGATAGTCAAGGCATAAATTATGCCACCATTACAAGCCAAATGGCGTCTACGCTTGGCTTGACCAAGGGTTTGTCAGCTACCATGAACGTAAACGGAAACGAGTACCTTATTACTAATATAGGTTATGTTACTAATGTTAGCTATAAACTTCTAAGCGATTATAAACGTAGTGCTGATAATGCTAAACTTCTTGATGAAGTAGTTAAACCAGCTTTAGCTAAAGAGAAATTTCATTATACTAATTTAGTTAGAATTGAACGTTATGATGATGCAGTAAATAATGAAGTTGAGAATAGAATAATGGAATCTTCATTAGAAGAAGTTGATACTAAAATTAATGAATTTATTACTGACCAAGTTCAATCTATTAATACTACTCTTAGATTTAGTGATAGTAATATTGCTAAAGAAGTTAAGAAACAGTTTAGATTGTTGAATATTGATAGAAATAATAAAGTTTCTCTTAATGATAGTTTAAGGTCTACTGCGTTAGCTACAACAGCATTATTTATTGAACAACATACTAATCATCTTATGAATAAATTTAATAACTTTTATAAAGATCTTAAAGGTAATATTTATTCAATTAATGATCCTAAGCTTTATGACATATTGATTGATAATGATGAACTTCAAAATGCTTTTTCTAAATTATTATTGGATGTAAGTACATTCCTTAATGATAATGAATCAATTAGTAGACTTGAAGAATATGATAATAATACTATTAAGAACGCTCCTATCGAGGAACGTAGAGCTTTGATAGATGCTAATCGTAGTATTGCTACTATTAAAGAATTATATAATGCAGTAGGAAGTATTAGAAATAAAGCTAATGCTGCAAGAGATATGTTCTTTGATAAAGTTATTGGTAAACTTTCTACTAATCCTATTATTCAATCAGAATTGAATAGTATTATTACTCCTTATAAGGATGAAAGTACATTCCAATTATGGTTTACTGATGCGCAAGAATCTAATGTTTCATTAATTCAAGTTGTATTGAAAAAAGTAATGAATCATCTTAGAACTGCTGAACTTAATGCTGTTGATAAGGTTAATGACTTTAATAATAAACTTAATGCTATTAAGGAAAAAGCTCCTGAACTTAGCATTAATGATATTATAGATGAAAAAGGTAGACTTATTCAACAATATAGCGATAAGTTGTTAGAAGATATGATGTCTCTTAGAGAGAAAGCTCAAGAAGCTAAATATGAATTTGGTCCATTATCTCAAGAATATCATATGGCTAAGCGTAAATATGATACTTTCTTAACTGAAAATATAGATAGAGAATATAGATATGATTATTATAAGGATGCTTTAGATACTGATAAAATTCTTGATGAATTTCCTAATGTTAGACGTAAAATTAAAGAAATAAGGCTTAAGCAAAGTGAAATACTTTCTAATCTTATTAATAATGATTATAGTACGCTTAGTGATAATGAAATTAAAGAATTAAAGAAACTTGCTTCACAACTTAATGCTTTACGTAGAACTGTTGATTATACTACTGGTATGCCAGCAGATAATTATGAAGAAGCTATTGCTGCTGATAGATATTTAACTGCTTTAGATGCTTTTAAGAAATTCTATTTTGAGACTATGGAAAAAGAAGATTTCAGAAAGAAACTTAATGAACATCTTAAAACAATTAGTACTCTTGAAGCTACTTTAAGTGAAGATGAACTTGAAAATTCAGTAGATTACGTTAGGGCTAAGAAATGGATTGAATCTAATACTTATAGAAAAGTATCTGAAGATTTACAGAAAGAAGTTAATGATGCTTTTGCTGCTCTTAAAACAATTAGTCCTTTTAATAAAACGTTTAGAAAACTTGCAGAAGGCAAATATGATAATGACGGTGTAATAAACGGAAATCTATTTACTGATGCTGAAGTAGATCTTATTCGTAAACAAATGCTTACTGGTTATAAAAGCGAAACTACAAGCGAAGGTGTTGAAAAACTTATTCGTAGTAAAGTAGGTAATGATACTAATGTTTATAAAAGAGCTTTCTATAATGGTATCAGAAATACTAAAAAGGATAAACAGTATTTTGATTTAGTTAGACAAGCTAATGAAATTCTTATTAAGTATTACGATCCTGTTAATCAAAGAATTAAAACAGCTGATATGTCTATTGAAGATATGCAGAAACTTAATCGTATTTACGATGATATTCAAGCTGTTACTTATGCTTATAACAAGGAAAGTAAAACTATAGAAGATATTGAAAGAGCTAAATTTATACATTATAATGTTGATTTTGTATATGATAACGCAGAATATAATTATCAATATGAATTAGCTAAAGCTAAAGGTGCTGAATATGAAAAAGCTTGGCTTGAACTTAACTTCAAATATAATCCTAATGAAGATACTGTTACTCCTAATAGTTTTCTTTATGGTTATATGAAACCTGATGAAAAGTGGATTGATGTAGAAAAGACTAATGCTCGAAAAGTTATTGCTGATAATATTGAATTTAAACCTACTAAATATTATTGGAGAAAACTTAGAGAAGAACTTGCAAAAGCTCCTGCTGAAGTTAACGAATGGTATAAAGCTAATCATGTATTTAATCCTAATACACAACGTTATGAACCTATTCGTATTTGGCAAACAATGGAATATAAAGATAAATCTAAGATTAGTAGAGAGCCTAAATCTAAATGGTTAGAAACTAAAGTTAAAGCTGAATTTAGAAATCCAAAATATGAAGAAGGAAAAATTAGTGTACATACTGGTAATTACGATTATATTAATCCTAAATATGATTCAGTTGTTAAAGCTGATACGCCTATGGCTGAACTTTATGACTTAGTTAATGATACTCTTAACGAATTAGTTCACGATAAACGTAGTAAGAGCTTTATTAATAAAGGTTATATTCCTGCTGAAGCTATTAAACAAACTAAAGAAGGATGGCAAGATTATAGAGATTCAATTCTTAGAAGCTTAGGTATTTACGATACTCCAATGAAGTCTGAAATAGAAGAACAATTTGGTAAACGTAACGTCAATATGCCAATGCTTTATAGATTGCAACAAACTCCGCTTCTTAAAGTTAGACTCCAAGGAGATAATGAAACTGATGTAGAATATGCAGAATACCTTAAAGATGTACATGCTAAAAATGCTGAGATTCGTAAACAAAATGATGAAGCTCACGTTAAGGCAAGTAATCAAAATTATGACGAAGTATTCTTTAAGTTTATTAAAGAAGCTATGAAGTTTAATTCTATTCAAGAAAGTTCTCTACTTATGCGACTTACACTTGAAGAATTAGAAGCTATGAAGTTCTATAAGAGAAATAGTAAAGGCGAGATCATGTATGATAATGCTAAATCATTTATTACTGGACGTCAAGAAGCTGCAAAAGTTAATACTAATAATGCTGCTGAACATTTCAAATCTCAGATGAAAAAACTTATTTATAATGAATTTGAACTTGATGAAGGTAAATGGAGTAAATTTTCTCGTGCTGCAAGAGCTATTACTTCTGCTAAGTTTATGATGCTTAACTTAACTGGAGGTGTTAGTAACGTTCTTACTGGTGAAAGTCAAATTCTTATGGAGACTTTTGCTAAAGAATTTTTAGGTAATTCTGATTATCAATTTGGCGTTAATGAATATAGAAAACACATTACTGCTTATTTTGCTAATGCTGAATCAGAAAAATCTACTGATTTAGTAGATGCTATAATTAAACGTATTGATGTTCTTAATCTTGATAGTCAAACTGATATAGGTGGAGGAGAAGAATCATCTTTAGCAAGAAAAGCTATGAACTATGCTTATTTCCAACAAAGTGCTGGTGAACATTTTATGCAAAATAGTACTCTTCTTGGAATGATGAATTCACATAGAATACTTAAAGATGAAAAAGGTAAAGGTAAGGCTATAACATTTGAACAATATAGTAGATATATTCGTGGAGAAGCATTATCTAAAATTCTTAAAGATTATGATAGTGCAGCTAATACTAATTTATCTGAACGTTTTGATGAATTTGTAAATAGTCTTAAAGAGCCAGGTAATGAATCTGAGAAACAAAAATATGTATATTTTAGTAAAGATGTTGTTACTGAATTTTTAAAAGTAGTACCTAATGAAGTTAGAAAGAATTTCATTAAAGAAGTTAAAGATAGAACTAAAACAGCTAAAGCTGAATTTGAAAGTCTTGAAACTTTATATTCTCAAATGGAACTTAAAGATGGTATCGCTCAATTAAAAGAAGGTAGTGGACTTACTAATAAAGATATAGCAGCTTTTAGAAATAAAGTTATATCTGTTAATCATAAGATTCATGGTATCTATGATAAGATAGGCGCAGCTAAAGCTCAAGGAACATGGTGGGGAGGTATTGCTTTCCAATTCCATAAACATATGATTCCAGGTTGGGCTAAACGTTATGGTTATATATTCGGTAAAGGTATTTATAATGAAGCTCGTGAAGCTGTAGATAAAGGTTCTTATATTAGTACTTGGGAATTTCTTGCTACTCCATTTAGAAAAAGAAGTGGTTTAATGAATGACCCAGAAATTGAAGCTATTGAAGGATGGCGTAAATTTGGTAAGAATATTATAGAATTTGCATCTAATGCTAAAGTATATTATAATATACTTCCTGAATATGATAAAGCTAATATTCGTAGAACTGCTGCTGAAATATGTGGAGTTATGGGTTCAGTATTGTTATTTATAGGTGCTCGCCTTATGTGGGACGAGAAAGAAAAAGATACTCAACTTGCAGATTATCTAATGTATTGGGGAGATAGATTAGCTTCGGAAGGACAACAATATACTCCTATTGGAGCTATTCAAGAAGGTAAAAAGTTATATGCTAATCCTGTTGCTGCATTTGCTAATATTAAAGATGCAATGACTGCATTTGAAGCTGTAACTCAATATATGTTTACTGGAGATGAAAATAAGCTTGTTTATACTTCTGGTATTAATAGAGGTAAAAATAGACTTACTTATATGCTTCAAAAACAAATACCTATTTATAATCAATATCTTAAACATGAACGTTTAGGAAAGAATAATAATTATTATAAAACTGGTAATAATATTATTGGTTATCTTCCTCTAAGAGATTGGATTGATAGTCTTAAATAAATTAATAAAAGTGTAGAAGTAGATAAAGTGTTACTTCTACACTTTTTTCTTTATTTTGTTTGCAGTTCTAAATATAATTCTTATATTTGTGCATCCGAAAGTTTGACAAGCAATAATGCTAATCATAAAACAAGTTCTCCATTTTGTGCTGAATCTATTTGTTTATTTAGGGTTATTTGTAAGAATCGTGACTATTGAACTTGGCGATATTAATAGTAAGTAATAGCGATTATTTGTTATTCATTTTGTTTTGATTGGTTTTATTGTGGCTATCCCCGATGACGTAACTGTTGTCGGGGATTAGTTTTTATAGATGTTCGTAAGAGTAATGAAGTAGATAATGATGAATAGTGGTATAGTGCTTGATGTCTCCTACGGGGGTGCTCCGTATCAGCCGTGACAGCCATTTTCAGCCTCACCAGTAACGATTATTTTTCAGACGATTAATCTATCGTCTAATCTGGAACACCCCCGTAGGAGACAGCAACACATGCCTATCGTAGCGTCCATTCGACCAGTAAAAAATAAATGCCCGCACAAGCACGAGGCTTAATACGAGCATTAAATTAATATCTAAAATCAACATCTGTATTAACATTAGTTCGGACACCAGCAATTATAAATGAAGCAATAAATAGAATAACAGTTATAGTAATTATAATCCAAATTATTCCATATTTGTTATTACCTATATTTAGTTTGTCACATAGACAAAGAGCTGCAAGAACTCCTAAAACTCCAATAAATATTTCCATAATATTAATTTAAATAAGAAGAGCGACACCATTATTGGCATCGCTCCTAAGTATAACATATAAATAATTATTTATTTATTCAGTCAGTTTTCTATCTTCTTGAATATCGTAGACATATTTAACTAAATCTTCTACTTTAGTATTAGGATTATCAAACATAGCTAAAAATCTATTATCTTCTTGTTCAGTCATTTGAACAATAGTAATACTTATAGAATTAGCTATTTCAAAAGCATCTATAAGATCTAACATAAGTTCGCCAATAGTATTTTCAGATTCACATACCTCAGCTAAACCTAAAAGATTATCAATAACACTACATACTTGTTTTCTTGTTTCTTCTATTTCCATATTATTCTATTGGTTTCCAATGTGTAACATACATAGTAACATATTTTTTTTGTTCAGGAGATGGTTCATATTCAACTCCCTCAATAGCAAAAGCTTGATTATTAATGTCATCATTTATAGGATAAAAATAATTGCCTCTACGTTCAGCTATTCTTGGAACACAAGAATAATCAGTTCCATATTCTTTAAGTTTAACTATAACCCAATCATACTCTAAAGGAGAAGGTAATTCATCTTTAACAGAAGTCCAAGAATTATTCTTACCTATTATTAAAGCACTTTTAAGTTCAAAATACATCCAAAATACTATACCGCAAATGAATTGAGCATATGCTGGAATATATAAATCTAACCATTTAAAAGTAACTCTAATAATAAGTACAGCAAATGCTGCTCCAATAATAGAAAGAAACGATAGAATAAACTTTATTGTCTTTTGCATCTTCATTTTAATCTTTATTTAAAAGTTATACTACATCGAAAAACTCGTAAGTCTTTTCAAAAATATCAGGCTTACAAGGATAAAATTCTCCATTTACACCTTTAATAATATAATCACCATTTTTAGCTTCCATTTTTCCTTCTAATGTATAAATATAAAGAGAAGATACTTCCGGTTGATATATAAGTATTTCAGCAACATCATTTCTATAATGTATAGGAGCAGCTTTACTATTTATTAATTTATACTCTTCTGTTAAACCTAAGAAATTCATTACTGAAACTTCAAAATCAGCAATAAATCTAACAGCTTCAATAACTACTGGTTTCTTTCTGTATTTTGCCATAATTTATTATTATTTAAATACTACATCGTTATTATCATATTGTCTATAAAGTTTAATATGACTATCCACATCTCTAATAGCTTTCTTAATAGAAATCTTAGGAGTAAGTCCTACAATTCTATATACTAAGCCGACACCATCAGTAACTATTATAGTAGGAAAATCGCTAACATTATATTCATTAGATTCTTTTAAATCTTTAGCTTCACGTTTAGCAATCATAAATGCTCCTACTTCAAGTTCTTCTAAACATTCTAATACATTGTTCCACACTGTATTACATGTGGAACAAGTATCAGAATAATAGAATATAACATTCAATTTAAGCTTCTTCATCTTTATTTTCTTCTTGCTTTTTTAGCACGATATAAATCTTCTTGAAGCATAAATTCAAGTAAATACCAAACTTCATCAACAATTTTCTTCATACAAACTTCCTTACCAATTTCTTCACTATAATTAGCAGGATCTACACATGTAGAAGATTCTCTAAGTGTAAAACCATTATATAACAAAACTGTAACATAAGTAGTTGGTTTATCAAATTCTACACGAGTTTCAACAATTATATCAGAAACAGCATTTTTTACTTGTTCAGGAGTTACTACATTTTTATTCATAATTTCTATTTATTTATTATATAACATTATTATTATTTTCCCGTACTTCCATGACCTCCAGTACCTCTTTCAGAAGCAGATAATTCTTCTACTTCTTCAAACATAACTTTAGGATAAGGAACTACTATTAATTGAGCAACTCTATCTCCTACTTTATAAGGAGCAGATTCCATCCAATCAACTTCAATAGATTCATTTTCTCTATATTTAGATTCAATATCTATATTAGCTGGAATATTATTAGCTATTTCTACAACATCATTTCTAACACTTACTAAAGAATTTGTTAATCCAACTATTATTTCAGTAATATCTCTTGAAGTTCTAAGTTTATAAGATATTAAAATTTCGCCTCTATAACCACTATCAATAACTCCAAAAGAATTAGGTAAATAAACTTCTGTTTTACGATTAGAACTTCTTGGTACAATAACCATACCGTAACCAGCAGGAATTTCAAATGCAAGACCAGTATGATAAATATAGCAATCCATATCTTTATCGTATTCTACAGAAGTAGCTACAAGATCCATTCCCATATCTCCTGGTTTAGCATAAGTAGGTATTACAGCATTTTCAACAAGTTTCTTAATCTTAACATTAACTTCGTTCATAATTTAATTTGATTTAAAATGATTAATAATATGTTATACATAAGCTGCTTCTAAAGCATTAGCCATAGCAGTAGCTTTACTTCCAAATAAAAGTCCTTCAGTTCTTTTTTCTCCTGCCATATTATCTACATTAGAATAATATCCAGTAATAGCATTATATGCTCCCCAAGCAGTACCTCTAATTTCTCTTTGACCTGGGCCATCAAGATAATATTCAAAGCAATCTACCATTTGATTAACTTTACGCATACTTAATTCAGTATTTTGGATAGCATATCCGTTTCTATTAAATATAGATATAAGTTTAGTATCGGTAGATTTAACTCTTTCAATATCTTTATCAGTCAAGAAATGATTAGCAATATAAGCTTGAACTTCATCATCAGTTACAGTTATATTTGCAATAGCATTATAAATAGTAGCTGTTTCTGCTCGCATTTTCTCAGCAATACCAAGAATATCTTTACCAGTAAGAATTCTTTGATGAACAGATTGAGTATGTTTAAATCTAACATAATTTTCAGCAGTTTTAATAGCACGAGCTAAAGTATTTTCACACACAACTCTAATAGGAGTAAATAAAATACTTACACTGCCAGAACCATCATGGCTATTAGTAAACATAAGATATTCATTGCAAGGATCTCCTTTAACTACAATATTATTAGGTAGTTTAACGGCTACAAATACTTTTTCTCCATTACCAAAGAATCCAGCACGTTGAAAAATAGCTTTATCTTTACCAATAGCATCATCAAAGAAATTAAATGCAGCAGTATTCTGAACAACTTCATATTTACCTTTAACGATACCTAATGGAATATTCTTATCTGTACGATAAGTTGAAAAAGCATTAGGACAATCACGGTAAATATTTTGACCATGAACAAAAGCAGAGCCTTCGTTAATATCGTCTAATACTCTATCAATATCATTAGTATCGATATACATTTTAGCAGCTAAAGGACATTTTTCAACAGTGTAATTAAGTCCCGCTTTTTGCATTACTTCTTGAGCTGTTGTACAGTCGCTAACATCAACACTCCCTGGATGTAAATCCCAAGGAGTGCCTTTAACATTATATCTCGCCATTATAATCCAGTTCGTTTAATATATTTTAATTCCATCTCAACTTTACGAAAAGCATCTTCAAAAGTACAATGATCTTCAATCATTACTTTTCTAATAAGATCTTTAACTAAATCGGCTATTTCATTTACATTCATAATTTATTTAATACTAAGTGAATAATTTGTACATTTCTTAGCTATATTAAGACCACCTTTAGTTTCCATAAAATTCTTACAAGTAGTTTTACTTGTAATATTTTCAATAGAAGCTATATAATCAAAACTAAAATAAGTATTTATAATATCTGCAAAAGATTTACTAAATATCTTATTAAAGTTAAACTTAAAATCAATACTAAGTTCAATAGCTTCAAAATCTGCTTCATTAAGTCTATAATATAATTTATTACCATCAGCATCTATTTCATCGCTTTCAAGTAAATAACTAACTTCAGGATCAGAAATAATGAAATTAGTTACTACATTACATATATCTGGAATACTAAAATCATCTATTCCTACAACATCATTTTCCCATGAACTTCTAAGAATATCAAATGTTTTACTAATAATAACTCTAATAAGAGATTCATTTAATTCAACACTACTTGAAGGACGAGCACTAATTTTATAAGTAGGACCTTCTATAAATTTAGTTCCGGTTTTACTGCTATTACCAAACATGTTAATAGCATCAACAAGAGTGGTAGCTAATCTCTTTCTTTTATTTTCTTGAGTCTTCTTAAATGCTTGACAACGAGATATTTCTTCTTTAGAAGCAGCTATCTTACTATCTAAATCTTTAATTATATCAAGATAACTTTTACTTTTAGCAGCAAGTTCTTCTTGACTAATAACTAACTTCTCTTCAAGTTCAGGAGTAATCTCTCCATCATTTTCATAGATTTCATCAAGTATTTGATAAATCTCAGATTGAATAGTAAATAAACTTTTTCCCATGATTATAATGAATTTTTAAGATAAACATATTTAGTAATAATTTTACCACATACAGTACAACGAGATACATAAATCTTACCTACAATTTGGGTAGAAGGATATGGAGCTACAATATCCTCAATTTGTATAAGTTTGGCTCTATGAATACCAATAACACAATGAAAAGAGTCCCATCTTTTAGACGGGACTAATTCGTTAACTTCTTTATTACAATTCTCTAAATTCATATCCTAAATCTTTAAGTTCGTTTCTAATCATATAAGCTATTATAAAAGCATTTGGATGCGGTTTGCCTGTAACACCATAATAACGCAAATCAAGAATATGTCTCCATTCTTCTACAGTATATGTATAAACACATATAGTAGTAGTATCTAATGGTAATTTACCTCGAGCATCTTGTCTAAGCATACCTTCTTTTACAAGAAGTCTATATGTTTTAAAATCATCCCTGCATCCATCAAGATATTTATCTATCATCCAATCATAATAGCCTTTTTTATTTATTACTTTTATACTAACATGTTCTTTATCTACAATATTATTATTTATTTTGAATACAGATTTATCATCTAAATCTTTACCTAAATATTCATAATCATGGTCTTTAATCGTAAACCAACGTGGTTCAATTGTAAACCAATGTGGTTCAACTATGGAACCGTCTTCATAAACATAACGAGTAGATTGTTCGGCAATATTATTAGGAGAAACGCGATTAAACTCTCTTGAAGTGCTAATTTGAGTAACAACTTTAAAAGTATAACGCATTATTTCTCTACATATTTCTGTATTATCGAATGTTTCTTCATCTACTATATATCTGATAATATCTTCAAATATATCAGAATGTTCACGAAAATAATGACCATTAGTAGATATATAATAAAACCCACCATATTGTATTATATTAACATAAGGGCTATTGTCAAATCTTTCTATAACATTTCTTGAAGAAGGAACTTTAAAATATATAGTTTGATGCCGAAACATACTAAGATGATTATTCTTAACAAGATTATTTACAAGTTTCTCGTTATTATCTGTTTTATCAGAAGCATAACAAACACGAGCACATCTTGCTATATGTGCAAAATCATCATCACCTTGTTTCCAAAGTTCTACTTTAGGTTTTAATATTTTCATTGTTTCTTTATTATTTTTATTGATTCTTGTAATGCAGCTTCAAGAGCCTCTTCATAAGTATCCCAAACTCCGCCGTCGTTAGGGCCATTACAAAGATCGTTAACTATATATGTACCATTATCTGCTTTAGATATAACATATCCATACCCGCAAGCATTATTATAAATATTTATATGTATATTAGCTTTTTCTCTAAACCATCTTTGAGCTATTGATTGAGAAGGTAAACTATAAACATTTTTAGGAAGTTCATCATTATGTCTAAAAATAGTATTCATAATATTTCCTTCTTTATTTATAACATTTGCACAAAATTCATTAAAACCAATTTCTCTAAGACCTTTAACTGTTTCAAACGTTATTAATTCATCTTTCATACTTTATATTAGATTTAATAAGATTAGCCAAATAATATATATCATTTCCATCCCATACAAAAGACATGTCTGCATCTAAATTAAGAACGTCTTCAGAAGGATGGTCATATTTCTTACATACACTATTAGTATTTACTATTTTAATGATATGTACATCAGGAGCAATATCTTTTATAGCATCAATTTCTTCTTGAAATCTTATATCTCCTATTATATTAACCATATCAATTTTATAGTTAGTAAGAGTAGAATTAATCCAAATGTTTTTACCAAATAACCTCTTGCATAGATTAGTTCCAAAAAGTTGTAAAAGTTCTCTAAGTTTAATACATACAAAAGGGTCATTAATTATATCTATATATTTAAATAGTCCATTATGAGGCATGTAAAATCTATTATTTACAACGCTTAAATGTAGATGATCTACAAAAGTATAAGTTTTACTATTTTCATCTTTTGTTTTAGAAACAAATTTACGACCATTTATGTTATAATAAAATTCATCTTTACATCTTCTATCGTAAAGATAATCAATATTAATATTAAACATAATACTAATAACTTTTTTTAGATTATCTCCAAAATTAAGTATATTAGATTTAGCAAAATGTTTATTATAAGGATTATTAATAATTTCACCAAGTATATTAATAACAGTACCTTTACCTGCACCAACTTTTCCAATAATACCTATAATACTTCCTTTTTTAATTGTTATCATATTAATCAACAATTTTATTATTTAATTTTCTACATTTAATAGCAGCATCTCTAAACTTACGAGGTTTAAGACTTCGAGTAAGATAGTTAAAAACTACCATAGGTCCATAAGCATTATTATGCTTATCAAGTTTAAAATATCTCTCTATTTCTTCTATTATACGACTTCGCTTTATAACATAAAATTCATTATTTCTAAAAATATCTTTGTTACCAACAACAGGTCTACGAATAACAATATATTTATCTTTTTCTTTTTCAATCATAACGTTACAAATATAATGAATATTATTAAAATCGAAGCGAAAATACTATTTTTTTATTTGGAGACAGCATAGAAATTCGATAGGCTCTGAGAGCTATTCTCAGCTTCATAGTGAGACTTTTATTCTTAGCAATACGATTGTTCATGTTAATAGTAGATAATATAATGTGCAAGACGAGAATAGGCGTATGAAGAGGAACACCCCCCGTAGGAAACACGAACAACTGCTAATCAGCTATTAGCTGCTTCATGCTTCCTACGGGGGTGCTACCATTATCTTCATATCAATTAATATACATATAATTAGATATAGAAATATCTACTTTAATTAGTCCACTAACTACATGTTCAGTATATACAATTCCTGGCTTATAATGTTCATATGAAAGACTTGATTCAATACATAGAAAATCAGCTACTTCTACTTCTTCTCCATATTCATTAAGTTTATAATGAATATTTCCTGCACAGAACAATAAAAGTCCACTATCTTTAATAGAATATAATTTAAATTGTTCTACCATAATTAAAAAGCTCCTACCTCAAGTATGATTACTTTCAGTAGGAGCATACTCAAAACAAACGTCTTAGGTTTCTTCGATTTTATATATAACTATATCTTTATCGTCAGAGGCAACTTTAACAAGTTTAACATTTCTTGCAGTTGTAAGACCAAGTTCTCTATCAATAGAACTGATATTAACATTATATCTTCCATAACCATTTCTTGAAATAGATCTATTAATAGTAAAACTTTCAGTATTAGTAAAACATATAAAATATTCATAATATTTCTCTACACTATACCGTCTAAAAATATTATAATATTTATAGTTTTCTTTAATAGTTATAATATCAAGAGTTCTTCTTGACGGGTTATATGAATCTTTACGTCTATCAACCCGATTGCAAGGTACTACGTCTAATTCATTTATATTCATTAATTAAATCGTTACTTTAAGTCCGATACCATGAAAAGGCACTTCTTTTATACCAGAGCGTTCTCTATATTCTACATGTAGATAAAGTCCAATAAATTTATCTTTATTAGCAAGATAATATTCTTGAGTAGTAAAGTCTCCTTTTATCTTACACTCGAATGTTTCATCATTAATATCATTCTTACAAATAAATTTAGGAAGATTTTCTCTACGAATTCCTTCGGGAATAATATTAAGTATTTTAAATTTACCATCAAGAAGTTTCTTAAACTTCCACATAGCAGCATTACGTTTACCAAATTGATATTCCTTATTAGCATCTCTAAAGATAGCTCCTTCAAAACCTATTTCAATAGCAAGATCTCTAAATAGAATAGCATCATTATCATTTGCAATAGGTCGAGTAGGAAGAAGAACAAAGTTATTCTTATTATTAAGATGAACTTCTTTAGTAGTATCAGGCAAAATAAATTTACCAAAATTATCAATAAGAAGTTCTATTCGTTTACTTTGAATCATATTCTCTACTGCAATATCATAGCACCAAAATTGAAGAAGTTTATGTTCAGGACAAGTTTTATCTTTGACAAAATGATTAATATCATTAACTTTATATCCGGGAAGATAAAGTTCTCCATCAATAGCTAAATCTCCATCAATCATAGCTTCTAAGAAGTCGCTACTAATGATATTCATAAGATACTCTTCGAGATATTCTAATTTCCATTCTTTACCTTCACGAGAATAGAACTTAAATCTATAAGGCATGAATATATTAGAATCTTCTTTAGTAGCTCTAATAGTACATCTAAGACCATTAATCTTATATTGACCTAAAAAATCAGTATTTTTAAATAGCTTATCATATTGGAATACTTTAGCGAGCATACACAATTCTGTACCATCACCAGTAGTATTAACATAAGGTAGATAAGTATTAAGATAATCATATAGATGACTTGCAATAGGAATTTCCTCAGGAGCATTATCATGTAATTCGCTAATCTTCTTATAACCTTCTTTACGTTTCTGATTTATTCGAGACTTAATTTCATCTACAATATTCTTCATAGTAGGAGCAAACGTTTCTACACGAGGACTATGTCCTACTACACCATATTCTACCCCTATCTGTCCTCCAAGAGTAGGATATATTCTCCACTCAATAGGATTACCAGCAGCATTTCTTTTATATAATGTTTCCATATATTATACTTTACCGAATTTAAAACTTAGTTTACTTAACTTCTCAGATTTAGCCTTTTCTTCACGTTGTTTCTTAGTTTCACGTTTAGGTTTACTATTTACAGGATAGTCAGTTTCGATAATAGTTTCATTAGTAAACATATCAACAGTAACTAACTTTTTAGGGGTTCGTTTAGTAGTCTTTTTGCTCTTAGCATATATAATAGGTGGATTAGACTCTTCATAAGCTAAATTAGCTTTATGTATAGTATTATATTTTTGACTATATTCAGTAGCTTTATTAGCATCGAATAAATTATTCTCAATACCATACTTAATACAAAAACTAAATTCAGCATCTAATCGAGCATAAGGATAACCAATAGTTTGCATTGGACGCATGCCATTTTCATAAATACGAGTACAATCCATATAATGAAATATTTCTTCAATATATTTATGCACTCCTATTTTTTCTAATCTATCGAGAATTATCCTACGATCTATAATATCGAGTTCTACTTTCATCTAAAATAATTGCTATTAACTTTATGAATACAACAAAGCTTAGGTTTACCTATACAACCATGACCATATTCTACTAATTCTATAATAGAAAATGTTTCACGATGACCAATAAAACCATTAACAGATTCACACGTATGCGTATCATATTTATAATTAGCAGGTATAATATAACCTTTATCAGAAAAAGTTATATTAACGTTATCTTCAATACAATCTAAATCATTATGATTCTTCATGTCAAGTTCTCCATATACATAAACATTTTCATTGTTAAGTTCAAAATCATACTTACCAAGATGAACACTAACAGTATTACCATTGGCAATAATTTTCTGTTGTTCTTCTGTAATAGCATTCATAACAATGAAATATTCAGAACTAAAACCTTTATACTTACCAAGTATAAAATAAGGTTTATCATTTGGCAACTTAATTTCCATTTTCTTCTATTATTTCTTTAATTATTTCATCATACGTTTCTTGAATAAATTCATGAATAACTTGTTGAGAATAACATTCAGTTAATTCAGCAAAGTCTTTAGCACCATAAGATGTGAGTCCGAGTTGTCCATTAGTAATAAAAATATAAGGAATTTTATAAACATCTTTAAGATACTTTGCGCACTCTCTACCTTGTCTATCAAAATCCATAAAACTAAGTAAAACACCGCGTTTAGGATGTAACTTATCAATAAGAAAATCATATTCAATTTGTTTAAGTTTATAACTCTCAGATGGAAGATTAACAATACCTACATTTATTTGTTCACCGGAACACCCCCGTAGAGGAAAGTTAAACAAATGATTGCCTAAACATAGCCTATCTTTACTGGACTTTGTTAGAACTATAATATCATAATCATAAAGTTCTAAGTTTGGAATACCTTCTAAACAGTTACAATTAGTAATAAATTTCTTTTCAATAGTTCTATTTCTATTAGGAAAATAAAGTTTAATATTATAAATTCCTTTACGATTAACTCCTAATAAATATGCATAACAAGGATCTTCATTATTATAATAATATTTAGGCTGAGGATTTACATTTCTATTGATGTAATATTGGTCAACAGCATATACAAAGTGAGTATTAAGATAATTTAAACTAATCTTCCATTTATCCCAAACTTGTTTATCATGTTTATTCCAAGGTCGAGTAACAAGTTCAATAATAGATTTTTGACTTTTAATGCGTTTAATAGCATTATTCAGAAGTTTCTCGTGATTTTCATCTATTTCTTTACCATTAATAATGTTTCTAAATGTATAAGCAATATGCTTTAAACATAGATAAAAATCATTTCTATTACTAACATTAACAGGTCTACCATAAGTTATAGTAAGAACGTATGCTACTAAATCATATACATCTCCCCAAAAGATTCCTCCAAAATCTCTAATTTTAAGTTTACCTTTATTATTATATTGGATACCGCAACTTGGATTAGGATCATCATCTCTAAAAGGAGATTCTATAAGTTCATTAAGCCTAATACATTGAAGTACAGTTTCTAAATCTATTCCTAAATATTTAGACACAATAAGTTCAGGAGATATTTTAGATTCTATATATTCTTTAGTTAGACTTGCTGTATTAGGATTTCTTCGCATAGTTAGTAAAAAATAAAAGGGATAACATCAAATGACATTATCCCTTTCTTCGTTTGAGTACCTATTTTAATATATTAGAAAGGAAGGTCACTTCCAGCACTTTTTGCCGCATTAGCAGCATCAAAAGCAGGATTAAATCCTCCCATTCCCATATCTTCACTTCCTCCCATCATTGGCATACCAGGAGTGCCTCCCATCATAGGAGCACCGGGAAGACCAGGAGCAGCAAAGTTAGGAGCTTTTGCTTTAGAAACTTCTTTAGGAGTAATACTTTCTTTAGAAGTATCAAGCTTAATATTAGGTTCAACACCTTGTTTGTACTCTTCAAACACACCTTCACCAACAAACGAAGGAATAGCTAATTCTCCATTATTGATATTATACCATTCAAGAGCTTTAGTAGACTTATTCTTACGTTTCTGACAACGAATCATCTTAGTCCAATAAACTTTAGGCTTACCATCAGCTTTAAGGAAAGCAGGTTTGCCATCAGCAGCAGTATTACAAATCTTAACGAAGTTTTCAAATACTACTCTCCAACCTTGAATAACTTCAGAAACAGGAATTTCTTTATAAGTACAGTTACCAAGTTCATCTTCTTCATAATCTTCAAAAGGAAGAGTAAGCATATCTTCCATTTCCTCAGTCATCGGTTTACCTTTAAGAACCAATACTTCAAGAACATGCTTCATGAAGCTAAAGATACTTGTAACTTTCCATTCGTCAGCACCTCCAGGAATAGTAGCAGGAGTAGATTCAGGAAGTAAGAAAGAATGATTATACCAACGTTTACTATTATCATCATTTTCTTTAGCAGAAACAAGTGTAATAGAAAGACGAGGTACAGCCTCTCCGTTATAAGATGGAAGACCTTGTGTTTCTTGACCTATTGTAGCCCATCCAACTTCAATAGAACGGAAGTTAGTAAGGAATAGACCATTAGCTACACAATCGCGTTCATGGAACTTTAAACGACTAACAGAACGAGTTTCATTGGTAATACCTCTTTTACGCTTTTTAGGAGCAGCAGAAGCATTAGCTTGTTGAGTAACTTCGTTAGTAACATTCAGATCTTTTTCTTTACCTTCATTTTCGACATTTGTTGCAACTTGTGTCATAACTAATTAGTTTTTAAATTTTTTAAAATGAATTATTAGAGACAAATAAAGGCAGGGATAATCATTTAGATTTTCCCCACCTTTATAATTTTCACTTAATGAATGAACTTTTATTATTCAGCTTTCTTAGCTTTATTGCGATCAATAGGTTCAGAATCAGATATTTCACCTAATTCAAAGAACTTAACTTTAACAGCTTCTTTACCATTAGAAAGTTCAACAAACTGAGGATTGTTAATATCAATAGCATAAGTACGATTGATAGCTTTCGGATTAGACAAGTCTGATTTCAAAGTCAACCAAATGTTAGAATCAGTAAAGCTAACTTGTACACCAACACCAGTAAGTTTAGATGTATTAGAAGTCTTAGAACCTTGATATTTATCAGTTTCCGGAGAAGGAATCATTTCAGGCTTAAGAGCAGCAAGAAGTTCTTCTTCAGTAGCATCTTCCATTTTCAATGCAGTACGCATAGCTTCTGCGTTCTGAGCAACAAACTCAGCACCATGTTCTGCAATGAAACGTTTCTTATCAGCTTCAGTAAAACGTTCAGTAGCTTTAAGAGGATTACCTTTACTATCGAACAACTGATGACCTTTAGCAATACCCCAGCTACCAAATTCTTTGATAATCAGATTACGAGCTTCAACAGTTTCAATATCTAAACCATTTTCTTCACAGAAAGCAACCAACATTTCATCACGAGCAGCGATTGCATTTTCAATATCTGTAACGTTAGTGATAAACTGTGCATAATCACCAGGAGCAATATCCAAAGCTTTTGCAACAGGAGCAGTGATTGTAAACTTTCCCTCAGTGCTATTTACGATAATTGCTGGATCAGCATTAACAGATGATGCTTTTTGACCTGCGATAACTGCACTAAAACCAAATGACTTTTTGCTTAATTTTGTAGCTTCCATAACTTTT
>RCNI01000069.1_pt1 | contig 72290 bp, 52 predicted proteins | sample 2041151 | NCBI WGS metagenome assembly RCNI01 (sample SAMN09708214, study PRJNA481090) | feces metagenome | isolation source: feces | place: Antarctica: Albino Rookery
TAATATTCAATTTTAAAGATTAATATCTATTCAATACTATACCATTATTGCCATATTTACTTAAGAAATCATTAAAATTTTCTACTGTTGTAGGCGTACATACCGAAAATGAAGTATATGTCTTAGCCTAATTTTTACGTTAAACCTGAAGCCTGTTGACTTCTTTATCTTATCCATAAAATTTCTTGTCATCCTATGGAAAAGGTAAAACCGATAGGATTCTCATCATTACTTTATGGAGTAACTTATACTCTCAAAGATAGGCATTTATTTGAAATAATGTACTCTGTTTGTAGATTTTTAATTGCAATATCTCTATAACCGGTCCATTCCTTCTTTATTTCGCCTGTATGAGTGGTGCCTCCTGAGGTGTCCATAATAAGCCTACTTTGTTACGCCAAGTAGTCCACAAAGATGTCCGACATGATATCTGTGAACATCCTTTGTGCGCAAATCAAGTACTACTTAGCGCCAGATTTTTACCCTCACTGCTAAACAGAGAAAGCCTTCATTACTCTTGTCCATTTGTTAAGACATCCTGTTGAGTCATATTCTCTACAAGATAAAGTGCTACCATGTGAAACAGTGCTCTTTTGAAATTGGTTATTACATAGCCAATACTCTCCTGTTTTTGTATTCTCTATGTCATGGTATAACTGGAAAGTAGATTTATGGCTGAAATGCCTCATAAATGAATCGAGTCTAGCTGTTTTGATATCATCAATATATGGGCTTACGCAGACAAAATAATTTTTACTGGTTAACAAAGCATCTATAACGGCGAGTAAATGGTTTACTTTGTAATCTTCTATATCCAATATGTTTGAAAATAGATGTACCATAGAGTCATCGATGTTCACTGATATATCATTTGAGGATATGTCATCCAATTTCTTACATACAGTGTAAATAGTAGCGCTTGGAGCAAACTTTCTGCAATGCAAGGCAGCTCTTTTAAGAACAATTTCTGAGGGCTCTATTAACGTTATACTCTTTACTACTGAAGCACCATACCTTTCAATAAATGCCATAGAAGCAATTCCTTGGCCACATCCCCAATCTATGATATTTATAGGTCTTTCAAATGATTGAGGGAATGTTGCTTCGAATGAACTCATCATCTTTGCATAGTGCATTTTTCCAAAGCGCTTAATGTACTCATACATCTCTGATTCAGTATTAATCATAGATACACCACGCCCTTCTAGATGACCATCTGCATGGCGGACACTTATTTGACGAACAGAAAGAAATTTGTTTGGTACCAATGCAAGTTCTTCGCAATAATCACTGTTTTCCTCAATTAGTATATCTTTCGCTGTAGTTTGTATTGTAGTTTGTTTGTTTTGCCTATAGTAAAGTTCATCGATTTTTTCTTCTATTCTGTTATAAACCGAGTTAGGACAGGACACGTCAATTGATGCGATGTCCCTTATCTCTTTAAGCCAATCATGATTGCCTGATGACAATGCAGCAACAAATTTATCATGCGCCTGTGTAGCATAGATTATATTTGTATTGAAAATTATATGTGCATAATAATTTAGAAACGTAATAAGAGATTTAGAGGTATTATCTTCCTCTTCGTCAATAGCTTCATCCAATAACGTGCAAATCACCTCAAATCTATCAACTAATTCCTCATTTGAAGAAGGTGATGGATATAGATATTTTAGCGCAGCAGACATTCTTTTATTAATAGATATACCGTTCTTTTTAATCAGCCTAACAATACGTGGAATACTTCCATATAGTGCAAATCGTTCGCATAGATCTAAAAGAATTAGAAGAAAAGAGCGGCTTTCTATTTTCTGAAAGGAACTACTTGACATCGCTTTATTTTTTAACAATATCAGACGTTCAATTTCTTCTTTATGATTGAGTTGAGTTTTATAAGGGGCAACAAAGAAATCTTGGATAGCTTGAAAATGTCTTTCCAAGCTATCCTCAAATGATTGTGTATTGTTTACTTCATTAAATAATATTACAAAAATATTCTCCATTATCTAAAAACAAATTCTCCATTATTTTTTTCTGCATCAAGAATTTTCTTAACTAAATCTTTGGTCTTATCATTAGTCTTAATTTTACACTCTAAGTCCTTTGCACGATTTTTTAGATCTTCTTTTTTCATCAAGCAAAGATCAATGATGTGATCCGCATCAAGCATGTCTGTGCTGGAACCAATGACTTCTATGGATGTATCAGTCACTTCAGAAATTTGCTGAGTCTCTTGTGTTGGAATTCCTGTATCTGGTTTTAGTGTAGAATGCTCGTTAGATGATAATTCATGTGACTTTTCACTCTTTAGCAATTGCACCTGTTGTTTGTACTCTTCTAATGATTTTTTTAATTTCTCTATCTCCCTTCTGTTAGAATTATTAATGGAATCTATTGTTTCTTGGTATTCTTCAGCTATTTCATCCTTTATCAGATTGGCAAACGGCTTCAAAATCTTTAATATGATAACAGAACTGAGATCTTGCCCAAGAAACGTAAGACTATCCTTCGGAAGAAAGAAAGATAAGCAATTTGTCCACCATTCTTCTGAGAATATTTTGACTTTTTTTTTGTCTCGAATGATAGTGTTCAGTATAAGGTATTCGCCTTGTTTTACTTTCTTTGAATCATTTGAAAGCCACCATGAATCTATAAATTGAATACTTGAAGGAGTAGTCTTATTGAAAGCATACTCAAATACACTCTCAATAGTATAATAGTCAAGTGCTGAGTTAAGTTGGAACTTCACAACTTCTGTTTTGTTTTCACCTCTATACTCGTTATTGAAAACTGAATAACCACGATTATAACCATAGTAAAAAGCGCAACTTTCTTCTTTACCTGACTTCAAACCAAGAAAATTATTAAGTATCAGCTCATCAATCTTACGGCGACGAGACTCCTCTCCCACTCCATAGTTATTCAATACGTAGCAAATATAAACTAACCCGTTAAGATTTGAAGGATCAATAACTTTTGTTATTTTATTCCTATTTATAGTTTGGTGCTCTTTTCTAGCGAGTTCCTCTAAGATTGAATTGTCAATAGATTGAACTATCAAATCATGGGGAGCATCTATAAAACGATGGTATTTTTTATCCACGTCTCCAAAAGAATTCTTCTGTCTTTCTATAAGTGAATTAAACTTTGTTAGCGTATCTATATATAACGGGGATACATTACATCCTTTTTGATGAGCCACTTTCATAAGAGATAACGCGCCTAAAATTCGGTCATATCTTTCATATGCACTTTTCACTATAGGCATACTATCAACAAGTTGTCCGGGTACTATAATCTCATTAATATTGGTATTGTCAAACTGGTTATCATTGCTTGAAACAAGGAAATCAGGAATGAAAGCTGTTGATAATTTTATTGCAGATATTGTTCGAGTTGCTTGTTCTTTCTTTGCGAAGAATATCTTCTTTATTCTTGAAATAGGGATGGCTTTCTCATATAGGTAGAAGCCCCCCTTGACGTTAACAAGAGTTTCAACCTCTTCGTTTGTCAAAACGAGTTCAATACAACAGTCAGTGCATGAATTGCCAAATTTTTCAGTCAGCAAAATGAAATTCTCATATTTGCTCTGTATATCATTAAGCCTGTTTTTATAAAGAGAGGAAGGAAGGATGCAAGCTTGTCCAAAAATCGCAGCCAAAGAAGTTGAAGATATAGGATAATAATATTTTTTAATCATTGCAGTATTGTTTTATTCTACGACACTATTTAATTGGGGAATATCATAATTGCTAAATAAATATAAATTTGTTCTAGCCCTAGTAGCTGCTACATAAAAATCTTTCCAGTCAAGAACGTCAAATTTGTTACATAAATAATCCATTGATCCAAAATCCGGCATTATTACAGTGTCAAATTCTAATCCTTTAGCTGATTTATATGTGGTAACATGAACATTGTCTATTGGAGGACATCCATCTGGAAAAACAGAAGAATCTTCATAATATAAGCTGTGCTCAATACCAAGATCACTGAGGATATCGTGATAATTCTCCACTGTTTTTTTAAACGGAAGCAGAATGGCGATATTGTGCGTCTCACCCCTAAAGGCATTGACAATTTCTTGTATAGCATTATTTCTAGTATTTTCCGCACTTGAATCAAACAAAGGGTTACCATCTGTTACAATCAATGTAGGCTTTTCACCCGGGTTGCTTCTTAATGCATCAAGAGTGTTCTGTGTTATTAATGCATTAGGGAATGCAACTTTTGCAAACTTCATAATAGCAAGCGTGCTACGAAAATTCTTATCAAGCACATAATCAACATTATCAGGAAAGCGTTCTTCAAGTTCTCTCTTTGTTGAAGAATGTTCAGGATAAAGTATCTGTGCATCATCGGCACCATAAGAAATATTAAATCTACTAATACTATCATAGTAACCGGCGTCAAGATCTTGTGCCTCATCAACGATTACTTCACTGAATTTTTCAAATATCTTTGGCCGTCCAGCATAAGCAGAGCGAACGCATGACGCAGCGGACAAACTCTGCAAGCGACAACATTCAGCTAAATATCGTTTCAATGTTGTTGTATAGGTTATTAACAAACTCCTTTCGCCATTGTTGTGATTCGTTAAGTGGCGATAAAGCGATACAACACTCTTACCTGTACCAGGACCTCCAGACAAAGCTATTTGTTCTGTTTCGTTCAAAGCTGCTTGCTGAGGAAGAGTAAGTTGTGTAATAGTTGGAAGTCGGAAATAGTATGCCATATTACAAATTATTGATTACCTAAAAATGAATCGTCATCAAGATTTCTCCCATAATATGCAAATCCATGAATCTCGTTATAGTCACCAAGTCTGCATAGCGCATCAATAGCTTGGTTTACATGATTACTTGCTGCTTTACGGTAGAATTCTATTGCTTTTGCTACGTCTTGTTTTATACCTTTACCTTGTTCAAGAGCGACAGCGTAATTATATTGTCCAAAAGGATGGCCTTTTGCTGCGGCCTTTTGATAGTAATGTACAGCTTTCTCGTAATTTAACCTGACTCCATTTCCGTAGAAATAACTTACTCCTAAATTGCAATAAACACTTGGATCTATTGTCTGACAGCTATTTACAATATATTCCCAGCAGTCAACCGCTTCTACAAACATATTACATTTAGCGAAATCTGTGCCCATATTGGCAAGTTCTTCAGCATCTCCATTTGCTGCCTTTTGGGCTCGTGTCGAATCAAAATAGTAGCATTCCGTATATCTTAATAAAATATCTTTTATTGTTTTCATTTGATGGTACTGATTATTATGTGATAAGTGCGATTATATTCTATTTACCTGTAATTGTTTCTGCATGTGGGTTTGCTCTATGTCTCCTCCAATTAAGTATTGCTGTTTCTTTTGAGGTATTTGCATAACAATACTCACATAGATGAGGACAAGTATTATACTCTCCAATATCCTTGGCGACCATACATCCACACAATTCACGCTGACCAGAATCTTTCTTGTGATTACTAATGAAGTAGTGATTCTGTGGAAGCATAATAGCACCCTCTGGTATTTCAGGTTCGCCAAATAGCGTGTGTTGCGGCATATCTTCAATAGTAATCTTCATAAATTTCATCAAAGTATAATCATTCCAAGATAATTTTGTTATTAGATCACCATCAATACAGCGGTTGTGTTCTATGCCATATCTAGCAATGTCAATCTTCTCACCACAAGTGGCAAGTGTGTAGTTCCATCCACGCTCCTTGTTCATTACAGAAAGTTTTTGCGCAAACTCTTCCATCTGCGGTTCCTCCCATTCGTAATAAGGTATACCATTCCGCTCAAGATTTGATTTTACCTTCTTATACGAATGAATGTCTGCATAACTGAATACAAGTTTTTCAGTATATCCTTTTAATTGGTCTCCTATATTTTTTACTTTATGCAAAAGGTCATCTATTGAGATGCTATCAGTAAGAAGCATTGGGTCAAAGCGCCAAACAACCGAACCCATTCCGAGTCTTTGAACAAGCAATTTAAAGGTTTCAATGCGTTTTTCAAGAGAAGGAACTTTCTCCAATTTTTCGTCCTCATAATCATTTAAGGTATATTGGATATAGCATTTGATTTTCTTTTCTTCAAGGATATGAAGATATTCAAGCAAAGGACGAGGATTCTTTGACCAGAATACTATAAATCTTGTCTGATTATAAGAGATATATGACTTAACACCATTGAAAGGATTTATCCATGCTGAAGACCCCTTTTCCAATCGTTCAAAGAACCAATCTGCATAGAAGGCAGGTATGTCTGTACTTCTACTTACGGATACTATCAACGGGGCTTGCGCTTTTACAATTCTACCATTAATGTTAATTTCTGTATGAGACCATGTTGCCATAATTAACGTGAGTTCGATGAATTATAAGTATTTGTAAAATTGGTAATTAGCAAAAAACTGTTGTATCTTTATAGTACTGAATTACAAAGTTGTTATAAACAATAATTGCCATGATCACCGAAAGCAAAGTTATAGAATTATTTGGTATGGCAGGTGATTTCTGCAAGTTTTTTGATACCATGATGACAAAATATACGCTTAAATCCACCACAAAACGCAAGTATCACCGTAATTCTACCACTCCGAAGGCAGAAATCATGCTTATCATGATACTTTTTCATGACTCAGAATAGCGTTGTCTGAAGCATTTCTATCTGGAAAAGGTCTGCAAGCATATGCGTCATCTCTTTCCAAAAGCTATCTCCTATAATTATAATCGTTTTGTTGACAGCACTCCCTTACGGGTATGCAAGAACCAGAGAGTCCATATCCATAAGACGTTCAAAGGAATAGTACAAAAAGGCAAATATTTCATGGGCTGGCTCTTCGGATTCAAGCAGCATCTGATATGCAACGAGCGCGGAGAACTCCTGAACTTCATAGTATGCATTCAGTTCATGGTCAAAATTGTAATAGTAGGTGTCACAACGGTTTACCTTAATATTGTCATAAAGTTTCTTATATCTACCGGAGAGTTAGGCAAGGGACAAAGGTATGATTTGGATTCAGACCACCAATTCATTGCAACAGAGAAGTATGATGCAAAACCAACATATAAGAAGTTTACGAGATACAGTCCAGGAATAGTTGTCATTGGTGACCATATTGCCGGGATCAAAACACCTGCCTGTTACTTGCTCAATTGCCTGTTTATTGATGAAACTCTTTTCATCTTTATCGTCACACGTACGTGTTACACGCATTACACGTACGTGCCACATGCGTCACACATACGATGCACACACGTCACACGTATGTGTGACGGCAATTATATAGTAACGTTTATGCAATCTTGAACATTAACCATCAAAAAGCAATATGCCCATAAAATTCGATTTGCATAAAAATCCCGGAAGAGAAGGGGAAACGATACCTATTGTGAAAGCTATGAAATCAGTAAGAGGTACCCCACGGTAGAAATCAAGAATCTTGGTGCGGAACAGATAGTCGTACTTTGCCTGAATACGGTCGGACACCGCTTTCATCCAACCTGTCCTTGACTCATTATATTCAGAAGCCGTAGCCTTACCGTTCTGATATTTCTCTTTCACCAAAGCAAAAGACTCTTGCGCAGCCTCATCGGCCAGACAACTGCTTCGATACTGACTACCTGCATTCAATGCATTATAATAGGCCTGCTGAATTTCCTTATAAAGCGCTTTCTTGCTTTCTTCCAGCTCCCAATTAAGTGTCACCTGCTTAATCTTGGCACTCCTCACTTGATTACGAGTCGCCAAACGGTTGAATATAGGAACGCTTAAAGTAATCCCTATAAACTGGCTGAAATTATCTTTCAGCTGAGAGCCGAAATTGCCGTTCTCTCTTCCTGAAACATTATAATAGTTTGTGCTCAGACCAGCCCCCAGACTCAGTTGAGGGAAATAAGCACTCTTTGCAATACGAATATTCTTTGCAGCCCCGTCCAAACGATATTGAGCAGCCTTCACTGAAGGTTTTATCCATAGCGCTTCGGCATAGATTTCAGCCGGAGGCACCAAGGTAATGCTATCCAACAGAATATCATCCGAAGGGCGTTCTATCAAGAATTCTTCAGGAGTAGCAAGTTCAAGCAATTGGGTAAGGTCAAGTGTAGCCATCTGACATCCGTTATCCGACTGCACTGCAGAAAGTTCATCTTGAGCCACCCGGGCCTTAGCTTCCAGCCATTCAGCCTTCGAGGCCTTCCCCATCTCATAGAAAGCCTGTTTCTGGAGAAGCATTTCCTTGCTCAGTTCCACCTGACGATGCGCCACTTCCGACAGTTCCATCTTGAACAACAACTCCAAATACGACGAAGCAACCTGAATGCTAAGATCCTCCTTCGCGCTCTCCAAATCGGCCACAGCAGCCTTCAGGTCCAACTTAGACAAAGCAATCTGATTGACTGTCCTCAGTCCGGTAAACAGTGGTATATTAGTAGAAAGGTTCAATCCTGTATTTTGAGTATTCAACCGTTTATAAGTATTGTCATTCTGTAAACTTCTACCAAAATTAAAAGAATGGTTAACCCCTGCATTCAAGTCGGGCAATCTGCTACTACGCGCAGTGCTTAAACTCACTTCACTCTGTTCGCAGGCAGCTTCTCTTTTCTTGACTGTCAGATTATGTGTAACAGCATAGTCTATGCACCGTGTCAAACTCCAAGTGTCTTGAGCATCCATACATTCTGATGCCCCTAAAAACAATGCCAACAATATTCCTGTATACTTCATAGCCTCATACTTTAGTTCTCTTTCTTCAAGCCACGTACCAGTTCTGTACCATTGACTCCTTTTTTCAATTCGATATTTATCCCGTCACTCACCCCCGTAACAACCGGACGCTTCTCAAACACCTGTACCGGCACACTGTCTTTCAACACGTAGATATAGGTAGAATCCCCGCTAAACTCCACGGCACTCTCCGGTATGGCCCATACCTGATTGGCACGCTGCAGTTCCATCTTGGCATTGGCACTATATCCCGAACGAATGGTCACACTGTCAGGTATCGTAATGGCAGCCTTAATTTCAAACTGATTTGCTCCATTATTCTCCACACTCTTAGGAGAAATATACTCCAACACGGCATTGAACTCCATCCCCTGCAATGCACCCAATCTGATAACCACCGGAATACCTTCTCTAATACGCCCCACTTCTGTTTCATCCACATTTCCACGGAAAATCAAATCACTCATATCCGCCACTGTTGCAATGGTAGTCCCGTCATTGAACGTATTACTCATAATCACCGAGTTTCCCACTTTAATGGGCACATCCAAAATCAAGCCGTCTATTGTAGAGCGGATAAGAGTACTGCTGAAAGAAGCACTGTTCTTGGTGATACCCTCCTTTACAATTTCCAGATTATCACGGGCCGACTGGATTTCTTCGCGTGCCTGCCGAGCGGTCAAAAGAGTCTTTTCATACTCTTCATTGCTCACCAACTTGCTCTGATACAGTTTTTCCATACGCTCCAAGTCTATCTCCGCTTGTCTGCCGTTCATCTCGGCCAAGCGCACTCTACTTTCTGCAGCGTTAAGTTGGCCAAGTTCAGGAATGACCTTCACTTTTGCGATAATCTCTCCTTTTTTAATTTTCTCACCAGCCTCCTTATAAACCTCAGCAATAATTCCTGAAATCTGCGGCTTAATAGCCACTTCATCTCTAGGCTCAATTTTCCCGGTGGCAACGGTAGACTGCACCAAGTCCATCTTTTTTACAGCTGATACATGGTAAGAAATCGTTTGAGGTTGTGATTTCTGATACAAGAAGACAAAAGTGCCTATAAACACCAATGCCACAAGCACTAACACTGCTATTTTTATATACTTTCTCATAAACACTAAAAAATTATTTCTATTCTTTCTAGATTATTTTAATTCATACTTATTCGTCACGTATCGCTTCTATCGGCTTGATAGCCATAGCCCGATAAGCAGGAGCCAGCCCGGAGAGCAAGCCTAAGACCAGCAACAAGACACACGCACCAATCGCTGCCCAAAAACTTATCTGAAAACGAGGGACAAACGTCAATGTAGACGTTGCCTGCTCCACCACATTCAACAAAAAGACAGCAAAAGAAATACCTCCCATACCCGCCAATGTAGTCAGCACCATGCTTTCGGAAAGAATCTGAAACATAATATCCTCCGGACGTGCCCCAATGGCACGGCGAATCCCTATCTCGGTGGTACGTTCTTTCACCGTCACCATCATAATATTGCTTACACCAATCACGCCGGCCAACAATGTGCCCAGCCCCACCAACCAGCCCAAAATGCGGATTCCGGTAAACAAGTCGTCCATCATGCCGAACATCGCTTCCGCATTGACACTGATAAGCGCCTGTTCATCTTCGGAATGAATAAAATGAGCGCGCTTCACCACCTGTTCTACCTGTTTCTGCACTTCACTGATGGCATATCCTTTCTTGGCTGTATAACAAAGCATGTCAATGCTGGTTCCCCTGTTATAATTTCGTTGCATCGTAGAAAAAGGAATGACAATAGAAGTTTCCGTCTGCCCGTTGATAGACATATTACCCTCTGCGACATTCACTCCCACCACCTGATAATAAATCCCATCAATCTTGATATAGCTTCCACTAGGATTTCCCCCTTTCGGGAAAAGAGTTTCATAAATGCGCTGCCCTATCACACAAACTTTCCGGTACTGCTCCACATCTACATCATTCAGCGTACGTCCCAAAATAATTTTCGGCTCTTCAATACGGTCGTACACCGGATACTGCCCTTTCAAGGTTCCCGAAATCTTATTTTCCTCATACACCGCCTCAATGCCCCAGGAGTTTATTGTAGCAGTCACCACATCCACTCCCATCACAGAACTTTTTATACGCTCCAGGTCTCTATTCTCCATATCCCACCGGCGCCCTTGCCGGAATCCCTTATATGCTTTTCCAGTGTTATTGCTGCCCATGAATCCGGAGTTTGTGGCAAACCCTTCAAAATTATGCGCCATCAAATCGTTCATACCACTGGCGCCTCCCATCAGAGCCACCAGCATAAAGATTCCCCAGAACACCCCAAATGCAGTGAGTAAACTTCTTGTCTTGTTGCGGGTGATAGTCACCCATACTTCCTCCCACGTATCTAAATCAAACTTTTTCATATTCAATCTGCTCTAAGTGCTTCAATAGGTCTAATCTTTACAGCTTTCCGTGCAGGAAACAATCCGGCCAAAGTACCGGCAACAACCAAAGTCAATGTAGCCTGCACAGCAATTCCCACATCCACTGTAGGGTTCTCAAAGACTGTAACACTAAATGCCCCGGCGTTTACCGTATGACTTCCTGCCACATAATTCATATACTCTGTAGCCAATATACCAGCCACCATTCCGATATAACCAAAGAAGGTGGTAATAGCCACACTCTCCGATATAATCAACCATAAGATTGAAGCAGGCTTGGCTCCCAATGCCTTTCTGATACCAAATTCATGCGTGCGCTCCCTCACTGTAATCAACATAATATTACTTACTCCTACAATCCCGCTCAGCAAGGTGAAAATACCGATTACCCATATTGCCACATTAAGCAACTGATTGGCTGTCTCCTGCTGCAAATAACTAGTAAAACGGTTCCATATCCACAAAGCACCTTCATCGGATGCGTCAAAATTCTTGATACCTCCCATCATCTGACGGTATTCCTTTTCAAACATTTCATTTTTGGAGATATCTGTCAGTCCCTTAGTAGTCAGAGTAATTGTATTAATACTATCCCCCTTGGCATAGACACGCTGCAATGTAGCAAATGGCACCAATACAGAAGGAGAAAAACGGTTTTGGTCTGTATAAACACCTACAATCTGGAAGAGCACACCTTGACAATTGACATATTTGCCCAAAGGCTGTGTCTGAGAGAACAAAGTCCTTGCGGTCTTTTCATGTATCACCATCACTTTACGACACTCTTCCATGTCACGATGGTTGATGAACCTTCCCTCTTTCAGGTCTATAGCCTCCAGCTCCGGATAATTAGGAAAAACACCATCCATTGAAATACTCAGGTTTTCTTTTCCGTAAGCAAGAACAACACTTTTGTTGGCAGTAGCCCCCGCAGCAACAATCCTGTCCGAAAAAAATTCCTCCGTCGCTTTCCGGTCACCATCAAACAAAGAAATCACCCTTCCTTCCTGCATCCCTTTATAAGGCATGGAAGTAACCCCCGGATAAATCTTCATCGAGTTCATTTTCATTCTCTTGCTTCTATTCTCAAAAGCATGAATCAATCCATTCCCAGCCCCTAGCAATACCATCAACATAAAGATACCCCACGATACGGAGAAACCGGTCAATATAGTACGGAGCTTGTTGCGCCTGATAGTAGCATATATTTCTTGAACCAAATCTAACATATCCTATTCATTTAAAATATCCGTCTTTTCCGAATGGGGAAGCATTATGTTCCAGATTATCTTCAATACGTTCAATCAACCCATCTTTGATATGAATGATACGATTCGTCTGATTGGCAACTCCGCTTTCGTGTGTCACCACAACAATGGTCATGCCCTCCTTTTCATGCAACTCCTTTAAGATGCCCATCACCTCTACCGATGTCTTGCTGTCCAAAGCCCCGGTAGGCTCGTCGGCCAGAATAATCTGTGGTTTGGAAATCAAGGCTCTTGCAATAGCAACACGCTGCTTCTGTCCACCAGACAACTCATTAGGCATATGATGCGCCCATTCCTTCAATCCTAACTTATCTAAATATTCCAATGCCAATTCATTGCGGCGCTTTCTACCTATCCCCTGATAGAACAACGGAAGTGCCACATTTTCCATCGCATTTTTAAAAGAAATCAAATTAAAAGACTGAAATATAAACCCAATCATCCTATTACGATATTCAGCCGCACGAGACTCGCTTAAATCTTTAATCAATACATTATTTAAATAATAGTTTCCCGAATCATAATTATCCAAAATACCCAAGATATTCAGCAAAGTAGACTTTCCAGAACCGGAAGCCCCCATAATAGAAACAAATTCGCCTTTTTCAACGGTCAAATCAATACCTTTTAACACGTGAAGTGGCGCACCGTTATAATAAGTTTTATTTATACCCTCTAAACGTATCATATTGCTAATTTTTACCTACGTTATTTATCTCTTTTCAATAAAGCCGTAAAGATATAAAAAGAAGATGACTAGATAAATAAATCAGAAAAAATTTGCTCTATTTTTTACGTTTATATACTTTTGTCACATAAACTAACCTTTAAACAAAATAATGTCATGACTGTAAACATGGAAAAGCCCTACGTTGTAGGTATGGATATAGGTGGAACTAACACCGTATTTGGTATTGTAGACTCACGTGGTAATGTATTAGCTTCTGACTCTGTAAAGACTCAGCAGTATGACCACATAGACGACTATGTAGATGCAGTATGTAAAAAATTAATCCCTCTGATTCAACAGTTTGGTGGAGCAGAAAAGATTAAAGGTATGGGAGTAGGTGCTCCTAACGGAAACTACTATAGCGGAACTATTGAATTCGCTCCAAACTTGCCATGGCGAGGTGTTATTCCTTTGGCTTCTCTTTTCGAAGACAGACTGGGAGTTCCTACTGCATTGACCAATGACGCCAATGCTGCTGCTATCGGAGAAATGACTTACGGTGCTGCACGCGGATTGAAAGACTTTATCATGATTACGCTGGGAACAGGTGTAGGTAGTGGTATCGTTGTAAACGGACAGTTGGTATATGGGCACGATGGATTTGCCGGTGAATTGGGCCATGTTATTGTAAATCCTGAAGGTCGTTCTTGTGGATGTGGAAGAAAAGGATGCCTGGAAACTTATTGCTCTGCAACTGGTGTTGCTCGTACCGCACGTGAGTTCTTGGTAGCACGTTCTGAACCTAGCTTGCTGAGAAATGTACCAGTAGAAGAAATCCAGTCAAAGGATGTATACGATGCTGCCGTAAAAGGTGACAAGCTAGCTCAAGACATCTTCAACTTTACCGGAAAAATCTTAGGTGAAGCATTGGCTAACTTCGTTGCATTCTCTAGTCCTGAAGCTATCATCTTGTTTGGTGGTCTGGCTAAGTCTGGCGACTATATCATGAGACCTATTCAGGAAGCTCTTGAAAACAACGTATTGAATATCTATAAAAACAAAACAAAACTGTTGCTTTCTCAATTGAAAGATGCAGATGCTGCCGTATTGGGTGCCAGCGCACTGGGATGGGAAGTTAGAGAATAATTTTCCTAGATACGGTTAATACTGCCTAACAAAAGAAACAACAAATCCTGCCCGATTCGAAAAAGAACTGGCAGGATTTTTTTATTTCTTTCCACTTTTGAGATTCACTCTGTCTGACGTTCCGGCCAATTCACCAGATAAAGAGTATTGCGGGCACGAGTGATTGCGGTATAGAGCCACCTGAAATAATCAGGAGAAAGCATTTCCTCCGTTACATAACCTTGGTCCAGAAAGACATGCTGCCATTGGCCTCCTTGCGCCTTATGACAAGTCACCGCATATGCATATTTCACTTGCAGTGCATTATACCATACATCCTGCTTTATCTTATTCATCCTGTTGCGTTTAGTAGGCAAGTCGGTATAATCTTCATATACTTGATGAAAAAGATGCTCGGTCTGTTCACGAGTCAACGCCGGAGCATCCGAATGAAGTGTATCAAGCAATATCTTCACCTCCAGTTCCAGTTCCCCATAATCGGGGAAACAGAGCAATACATCGGCAAATCTGAAGCCATACATCTCTTGTGTCCTCCGTACCCGCCGCACTACTGCAATATCTCCATTTGCTATAAAATCGAGTTCTTTGCAAGATTCGCTCCAAAAATAATTGTTCTTGGCCACCATCAGCATATCTCCCGACGACAATTCCTCCTCCCTATATAAGATGGTATTACGTATTCCCTTATTATAAAGGGTAGCGCGCTTATTAGAACGGCATACAATCATCGTCTCATCCATTCCTGCCTTATCATAGCAAGCCGTGATAGCTTCTATCAATTCACTGCCTGGAACCACCTTCACATCGGGCTGTCCTTTGATGCAGAGTCGAGGCAACTCATTATATCGCTCTGCGGTAATGAGCCTGCGCAAAGCCGTCGCATTATACAAGATGCCAGAAGTTTCTTTCTGTCTTACTACCTGTGTCAATATTTCCTCTGCCACTTGAAGACCATATCCCGAAAGCACCGACGAAGAAAGCGCAGGGCTCTCTTCCTCTCCTACTGGCGGCAGCTGGGCCGTATCGCCCGTAAGCATCAACCTACATCCTTGTCCGGCATATATATACCGTATCAAATCATCCAACAGCCGCCCATTTCCAAACATCCCTCCAGAAAGGCCTTCATTGGCAATCATCGAAGCCTCATCCACTATAAACAACGTATTTTGATAGAGATTGTTATTCATCACAAAATTATCTATCTGCTCCGAGAAAGTACGCTGACGATAAATCTTACGATGAATGGTATAAGCTGGTTGTCCGGCAGCAAGAGAGAACACCTTGGCGGCTCTTCCAGTAGGAGCTAGCAACACGCACTTCCTACCCAGCTGGCGAAGAGTCTTTACCAATGCACTCACCAGAGAAGTCTTTCCCGTTCCGGCATACCCTTTCAGCAAAAAAAGTTCGTCCCGACCAGACGAGCAAAAAAAGTCAATAAAGGAAATCAAGGCTTTTTCTTGCTCTATAGTTGGCTCATAAGGAAAATTTCGTTTAATTTGATGCAATAAATCATTATTTAACATAATTGTATCATAAAAAGTTCACATAACCTTTATGTGATTCAAGTATTTTATCTTATTTTTGCGCTACGAATATAAACTAAAAAAAATAAATATTATCATGAAAACAGTTATTAATCTTGTATTAGCCGCTTGTGTAGTTGCTTTAGTGTACATTTGCTATGGTAGTATCATGGGGCCAATCAACTTTGACAAAGAAAAAGAAGTACGTGACAACGCCATCAAAACTCGCCTGATTGATATCCGTAAGGCTCAGCAGGAATATCGTGGAATGCACAATGGTGCCTATACTGCAGATTTCGATACGCTGATTGACTTTATCAAAACCGCAAAACTTCCTTTCATCTTGAAAGTTGGTGCTTTGAACGATGACCAACTGAACAACGGCATGACTGAAAAGAAAGCTATCGCAATGATTAACAAAGCTAAGAAGACAGGTAACTGGAAAGAAGTAGAAAAAGAAGGTTTGAAAAACTTCCGTCGTGATACTATGTGGGTAGCTGTACTTGACACTATCTTTACAAAAGGATTCAACCCAGACTCTTTGGCTTACGTTCCTTACGGAAACGGTGCTAAGTTTGAAATGGCAATCCGCAAAGATACTACTAAGTCGGGAGCTCCTCTGAACTTGTTCCAGGCACAGGTTTCTTACGATGTTTACTTGGGTGACTTGAACAGACAGCAGTTGCTGAACTTGAAAGATACTCGCGAAAAATTGGGTAAATACTGCGGTTTGAGAGTAGGTGACATCGAACAGCCAAACAACAACGCTGGTAACTGGGAATAATCAATGAACAGCGAAAAGAGTCTTGATTTAAACAAATCAGAACAATATAACTTATCCATCCGTCTGAGCACGGATGGATTTTCTTTTTCTATCCATACCTCATCAGACAACGAAGAGGTCCTTTTCAAGAATTATCCAGTCAATACACAACGCTCAATGGCCGCCAACGTGAAGGCTTTCCTAAACGATACAGAAATAGTAAAGCATCCGTTCGCCCACGTATATATCTTGATACATAGCCAGCGCTATACTCCTGTTCCTTTGGAAATCTACGAAGACGAACAGACAGAAATGTTCTTCTATCAAAACCTCCCCAAGGTGAACAATGAAATTATCTTGTGCAACATTTTGGGAAACAGCAACACCGTAGTTCTCTTCTCTGTAGACAAACTCACCCATATCTATCTGACCGACTTTTTCCCGGAGGCTCATTTCTTTGCTGCCGTCAGTCCGCAAATAGAACACCTCACGCTCATGAGCCGGCACCAAAAGACGAATGCAATCTATGCCAATCTCCACCCGGACAGTATGGATGTTTTTTGCTTTGAACAGAAAAAGCTGCATCTCATCAATTCATTTACCGCCAATGGAGTAAACGACCGTTGCTACTACATTTTGAATATCTGGCAGCAGCTGAAGTACAATCAGGAAACGGACGAGCTTCACCTTATCGGGAATCGGGACACGATAGCAGAGACCCAAAAAGTACTGGCAGACTATATCAGAAAAATTTCTATTATTAACCATCAAACCGAATGCAACCGGTCTGAGCCATCCGACCCAAAAGACATTCCGTTTGATATGCAATCATTATTCTCATGCGTGTAATCAGTGGTATTTATAAAAGACGACGCTTTGACGTGCCTCATACGTTTAAGGCACGCCCTACAACAGACTTCGCCAAAGAAAATCTGTTTAACGTACTTAGTAACTATATCGATTTTGAAGATGGAGTAACTGCACTCGACCTCTTTGCCGGAACCGGAAGCATAAGCATCGAGTTGGTGTCACGTGGATGCGACAGAGTCATCTCGCTGGAAAAAGACCCGCAGCACCATGCCTTCATCTCTAAAATAATGAGAGAGGTGAAAACCGACAAATGTCTGCCCATCAAAGGAGATGTGTTCAGATACATCGACAGATGCAGCGAACAGTTTGACTTCATTTTTGCTGACCCTCCCTATGCCTTGAGCGAACTGAGCACTATCCCACAGAGAATCTTTGAGCACCACCTGCTCAAACCAGGTGCGCTCTTTGTCTTGGAACATGGTAAAGACCTCAGCTTTGAGGAACATCCATATTTTATAGAGCACCGCCACTATGGCAGTGTAAACTTCTCTTTCTTCCAGGCTCCAGAAAAAGAAGATATGGAATAAAGCACCAAACATAAAATCTACCTGAATATGATAAGGGTTGTTCTGAGATGGACAACCCTTTTTTTTATGGATTCAATATGTCATAACCAATATTAACATATTAATGATAGCCTTATTACGAAATTTTCGTAGATTTGCGAAAAGTTCGTAACAAAACAACAATATGGAAAAGTTCACCCACCAAGAAGAAGAAGCAATGCGGTTCATTTGGGAAATCGGACCTTGCATTATAAAAGAAGTGCTGGCTCGCTATGATGAGCCACGCCCTCCTTACACTACCGTTGCCTCCGTCATCAACAAATTGAAAAGTAAGGGATACCTCAAAGCAAAGAAGATAGGAAACACATACCAATACACTCCTACCATTGCAAAAGAAGAATACACCCAAAAATCGGTAGGTAATCTGGTAAAAAATTACTTTGCCAATTCTTACAAGGACATGGTTTCCTATTTTGCCAAAGAACAGAAAATTTCTAAAGAAGACCTTAAAACCATCATCTCTCTCATTGAAGAGGATGAAAAGAAGTGAAGTCTCTTTATTACCGTTCACTTTAAATATTGAAAACACCATGACTTATTTACTACAAGTAAACATAGGGCTGTTACTTTTCTACACCCTCTACCAACTAGTGTGCAAACAAGACACACTCTTCGCTTGGCGAAGGGGCGTCTTACTCCTATCCATTGTACTTTCGTTCCTGATACCGGCTATCGACCTCAAATTATGGATGGAAAACAGTTCTCCGATAGCTTCTATCTCTCAGTACTATGCCACATTGGCCTTGCCGCAAATCATTGTACATACCGGTGATGCCACACATGGCAATCTATGGCAGCAACTAGATATCTTACTGCCACCGCTATATCTGACCGGAGTTACCATACTGGCTGCACGCTTGATTGTCCAACTAAAAAACATCTATCTGATGATAAGGCGTTTACCATCAAAAAATTGTCAAGGAATAGTTGTCAAACAACTGGAAAGCCATTCTGGACCGTTTTCCTTTTTTAAATGGATTTTTGTCAACTTGCACTCAACAGACGAAAAAGAACTGGAAGATATTCTGATACATGAAAACGCTCATGCCCAACAGCTACATTCTGTAGATGTGATACTGGCTGAAGTGATGTGCATTGCCTGTTGGATGAATCCTTTTGCATGGCTGATGAAAAAAGAAATCAAACAGAACTTGGAATTCCTGGCCGACCAGAAAGTCATCAACTCAGGCTTCGACATGAAAAGATACCAATATCATCTGCTGGCCATGACCTGCAACAAACCACAACAAACATTATTCAACAGCTTTAATTTATCTAACCTTAAAAAACGTATTATTATGATGAAGAAAGAAAAAAACAACCGAAAAGGGCATATCAAATATGCTTTTTTTACCATCCCAGCTCTGGCTCTCTTGATAGCAGGAAACAGTTCTTGCTCGTCCAAAAAAGCTGAAAAAGAAGAAAAAAAAGTTCAAACCGAAACAACTGCGCCAGAAAAGAAGACCGAACAAGTCCCAACAGCCACTCCTGCTCTTGACCAGGAGGTTTTCACTGTAGTAGAACAAATGCCTGAATTTCCCGGGGGGCTACCCGAGCTGATGAAATTCTTAAACAAAAACATCAAATATCCGCCCCAAGCTAAGGAGAACAACATCCAAGGAAAAGTAATCATAAAGTTCGTTATCAACAAGGATGGTACTCCTTGTGAATTCAGCGTAATCCAGTCTGTCTCACCGGAACTTGACGCAGAGGCTCTGCGCGTACTCAAGCAAATGCCAAAATGGAAACCAGGTATGCAAAAAGGACAGAAAGTACGTGTCAAATTCACAGTCCCTGTAAACTTCAAGCTATTACAATAACCGCTCTCATTAACAAACCAATGGCGAAACCGGATTTCCCTCCTCAGAGAGGTGCGACTCCAGTTTCGCCATTTCTTTAAATACTTGCTTGCTTAAAGCAGCGGAGCCAACAATCGGACTACCGACTCCACCACCTTGTTCTGCCACGAACGTTTCTCCCAAATCTTATGTGTCAGCAGCAGACTTTCCTTTTGGTCTGCCAAGAATATCTCTTTCAACTGCTGCACCGACAACATGTCATAGAAAAACTCATTGGCCTCAAAATTATGTTCAAAGCTACGGAAGTCCATATTAGTGGAACCTACCGAAGCTATCTCATCATCGGAAACAAACATCTTGGAGTGAAGGAAACCACGGCGATACAGATAAACTTTCACACCGGCTTTCATCAAATCGTCCAGATATGACAACGAGCCTTTATGGGTCACATAAGAATCCCCCCGCTTAGGAAGCATTACGCGAACATCCACTCCTGAAAGGGCAGCCAGCTGAAACGCATTCATCACCTCCTCCGTAGGCAAGAAATACGGAGACTGCACATAAAAATAATGACGGGCACGAGTCAACGCCAATATCACCCCCTGCATCATTTCATGCCATTCGCCCACCGGATGGGAAGTCACTGCCTGCACGATGGCATTGCCATTTACATCCAGTTTCGGAAAATACTCCGGAGAAGTAAGCATCGTGCGGTCTATGGCATACCAGTCGGTCAGAAAAGCAGTCTGCAAGCCATACACCCCCTTACCCGTGATACGCACATGCGTATCGCGCCACCTTCCCCAAGACACACCTTTCACATAACGCTGCGCAATGTTCATTCCACCAATAAAGCCTTCTCTCCCATCTATCACCACAATCTTACGATGATTACGGTAGTTCATCTTACTGGTGAAACGAGGAAAGCGAACCTTCAGAAAACTCTGCACTTCTATCCCTTCACACAGCATCTCATCATAGAACATAGGGTCTACTTTCCAGCATCCCACATCATCATAAAGCAGACGCACCTTGACGCCTTCGCGCGCCTTGTCTATCAGCAAGTCACGCAGCAAACGCCCCACCGGATCATTCTCAAAGATATAAAACTCCAGATGGATGTGATGCTTGGCACTTGCTATCGCTCTCATCAACCCATGCAACATGGAATACCCATCGGTATAAAACTCTACTTTATTGCCAGAGAACAACAAGGAATCTCCTATACGGTAAAAGAAATCACCCATCCGGTTCACTCTACTCAAAGCGTGCAGGTCCTGTTCGTGAAACGCTGTTATCGGCCGCTTGGCAATCCGAGCATACCCTTTCTTGCTGATGAATTTTTCCTTACGAGTGCTACGCCCCAGAAAAAAATACAAAAACCATCCCACCACCGGCAAAAAGAAAAGCACCAAAATCCAAGCCATCGTCTTCACCGGATTACGATTCTCCAGTATCACAATGAAGATAGTGACTATAATCACAGCCAGATAAATGGTGTGAAAGAATGCGAAAAAGAAATCATTAACTACTGTAACGCTCATACCATGCAGGATTTGCAACAAATTTACAGATTTAATCTCAAACCGAACAATTTACCCCGAAAAAAAATCATTGGCATATTTTAGGAGATTCGCCGATATATTTTAAACAAATCGTCGGCATATTTCAAAGAAAACATCGGCATATTTCACTAAAAATGTCAACATGTTCTGCAAAAAACGTCGGCATGTTTTTCCAACTCTCCCCACAGATACGTTTTTTTTGTCTTTTTTCTTTGTTTTTACGGTACAAACAAATGAAAAAAAGGCTTTCAAATCATCTTCCGACTTTATTTAGCATTTTATTTGTAATTTTGCTTTTTATGTAATTTTAGACTGAAAAAAATGCAATACAAAAAAACAATCATCAGACTTATCACCCTATTGCTTTTCTTCTTTTCCCCAATACAGGAAAATGCGATGGCCGGCAGTGCAGATACATCAGAAAAGCCAACCAAGGAATTCGTTTCTTCCGATTCTATTTTTGCCGACTACCTGGAAATGCAGCATATCACGATTTCATCTCATAACCAACTGGAGCTTATCACCAGCGGCACCGAAAAATTTGACCATCTGTTCAAGGAGATACGTAAGGCCAAACATCACATCCACCTGGAATATTTCAACTTCCGGAACGACTCGATAGCCAATGCACTCTTCAAATTACTGGAAGAGAAAGCGGCTGAGGGGGTTAAGATACGGGCCATGTTTGATGCTTTCGGCAATATGTCGAACAGCAAGCCACTGAAGAAAAACCATCTTGAAGACCTGCGCAGCAAGGGTATTGAAATTATCGTATTCGACCCCTTCACCTTCCCCTACATTAACCACGCTTTCCATCGCGACCATCAGAAAATAGTAGTCATTGACGGAAAAACCGGATACACGGGAGGGATGAACATTGCCGACTACTACATTCACGGGCTGCCCGAAATCGGCCAGTGGAGAGATATGCACCTCTGCATCAAAGGACCTGCCGTAGAAGATTTGCAGCGGGCCTTCCTAAATACCTGGAACAAGGAAACCAAACAGCAGATTGAGGGAGAAGAGTTTTTCCCTTATACCAGCCACAAAAAAAGCATTCCGACAGACGGAACTCAAGTAGCCATTGTGCAACGGGTACCTAAAAAAACACCCAAGGCTATCCGACACGCCTACATAGAAGCCATCAACTCGGCAAACAACAAGATTCAAATCATCAACCCTTACTTCACACCTACCCTCAGCATACGCCGCGCCCTGAAAAGAGCCATCAAACGAGGCGTGAGAGTGGAGATTATGATTCCGGGGAAATCGGACATCCCGTTCACTCCGGCTGCAGTACTCTATATCTCCAACAAGTTAAGGAAAAAGGGCGGACACATCTATGTGTACAACGGAGGATTCCATCATTCCAAAGTAATGATGATAGATGACCGCTACTGCACAGTGGGAAGTGCCAACCTGAACAGCCGAAGCATGAAATATGACTACGAAATCAATGCCTTCATATTCGACCTTCCCACTACCGCCGAGCTGACAGAACTCTTCAGAAAAGACCGTATGGACAGCACTCCGCTAACACGCGAGGAATACCGGAAACGCAATTTCTTTAAACGCTTGTACGGATGGTTTGCCTATCTCTTCGTACCGGTTATCTGACTTTGTCTTTCACTTGAAGTATCTTTTAATTACATCTTCTGTAAAGTAACATATTTTTTTGTACTTTTGCGAAATACGAGTAATTTTATCTTCGACAGGGAGATATGCCTGTAAAATGGAAAAATTCTCTCTGACAAGTCGAAAACAAGACAATATTAAACAGATACAACGAGACCAATGAGAGTAATTGATTTAATAACTTCACATTCCGAACCGATGTTCTCTTTCGAACTGCTCCCTCCAATCAAGGGAACCGGCATCGAAAAGCTCTATCGGGACATTGATACCTTGCGGCCGTTCAATCCGCAATATATCAATATCACCACTCACCGCAGTGAGTATGTATATATCCCCACCGGCAACGAACAGTTTGAACGCCGGCGCATCCGCAGACGTCCGGGAACCGTAGCGGTAGCAGCAGCTATCAAAAACAAGTACAACTTAACGGTTGTACCCCACCTGCTATGCAGCGGATTCACTCAGGAGGATACGGAATATATGTTGTTGGATCTTCAATTCTTGGGCATCACTGATTTACTGATTCTGCGTGGCGACAAGGCTAAGCATGAATCGACTTTCATTCCGGAACCGGGAGGTCACACACACGCACTCGACTTGCAGATGCAGGTAAACCGCTTCAACCAAGGAGAGTTTTTGGACGGCTCGCCTATCAAGGCCCCATTGCATCCATTCAGCTACGGAGTGGCATGCTATCCAGAAAAGCATGAAGAGGCTCCTAATATGGACCTGGACATCATGTTCCTGAAGAAAAAGGTGGAGGCTGGAGCAGAGTATGCTGTTACACAAATGTTCTTCGATAACGAACGCTATTTCAAATTCGTGGAGCGCGCCCGCAAGGAGGGTATCCATATCCCTATCATTCCGGGCATCAAGCCTTTCAGCAAACTTTCTCAACTCAGTGTTATCCCCAAGACTTTCAAGGTAGACCTACCTATAGAGCTAGCCACCGAAGCCATGAAGTGTACGGACGACAGCCAGACTAAACAGTTGGGTATCGAATGGTGTATCCACCAGTGCCGTGAACTGATGGCCAAAGGGGTTCCAAGCCTGCACTTCTATACGGTAGGTGCAGTAGATAGTGTTAAACAAATTGCAGAAAAAATATTCTGATATGTTATTGACAGATGTAATCGGTCAGCAAAGGGTGAAGGAAATATTCACTACCATGATTGCAGAGAAAAGAATTCCGCATGCCATCATGTTGAGTGGAGCTGAAGGTACAGGCAAAATGCCGCTGGCCTTAGGGTTAGCCACCTGGTTATGCTGCGAAAATCCTAAAGAAGGAGATGCTTGCGGAGAATGCAACTCTTGTATACAAATGCGAAAACTGGTGCATCCTGACGTGCATTTCGCCTTTCCTGTCATCAAAAGGAAAGGTGGGAAAAAGGCTATCTCCGATGATTTTATCGATGACTGGCGACAACTGCTTACCGACTCTCCTTACATCTCTCTGGCACAATGGATGCAGCGCATCGATACCGGAAATGCACAACCTAAAATATTTGTAGACGAAAGTGATGAAATCTACCGGAAACTGTCGCTCAAAGCACTGCAAGGGAAATATAAAATCATGATTGTCTGGCTGCCGGAAAAGATGAATGCAGAATGTGCCAACAAGCTGCTGAAATTATTAGAAGAGCCACCGCAGGGCACAGTGTTTATCATGGTAACAGAAGAACCCGATGCCGTATTGCCCACACTGGTGAGCCGTATGCAGCGCATCAATGTCCCCCTGCTGGAGGAAAACGATTTGACAACCATGCTGGAAAGGCGATATATGCTGCCACATGAAGATGCTGTCGACATTGCACACCGCTCAGAGGGTAGCGTGCTGAAAGCACTGGAGAATATCCATACCCATGAAGAGAAAAGCAGTTTCTTTGAGTTGTTCATCAACCTCATGCGACAAGCATACGCCCGACGCATTAAAGAAATGAAAGCATGGAGCGAAGAGGTAGCTGGAATGGGAAGGGAAAAGCAGAAACGTTTCCTTACCTACTGCCAACACATGATTCGGGAGAACTTCATGTATAACTTCAAACAGAAAGACATGATTTACATGTCGCCTGCGGAAAGCCAATTTGCAGTCCGATTCGCCCCGTTCGTCAATGAATCGAACATCTTCGGCATCATGAAGGAACTGGATTTGGCACAAGTACATATCGAACAAAATGCAAATCCTAAATTTGTATTCTTCGACTTTGCACTGAAGATGATTGTATTACTGAAACAAAACTAATAAACAATATATATATTACCGTCAGACAACTGAAAAGATGTCTTGACGACCCTATAAAAATTAATATACCATGAGTAAATTCTTGCTTAAAAACGGTAGTGGAGGACTCTCCTGCAAAGGTTGCGGAAGACAAAACACTAAACTGAATACATACGATTGGCTGGCAGATGTACCGGCTGCAACCGACGAACAGGATATGGTGGAGGTGCAGTTCAAAAATACCCGCAAGGGATATTACAAAAACAGCAACCATCTGAAACTGGAAAAAGGGGATATCGTGGCAGTAGAGGCCAGCCCCGGGCATGACATCGGTACAATTACATTGACCGGACGATTGGTTCCGCTCCAAATGAAAAAGTCGGGTATGAAACCTGACACAGAAATCAAACGGGTGTACCGAAAGGCCAAACCTGTGGACATGGAAAAATATGAAGAAGCCAAGAAAAGAGAACATGCCACAATGATTCGCTCCCGACAAATAGCTGCCGACCTGGGGCTGCAAATGAAAATAGGTGACGTGGAATATCAAGGCGACGGAAACAAGGCTATCTTTTATTATATTGCAGATGAACGAGTAGACTTCCGACAACTCATCAAAGTGCTGGCCGAAGCCTTCAGAGTACGCATTGAGATGAAACAGATTGGAGCCAGACAAGAGGCTGGACGAATAGGCGGTATAGGTCCTTGTGGAAGAGAATTGTGCTGCGCCACTTGGATGACCAACTTCATCTCTGTGTCAACCAGTGCTGCCCGATATCAGGATATTTCTTTGAATCCGCAGAAACTGGCCGGACAGTGCGCCAAACTGAAATGCTGCCTCAACTATGAAGTAGACGCTTATGTGGAATGTCAGAAAAGACTTCCTAGCAAAGAAATCTGCCTGGAAACTCAAGATGCTACGTATTTCTATTTCAAGGCGGATATACTGAAGGGAACCATCACTTATTCTACCGACAAGTGTTTCCTTGCCAATGAGGTTACTATCAGTGCAAGAAGAGTGTTCGAAATCATCAATATGAACCGCAGAGGGGAAAAACCTGAAAAGTTGCAAGACAACGGACAGGTGGAAGAAAAGCAACCGAAAGACCTTCTAGAACAGGAAAGCCTTACTAGATTCGACAAAAGCAAATCGGCCAAGAACCGCAACAAAAAGAAAAAAGGCGACAAGCCGGGAATGCCCAACAACCGCTTTGACAAGAAAAATACAGAACGTAGAAAAGAAGGAAACAACGAGAATGCCGGCAGCGAACTAGAACAGAACAGAAACAACAAGAACAACAGGAATTTTGCCGCTAAAGAAGATAAGGCTGCTTCTAACAACAACAACAGATCGCGCAACAATATGCCACAAGAGGAAAAAGGCAACAACAGCGGAAGCGGACAGAAAACTCCTCGACAGGAAAACAGAAAGGGAAACGGTGGAAACCGTCATAATAACAAACCTTTCAAAAAACAACAACCTAACGCCAACGGCAACAACAATGAGGCAAATGCTCCCAAGCAGCGAAATACAGAAAAGAAAACTGTAGAAAACAAGCCTGCTGAAGCATAAGTTATATTACTCTGCCTGAATATGTAGATTTTTGAAATGATACGTATTCAGGCAGATTATTTCAATCGTATTTGTATGAAACATTTCCCACTAAACGCGGCTTTGCTTATTACTCTCTTTTTTACGGGTATCCTCTGCGGATGCCAGCAAAACATTCAGTTCCATTCATTTCAAAGTGTAAAGAAGGAATGGGATAAAAAAGACACGGTAACCTTCTATCTGGATACAACCTTGACCAATCGGACCTATAGAATGGAAATAGAAATAAGACATACGGAGAAGTATCCTTTCCGCGACTTGTGGCTTTGTGTCCATCGTCCTATGGCTGCCAGCCACTCTACAGACACGATTCATTTTCAGCTGGCTACTCCAGAAGGGAAATGGATAGGAAGCGGAAAAAACTTCCTGCAATATACCTCTCCGTCTGAAACTATCTACCTACAACCCGATGACAGTATTCTCCAAATCACTCACTTGATGCAGAAAAATCCACTGGAAGGCATTAGAAACATTGGCATCAAACTACACTTTCCAGTCTCTGGCAGCATCAATACGGAGGAAGACAAAAAGTAGGATGGTAAATCCCCATAAAGAGGAACCTCCATAACTAAAGAAAGGAAGAGGAATACCAATTACAGGAGTCAGTCCTAACACCATCCCTACATTGACAAAAAGATGGAAGAAAAAGACACTGAGCACACTATATCCATAAACTCGCCCGAAACGTGTACTCTGACGCTCAGCCAAACAAATCAGTCGCCAAATAAAGACAGCAAACAACAATATTACCGCAGAAGCTCCCATAAACCCTTGCTCTTCGCCTACTGTACAGAATATGAAGTCGGTATCTTGCTCAGGCACATATTTCAACTTCGTCTGAGTTCCGTTTAGAAAACCTTTTCCGGAAAATCCCCCAGAGCCAATAGCTATCTTACTCTGGTTCACATTGTATCCGGCTCCAGTGGGGTCGTCTTCCATTCCTAACAACACTTTGATACGAATCTGCTGATGTGGTTCCAGTACTTCATTGAACACATAGTCGGCCGAAAAGAAAAAACCCAGCGAACCAACTGCAAAGAACAAGATATACAGATAGTTCTTGATGCGTTCGCGAAGGAAAAGATAAACCAAATAGATACAAAGGGCAGCCCAAATTCCTACCTGCAGCAAAGCTACATTAAACGGAATCACATAGAAAGAAAACAACAACCCTAGGAAAATGGCACCCAAGCCAAAGAGTAAAATGTTCCATACAGCCTGCTGAGAACCTTTACAATAAGCCTTTACCAACATAGCCGCAAAAAAGACAATCAAAGTAAGCACTGCAAATTCTCCCCATAGAGTACACTCGTCACCCATATAGACATCTCCAAAACGGATGCCTACAATAAAGTAAACCACAGCACAAACTCCTGCAAACAATACAGAACCGGTCATCCCTTCCCTGTAAAGCACCAGGAAAAAGGCCAGATAAACCAATGCAGAACCGGTCTCCCGCTGAAGAATAATCAAACACATCGGCAACAGTATGATACCCAAAACCATCAGCATGTGACGTGAACGTTCTATCGAAAATGTATATTCTCCCATGAACTTAGCCAGCGCCAATGCTGTGGCAAACTTGGCAAATTCGGCTGGCTGCAGACTCACAGGTCCTAATACAATCCACGACCTAGACCCTTTAATCTCATGCGGATTGAAAATGGTACCAAAAAGGAGCAGGAGCAAAATCCCATATACCAAATAGGCATAGGTGTCAAACAAACGGTCCTCCAACATCAATAAAACAAATCCCAAACTCAACGAACAGCCAATCCACATCAACTGTTTTCCGGCACGAGTAGTAAAGTTAAAAAAATCGGGGTCTCCATAATCGTAGCTGGCTCCACAAATACTGAACCAACCACAAATTACCAAAATCAAATATAATGCAATGGTCCACCAGTCTACGGTTTTCCACAAACTATCTTTCCTGTAAGCCATAATTAATCCTTCTATTTTGAATATCAGAAGCTAAAGCCTCTCCCTCTGGTGACAACTTGCCCTTTATAAACTTCTCAATCATCAACCGGCCGATAGGGACTCCGTAAGTTGCTCCCCATCCTCCATTCTCCACATAAACTGCTACAGCTATCTTAGGGTTGTTCATCGGTGCAAACCCCATAAAAGCCGAATGGTCCTTTCCGTGGTTCTGGGCAGTACCGGTCTTTCCACAGACTTCAATATCTGGCAAGTTGGCCATTCTACATGTACCTCCTAACACAGCCATACGCATACCTTGTACCACTTCATCATAATGCACCTTATCCACCATCGTATATCTCTTCTCCCTATACTCCGGCAACAACTCTTCACCTTCTATCTGCCTTACCACATGCGGCGTCACAAAATAACCTCGATTGGCTATGGTCGCACCCAAATTGGCTATCTGCAAAGGAGTGGCAGTCACCTCTCCCTGTCCGATTGAAATACTGATGATGGTCAACCCGTTCCATGAACCTCGATATACCTTGTCATAGAAATTGGCATTCGGAATCATCCCTCTCTTTTCTCCGGGCAAGTCTATCCCCAAGCTGTATCCAAATCCCATAGACACCATATAATCTCGCCATGTATTCATCGCTTTCTGCACCGAACCATATTTCTGGCGGGCTCCAATCATGTGATACAACCCCCAACAGAAGAAACCGTTGCATGAAGTAGCAATAGCGGGAACAATCGGTAATGGAGATGGATGCCCGTGACACCCTACATGCAACCCTTTAAAAGAAAATCCTCCAGCACATGGATAAGAAGTAGATGCATTGATTACCCCCTCCTGGAGAAATGTCAGAGCCTGAGTCGTCTTAAAGGTAGACCCAGGAGGATAGGTCCCCATAATAGCACGGTTCAACAACGGCTTCCAGGGGTCCGCTGCCATGGTTCTATGATTCTGCCCTCTGTTGCGCCCAATCATCAGATGCGGGTCGTAAGAAGGAGAAGACACCAAGCAAAGCACCTCTCCGGTAGACGGCTCTATCGCCACAATACTGCCTATCTTACCTTCCAACAAACGCTCTCCCAGCATCTGCAAATCAATATCCAAACTGAGATTCAAGTTTTTTCCCGGCACAGAAGACTTGTCGAATGTTCCATTCATATAGTTACCTTGTATTCTACCGTGAGCATCTCTCAGCAAGACTTCCACTCCTTTGTCTCCTCGGAGTTGCTTTTCATAAAAACGCTCTACACCCAATTTCCCAATAAAATCTCCCGGCTGATAATAACTATCCGACTCCATCTCTGACTTTGAGACCTCTCCAATATCTCCCAATATATGTGCCCCCACATTATAATTGTATTGGCGAATGGTACGTCGCTGTATATAAAATCCTGGAAATTTAAACAGTTTCTCCTGAAAGACACCACAATCTTCGGCCGAAAGCTGAGTAAGAAAAACTTGATTGGTATAAGGAGAGTATCCCGGATTTATTCTCCGGTTCTTCATATCCTTGAAACGTTGCTTTACAAATCGGGGAGTAACCTTTAGTGTACGACATAAGTCCATAGTGTCCAAGGTCTTGATTTCCTTCATCACTACAGTAATATCATAAGCCGGCTGGTTATATACCAGCAACTTGTCATTCCTGTCATAAATGACCCCTCTACTAGGATATTGAATTTTTTTGAGAAAAGCATTACTGTCGGCATTTTTCTTGTAGTCATCACTCATAATCTGCAAGAAAAACAGGCGTACGATGAACAATACCACCACACACAGGACAGCACCTCCAATTACATATCTTCTTCGGGCCAAGTCATATTTTCTATCCACTATTGTTTCCTCCTAATCATATCAATACACCAGATACATACCGTTGTGATAAGAGTATCAGATATCGTCTTCCACCAAAGTTCACCCAATCTGAAGAAAGAAAAAGCATCTATCAGATGCAACAACAAGATATGTATAAACACCGCACTGGCTATATATCTCAAAAACGGATACCCCCCCATCGTACGTGCTGTAGGTTCAAACTCGTCCGACATACCTCTAAGAGTCTGCATACGCAGCAATCCACTTCTGACAAAAGCCAAGAATGTGGCAGCAGCGGAATTCAAGCCAGGGGTGTTACTAAATGTATCTACACAAAGTCCCAAGAAAAAAGCCTGCAGCATCAATTGCTTTCTAGGGGTTTCTGTACCTTGCATCAAAATAAAGTAGCTGTAAATGACCGGTGTAGCGTATCCATAAAAATGCACTCGGTCCAATACCATTCCTTGAATCAGCAGCAAGGCTATAAACCATGTAGCACGGTATAGAAACTGTATCATAAAAATTCAATGTTATCTGTCTTATGAGTTCACGAATACAAACCCACGATTACTTAATACTATTCTCCAGTTCAACCTGTTCCGTCCCGTTATAATAACCAACGACACCCACATCGTGCAACCGAGCAAAATCAGTAAACAAATGTACCTTGAGCAGGTAAGTCAATCCGTCTCGACTGTCTTCCATATCATCCACCACTCCTATCGGAATATTTTCCGGGAAAATAGCACTATGCCCACTGGTCACTACTGTATCTCCCAACGAAAACTCCGAGTGTCTCGGAATGTCTTTCAACCAAGCAATATCCGACGAACCTCCGTTCCACTTCAACGTACCGAAATAATCTGTCCGCTTAATCTTGCAACTGATACTGCTTTTAGAATTGAGTATAGGCAAGACCACAGCATAATGAGCCGAAGTGCGATACACAATACCTACAACACCGGTACCGCTCAGCACCCCCATTTCTGTAAAGACGCCATCCGCCTCTCCCTTGTCAATGGTAATGTAGTTATCAATCCTATTTACTGTATTGTTCACTACCCGAGCCGGAACCACCAGCTTGCTATCTATCTCTTCCTGTCCCTGTCCGAACTGCATCTGCAAGCTATCTTTCTCATAACGGAACAATCTCTCCTTCAAGCGTTCCAGTTCTAATTCCAACTGCACATTGCGCACCGTCAAGTCACGGTTCTCATCACGCAATCCGAAGTAGGAACTCACATTACCAGACATTTCACAGATACTTCCAGTAAAGACATTGGCAGAAGTGAACCATACACTACCCTGATAATTATTAAACCTAAACAACAAAGTAAAACTGACCACCTCCAATAAAATAAAAAGTAGCCAGTAATTATATTTCAGCAGAAAATTCAACAGATTTCTCATAAACAAAAAATTAAGCCAACCAAGAATTGACAACAGACAATTCAATCAGGTAGTTACCTGGAACTGCCAATTGTCAACTCCCCATCAGCCATTATCTCATGAGGAACGAAAAACGATCCACATTCTTCAGAGCCACACCTGTACCCTTTGCAACACTCAACAACGGGTCTTCCGCTACATGGAAAGGAATATTGATTTTATCCGTCAAACGGCGGTCAAGCCCTCTGAGCAACGCTCCTCCTCCTGCCAGATAGATACCGTTGTTCACGATATCGGCATACAGTTCCGGTGGAGTATTTTCCAAAGCACTTAATATTGCGGTCTCAATCTTGGCAATACTCTTCTCCAGACAATGAGAAATTTCCTGATAACATACAGGAACCTCCATAGGCAATGCAGTAATACGGTTAGGACCTCTCACGATATAATCTTCTGGAGCCTCATCACCCAAATCAGTCAGAGCTGCCCCGACATGAATCTTGATACGTTCAGCCATACGTTCACTGACCTTCACATTATGCTGACGGCTCATATATTCCTGAATATCTGCCGTAAAATCATCTCCTGCAATACGGATTGAGTTATTTGAAACGATACCTCCCAAAGAGATTACGGCAATTTCGGTAGAGCCACCACCTATATCTACAATCATGTTACCTTCAGGAGCTTCCACATCCAATCCGATACCCACAGCAGCAGCCATCGGTTCAAAAATCAGATATACGTCTCGCCCTCCTGCATGTTCTGCACTGTCTCTAACGGCACGCAACTCCACTTCCGTACTTCCAGAAGGGACTCCAATCACCATACGCAAAGAAGGGGTGAAGAGTCTTCTGCCAGTATTCACCTTCTTGATAAGCCCCCTCATCATCTGTTCGCAGGCATTAAAATCGGCAATCACACCATCTCTCAAAGGTCTTACAGTACGAATGTTCGGATTTTCTTTTTCATACATTAATTTAGCTCGCTCCCCTACGGCAATCATCTTGTCCGTTCTGCGGTCCAAGGCAACCACCGATGGTTCGTCCACCACAATCTTGTCATTGCTCAATATAATTGTATTGGCAGTACCAAGATCCATTGCTATCTCTTGTGTAAAGGAGAATAATCCCATCTTAAAATCTTTATTATTATCAATTTATTTAATGAAAGCAATACTTGAGTCTACCATTCCAGAAAGTGACAGGCTCAAGTATCACCTACCAATCATTATTTCAACATCAATGCTTGAAGTGTCTTACACCGGTAATAACCATAGCCACTCCATGTTCATTGCAATACTGGAATGTCAGTTCATCTTTTACAGATCCACCCGGCTGAATTACAGCCTTGATACCTTCGTTGTCTGCCAGTTCCACGCAATCAGGGAAGGGGAAGAAAGCATCGCTGGCCATCACCGCACCGTTCAAGTCAAAGCCAAACGATTTAGCCTTTTCGATAGCCTGCTTCAACGCATCTACTCTAGAAGTTTGTCCTACACCGCTAGCCACGAGCTGTTTGCCTTTAGCCAAAACAATAGCATTACTCTTGCTCTGCTTAACAATCTTGTTTGCAAAAAGCATATCCTCGATTTCCTCAACAGAAGGAGCCTTTTCTGAAACCTGCTTCAAATCTTCCGGAGCATGTGATTTCACGTCTTTATCCTGTACCAATACACCATTTAACAAAGAACGGAACTGTTTAGTTGACAATTCAGCCTCTTTTCTTACCAAGATGATGCGATTTTTCTTCTGAGTCAAGATTTGCAATGCGTCTACATCATAATCAGGAGCGATAATCACCTCGAAGAACAATTTATGGATTTCTTCGGCAGTAACTTTGTCTACCGGAGTATTAGTAACCAAGACACCACCAAATGCAGATACTGGGTCACCTGCCAATGCATCTTTCCAAGCTTCTAGCAAAGTTGGTCTTGAAGCCAGACCGCAAGCATTGTTATGCTTCAATATAGCGAAAGTAGTTTCACCTTTGAACTCATCAATCAAATCTACCGCAGCATTGATATCAAGCAAGTTGTTGTAAGAAATCTCCTTACCGTGAATCTGGTCGAACATTGCGTTCAAGTCACCATAGAACACACCTTTCTGATGTGGGTTTTCACCATATCTCAAAGTCTTAGGTTCTTCAATGGCACATCTGAAAGCAGAGTCAGCATCCCCGTCGAACCAGTTGAAGATAGCTGAATCATAATGAGAAGAAACCGCAAACGCTTCCTTAGCAAACCATCTACGCTCTTCCTTGGTAGTTGTAGCACCCTTTTCAGAAATGATATCCAAGAATGGCTTATACTGAGCCTTGCTGGCTACGATAACCACATCATTGAAATTCTTGGCAGCCGCACGAATCAAAGAGATTCCACCTATATCGATTTTTTCGATGATAGCCTGACTCTCCGCTCCAGAAGCGACAGTAGCTTCGAATGGATACAGGTCAACTATCACCAGGTCTATTTCAGGGATTTCATACTGAGCAATCTGCTGCTGGTCTTGTTCCAGTTCTCTTCTGCACAAGATGCCACCAAACACCTTCGGATGTAAGGTTTTCACTCTTCCGCCAAGAATAGAAGGATAGCTGGTAAGGTCTTCTACAGCCTTGCAAGGATAACCTAGACCTTCGATGAACTGTCTGGTTCCGCCGGTAGACAAGAACTCCACTCCTTCCTCTGCTAATTTGCGGATGATAGCATCCAACCCGTCTTTATGGTAAACCGATACCAAAGCGGTTTTAATTTTCTTTGACTCTGACATTGCTATATGTTTTTAGATATTTGGTACAAATATAATAAAATTCGGTCTATTCACATAAGAGGTAGTATTAAATTATCATTCTTTTACTTTGTAACACAAATGTAACATTTATGACACCTTTCTATAATATCGCTGCAATATCTTTGTCGTACGAAATAAATATTTATAACAATCCAAGAAGTAATATGGAAACTATCTATTTAGGAATTGTAACTTTCCTTTTTATGCTGGCAATCTTCGACTTGCTGGTAGGTGTCAGTAACGATGCCGTAAACTTCATGAATTCAGCAGTTGGAGCCAAAGTGGCCCGCTACCGAACCATCATCATTGTGGCTGCCGTAGGAATATTTACCGGAGCCATATTGAGTAACGGCATGATGGATATCGCCCGACACGGCATCTTCCAGCCCGCCAATTTCAACCTGCATGAAATCATGTGTATCTTACTGGCCGTCATGGTAACCGACGTGGTGCTGCTCGATTTGTTCAACACCCTCGGGCTTCCCACCTCCACCACAGTGTCTATGGTATTCGAACTCTTGGGAGGTACATTCATCTTGGCACTCCTCAAGATTATCGGTGACGAAACAGGCATGCTTTCTATCGGAAACCTGATGAATACTGAAAAAGCGTTCTCCGTCATCATGGGTATCTTCCTGTCTGTTGCCATCGCCTTCATAGCCGGCACCTTCGTACAATATATTTCCCGCTTGATTTTCAGTTTCAACTATAAAAAGAAACTTTCTTGGACCATCGGTATCTTCGGAGGTCTTTCTGTAACATCTCTTTCTTATTTCATTTTGATAAAAGGACTGAAAAACGCTCCTTTCATCACTTCAGCAACTACCGCATGGATAGATGCCAACAGTTTCTACCTCATGACAGGATTCTTCTTGTTCTTTACCTTGCTCATGCAGATTCTACACTGGTGCAAAGTCAATGTATTTCGTATCATCGTACTTCTGGGTACATTTTCTTTGGCATTGGCCTTTGCCGGCAACGACTTGGTAAACTTCATCGGAGTTCCTTTGGCAGGATTCTCTGCTTATACCGATTATGCAGCTAACGGAAACGGTCTTGGAGCCGACGAGTTCATGATGACTTCTCTGATGTCTTCGGCACAGACCCCTGCCATCTTCCTGTTCCTTTCAGGTATCGTTATGGTATATGCCCTGGCTACTTCCAAAAAAGCCAAGAATGTCATCAAGACTTCTGTTGACTTAGCACGCCAAGAAGAAGGCGACGAAATGTTCGGTTCATCCGGACTGGCCCGTACTTTGGTGCGCCGTGCCACAGCCTTCAACGAATTCCTGACACGCATCATCCCTTCAGGAGTCCGTAAATGGATAGACAGCCGATTCAACAAGAACGAAATCATCCTTGAAAATGGAGCGGCTTTCGACTTGGTACGTGCTTCTGTCAATCTGGTTCTTTCCGGTCTGCTGATCATTATCGGAACAACCATGAAACTGCCTTTGTCTACCACTTATGTAACGTTTATCGTAGCCATGGGAACTTCCCTTTCCGACCGTGCATGGGGACGTGAAAGCGCTGTTTACCGTATTACAGGTATGCTGTCGGTTATCGGAGGATGGTTTATCACTGCATTCGTGGCGTTCACCATCTGTGCCTTGGTTACAGTCATCATGTTCTACACTCACTTTGTAGGTATGTTCCTGTTCATCGGTATCGCTGTATTCCTGCTTGTTCGCAGCAACATCAAATACAACCAGAAGGAAAAAGCCGAACAGCGTGACGACCTCTTCAAACAAATGATTCAGAGCAAGGACAAGACAGAAACACTCAATCTGCTCCGCCAGCACTTCAGCGAAACAATGTCTGACTACCTACGCTTTACAGAAGTTTCTTACCAGCATATCACCGACGGCTTCATCAAGGAAGACCTGAAACTACTGAAGAAAGCACTCATTGCAGCAGAAGAACAGAAAAAGATGTTGAAGAAACGCCGCAAAAAAGAAATTCTCGGACTCCGCCGTATTCCTATTACCACCGCCATAGAAAAGAATACCTGGTTCCACTTGGGAAGCAACAGCTGCGAACAAATGCTTTACTGCTTGAAACGCATCTGCGAACCTTGCAAGGAACATGTTGACAACAACTTCAACCCAATTTCGAAAGAAGATATAGCAGAATTCATTCCGATACGTGAAGAACTCTGCCAACTGATGGAACGCACCCAACAGGCTATCATCAACAATGACTATTCTCAAGCCGATGACATCCTCCGCAAGGGAGACTTGCTCAAAAACAAGATTTCAACCTTGCGTAAGCAACAGATGAACCGCATACAGGAAACTTCTGTCAGCCACCTGAAAGCCTCCATGGTATATCTCAATATTTTACAGGAATCACAAGAGCTGGTAAGCATCTGGCGTCATATGCTCCGTGCCAGCCATTACTTCCACGCAGATTATGTTCCTCAAGAAGAACTACAACTAGCCTAAACTAACATAACAATCATCTGCTTATAATCAAGAAACTCCGGGATAAGGGTAAAACCTTACTTCCGGAGTTTCTCTTTATATCAGTCTTTCTTACTCAATCGTCATCATCATCGTCATCATCATCATCGTCATCATCATCGTCATATTTATAATATTTCTTATGCTTGTGATGATAATGCTTGTGATGTCTGTGATAAGAATCATAAGATTCATGCCAGCAATCATCATAATAATCCAGACGGTCATAAAACGGATTATAGCAATGACTACCCGGTCTGATACCGATTTCCACCAGCACCCGTTTCCATCCACGGGCACCGTACTTCTTATAATACTTGCACACATCATGCATATGCTTTCCCGAAGAATGGGATATTTCCAAGGCAAGCCCCACATTTCCCCAGTTTCTTCCACACATACGATAATAACTGTCCAAATCACGAGGCGACATTCGATAATCTCTACACAGACGTTTTCTAAATCCCACCAAATCAACCGATGCATACCGGTTGGCGTTTCCTATAAACACCGAAAGACGGTCTTGCGCCATCAGCGACAATATAGAAAACAATAAAACGATTAATACATTCCATCTTTTCATATTCCGTATTTTTTTAATTAAATCTAGTTCCAAACTCTTCCACCTCTATCCAAATAGAGTGTGATAAGCAAAGCTATAAAAAATAACGGCAAAATATCATAAGATAGACAACTTTTTTATGAGTCTTTGCTAAAAAATCAATAAACCTCTTTCAAGGTATTATTCCTTAGTTTACGCAAAATAGTCTGCATTTCAAATACAATGTTTGGATATTGAGCTGCCACATTCTCCTCCTCATACAATGATTCCATATTATACAGCTGAGGAATACTCAAGTTTCCTGTCTCAATCTTTGGTCCCCAAGTAATCATGGCCAGACCATCATTGGCTTCTATAAATTTCCAGTCTCTAGTACGAACTGACAAAACATGATTAGCAGCCAATTCCACAAGCCATTTACGGTCTTTCTTGGTTTTTCCCAACAAGTTATCCAGACAATTGTAACTATCAGGAGCACTTCCTTTTGGCAACCGAGCATCTACCAACGCACCCAAAGAAGCCATCCAGTCTATCTGTGACATCAACACATCCGATTCGCCTTTTATCTGGATACCTTGAGGCCATGATACTATAGCCGGCACCATTGTCCCTCCTTCAAAAGCGCTGTACTTATTACCACGGTAAGGACCAGTAGGACAATGTCCGTTTAGTAGTTCTTCAGCATGATCGTCATAGCCGTCGTCCACCACCGGCCCGTTATCACTGGAAAGGATTATCAATGTATTGTCATAAACTCCCATATCCTTCAAAGCCTTTACAATCTGCCCCACACTCCAGTCGAATTGTACAATAGCATCCCCTCTCAGTCCCATAGAGGATTTTCCACGGAAACGCGGATGAGGAAAACGAGGTACATGCACATCATTAGTAGCAAAATACATAAAAAACGATTCGTCACAATGCTGTTTCATAAAGTTGATGGCATGAGAAGTTATTGAATCGGCTATATTCTCATCCTTCCACAAAGCTTTTCCCCCTCCTTTCATATACCCGATTCTACTGATACCATTCACGATGGACATGTCATGACCATGGCTAGGCTTCAAATTATAAAGTAATTCCGGATTACTTTTCCCAGTAGGTTCTCCTGAGAAATTCTGTTTATAACTTACTTCTATCGGAGCAGAAGGGTCAAAATTAGCTACCGCCCCATTTTCAATGAACACGCAAGGCACACGGTCTGCTGTAGCTGCCATTATATAATGGTAATCAAACCCCAAATCCCCCAATGCAGAAGGTAAAGGAGCATTCCAGTCTTGCTTGCCAGTTTCTGAGCCCAATCCCAAATGCCATTTGCCAATAGCAGCGGTGGCATATCCAGCATTCTTAAACATATCGGCCATCGTATATTGCCCCGGCTCGATAATCATTCCCGCATTGCCGGCAGCCACATCTGTACCAGGCTTACGCCAAGCATACTCTCCCGTAAGAAGAGAATACCGCGAAGGAGTACTAGTTGCAGCTACAGCATGTACATTCGTAAAACGGATTCCATTGGCAGCCAATTGGTCAATGTTGGGAGTCTCTACATTTCTAGCTCCAAAACAGGCTAAATCTCCATAGCCCAAATCATCAGCATAGATAATGACTACATTAGGCCGTTGAGGAACTTTGTTTTTTGCAGAAGCAAAATTTGCTGCACTTACTACCATAGGAGATAATAAAGCAACGGTTAAAATCTTATTTTTCATACGCCTTTTTATCAATGTATTATTATTCACGAAGATTAGGATTGATATTTTGTTCAGACAATGGAATAGACCACTGATAATCTTTCGATTCACGAAAATCCCTACTTCCCACATACCAGCGACAGGCTCCTGTTGGATCTATGACCTTAGTTGCTGTTTCATATAATTTAGAAGAAGGATAAGGAGCTCCCCAAACATCCCCTTTCAATACCTTATGAGCAATATGCCACCGCATCAAATCCCAATAACGTATTCCTTCAAAAGCTAATTCAATACGCCTTTCATTACGAAGTATTTTACGCAGTTTATCTGGGTTCGTTTCTGTGATAGGAGGCATCATCACATCTTGTCTTCCTCTTATCTTATTGATAGTAGCATCCAATACACCTTGATTAATAGATTCATTACTTTCAATCAAGCACTCCAAATAACCAAGTAACACTTCCGCATAACGAACTATTGGGGTAACGGCGCTGTAACTTACCAAGTTGGATATAGGACTTTCATTAAAATACTTTTTCCACATAAAGCCTGTTTTAGAAACCTCCGAAGAATAATCTAATCGCTCCTTTGCTGCAGCTTCATAATCAGGACTTAATCTATAAGGGGAACCTTTAAAAGTCACCCCATTATAATAAATGGTATAATCCAGTCGAGGATCTCTATTTTCCCCTAGGTTATTAGGATTATAACGAGGATCATCATAACTAAAAGGAGTTCCATCCTTAAACTCATAAGACTCAAATAGACCTGCTGTAGGATTAGATAAACTCCATCCTCCATCTTTTGCAGATAATATTTGCTGAGGAAATCCTGCTCCAAAGAAGTTTTCCAAATAGGTGATATAAAAAATATTTTCTTTATTTCCGACACCCGACCCAGCAAGAAACAATTCCATATAAGAAGGATGAATATCATTTTCCTTAAAATCAATAATTTGCTTATATACTCCTGCGGCTTCTTTCCATTTATTCTGCAACATATAAACTCTACCTAAAAAAGCCAATGCAGCCTGTTTGCAAGCTCTTCCGGTTTCATTGCCTGATATATCTGCAAAACGAGGAAGTGCATCTGCAGACTCTTTTAATTCCTTAGCACAAAAATCTAACACTGTAGTCTGAGATTCTTTCTTTACATTATTCGCTTCTTCTCCAGAAAGTAATACCATAACCAAAGGAATATCCTTAAAATAACTAGCCAAATATTGATAGTGTGCAGCTCTTAGAAATCGAGCCTCTGCCTTCATACGTTGTTTTAAATTGGTATCAGGTAATGTTTCAAGACCTGCCAAAAAACGATTACATAATTCTATTCTCTTATAAGCAAATGCCCAATAGTTCCTGATAAAGCCATTATCATTAGTTAACTTTCCACTTGATATACCCAAAAAAGGATTGTTTTCTCCACGTCTATCCCATGCATTATCTGATAAGTTCTCCATAAACAACAAGCCATGGTAAGACCAAAAATCTGAGACATTAAACTCCAATCCATTCGTAATGTTTCCTCTATACAAAGAAGTTAATGCTAATTGAGCATTATTTTCATCTTTCCAGAAATTAGACTCATCCATATCTGTTAAAGGGAAACGCTCTAGGTCACAAGATTGCAAAGAAAATAATGCAACTCCTGCTACAAGCAATATATTTTTTATCCGTTTCATAAATCATTAAAATTTTAAAGATAAACCAAAAGTATAAGTAGACATTGTAGGATAATATGATCCATCAATATGTGTGTTTTCAGGATCCCACCCCTTACGATAACTATCAAAAGTCAAAGGATTTTCCATAGAGATATAAAAACGAAGTCCTGAAGAACCCAATTTTCTCGCAATATGTACTGGCAATGTATAACCGAATTGAATATTACGCACTTTCACAAATGAAGCATTCACAATCCAGAAATCAGACATCAAAGTATTACCCGAACCTGCATTTGACATTACTTCCAAACGAGGGTATGCCGGATAGCGATTATCTTGTTGTATATTCCAACAATTTTCCATCTGCCATTTTTGGATATTTCCTTCTTGGAAAAACGCATAACCAGCATATGTATCTAATCTTCCTTTTACTCCCGCTACACCTTGCAATAACATACTAAAATCAAACCCTTTATATTCAGTTCCTAAATTCAAACCAAAATTATATTTAGGAATCCTTGATCCAAGATATACTCTATCATCAGAAGTTACCTTTCCATCACCTGTCATATCAACATAACGAATATCACCAGCCTGAGAACCTTTAGCTATAGCACTCTGATCATACCATGTATCAACCTCATCATCAGTCAAAAAAATACCATCTGTCTTATACCCATAAAACATTTGCATAGGATAACCGATAAACAAATCTGAACCATTTCCTATCATTCCATTGTTCTGAGTAACATTACCCATACCCAATGTAATAACCTTATTTTTTATCACTGAGAAATTTGCATTGACATGATAATGAAACTTGCCTATTGCATTCTGATGCCCTAACTCTAATTCCCAGCCTTTATTTTCCAACTCACCAGTATTTACTTGTGACAACTCCAAACCAAAAATACTGGAATAACTTGCTGCTGGCTTAAATAGAATATCTGTTGTCTTACGATAAAAATAAGATAAATTAAATGTCAATTTATTATCAAGAAATCCTGTTTCAATTCCCACATCAGCTGTTCTCGTCTTCTCCCACTTTAGATTCGGGTCCACATAAGTTGTTACAGCCGCTCCCTGAGTATATATTCCACCAAATACATAATTTTGCTTTTCCCCTAAAGTATATACAGACTGATATGGATAATTACCAATATTATTATTGCCCAATACACCATAAGAAGCTTTGACTTTTAAACTATTAACAAATGACAAATTGGGGTTTTCTTTCCAAAATTTTTCTTCTGACACTCTCCATCCTACAGCAATAGAAGGAAAAAAGCCGTATTTACTACCTGTCGGAAATCGAGAGGACCCATCATACCTCATCGTTGTTTCAAACAAATAACGCTCGTTGTAATTATAAGACAAACGCCCAAAGATTGACTGGATAGCCCAATCATATCCTCCTCCTGAATTTAATTGCCCATCAGCTCCACCTGCAGAAAGATAAGGAACATCATTAGAGGGAAAGTTACTACGAGAACCTGTCAAGTTTCGCTCACATTCATCTTCCCATGTATATCCAATTAAAGCTGATATATCATGCTTCCCAAATTTTCTGCTATAATCAGCTATCGCTTGAAATGTCTTATATACAGCACGATACATTTTTTCTTCCAACTTAGACGGACCTATTTTTTTGTCTCCAGTCAAAGTGATATCAGAACGATAATCGTGGACATGCCTCAACTGATAGTTATAACCACCTATAACCTTCAATGTTAATCCTATCAATGGTTGATATGACAATTCTAGATTTGTTTTAAACTTATCAAAATCTTCACGATATTCTGAAGGAATATGTGTCCATGCAATCATCGTACCTTTTAATTTCGGGCCAAGGCCTAATTCCCCGTTTTGCATATAAGTAGGATATAATCCTGGAAAACGAATAGCATCCCTGATAATACCATCTACCCCCGAAACATCCAAAGCGCCAGGTGTGGATGGTTCATGCCTATCAGAAATAGTACCACTTAAGTGAATGTTCATGTTCAAGTTCTTTGCCAATTCTGCACCTAAATTAACGCGTGCATTATAACGGTTGTAATAATTATTATCAACCAATCCATTCTGACGCATATATCCTAGAGAAGTCATATACTTAACCTTGTCAGTACCCCCGCTTACACTTACATCGTGCTTGGTTTGAAAGGCTTTTCCTCCTAACAATTCCTTCACATAATTCTCATCTGGATAATTATCCGGGTCAGAACCATTTCGATATTTTTCTATCATTTCAGGAGTATATGTATCCTTACCTACAGCCATGTTGTAAAATTCTGCATATTCATAAGAATGAGCAAACTCTGGCAATTCTGTAGCTTTACCAATTCCTACAGAACCATTATAGGTAATTTTCGCCTTACCTTCCTTTCCTGTCTTTGTTGTTACTAAAATAACCCCATTGGCTGCACGTGAACCATAAATAGCTGCTGAAGATGCATCCTTTAACACGGATATACTTTCAATATCTCCTGCATTCAGATCACTCAATGACCCAGGAAGTCCATCTACTAAAACCAATGGGGATGGAGTTGCCCCAAAAGAGCCGACACCACGTACACGAATTTTACCAGCATCCTTACCTGGATTACCATTATCTTGAGTAATTGTGACTCCTGACATTTGTCCCGTAAGCATATTTGAGATATCCGAAGTAGCACGGGACTCCAATTTTTTACTATCTACAGATGCTATAGAGCCAATTACATTTACCTTCTTTTGTGAACCATATCCAACAACTACAACTTCTTCCAATTCTTCTGCATCTTCTTTAAGTATAATAGTTATCTGTTTATTGCTTAATGAATTAATTTGTTGAGATTTATATCCTATATAAGACACTTCCAATACAGCATTGTCTGAAACATCCAAACTAAAAGCCCCATTAAAATCTGTAATAGTACCATTAGTTGTACCTTTTTCCATAATAGTAGCACCAATAATGGGTTCTCCATTTATATCCAGAACCATCCCCTTTACTGTTTTATGTATAGAATTAGATTCTGACGTTATCACAATGTAGTTGCCATTTATTTGATAAGTGCATCCTGTGCCTTTCAATAAATCATTGATAACAGTCAAAACATCTTGGCTATTTGTGCTTAAGATAACTGTCTTATCCACATCCAACAGAGATGCATTATAAGCAATTTTATACTTTGAAACAGCTTCTATCTTAGAAAAAGCCTGTTTCAATGTCATTTCTTCTCCATTAAAAGTAACTTGCTGTGCATTGACAGTAAAGCCACCAGCTAACATCAGACCTACACCTAATGTTAATGCTCGATAAAACTTCTTGTTCATTTAATACTAGATTTAATAACAACTTCAAAAATGTTTCTCTCATGAAGTACATTTTAAAGACAATGACAAATGAACATACCCCCAATACAATTATGTTAATATATACTAATAAGAATACTATTCTATATAAATATTTTCGCCTTCTATCTTATAGTCCAACCCTGGAACCATTATACCCAATATTCGAAAAATAGTTTCCAATGATTCGTCCTTATTAAAATGTATATATAACTTTTGTGTATTATAAAGAGAATTTCTAACAAAAATAGTCACTCCATACGAACGTTCTATTTCTCGCAATATATCCTCAAAGGATACATCATTAAAAAACAAGCCCCCATTGCGCCATTCAGAATAATTAGATGCTTTTACATCTTGTTGCTTTACTTGACGAGATGATGGTATATAAACCAATTGATTATCAGGAGACAGGAAATATGAAACAGAGTCATTCAACACATTAATTTTTAAAGCACCTCTTTCCAATGTTGCTTCAACTTGCAAGGCATCAGGATAAGCTGAGACATTGAATGATGTACCCAAAACTTGTATTTTTAGATAATGAGTATTTACAATAAATGGATGAAGAGAATCTTTTTTCACATCAAAAAAAGCTTCTCCTATTAAATGAATCTCTCTTTCTGATGACGCAAAAGTAGAAGGATATATTAATGTACTACCCGCATTCAACCAAACTTCACTACTATCTGGTAATACTAGCTTCTCTTTTGTACCCAATGCTGCATAATGTTGCAAATAGGATATAGGAAATTTTGTTTTCTTAAATTCGTCTGATTTTGAAAAGAACCAATACCCTGAAGTACAAAGCATTAAAAAAGGAAGTAACCAGATTGCTGCAATTTGTTTCCAACGGATCGAGTATATTTGTTTATTCGATACTTTGCCCAAACGATATTCTATTTCATTAAAAGACTTTTCCCAATCTTTTGACTGTTTTTCTTCACACGCTATCTCGTTCCAAATTTTTTCCAAAACTTCATCTCGCATCTCATCCTCTTCAGGAACAACTAAACGGTGATGCACTTTGTTCTTTATGTCACATGATACTTCTTTTGTCTGAAAAAAAAGATTTATTATTTGCTTAATATAATTCATATGCTTCATTTTTATTTTAGACAATATTTTCCATTTTTCCCCCTAAGAAATTAACATATTATAATAGCCCAACCATATAAAGAACTTTTCTTAATTCTTTTAACGCTAAATTCAAGTGATTCTCCACTGTTTTTTTCTGTATTCCTAATTTTTGAGCTATTTCATCATTCGACAAGCCACGTTGCCTACTTAAACGAAAAATTTCTTTTCTCTGAGCTGGCATCTTATCAACTATTAACTTTATAAGTATCTGTAAATCACTAGCTAATAAATTTTCATAAGGGGTATCCATATCAATGCCGCCAATAATTTCACCCTCTCCTAACCTATTTATCTGTTTGGCTTTTATAAAATTAAGCATTGAATTCTTAACCAACTTGAATAAATATAAATCAAAATTTTGAACTGTAAGAAAGATTTCACGCTTATCCCAAAGTTTAATAAAAATTACCTGGGTCAACTCTTCTGCTTCATCTTCATCTTTTAAAAATCCTAGTAAATACATACGTACCTTCAAATAATATGAACGAAAGATCTCTTTAAAAGCTTGATGATCTCCCTTTGCCAACTTAAATAATATCTCTTGTTCCGTTCCCATGATTTTCATACTACCAATGCAAATTAAAAAAGAAAAAGAGAGAAAATCCAATTCTTTCTGACTTTTATTTCACCAACACAATTAACTCCTAATTTTGCACTATCTCCATAAGTTATAATAAGTATAAGAAACTATATAAACTGGTTTCCCGAACTGAATTATTTTGAACCTCAACAAAAAATGCTGAGTTACAACCTCTGTTTTATGAATCGCAATCTGTGTTTAATAAAACAACGACACCGTTTTATTAAACACAGATTGCAACTCATGAATTTGCCAAGTCATTTCTTTGTTCCTTTCAGTCGCTCATTCAGATTATCTCTCTATGCAATAAAGAATATTGAAAAAGAATACAAAAAAAGTAGTCATGGCGTTTGTGCCATGACTACCCTATAATTAGTTTCTCAACAACATTTATGAGAAAATATACAACAAATTTTACTCTTTTTCCAAAGAAAGTACTTTTTCTATATTTCTAGAAGAAGTACCTAGCAATATAGAATACTTTCCCTTATTAGATTCCCAATTGTGAGTATCCAAACTCCAATACGAAAGATCACGCTCTGTTATCTCAAAAGAAACAGTCTTTTGCTCTCCTGGATTCAGATAAACCTTTTTAAATCCTTTCAATTCTTTTTCCGGACGAAGTACTGTTGGATTATTTTCATTTACATACAGTTGGACCACTTCTGCTCCCGCTCTATCGCCTGTATTCTTAATGGTCACTTCACAAGAGACCTTTCCTCCTTCTGTCATTTTTCTGGCAGATAATTTAGCTTTCGTTATATCAAACTCAGTATAAGACAGTCCAAAACCAAAAGGATATAATGGAGCAATGTTTTTGGTATCATACCATCTATAACCAACCAAAACACTTTCGGTATACTTCACATCAAACAAGTTAATCATGTGCTGATTCTTGAATTCCGTATAGAATTGTGCTTTAGGAGGCAAATATCCATATGCAGGTGAATCTTTAAATGACTTTTCAATAGTCATTGGAAGTTTTCCCGACGGATTAATCTTTCCTGATAAAATTTCCGCAAGCGCAACAAAGCCAGATTGTCCACCATACCACCCATAAACCAGTGCAGCCAGTTTATCATTCCAAGCCGACATGTCAATAGCAGAACCAGCATTGACCACTGCAATCGTATTAGAATTATGTTCTGTTACAAAGCGCATGAACTCCTCATCTTTCTTAGGCAAAGCAAAAGGACGTTCTATAGCTTCTTCGTCACGAGTTCCCATACTCAAGACTACCACATCTGCTGTTTTCAAGTCATCGGCACTGGGATTTTCCACACAATACACAGTATAGCCATATACCTGCTGAAGAGCTTCCAACAAACTTACATTGTTATATCCTACAACTTCTGCCGAGCCGTATCCTCTTGGAATTTCATGTACAAAACGACCAGTCAGCAAAATTTTCCTGTTCACTTTAGGGTCTAAGGGAAGAATATTATTCTTATTTTTCAACAATACGATTCCCTCTTGAGCGACCTTGTGAGCTATCTTCTCATGTTCCGGAAATTTATCCAACAACGATTTTTTATACTTATCCCGTTTATAAAAGTCCATAGAAATACAAGTAGCCAAAATTGGTCTAATCATAGAATCCAAATTAGCCTCAGTCACCTTTTTCTGTTTAATTAGGTCTAAAACTGTTACCCCAAAATCATAAGAACCCGGCATCTCTAGGTTTTGCCCCGATTTAATCACTTTCTCCAAATCCCAAACAGATTCCCAATCACTCATAACAAGCCATTGAAAGCCCAATTTCTTTCTCAGCAACTCCTTGATTACATATGAACTTTGCCCTGACCATTCTCCATCTATCAAATTATAAGAAGTCATTACACATTTAGCCCCTGCCTTGATACCAGCCTCAAATCCGGGAAGATAAATTTCATTCATTGCCCGTTCATCAATAACCGAATTACTGCGTTTGCGATAAAACTCAGTATTATTACCATAAAAGTGCTTTAAACATGAGGCTGTACCTGTACTCTGCATTCCTTTTACATATTTCACCACCATTTGGCTAGTCAAGTACGGATCTTCTCCAAAATATTCAAAATTTCTCGCACACTGCGACTGTCTCTGAATATTCAACCCAGGTCCTAATAATATTTCAATCCCCCCTGCTCGGCATTCCTCACCGATAGCCTTTGCATAATCATAAGCCAAATTTGGTGAAAAAGTAGAAGCAAGTAAAATAGGAGCTGGAAAAGCTGTTGACTTTTCCAACTGAACAGGCAACGACTTATCTTTCAGATAACTTCGGATATGAACCCCTTGTGTAGCATCTGACATATAGATAGGATGCATCCCCCTATGAGAAAAGCCATTGATAAAAAAGCGATTATACCCTCTTACCATTTCAGCTTTTTCCTTTATTGTAAAAGTTTTCAGCAAACTATCTGCCTTTTCGTAGGCTTCATCTGCCCCCATCATTTCATTTTGAGCACTTCCCACTATCGAACACATGAGAAATACACTTAATAAAGTTTGTTTTTTCATAATTTAATTTATCAATTCAATAAAAACTTTTTACTCATCCCTGCATAAGTTCCTGTGCCGACAAAACTAGCAGAAAGTTTCTTTTCTATATTATCGGGAGTAGTTACTTTAAGATTTATCACACCTTGAGAACAGCTCGGGTCTGCCACAAATACCTGATATCCATCGCCATACTTTTCTATCATGACTACACATCTACTATCAGAGTTAAGTTTCAAACCATTGCATACTACTTCCTGATTAGGAGCAAAGAATACCGTCTGGCAATTATCTAGTACCTTATGGTAAACAGACTGCACATCTTTTGTATTGCTCACAATAGCAATTGGATTATCCTCTGCAGTATACTTTTCCAATTCATCATAAGATGAAATGCCCGGTACCACCACATAAGCATACGATGCTCTTTCCTGAGTCAAATGATTGAAACCTAAAGAAAAAACTTTCTTTTCCAGCATCGTTCCATCTTTACCACTATTAATTTCTTTCCATGAACCTCTCTGCAAGCTATTTTTCACCCAAACATTTCCACCCTGCGGAAATACATACCCTACTTCATCATGAAATACCCACTTAATGTTTTCACCGTTTCTTTCACCGGAAACCAAACCAGCAGACATTCCATCATTAGCCCATACATCTCCGTCCAGCAAGCACTGATTGACTGTAGTCTGCACCTTAGAATTGGAAGAAGAAACACTTCCCAAACAAACAACTTCATCATCAAAACAGAACCAACTCTTGTTTGCACCTGTACGGACCTTGGGATTCATATCATTATAAGAATAGGCAGAAGCTCCATAAAGTCCATCAGAAACACCACCGGCAAACGTGGAAGTTCCTAAAACGCCCCATTGACCACCATTCATTGGCAAGTCGGTATTCCCAATACTTGGAGCAGTTACTCCGGGAAGGTTTGACCAAGACCATACGGGCATGATGTCAAAATACTCGTCACCATCTACCAATATATTAGTGCTACCATCTGCCATATAATAGCCACGTAGGTTTTCATCGTTACCATATTCTACACGACAAGTTTTATCCGACACCATACGAATGTCAAAAGTGTATTTCGGACGAATATGAAGTGTATAATCAGACTGATAAAAATGAGTATGCGAACCCGTCACACCAGCAGAAGGCTCTGCTCCCTGCAAACGGCTGGCTATGATTTGAAATTCCGTAGCATGTTTAGGGTCAATCTTCTGCATGGTTTTAGCGAAATTCAAAACTGCGCTATATCCTTTATTGAGTGTTCCCGGACGGCTTACACTACGCCCCATCACACTATACGACATATATTTCCCTCGCATCGAACCGAAAAATGCCTTACGCATAAAACGGCTCATAATGTCTATTTTTTCTTCCGGCAGAGTAAATGAAGTACCTACAAACATAGAAGCTACATTGACCGCCGCTTTCAACACTTCTTCACCATATCCTCCTATATAGAGTTGGGGACCATGCTGGAAGAAAGTTCCATCCACCTGGAACCCTTCTCCGGTAGTATAACTCAATGTACTAAGAAAACTATGATAAGCTACAGTCAGAACATCTTTATCTTCTGTGGCACATGCTCTATAAATCCAATGAACCAAGATATCCGTCCGGTTAGCTCCCGTCTTGTCAAAAGGATGACCGCACCGTTCCTTCATCAAGGCAATCACTTTATCTCTCACTTCATCTGAAAGTGGAGTTTCGGCTGATTTCATCTTTACTAATATCAACCCCAAGCGCTTACCTTCTGCCACTTGATGACTCCACCAATTCCAGTCTTTCGGCTTTTTGACAGTCCAGTAAGTCAAAGCCCTCTCTATTGCATCCAACAAATCCGGATTGTTATAATATTTGGAATTACTCTTATCAATATAAGCCGAAACCATATTCCCTAGTTTATCTAAATGGACCATAGCCTTCCATCCCCCTTTTTTATTATCAGAGTAACTAACTCCCTTAAATGCCCCATCCGACTTATTCAAATTGGCCAATATTTTATCTATCGTACTTGCCGAAGGAGTAGACTTATTGCTTGCCAAAATATTATTCATGATTACACCGAAGTCACCTTCATTCACATTCAAAGAATAATCTTTGGTAACATTCAATATCTTGCCACACTCCACCTTTTCGTTGGCTGAATCATACAACTGATATTTCTTTCCTCCCAAAGCATAGACGTGTATCTCATCATATTGTCCCACTGGCAAAGGAAGATAATAGGGTTCATCGTTACCATTGTGAATAATCATTACTTCATTACTATGATCATTAGCACTTTTATCCTCTACTAAGTTCAAGTCCTTTTCCGAAATATCTTCAACAACAAAAGTTCCAGAAACAGGTCTTGAAGTGACAATCTGTATAGTATCAAATCCCTCTGGAAGGTTTACGAAATCAATCCTCATCACTCCCGACAAATAATTAAAAGGCACAGACTGACCAACCACTTCACCTAGCATAGGAACATTTTGAGAATTATCGTTTTTCCGATAAATATTCGGCAGCTTCATCGTTACAGAACTTCCCCTCACTGACTGTACGAATTGAGCAGGAAAAACAGCCAATGCAGGAACGAATACATCAAGAGGGGCCTTAAATACAGCTTCCGGTTTTCCTGCACCTGAAGGGTCTATCGTATAATCGACAATAGCTCCATCAGCATTAAATGCAGCTAAAACATCTCCATTTCTCCACTTCATTGTCCCCTCCACTCCATTAAAATCAATTGAAGCACGAGGTGATACAGACAATTTTTCTACAGGCAATGAAGCACTAAGAATATTACCAGAACCTACTTTTAAAACTTCTGGTACATTGTCATCTGAACATGCAGTCATAGCTATTGCTAAACCTGCAACTATACAAGTACATATTTTCATGGATTGTTATAATTGTATTAGAATATTAACCGGCAACAAAGCCAAATTATAAATATATGCGGAATTCTTAACAGATTAACAATTCCGCATATTAATAAAAATTTTATTCTTTCCAACCAGGATTCTGTGTCAAATTAGGATTGACAAATACTTCATTTTGAGGTATTGGATAAAAATACATTTTATCATCCCATACACGTGTCTGAATGATTTCCTTATTGGCACTCATCACACCGTTTACATTATTAATTTTCACGCCATAGATTTTTTCTACTACGTTACCTATTTTCCAACGGCGAATATCCCAAAAGCGATGGTCTTCAAAAGCTAATTCAATCCTACGTTCATTACGCACTTTAGTTCTAAACTCACTTTGAGTATTGGCTACGACATCAGGCATAAAAGCAGCACTACGCACCCAATTCAAAGCCTGACGAGCCGATATTGTAAATGTAGCATCTGTATAATCAGGTCCTTTAAATTCATTCATCGCCTCCGCATAATTCAACAAGATTTCTGCATATCGATACCCCGGGAAATGGTGAGGTTTCTTAACCTGATGCGCAGGATCCAAATCTACTTTTTCATTCATCAGTTTTTTCAAATAATACCCCGTCAATGTATAGCCTTCCACTTCTGAATGAGGTCCATAAAGACCTCCCACATAAGTATCAACTTTTTTATTCATATAAGTCATGCCATTACATATTACATTGATGTAAAAACGTGGGTCACGAGTTTCTTTACCTTTTTCATCATAATACATCTTAGCTACATGCTCAGGTTTATTCCAATCAAAAGAAGTACCATCTTTAAATTCAAAAGCATCTACAAAATTCTGAGTTGGATTATTATACCCTTTAGTTTCTCCACCAGTAAAAGTTGGAGGTAAATTATTTCTTTCAAATGAATTATCTGTCGAGCCACGGAACTCAAAAATCATTTGCGGAGAGACTAAAACATTATTGCCAGGATCTTCATCATACAATGGGTCATTGTCAATATTAGGCAATGTATACACTCCCAAATTAATAACATCTAAAGCTGCTTTCGCCGCTTGTTCCCAAGTTACATTTGAAAAACCGGCATATAACGGACTAGCAGCATAAAGTAAGGCACGAGACTTAAATGCCATTACCGCCCCCTTAGTGACACGTCCTGTTTCTCCACCTATAAAGTTTTCATAATCTTCTGGAAGATGAGCTTTCACCTCATCCCATTCTTTTATCATAAAATCCAAGACATCTTTAAATGATGTTTTCTGTAATGTATTGACTTCATCCAAAGAGCAAGTTTTTGTAAGCAATGGCACATCTTTAAATCGCTTTATCATTTCGAAGTAATAAAAAGCCCGCAAAGCTCGAACTTCATAAATATAATTACGGGTTTTCATTATATTATCCTTAAAATTAGGGTCCCATTTAAAACGGTCTAACTTTTCCTCCGAATAAAGTTCAAGAAAAGAATTGATATCATGAATTACCGGATAATAAGTACTCCAACGATTATCTACCAAGTTTTTAGGACTCCAAATATCATTATACATATCATAAAGACTATTTGACTTCCAAGAAGCAACTGAATTATCAGTGGCAGATTCACGCAAAGCTCCGCCTATAACTCCATAGTCCTTAGGTAATTCACGATATGCAGCAGAAGCTAAACTTGTCACATTATCAAAATATGCATAAGCTTCTTCCTGTGTCTTTCCCTGTGATTCATCAAAATCCAAGAAATTACAACTTGACATCAAAGCAGTGGATGTCAAAGTTAATATGGTAAGTATTTTTTTCATCATTCTTAACTTTCTAGATTTTAAAAATTAATATTAACCCCAAGATATATAGACATTAAATCAGGCTGCCCTATTGAGAAATCTTCACAGTTCATATATTTAACATGATCAAAAGACAACAAATTATTTCCACGAAGATAAATCTGACATTTGTCCATTTTCATAGCATCCGACCATTTTTGAGGTAACGTATAATAAATGTTCAAATTACGTAATTTAAGGAAAGCGCCATTTTCAATCCATTGAGTACTGGTCTGGAAATTATTTGCATTATCCAAAGTAGTTAATCGAGGCACATTGGCAATATCCTTAGTGGCTTCGGTCCAACGAATTTTATCTTCAATATACCATTTTGACAAATTACTGTTATTATTACGCAAAGGCCAATAAACACTCTTTGTATTCAATACTTTTGAATATTGTCCAAGTCCTTGCCATACCATATCAATACCAAATCCTTTGTATTCAAAACCCATATTCAATCCATAATAAATACCCGGGATACTGGTAGAGTGACCTATCGCAATCACATCGTAACTATCTATTTTCCCATCATTATTCTGATCTTTATATTTAATGTCACCAGGACGTACTTCTGAAAACATTTGCTTTGGACTATTCTTAATATCTGCCAAATCATTAAAATATCCAATTGCTTCCAATCCATAGCATTGACCCAATTTATCACCTTTCTTTGATAAATAATCATAAGGTTTATAGCCTTCTCCATTTTCAACAATTTCAGTATCCACATAAGAGAAAGTACCACCTACATAATACTTAAAATCCTTACCAAACTTTGAATTCCAGTTTAATCCCAAATCAAGTCCCCTTGAGTCAACAGCACCAACATTCTGTTTCGGTATTTCAGTTCCAATGATACTAGAATACAGATTCTTACTTGCTATCAATGTTTTTGTTCTTTTATCTTTAAAAAAGTCAGCATTCACAGATAAATGTTCAAACAACTGAGCATCCAACCCAACATTAAATTTTTCAGACAATTCAATATCAAGGTTATTGATCGGCAATGTGCCTGGGTGAAGCCCTCCAAATCCAGAAGGATTATCCTTAAATTGATATCCTCCAGTACCTACCCAAAATCTTTTGTCTAAATCATAAGTTATGTTATCTCGTCCGGCATGCCCCCAAGAAGCACGAATTTTCAAATAGTCCACAATGGCGTTGCCTTTCATAAATGCTTCGTTTGACAAAACCCAAGCCGCTGATACTGCCGGATAATTACGAAACTTATCTCCATCACTTAAGAAACTAGTTCCACTATGATTAACAACGATATCTGCCAAATATCTATTATCATAATTATAACCAGCTGTAAATGCAATCATCTGACGTTTAACCGATTTATTACGTCCTGAAAAGATATGTGACTCTTGCCTATAAAAAACATTGCCATTAACTCCATGAAGTCCAAAAGCACGATCATAAGCCAACTTTGCATCAATATCTGTACGCATAGACTGATACGCCAATCCATCATTAGAAAACGACAGTGCTTTATCCTCTCCACCCTGAGTATAAACAGTATTATATTTCCCTGTTGCAGGATCTAAAACGCTATTAGCTATATTATACAAATATTTTTTACTAGCTGTTTCTCTAAATGTAGCTCTATTATCATAAGAAATCCCCACTTCTGCCTTCAGTCCCTTTGTTATCAATGATAAATCTTGATAAAGGTGGAAATCTGTTTGAAGCATACGGTCATTAGTTGTATAAGAACCTATATCCATAATACGAGCAATAGGATTATAACCGAATGTTGTATTTGAAGCCCACTTACCGGTTGTCATCTTAATAGGAAAAGCCGCAGAAGGAACATGATACAATCCTCCAAACATATCTTCTTCAGATGTATTTGGCCTATTTTCTTCATGCAATACACCATATAAAGATACACTTGCGCGTGTATAGTCTGTAATGTCAATATCCAAATTAACACGTGCATTCAAGTGATACTTCTTCATCTGCACATCATAATGGTCTGTATTTGAAGTCAAATCATCATTGAAGATACCTTTATCGTTCTTATAGTTGATTACACTATAATAACGTAATCTTTTTCCACCACCTTTAAATACCATATTCAACTGATGGTTAGTTGTAAAATTACGCTGAGCCGCATCAAGCCAATTTACATTAGGATACAAATCAGGATTAGAACCATCTTGAAAAGCCTGAAGAGCAGCATTGTCATAAGCCAATGGAAGACCATCATACATCAAAGCCTCGTTCTTCATCTTAGCAAATGTGTAACCATCAACAAATTCAGGCTGATTTATAGGAAGCCCCATTCCATAAGTATAAGAAATATCAATATCTCTATCCTCATAAGCCCCGTGCTTTGTAGTAACCATCACCACACCATTTGCTCCTTGAGTTCCCCATATGGCTGTAGCTGCTCCATCTTTCAATACAGAAATACTCTCAATATCCAACATGTTTAGATATTCCATACTACGCGGAACTCCATCTACAACAATCAAAGGAGCTGTTCCATCCAACGAACCACCGCCACGTACCATCAATGTCGGCTCATCTGTCCAACCTGTATTCTGCTTTACTATCAATCCTGGTAACATACCATATAAAGAATTACCAACCAAATGGGAAGAGTTGGAAGATATAGCGTCTCCAGAAATAGTAGAAATAGCTTGAGTATGCTCTAATGGAGTCTGTACCCGGACTAAATTTTTCACAAATTCGTCTTTAATATTCAATTTTACAATCAAAGACTCTCCCTTTGACCACACACGCCTTATTTTACTATCGCCATAATTAATTTCAATATATTCTCCATCTCCCATTTCTAGAGAAAATATTCCTTGCTGATCTGTCAAAGTTTTCACTGATGACTTTCCAACTACTGAAACACTTGCACCTAAAACAGGATTCCCATACTGGTCTTTAACCACACCTGTCACTGTTTCTTGAGCCATTACAGAACAAGCTAGCATACTTACAAAAGCCCAAACAGATATATTTCTTTTTTTCATTTTATTCAAACTCTAAGTTAACCAATATAATCACTCCCAACCTGGATTTTGAACCAAACCATATTTCTTATTCATCTCTTCTAGAGGGATTGGACATAAATAAAATTTATCATCCCAATATTCTCCTACATAAAGACGCTGGTTCACCATTTTATCATATTCTGTATAAGTAAAATTCACATAATGACCTGATACCTTCTTTCCCACCGGCTGACTGCTAAAACGACGTATCGGGTTTTTCACAGGATCCAAATAATCAATGTGCTTCCAACGTACGATATCATACCACCGACATTCTTCAAATCCAAATTCAACAGCCCGTTCATGTAGGATAGCTTCACGCAATGAGCCTTCATATTTACTTTCAACATCTTCAGAAGTCATATCAGGCATTTCCACTCTAGCTCGAACGAGATTGATATAATCATAAGCAGTTCTACCAAATTCATCAGGCTGATTGGCAATACCCAATTCATTCATTGCTTCTGCAATATTCAAATAAACTTCAGGCAAACGAAGCAACGGCATAGAATAGAATCTATTTTGAGCTTCATTTAAATGGTCTTGAAAAAATTTTCTAATCCCCATACCGGAATATCCCATATTTCCCCAACGCCAATTTTGACCACCACCTTGAAACTTCGGTTGTTCACGACCACCTTTATATATTTCAGCCTTACGCCCCCAAAACTTATCACCGGTCACGATCAACGTTTCATATAAACGAGGGTCACGGACTTCCTTAAATTTTTCTGTAAAGAACGGATGAGCCCGATGCTCCGGATTATTATGCCAATCAAATTTCGAACCATCCTTCATTTCAAACATTTCCATATAGTTCAAAGTAGCACAACAAACGTTATATCGAATCTGATTCCAAGCATTCCCATTTATTTCATATTTTACAAAACGATGCCCTTCTATCAAATTTTCCCCATTATACCTGTCATAATATCCTGAACAAAAGTTCTTTCTTGCGCTTCCCTTATCATCAACCAATTTATATTTATAGTCTTGTTTCTCATTTTCTCTGATAAAAGCCAAACCAGCATCCAAAGCCTTACGCCAACGCTCCTGCTTATAGTTGCCATACCAAGTATAATGTTTCTGTGCAGCTTCACCATCTTTATAAGGCTTATCATTATTAAACAAAGGACTAGCCGCAAATGTCAGCAATCTTGACTTTAAAGCCAATGCACCCGCCTTAGTCATACGTCCAGACTCTTCAGCAGGAACTTGCCACGGTAACAATGCAGCAGCCTCATCAATCAAAGCACATATCTTCTGCTCCATCTCTTCCAAAGTCAAACGAGTCATATTCATATTGTCATCCGGAAGATAGTATTTATCAATCCACGGCATACCTCCCATATTACGAAATATTTGAACATAATGATATGCTTGAATTAATTTTGCCTCCCCTTTACGAATATTCTTTTCTTCTTGCGACATCTCCGAATCAGGAAGACGGTCTATATTAGTCAAAAAGATTCCAATCTGACGAAATGCAAAAACAGCTGATTGAGCACCAGATTCAGGATCTGGATTCATCGAATACACCCCTGCCGCCCAATTATCAGCACTCATAGTACCTGAATGATAAGCAGTACCTCCACTTTTACAGTTATCACCTAAGTCGGTCAAAGATTCCACCAGTCCCCAGCTCAATTTATTATTTTGCGACAAGAAATCAGGAAGAGTATGGTAAATCTGCGCCAAATGTTGCTCTACATATATTTTCTTTGAATATACACTATCAATATTCATTTCCCCCCCTAAAGGCTGCTCTAAAAATGCTTCACCAAAAACAAAATCATCACAACTAAACATCGCAAACGCAACCAATGAAGCCAACGAAATATTCTTTATCATCTGATTCATAGTATATTATTTAAAAAGTTAAGTTAACACCTATATTATAAATTTTAACTACAGGATAAGTATCCCCATAATGGTTAGGATTAGATTCTGGATCCATTATACCAAAATGATCAAAGCACAATGGATTATATGCAGTAAACTTAATCCCCAATTGGCTGACCCCTATTTTTTTCAACAAAGCCTTATCCTTAAAATTATAACCCAAGGTCACATTTTTCAATTTTAAATATGACCCATCAATAGTCCACAATGTAGAATTATATTTATAGTTATTATCTTTACTATTGACAGAAAAACGAGGATGTGATGCCGTATTTGCCGTTTCTGGAGTCCAACGATTGTCTACATGATATTGCAGTAATCCACGAGATTCTCCCGAAAAAGGTGAACGGAATTCATTGGAAAGAACCAGTGAACGTTCTGCTGTCCCCAACCAATTCATTGAAAAGAAAAAGTTTTTATATTCAAAACCTAAATTCAATCCAAATGTATAATTAGGACGATTAGGAAATCCTATTTCATGCTCATCATCAGTCGTAATTACACCATCATTATTCAAATCCTTATATATCACATCACCGGGATATACGGGAGTTAAAGTCTTAGGAAATCCATCCTTAAGAGTATATTTTTTTTCTCCCGTAGCATCGGTAGTAATATTAAAATCATTTTCTGAATAAAACCCTTCTGCTTCAAGACCAAATACAGCACCTACCTGTCTACCAGTACGCCACAAATAAGGTTCATTAGGCTCGACCTCATCTTGAAAAATAATCTTATTCTTAGCATAAGAAACATTACCATTCACAAAATAAGAAAAGTCAGTTCCTATCTTATCATTCCATGAAATTTCAATTTCATATCCTTGATTTTTAACTTTTCCCATATTTACCACAGGAAGGATACTAGAAGTCAAACTTGTAAGCCCTGGTATCGTATGACGTGAGATTAAAATATCTTTACGGTTTTCAAGAAAATATTCGGCTTTAACCTTCAATCTGTTATCTAAGAAATGCATATCTACCCCATAATTCTGCTTTAAAGCCTTTTCCCAGGTTACATTACGATTCCCCAACTTATTTTCCAAAGTCCCTTTAATCATAGTACCGTTTTCATAACCAAAATTGTATCCGAATAAAGGATGTTTCCATTTTCCGTCTGTTTTCAACTTATCAACATCATAGGCATCCGGCAAAAACAAAAAACGCTTACCTCCCATTTTGTCATTACCAACAAGTCCTACTGACGCACGGAATTTCAAAAAATCAAATACACCCTGATTTTTCATAAACTTTTCTTCCGACATGATATATCCTAAAGATAGAGCAGGAAATGTTCCAAAACGTTTATCAGGTGAAAAATTCTCTGAACCATTATAGCCGATGTTAAACTCAGCCATATATCGCGACTTATAATCATATGTAACACGCCCTACAAATCCTATATAAGCAGTTGGAACATAACTAAATTCTGACGGATAATACTTCTTACTCTGATTATAAAGAAATAAAGCCCCTACATTATGATTTCCCAATTTACGTTTGTAACGTAAACTTGCCTCAAAATACCAATTTCGACCACGTCCTGTACTTTCGCCATATGCTGGCTTACCTTCTACACCTGAATATAAATAAACAATTTCATTGTCAAATCCCGGATCACCAAGTTTCAATCCCGAGCCATCCAATTCTGATGCATAATAAGGAGTAAGGCTTTCTACTTGGGTTGCTGCTCTTGTCATTGATTTTGTAAAAGTATAATCCGTATTGTATGCCCCCTTTATTTCAGCAGATAAACCTTTAGTCAAAAAATCCAATTTCTGAATTAAATGTAAATCAAGATTCATAGTATTCTTTATAGCCTGCCTGTACCCTCTTTTATAATAATTCCGAATAGGATCCATCATCTTAATTTTTGACCACCGCTCTTGAGTTACAATATAATCTCCATTTACTACACCGGCACTGGCGAAAGGTTGTGCATAATTCATAGCTGTCCATATTTCTTTTTCTGAATCAGGGACATGCTTATCACCAACTATGCCACCGATACCTAATTTCAATGTAGTAGTCTTAGTAATATCAAGGTCCAAATTGGCACGATAATTATAACGATTATATTTATACCCCTCATCCTCATCTCCAAAATCTTTAAATAAGCCATTTTGGAACAAATAACCTATTGAAACAAAATATTTCATCTTATCTGTACCACCCGAAACATTCATATTATGCTGAGTCTGAATAGCAAATTTATTCATCATATATTTACGCCAATTGATATTCGGGAACATCAAAGGCTGATCTCCTAAGCGAAATCTTTCAATATCATATTCACTGAAAACTGGAGTACGATTATCATTCCTTTCCAACTCATTATATAATGTAGCATAAGTATAACTATCGGCAGTTTCCAACATACGTGTAGGAGTCTGAATACCAACAGATGAATTAACAGATATCCTAGCTTTTCCTTCTTTACCACGACGTGTTGTTACTAAAATAACACCATTAGCACCACGTACCCCAAAAACCGCAGTAGCTGAAGCATCTTTCAATACAGTAATATTCTCAATCTCATTCGGGTCCATTTGAAAAAAGCTACGCTCTACTCCGTCCACAAGAATCAATGGCTTAGAAGAATCCGAATCTAAAGATCCAACTCCACGTATATAAATACTTGGATCTTCTGATCCAGGAGCACCACTCGACTGAACAGAAGATAGCCCTGTCATTTTTCCCGCCAAAGAGTTTGCCACACTAGCATTAGGAGAAGCTAATAACTCATCTGTTTTAACAGAAGAAATTGCACCAGTCAATGTCTCTTTTTTCTGCACCCCATAAGCAACAATTGTAACTTCTTCAATCAAATTCGAAGTTTCCTCTAATAAGACTTTTATAAATGTTCGCCCATTAACTTTTACCTCTTTGGTATCATACCCCACATAAGAGAATTGCAAAATACTATTTTTTGCATCAGGAACAGTAATAGAAAAATTTCCATCAAAATCTGTAATAACTCCAATAGTCGTTCCTTTTACTATTACATTACCTGCAATAATTGGTCCAGCATCATCTGAGACATTCCCCTTTATGGTTAACTCTTGAGCTGATCCTGCAATTGCAACCATAAAAAATAAGACAAACGAAAGCCAATAGGCTAATCGTTGCTTGTGTACAACATTCCTCATAATATTCAATACAAAAAATTATAGATTAGATTTATATCAATTTTTCAATTGTCATCAGATTAATTAACAGATATAACATTGCAAATGTATGGAATCAAATATAGGTGAACGTACTTTTTTGTTCATAAAAAATACAATATTATTCATTTTGGAATGAATTAGATATACTTCAGGGAACCACAAAATAAATATAATATACTTATTTACAAATATATAAACTATATATCAATCATATCTATTAATAGAGAAGGAACATCCCAAATAATAATCATGGTTTAACAACTCACAATATTCAATGCCTACTTACAGATAATGCCTTTTAAATATTTTATAAATTTAGAGCAACAAATATTATCAAAAAAAATGATTCTCTATAATATAACTAGAACTTTTAGATTATTTCCTAACCTCATGTTTTCTCTGAAAGACTCACATATTCTCAAAAACCAATGTATAATGTAAAAACTTACCCCGTTTTTTATGTAACTTTGCATATAAAAACCTCAACTATATGAAAAAATTATTTATATCATTTATCCTAATAGCCTGCTGCATTGCTTGTACAGGTAATCATAAAAAGACATCTTATATGGCACAAGAAAACGAAACTCTAGTACGCCTGGAAACAACAATGGGCGACATTACTGTAAAATTGTACGAGGAAACTCCAAAGCATAAGGAAAATTTCCTAAAATTGGCTAAAGAAGGAACTTACGACAGTACTCTGTTCCACCGTGTTATCAAAAATTTCATGATTCAGGCCGGAGACCCGCTGAGCAAGACGGCTACCGATACTACCAGCAATCTGGGAAGTGGAGATGTGGGATACACTATATCTGCTGAATTCAACCCTAAATTCTTCCACAAAAAAGGTGTATTGGCAGCTGCACGACAGGGAGATGAAGTGAATCCGAAAAAGGAATCATCTGGCTGTCAGTTTTATATCGTAACTGGAAGAAAGTTCTCGGAAGCGCAGATGATCAACATGGAAAACCAGTTGAATGAAGCACGCTTGGACTCTGTCTTCCAAGGATTGGCTAGAAACCACATGAAGGACATCTACAAGATGCGTAAGGCTAACGATATGGACGGACTGATGGCACTACAAGACAAACTGGAAGCTCAAGCCAGAGAAATGGTAGACAAGGAACCAGCTCTTAAATTTACACGCGAACAGATTGAAGCTTATACCACTGTAGGTGGAGCACCTCATCTGGATGGCAACTATACCGTCTTCGGTGAAGTGGTGGAAGGAATAGAAGTGGTAGACAAAATCGGTACTGTCAAAACAAACCGTGCAGACCGCCCGGAAAAAGATGTACGTATCCTCAAGGCTGTAATTCTGGATTAACAAGAATAGCATGATTCAAGTAAATCGTCATACATTACCTAACGGACTGCGCATAGTACATAGCGAAGACCGTTCTACACAGATGGTAGCCCTCAACTTATTATATAAGGTGGGGGCACGCGATGAAGACCCGGAACATACGGGATTCGCACACCTGTTCGAGCATCTGATGTTTGGTGGTTCTGCCCATATTGCCGACTATGATACTCCTGTACAGACAGCGGGAGGTGAAAACAATGCTTGGACAAACAACGATATAACCAACTATTACATCACTCTACCTTACCAGAATGTGGAAACCGGATTCTGGCTAGAAAGTGATCGTATGCTAGAACTGGCCTTCAGTACGCAAAGCCTGGAGGTGCAAAGGCAAGTGGTCATTGAAGAGTTCAAGCAAAGAAACTTGAACCAATCGTATGGAGATTCTGGACACCTCGTGCGTGGAATGGCTTACAAGGTACATCCATATCAATGGCCCACCATCGGAAAAAAAACGGAACACATTGCACAGGCTACTCTGGAAGAGGTAAAAGACTTCTTCTTTCGTTTCTATGCACCTAACAATGCCATCCTTTCTGTTACAGGACGAATCTCTTTTGAGGAGGCAGTCAGACTGGCAGAAAAATGGTTCGGGCCAATTCCTAAAAGGGAAGTGCCCGAAAGGTGTCTGCCAAAGGAACCGGAACAAACAGAAACAAGACGCCTAGAGGTAACAAGAAAAGTACCGATGGATGCCTTGTTCATGGCTTTTCATATGTGCAACAGAAACCATCCTGAATATCATGTATTTGATATTCTGAGTGATTTGCTATGCAACGGGAAATCGGCCAGACTTATCCATCAGTTAGTGCAGGAAAAGAAAATTTTCAGTTCCATTGATGCCTATATATCTGGAAGCCTGGATGAAGGCCTGCTGCAAATTACAGGAAAGCCTTCAGAAGGGGTTTCACTTGAAAAAGCTGAAGAGGCTATCTGGAAGGAACTGGAAAAGTTGAAGACAATTCCTGTAGAAGAACGGGAACTGGAAAAAGTGAAGAACAGATATGAGAGTGAACAGATTTTCGGAAACATGAACTATCTGAACGTAGCTACCAACTTGGCTTTCTTTGAGCTGATAGGAAAAGCTGAAGACATCAACTTTGAGGTGGCAAAATATCACGCCGTCACTCCACAGGAAATCTGTGACGTAGCCGCCAAAGCTCTTGTACCGGAAAATTGCAGTATTCTTTATTATAAGGCGGATAAAGGAAATGAATAGTTCACACTACCTGGCACTCATCAAATTAGGACTGCCAATTGTCATCGGACAAATAGGTGTCATCATACTAGGATTTGCCGACACCATGATGATTGGACACCACAGTACGGCAGAACTGGCCGCTGCAAGCTTTGTGAACAATATGTTCAATCTGGCTATCATCTCTAGCACAGGGTTTGCTTATGGACTGACGCCAATAGTAGGCAGCCTGTTCGGACAAGGGAAAAAGGCCGAGATAGGAAACAGCCTGAAGAACAGCCTGGCCGCCAACTCAATGCTGATGTTGCTGGTGAGTGGAATTATGGGAATCTTGTGGCTAAACCTGGATAATCTAGGACAGCCACAAGAACTCTTGCCTTACATGAAACCATATTTTGGCATTCTGCTGGCCTCATTGCCGTTTGTGCTATGGTTCAATGCTTTCAAACAGTTTTCGGACGGTATTACTGACACCAAAGAATCGATGTGGATTCTGCTGTGTGGTAACGTGTTGAATATCGTTGGGAACTACCTGCTCATCTATGGGAAAGGAGGCTTTCCGGAAATGGGACTCGTAGGGGCTGGAATAGCAACGCTTTCTTCGCGCATCTTTATGGTGCTCGCCTACCTGGTTATCTTCTTCGCCACCCCACGGTACCACATCTACCGACAAGGATTCAATACAGGGAGTGTCAACTGGCAAGATTTCGCTCTGATGAACCGAATGGGATGGCCCATCGCTGCACAAATGGGCATGGAAACCGCATCATTCAGCTTGAGTGCCATCATGATTGGTTGGCTGGGAAGTACAGAACTGGCCACTTATCAAATCATGACAGCTATTTCACAAGTATGCTTCATGATGTATTACGGCATGGGAGCGGCTGTTTCGGTCAGAATCAGCAACTTCTACGGAACAAGAGACTCCAAGGCGATATGGAGCATAGCCCACTCAGGATTCCACATCATGCTGGTAATGATTGTCTGCAACTCCATCTCTATATTCCTGCTCCGCCATCAAATTGGAGGGTGGTTTACAAATGATACTGCCGTTTCTGCTATGGTAGCACAAATCATCATCCCCTTCCTTATCTATCAGTTTGGCGACGGTTTGCAAATCAATTTCGCCAATGCCCTGCGAGGCATAACAGATGTAAGGCCGATGATGTTTTTCTCTTTCATCGCTTACTTTGTCATTTCGCTGCCACTGGGATATCTGTTCGGCTTTGTAGCCGAATGGGGAGTCACTGGAGTATGGATGGCTTTCCCCTTCGGACTGACCAGTGCAGGAGTTATGTATTATCTAAGATTTAAACACCTGATTAAAAACTAAAATAGAATGTGGTCTACTTCTTCTAAAATCGCTTTTGGGTATCTGATTCTAATCGGACTGCTTTTCGGTGCAGTCAGCTATATTTACGAACAAATGTCATTACTGGTCATGCCTTCTGACCTGGAAAATACAATCGGACACCGAAGAAGGACAACGCACCTCATCGTTACCAAACTTTACAAGGCAGAAGTCATCGGACAAACACTCCGCATTGGAAAGCTGGACGAATATCCGCGATATTTGCACGCAATGAAGGAAGCAGGAGCTTCTATCGACTCGCTACGTACACTACTGACTGACACACTACAGCAGAAACGTCTGGATACGGTCAGGGTGCTGCTCCGAAACAAAGAGCAAAACATGAAACTGGTACTGGAAGCAATGAAACAAAGTCCTACAGAAGAACTGTACAAGCAACAGATTGACAGCCTTATCATGAAGCAAGACTCACTCATCAATGGCACTCATGTGCAGCGGAAAATCATTACACACCATAATTCTTATACTATCCGGCACAAGCCGAAGAAGTTCTTCAAACGACTTGCTGACGTTTTCTCTCCGGGAAAGGAAGACTCTACCCTGGTAAACAATGTGGTGCAAGAGGAGTATACCGATACCATTGATGAAACATATAGCCCTGCCGACACTTTAGTAGTCATGCTCACAAATATCCAGCACAAGGTATTCCAAACCAAACAGGAAAACCAAAAGACCTTGGATAACCGTATTTACCGACTCAGAACTGCCGGTGGTAAACTGGGGCAACGGGTGAACCAGCTGCTGGAGTCTATCGAGAAAGAGGAACAAAAAGCTGCTGAACTGAAGTTTGCACACGAACGAAACATCAGGAAAGATGCTGCTTGGGCCATGGGGACAATCTCACTTCTCGCCGTGGTCTTATCACTTATCTTCTTTGCCATCATCTGGAGAGACCTCACACGCAGTAACCATTACCGAAGGGAACTAGAGAAAGCTAAATTATATGCAGAAAATCTCTTGGCTGCCAGAGAAAAATTAATGTTAACTATCACCCACGATATTAAAGCTCCTGCAGGATCCATCATTGGATATATCGAACTCTTAACTCGTCTGATTAAAGACAAAAGACAAGTGTTCTATTTGGAAAACATGAAATGCTCAGCTTCTCATTTATTAGACTTGGTCACTTCTCTTTTAGATTATCACCGATTGGAAGCTGGGAAAATGGACCTAAACCCAGTAGCTTTCAGACCCAATGAACTACTGAGGAATATCTACATGAGTTTCCGCCCATTGGCTGAAAAGAAAGGACTATCTTTAAGACTGGAAAATGAATTACAACAAAATCTGACCTTAGAAGGAGACCCGCTTAAAATCAGACAGATTGTGGAAAACTTACTTTCGAACGCACTGAAATTCACTTCTCAAGGTGAAGTGGTTTTGGGCATGGGATACCAGGGAAACCGATTCTGTTTTAAGGTCAAAGACTCTGGATGCGGCATGACGGAAGAGGAGAAAGAAAAAGTATTCCAGGCATTTACCCGACTGAGAAGTGCGCAAGGCCAAGAAGGGTTTGGATTAGGACTTTCTATCACTCAAAAACTGGTGGAACTGCTCCAAGGCAACATTGATATAGAAAGTACATTGGGAGAAGGAACTACCTTCACTGTATGGATGCCACTGCCTTCTATTGCCAATCCGCAAAAGACTAACATAGAAAGTAAAAAGGAGGAAACAGCTGCCATGAGTTTAAAGGTTATCATGATTGATGACGACCGTATCCAACTAAACCTTACAGAGGCAATGATACGCAATCTTACAGAACAGGGAGATGGAGAAACTGTCATCAGATGCTGCGAACAACCAGAGGAACTCTTTGAGTGGCTGGTGAAAGAAGACTACGACCTGCTGCTGACCGACATTCAGATGCCAGCCTTGAACGGTTTTGAACTGCTGAAGAAAATCCATCAAATTGAACAGGAAACAGGCAAGCATCTGCCGGTAATAGCCATCACTGCCCGCATGGATATGACGGAAGAGGATTTTCGAGAAAAAGGATTCGCTGGCTGTCTGCATAAGCCTTTCAACCAAAATGACTTGAGAAAAATTTTCCACCAAACAATCACTGGAGAATGGAATACGGCACCAAATAATAAAACTGAACAAACTGTTCAAGAAACGCTGCATACAGACAAACATCCGGAACACAAGACTTTCAACTTCAAGACACTGATTGCTTTTTCGGAAGATGATCTAGAGGCAGCCGGTGAAATAATGCAGACTTTCATCCAGGAAACTGAAAAGAGCCAGCAACGAATGAAAGAAGCACTGGAGAAAAAAGACATCAAGGAAATGGGAAACATCGCACACAAGATGATTCCTACTTTCATCATGATTGAAGCCTCTGAAGCCGTTACCGAACTAAGAGAGTTGGAACAGAAAAGAGAAGCGGAAGAAGCTACAGAAGACGACCTGAACAAAGCAGACAACATCTTGATCTGGACCAGAAAGGTTATTGAAGCAGCCCGCACTTTTTGCAAGGAGCTGAAAAAGGACTCCTCACCTACAGAAGATTAAAAAATACTACAAAAGATGCTAAGTATAAAAAAGATAGTATCTTTGTAATAGATTTATCAATTAACGAAATGATGTATTCAATACTAATAGTAGAAGATGATTTGACTTTCTCTACCATCCTGAAGACTTGGCTCGGGAAAAAGGGATTCGAAGTGGAAACTGCAAGCAACTGCGCCAGAGCAAAGAAGTTGATTGCAGCCAATACTTTCGATCTGATTTTATCAGACCTCAGACTTCCGGACCAAGACGGTCTTTTCTTGCTCAACTGGATGAAAAGTATGCAATTACCTCCTCCTCTAATCATTATGACCGGCTATGCAGATATTCAAAGTGCGGTACATGCCATCAAAGAAGGAGCTGCCGACTACATCTCTAAACCGGTACAGCCAGACGAATTGCTCAAGAAAATAAAGGAAACCATAGAGAAAGGAAAAGAAGCGGAAAAGGAAATGCCTAAAGCTAAAAGCAGTTCCGGAAAACCTGCTGCTTCTCATCAACTTCCACAAGAAAACTATATGGAAGGCAAAAGTGAAGCGGCTGTTCAATTATATAGTTATGTGAAACTGGTAGCCCCTACACAGATGTCTGTCCTCATCAACGGAGCAAGTGGTACGGGAAAAGAATATGTGGCCCACCGCATCCACGAACTGAGCAAAAGAAGCGACAAACCTTTTATAGCCATCGACTGCGGTTCTATTCCTAAAGACTTGGCTGCTTCCGAATTCTTCGGACATATAAAAGGATCGTTTACAGGAGCGTTAAACGATAAAACCGGAGCCTTCGAAGAAGCAAACGGAGGTACCATCTTCCTAGATGAAATTGGAAATTTGAGCTACGAAGTACAAATACAACTGTTGAGAGCCTTACAGGAAAGACGAATCAGAAAAATTGGGTCGGCAAAAGAAATCGAAGTAGATGTGCGCCTCATCAGCGCCACCAATGAGAATCTGACCGAAGCTATAGCCAAAGGAAACTTCAGAGAGGACCTCTATCATCGTATCAACGAATTTACACTGAGAATGCCGGCCTTAAAAGACAGACCGGAAGATATCTTGCTATTTGCCAATTTCTTTCTGGACCAAGCCAATAGAGAATTGGAAAGAAACCTCACTGGGTTTGATGCATCTGCTAGCGAAGCACTGCAAAGATATTCGTGGCCGGGAAATCTACGACAACTTAAAAATATCGTAAAAAGAGCAACCCTGCTGGCACAAGGTGACTTCATCACTGCAAAAGAATTGGGAGAAGAGATATTGACAGCGTTTCCTGCCACAGACTCCTCATCCAACGAAGAGTTTGCACTGCACAGCGAATCAATGGAAAAACAACGAATTATCCATGCCTTGCAGCAAACCAACAACAACAAAACCAAAGCGGCTATCCTGTTGGGAATAGACCGAAAAACACTATACAACAAAATCAAACTATACGAAATTCCACAATAATTGTGGAATTTCTCTACACTGTGGAATCTTTTTTCCACAATATACCACAAGCTACTTTTTTATATTTTTAGTTATGTTACTGACTTTCAAGCAATTTAAAACAACCCCCTATTTGTGGCACGCTTATTGTCTATTAACAAGTGAGAGAATTGATAAAGCACACAATAACAATAGGACATCAAAATTAAACTAGCACTAGAACTAAACTATTTAAAAATAACGCAAAAACCCAACCCCATAGATTATAAGAGTTAAACTTATTAGATATTTAAGCTCTTAGAAAGATGCCTATGTGTTAAAAATGGAAAGAGGACGCTGTGAAGCGTCCTCTTTTTTTATTGTCTTTACTGACGAGTCAGAATTCCATACGGAATCCATTCCACAAATTCCCCTCTGGCACAGTAGCTGTCAGAGTAATTTCTTCTTTAGACACCGGATGAACAAATTGTATCTTCCGTGCATGAAGGCAAATACTTCCGTCAGGATTGGAACGAGGGAAGCCATATTTCAAATCTCCCTTGATAGGACAACCCATCTTGGCCAACTGGCAACGTATCTGATGATGACGACCGGTTTTCAAATCTACTTCCAACAGATAGTAATTGTCGGAACGCCCTATCAAACGATAAGAGAGGATAGCTTTACGTGAGTTAGGCACCTCCTTGTCGTAGACATACGACTTATTCTGCTTTTCGTTTCGCACCAAATAATGCACCAATTCTCCTTCCGCAGCCAGTGGACATTGACGTACAATAGCCCAATAGGTCTTTTTTACAGAGCCCAGACGAAACATTTCATTCAGACGAGACAATGCCTTGCCAGTCTTAGCAAAGACTACCAATCCGCTCACCGGACGATCTAGACGGTGAGTAACACCCAAAAAGACATTGCCAGGTTTGGCATACTTCTCCTTGATGTATTGCTTCACCGTCTCCGACAAAGGAGTATCTCCCGTCTTGTCGCCCTGCACAATCTCTGAAGAGGATTTGTTGACTACAATCAGGTGATTATCTTCGTATACTACCGTCATAGATTACATATTCATACCACCGTCAACCTGGATAACCTGACCAGAAACATAAGATGACAAGTCAGATGCCAAGAAAAGAGCAATATTGGCCACATCTTCCGGAGTACCTCCACGACGCAAAGGAATCTTCTTGCTCCATTCTTCTTTTACCTCGTCAGACAATTTAGCAGTCATGTCTGTAATGATAAATCCCGGAGCGATAGCATTGGCACGGATGCCACGAGAACCAACTTCCTGAGCAATAGACTTGGCCAAACCAATCATACCAGCCTTAGAAGCGGAATAGTTACACTGTCCTGCGTTGCCATGTACACCAACCACAGATGCCATATTGATAATGTTTCCACTCTTCTGACGCATCATAATAGGAGTACAAGCATGCACAAAGTTAAATGCAGACTTCAAGTTTACACCGATTACTGCATCCCACTGCGCTTCACTCATACGCATCATCAAGCCGTCTTTAGTAATACCGGCATTGTTTACCAAAATGTCGATGCTGCCGAATTCTTCTTTAATCTGTTCTACCACTTTGGCAGTTTCTTCAAAGTTGGCAGCATTAGAGGCGTAAGCTTTTGCCTTGACGCCATATGCAGCTATTTCAGCTTCGGTCTTCAATCCGTTTTCATCAATAACCAAGTCAGTGAAAGCAACATTAGCACCTTCTGATGCAAATTTCAATGCGATAGCTTTACCGATACCACGAGCAGCACCGGTTACAATAGCTGTTTTTCCTGTTAATAATCCCATAATGATTTATTTTAAATGAAATTTAATGGTCAATCTTTACATCCCAACGCACCGTAAATGATATTGGTCACGTATTTCCATCCTGTAGAATCATCCAGGTCTCCCCCTATCTGTCCTCGGATGTAGGGCACTTCCATTCCTTTGATACAGTAATGCAATATATCGGCTGTTATCTCTACATTATCTATATGAAACACTCCTTCCTCTTTTCCTTCCTGAAGAACTTCACGAAGAAGAGCCACTTCGCACAAGTCAAAATGCTTGCGGACCGCCTCTACCTTCCAGATATCTCGAAAAAAAGAAGCGCGAAGTGTCCCGTTTCGATAAACAAGCATCTTTATCATATCCAAGTGAGCAGTAATAAGCTGCATCACCTTGTCACAAGGAGAAAGAGATTTATGAGCCACTCCTTCAAGAGTAGCAGAAAGCATCTCCAATTCCGACTCAACCACAGCCATATATATCTGCTCCTTACTCTTAAAATAAGTATATAGGGTTCTACGGCCTTTTTTTGAAGCTATGGCTATATCATTCATTGTGGTAGAATCTATGCCTTTACGAGCAAAAAGCTGACGGGCAACTTCTACTAACTTGGCTCGAGTTTTAGGTACTGTCATTGGTGTTTCCTTTCTCTTGTTCTTTTTTTTGCACAACCTTTTATAATGTGGGCAAAAATAGTCTTTTTATTCTTATCTGACAAGTTTAGCCCCTATTTTCCAATATATTGGGAAAAGTTTTCTAACAAAAAGGCATATTTATTTGTTTTAATAAAATAAAGTCCTTACCTTTGCAACGCAATTAAGAAATATCGCGGAGTGGAGCAGTTGGTAGCTCGTTGGGCTCATAACCCAAAGGTCGTCTGTTCGAGTCAGGCCTCCGCAACTAACAAACCAAGAAACATCGCGGAGTGGAGCAGTTGGTAGCTCGTTGGGCTCATAACCCAAAGGTCGTCTGTTCGAGTCAGGCCTCCGCAACCAAATTAAAAGGAGAAGTAATCACTTCTCCTTTTTTTTATTTATCTGCCCCCACTGCAACAACTCAGTAGAAATTCAACGAAAACAAGGCTCAGTAGATAAATTATGGGGATAAATTCTTTCAACTAGGATTATTATCTATCTTTGCTTTATGGAGACAAATCAATTATATTCATT
>RCNI01000055.1_pt1 | contig 72071 bp, 69 predicted proteins | sample 2041151 | NCBI WGS metagenome assembly RCNI01 (sample SAMN09708214, study PRJNA481090) | feces metagenome | isolation source: feces | place: Antarctica: Albino Rookery
GATATCACTACGGATCAAATCAGTATAAAAGAGTATTTCGACCCGTTTACGGGTGAGCCAGTCAAGAAAGGCAAGTAAAAAGCCGCCCCGGAGGGGGCAGCCAGTAATAAATTGCGGTTGGCGAACCATTCACACGCCTTAAGGCGTAGCTGTAATAGGCCCTTATAGGGCCAGAGCAAGCCACCGGCTAAGCCGGTGGTCTTGACTTTTATGGCATGAAATCCAACTTTTGAGAAAGGAAAATTACAGCAGAGTATCGAGTACGGACTTCATATCGGCGATGATATCCTCAGGATCTTCCAGACCTACGCTTATGCGAACGAGACTTTCGGAGATGCCGGACATCTTGAGCTCTTCGGAGTTGTAGGTGGAATGGGTCATGCTGGCGGGGTGCTCAATGAGAGTTTCGGCATCACCCAGAGAAACCGCGATGGTGCACAGCTGGAGCTTGTTAAGAGCATTGGCTACCTTTTCACGGCTGCCCTTAAGTTCCACAGACATCATACCGCCGGGCAGACGCATCTGCTTTTTGGCGATTTCATAGCCCTCAAAGTCCTCAAGACCGGGGTAATATACCTTTTCCACAGCGGGATGGTCATGGAGAAAGTGGGCAACCTTCATTGCGTTTGCACAATGGCGCTCCATGCGTATATCCAGAGTCTTAAGACCACGGGAAATGAGGAATGCGTCAAAGGGGCTCAGGACGGAGCCAGTCATGTCCTTAATGCCGAAATTATGGCAGAGATCAATGAAATCAGCCTTGCCGACGATAAATCCGGCTATGACATCGCCGTGACCGTTTATGTATTTGGTGGCACTGTGGACGACGGTGTCTGCTCCCAACTCCAGAGGACGCTGCAAATAGGGAGAGCAGAAGGTGTTATCAACTATGACACGGATTTCGGGGTTAAAGGAGTGAACCAGCTGGGATATTGCGGCAATGTCCAGAATTTTCAATGTGGGATTGCAGGGGGTTTCAAAATAAACGACCTTGGTTTTGTCTGTAAGCTTCTCACGGATGTTATCAAGGTTCGTCATGTCAACCATAGTGACCTTTACGCCGAATTCGGGCAGACCATGGGTGAGAAGAGAGTAAGTGCAGCCGTAAAGAGTGTCGGAAGCCAAAATCTCGTCTCCGGCTTTCACACTGCTCCACAGCGCGGCGGATATGGCACCCATACCGGAGGCTGTGGCAACAGCGGCTTCGCCGCCCTCAAGAGAGGCCAGCTTTTCCTCGGCCTGAGACTGGGATGGATTTCCTACACGGGTATAAATATAACCTCCTTCCTGGCCCGCAAAACGTCTGCCACCCTGCTGAACTGTGGAAAATTCAAAAGTGGATGTCTGATAGATGGGGGTGCACAGTGCTCCGGCGGAGTTTGACTGCTTGCCTGCGTGAATCTGTCGGGTTGCAAAACCCATGTTCTTTAAATCGTGCATTTGATACATTCCTTTCTTTGCTGTAATTTTACAGCTGTTAGTTGATATTTTTAAATAACATTTACACCAGAAAAAATAGAATTAACTTAATGCTTCACGAAAATTCCGAACAAAATTTCACTATTCATCTCTGTGCATATTATAACATATTTTCCCACCGCCTTGTTATATAAATAAATGATAGCCTCCAGTGTAAGAAAATCATATTACCTGAATCTGATACAAATATGATACACTTAAATAAGAGGGAAAACCATATTTAAAAGTACAAAAAGCCGTATACATTCAGGTAACTTTCCTCTAAAAAAACATAAAAGAAAGGCGGCCGTTTTTAGTACACTTTTATCATATTTGTGCGCATATAAAAGGGCTGAAAGGTGAAATTTTATGAAAAATGAAGTAAATACATATGAATTCAATGCCGATGAAGAGAAAATAAAAAATCTTCAAGCGATTTCTGAAAAAATCAGGATAAAATCGTGCAGACCGCATCTGAACTTATTCAGATTAATTCTCAGTCTCTGCACGAGGGAGAATTGGCAGCATATGTCTCAAGTAAAATGGAGGAGCTTGGTTACGATAAAATTGAAACTGACAGGTACGGCAATGTTTTCGGCATCGTATACGGAACCGGCGGCGGAAAGTCCATTATGCTTAACTGTCATTTATACGTGGTTGATGAGGGGGACGCCTCTAAATGGAAATATCCTCCATACAGCGGTGCGGTTGCAGAGGGCCGTATCTGGGGTCGTGGTGCATCTGACACAAAGGGTACTATGGCAATATTTCTCTATATCCCCGTAATGCTGCGTGAACTTGGTATGCTGCCGAAAGGCGATATAGTCGTTGCGGATGTAATCTGCGAGAAGATAGCAGGCTACGGCGCTATGATTCATACCAGAGAAGAGCGAATGCTTACGGATTATGCGATTGTGGGCGAGGCTACGGAAAACGATTTCGGTATCGGATGCCGGGGCCGCTTATGCGCAGTGGTTGAGATAAAGGGAAAATCCTGCCATGCATCTGTTCCTCACGAGGGACGGAATCCCTTTGAATTTCTGACACGTCTTCTGCCTGAGCTTAAAAAGGTGGAAATGGGCAGAGATGATTTTTTCGGAAGCTCCACAATGTCCATTACCAAAATTGAGCCCTCAGAAAAGAGTACAAACATCATTCCAAATGAGGTAAGGGTGTATATAGACTATCGTCAGACTGGTGACGACGATCAGGAGCATGTGCTGAATAAGCTCCGGGCAGCCATTGAGCGCTGTGGCGAGATGGAAGGAATTTCCGTTGAAGTGAGAGCCCTGTATTTCCCGCTGACTACTTATACAGGAGTCGAAGGACAGGGCTTTCAGGGCGGACTTCCTTTCAGCGTAAGCCCCAATGAAGACTATGTAGTGCAGGCAAAAGTTGCGGTGGAAGCTGCGGTAGGACATAAAATCAAGTGTAAATCGGCGTCATACGGCGCAGATGCCGGCCACTACTCCTATAAGGGTGTCAAGTGCCTGCTGTATTCTCCGGTTGAAGTTAAGCTCTGCCACACAAACTGCGACAGCATCGACATAGAAATGATGGCCGAGGCCACTGTGGGCACATTGGCTATTGTGGACACGCTGTGCAATAATCCAAAGTGAAGGGGCCTTGATTTTCCGGGAATATAAACTTCAAAAAGTTAAAACAGCAGGAAAAAGTTCAGAGGTTTAAAAAATATCGGGACGGGAACCCGATTTATGTTCCCGTCCCGATGCTTTACTGAATTTCCTTTTGGAATTGCTCGGTATAATGTAAAGCAGAAGCTGCCGATTGTGTGAGCAGGGAGACAAAATGCTCAGGCCGGGCAGAGAGCGTGGGAGTTTAATGCCCGGTCTGATTGGGGGACTTATTTATCAGGAGCAGGCCTTGGAATGACGGGCTGAGAAACGGGGTTCTATTTGCTCTTTTTTGCTGAGGAGAGATATGGCATCGCATAGGAATTCTGTTCCCTCGCTTGTGAACTCTGCACCTTTATTTGTCTTTTCAAACAGTTTAATGTTAAGCTCATCTTCCAACTCCTTTACTGAGGTGGAAACTCCGGATTGAGATAAAAACAGCTTTTGTGCGGCTTTGTTTATAGAACCGCATTTAGAAATTTCTACAACATAGGTAAGTTGCTGGAAAGTCATAAATCTTTCTCCTTCCTTAACTATAAAAGAAAATAGCTCAAGGTTTAAATATTAAGTTGACTCAGCGTATACCTGCGACTCTTTCGTATATTTCTTTAATTGCCTGACGGTCTAAGGCTACGTATCCGCCGGTGACACCGTCACCGATGTTATTCATTTCGACCATTTTATCAATATCGTTGGGATCTGCGCCTATCTCCTCAAAGCTGAGAGGCATACCGATGGAACGCAGGAAGTCTTTAAATGCCTGGATACCGGCTTTTGCAGTGCGAATGGGCTCCACATAGTCCATCTGGCAGCCAAATATACGGCTTGCCATCTGGGCAAAACGCATGCAGTCGTGATGCTCCACGCAGTATTCCATCCAAGCGGGCATGATAACTGCAAGACCTGCTCCATGAGCGCAGTCATACAGTGCGGAAAGAACATGCTCCAGATGGTGACTGTTCCAGTCCTGATCACGATCCACACCCAGTATGTCGTTCTGGCACAGCATACCGGCCCACATGATATTGGCTCTTACGTCATAGTTGTGAGGCTCTTCCATAACACGGCGGCCTTCACGGAGCATTACGTGAAGTATAGCTTCCAGCATACGGTCAGAGGTCTCAACCTCGGTGGTGTTGGAGAAATATCTTTCAAAAGCGTGTGACATAATGTCGGTTATGCCACAGGCGGTCTGATAAGGAGAAAGAGTCTCGGTGAGAGCGGGATTCAGAATGGAGAACTTGGGACGCAGCCAGTCGGAATTTGCCGCTGTCTTATCAAGAGTTTTCTCGTTGGTGATTATAGCGTTGGGGGAACCTTCGCTACCGGAGGCGGCAACGGTCAATATAGTTCCAATGGGCAGTGCATTTTCAGGATTTTTGCCGGAGAAGAAGTCCCAGAAGTCTCCGTCGTATACGCTGCCTATGGCAATGGCCTTTGCAGTGTCTATGCAGCTGCCGCCGCCTACTGCCAGGATGAAATCAAGCTTATTACGGCGGCACAGGTCTATACCTTCGTATACAAGGCCACTGCGGGGATTGGGCTTTACTCCGCTGAGTTCTTCGGTATATAAGCCTGCATCTGCAAGAGAGGTACGGATTCTGTCCAGCAGACCGGATCTTATAACGGACTGACCGCCGTAGACTATCAGAACACGGGAAGCACCGAATTTCTTCGCATAAGTACCGACTTCGTTTTCACGGTCACGGCCGAAAACAAAGCATGTAGGGCTGTAATAATCAAACGAGTTCATAATATTCTGTCTCCTTTATAAAAAATTAAGGTACCCTTACTTGAGGGATTCCCATACGGTTTACAGAGGGTCTAATTTGCTGAATTTTCAGGCCTGCGAACTTTTACCGGGACTTTAAAAGTGAAATGTCAGGAAATTAAGACGCCGCTGCTTCTTATCTGACCTTGATAATATACCATAAATCAACATAAGTCAACATTAAAACCACATTTACAAACATAAAAACAAACTGTGTATATTAACGATAACTAAACGGCGAAAAACAGAAATTATTCGTTTTCTTGTTGATTTTTTTGAGAGAATGCAATATACTACATAATATGAAAATCTAGTACACTACGGTTTTTTTCAGTGAAAATATGGCCTGAGTTGCAGATTTATTTGAATAAAATTGAAAGGTTATGTTGAATTATGCTTAAAATTGAGCGCCAAAATATAATTGAGGAAAAATTAAATAAAGAAGGCTTTGTGCTGGTTCCCACATTAAGTGAACTGTTTAGATGCAGTGAGGAAACCGTGCGCAGAGATCTGAATGAAATGGAAAGTATGGGCCGCCTTGTGCGTACTCATGGCGGAGCTTATCTTCAGGAAAAGTTTGATAAAAGCTATCCGACCAACCTTCGTAAAACTTTCTATAAGAATACAAAGCATAGACTGACACAGCATGTTATGTCACAGATTTCAAAAAATGATGTGATAATGCTGGATTCAAGTACTACTTGCCTGTCTCTGGCGGAAGCTATAATTAAGTCCCAGAAGGCACTGACTATTATCACAAACTCCTATCAGATATGCAGTCTTTGCAATGAGAATAACTCAAATGTAAATCTTATCTGCATAGGCGGCGAATTCAGAAGAAGAACCTCTTCCTTCACAAATCAGAATACAGTTGAGTTCCTTCGGCGCTACCATGCCGACAAATGCTACATAAGCTGCCCTAAGATTACTATTGAGTACGGCCTTTCAGATAACCATTTGAACGAAGCAAGGGTCAGGGAAGCTATGCTGAGGCAGTCTGAGTTCAAGTGCATAATTGCTGACCATACAAAGTTTGACCGCAGCTCAAATATCCTCTTTGAAGGGCTTGAGTCTGTTGATATGATAATCACCGACCAAGAGTTGGGCAAAGATTGGGAAGATTATGCAAAACTGAATAATATAAAATTGGAGTATTGTCTGGATTAAGCGGAAATCCGATTATCCGGCGATTTGAGTACCCCCCAATGCGGTTTTACCACATTGGGGGGGGTTATTGCTTTTGCAGGCCATATTGCTTTATTAAGAAAACGACACAGAAATATGAAGAAACGACTGGAAATTTATTACGGATTCAGAAGAAATAAGAAAAATACTTGAAAATATGTGACAATTTGTTGCTTGTTGTAAAAATCAACAAAAACGGACATCTAAAAATGTGCAAAACATCGAAAATACGTTGTGCGGTTATAAAATACATATAAAAGATAAACACAAATGATATAATTTCGGAATTATTTACAAAGAAACAACCAATAAAATCAGACGAATAACTACAAATATGTAATTAATTTTAGAATGTGACTTTTAAGTCATAAAACCACAAAACCGCAAAAAATACTTGACAGTCAATACAAATCGTGCTTAACTTTAAACATAATCAGTTACAGAAAATAAAATTTAAATATAAAATCTATTTTTGAGAATTTACATATAAAAGTTTATATACACCATAAAATTACGCAGAATATCGAATTTTAATGCGGATTAAATCATGTTTTGTATATTGCGACAGTTGAACAGAAATTGCTGTACCGCAAACGGGCGGTTTCACAGATGAGTTATCGAACATATTTGACCATGATGTTTAATAAACAACATGTGAAAGTAAATAGTCTCTTGTGATTGTATCATTCAGAGAGGAACAAAAAATATATATCTACGAGTGCCAAAAAAATAACAAAATAAGAGGCAGTTCAGCTGGAAACCAAGCTGATATTAGACTTAAATATGGCTGATGATGACTATGCGGCCATATATGCGGCATCCGGGCTGGATGGCAATGCGCTTGCAGGCATAGTTACCACAGCTGGAAGGAACTCGGCAGATCAGGCTAAGGATGGTACTGAAGTGCTGCTTAAACATATAGGAAGAGAAAATATTCCTGTATATGCCGGCGCTGAAAATCCTCAGATGCGGGATAACTTTTACAGACCGAATTGTGCAGTGCCGTGAAACAGCGGCAGAGGTGCAGCAGCGTACAAAGAGCTGTTAAGTATGGTGCAGGAAGATGTGACACTTGTACTTTTGGGCGGCGCAACAAATGTAGCAGAATTTTTAACAGCATATCCGGAGTTTCGCCACAGAATTCGCAGCATAGTTTTTGCAGGAGGATGTTTTGCACAGGGTACTGTAACCCTCCATCGCCACGGAAAATGCCTATTATGATCCCGAGGCTCTGGAAATGATTGTTCACTGCGGGATTGAGCTTTATCTGATGCCCCATGAACTGAGTTCGGTACTGCGACTGAAGGCGGAAGAGGCGGCACTTTCGGAAAAGTGCGGCACAGACTTGCCGGAGTAGGATTTGAAACTTCCGGGTACGGCGGCTCTTGCAGCGGCGATTAATCCGGAAATGTTTGAATTTGTGAAATACAAATGTGAAGTGGAAATCGAGGGCGATTATGTCTGAGGGATGACCGTAATTTACAAAAATGGTTTCGACTATGCTGAAAACCGTACAGACGGAACCTGGGTGCAGCATGATGTGAGAGAAGAAGATAAAAACTGCTTCTATCCGGAGGTGCTTGAAACAGCCGAGCTTATGGGAACCCTCCGAACTATGCTTAAAACGGAAGCTTGAAAGAGAGGGACAGCCGATGAAGAAGATACCTGTGATTTTTGATGTCGACACTGGCCTCGATGATACTCTGGCTCTGCTTTTGGGAGTAAACGCACCGCAGTTTAATGTACTTGCGGTAACGGCTACATATGGAAACACTTTGCTTGAAAATTCTCTCCGAAATACGCTTAATGCCATGAATTTATTAGGCAGAAGCGATATACCGGTGGCAGCCGGAGCGACTCACGGCTGGGTAATGCCTCAGTACACCTCTCCTCACATTCATGGTGCAACCGGCATTGGAGACTATGTTTACCCCAAGGACAGCCGGGCAGGATTTACGGAGATGCCGGCGTGGGATCTGATTTACGACCGTGTAATAAGCTGCGAAGACAAAACAGTGGTTTTCGTGCTTGGCCCTTGTACAAATATCGCAACCACCATACGCAAATACCCGAGCATTAAGGCAAAGCTTGACAGGATAGTGTTTATGGGCGGCGACGTAAGACTGGGAGCAGCTTCCCAGTGTGCCAGTGTAAATGTATATCATGATTCGGAAGCGTTCCGTTTCCTTATGCACTGCGGTGTTCCTTTCCACATGTGCAGAAGTGATCACATGACAGATTTTATGGCTGTAATGCCCAAGCAGGCGGAAGAGCAGCACCGTGGACATGGCGAGCTTTGTGATGTGGCGGTTGAAATGCTGCGGTACTTCACATGACCACCCGTACGGCAGGGGAAGTGGAAAATGATAAGGTCATATTGCATGACCCTGCTACGGTAATGTACATGATGGAGCCTCAATGCTTCTATTCCAGAAAAGTGTTCTGCAATATCGAGCTTAACGGACGTTACAGCTACGGCATGACCGTTTTAGATCTTGAAAATGTACTGCATAAGGATGAAGCGGAAAAGAACGTAGATTATGTTTATGCTAAGCCCGAATGTGCAGATTATCTTGCAGAAAAATTCTTTGAATATATCAGGAATGCGGTTTAAGGATTTTATAGTATGTTTTTAACGTACGTTATAAAATACAAATAAAAAAACAAAGGAGAAGAACAATGAAAAAAATCGTTTCCATCTTACTGATCCTCACTCTGGCATTTAGTCTGGCAGCATGCGGCCAGAAGAACGACACCCCCAATGATGCCACCAGTACCACCTCCGAAGAGAACAAAGAAGATGCAGCACCCAAGAGAGTAGCACTTATCTGCAATGCTCTGGGGCAGACCGCTTTCGTAGATGACGCTGCATTAGGTTTCAAAGAGACTGCCGAGAAGTACGGCTTCGATTACACCATCGCAGAATGCATTAACGATGCAGCCTATGAAGAGAACGCCCGTGCACTTGTTATGGATGGTTACGACCTGATTATCGGCCTAAGCTGGCAGTCTGCAAATGCAATAACAGCTATTGCCACCGAGTACCCCGATGCTACCCATTACGCACTGGTCGACACCGACAGCGGTCTTGACAACGTTATGGATGTTTCCTTCCATGAGGAATACGGCGCATATCTTGTCGGTATGCTGGCTGCACTGACTGTAGACGGCGATAGCCATAACTACGGTGCTATCCATGCCGCTCAGAGCCAGGCTGGCTTTGAAAAATGGCGTTATCCCTTCATGCAGGGCGTACTTGCTGTTGACCCCGAAGCAAAATTCGTGTTCAACTTTGTAAACTCTTATACTGACCCCGGTACCGCTAAAGAGCTTGCCCTTCAGCAGCATGAGCTGGGCTGCATTTTTATAAATGCTGCCTGCGCCGGCGGTGATGCAGGCGTATTTGAAGCTGCAAAAGAGAAGCAGTTCTACACCTCCGGTCAGGATATGGATCTGACTACACCTGATAATCCCTACATCGTTTCCTGCCAGATTAAGGACACCTATAATGCAGTTAGTTACGTTCTGAAAGCTTTTGCAAATGGCGAGTGGAAGGCAGAGGATGTACAGCTGGGTATTGCCCAGAACGCTATCGGTGCTGTTCATGTTACCCATGAATCTGTAAATCCCCGCAGCGAGAGACTTTCCGATGAGGACATTGAACTGCTCAAGCGGACTGCTCAGGACCTTAAGGACGGAAAGATTGACCTCAGTTGCCCTTACTCTGACGAGACTTACGAATACCCTGCAATTCAGAAGTAAAAACGAGTAAAAGATATGGCCCTAAAAAGAGGGAACCCTAGGGATCCCTCTTTTTTTACAGAAAGAACAACAGAAGAGGGGTTTTATGGCTTTAGTAGAAATGCACGGCATTACCAAGCAGTATGGTAAGCTGCTTGCGAATAATAACATATCTTTTTCGCTGGAAAAAGGCGAAATATTGGCTGTCGTGGGTGAAAATGGCGCCGGCAAAAGCACCCTGATGAAAATACTGTACGGTCTTGAAAGGCCGACTTCAGGAGATATCCTGATAAACGGTGAAAAGCAGGCTTTTCACTGTCCTCGTGATGCTGTCAACAAGGGAATCGGTATGGTTCAGCAGCATTTTATGCTGATTGAACCCTTTACAGTTGCGGAAAACATAGTTTACAGCAAAGAACCTAAGAAGGGCATCTTTTTTGATAGAAAAAAGGCTGTAAAAATAACTGAAGAGCTTTGTGAAAAATACAAGCTTTATATTGATCCCAATGCAAAGGTAAAAGATTGCTCCGTTGGCCTGCAGCAGCGAATAGAGATACTTAAAGTACTCTATCAGGATACGGATATCATCATATTTGATGAGCCTTCCGCAGTACTTACACCTCAGGAGACTGAGGAACTGCTCAAAACTATAAAGACTTTGTCCGAAATGGGTAAAAGCATCATTTTCATAACTCATAAACTTAACGAGGTTTTTGCTCTGTGCGATCGTGTCGTGGTGTTAAGAGCCGGACAAATTGTTGGAGAGAGAAAAATATCCGAGGCGAATTTTGAAGAGATCTCCTACATGATGGTTGGCAGAAAGCTTGCTGAAAATAAAATTCCCAAGGTTGAAAAGGGAGAAGAGTGTCTGCGTGTGGAAAACCTTGTTGTGGGCAACGGAACGAAGCCTGCTGTAGACGGAGTTTCAATGCATATAGACGGCGGAGAAATCGTCGGCATTGCAGGTGTTTCAGGAAACGGGCAGTCTGAAATTATTCAGGCCATTACCGGTCTTTTGCCTGTTAAGGAAGGCAAAATTTCCATTAACGGAACCGATGTTACAAACAAGACTCCCGGATATATCCGTGCCAGCGGCTGCACCTGTATTCCGGAAGACCGTTATCTTTGGGGCTGCTCTACTCAGGCTACCCTGGAAGAAACGGCTATTATGTCAATGCACAATAAAAAGCCGCTTTCCGTCCATGGAATATTAAAGAGGCCGACAATACACAAATTTGTTTTGGATGCCTTCGAAAAGTTTGACCTTCGTTATAGCTCTGTAAACCAGAAAATGGGAGAGCTTTCCGGCGGTAACGCTCAGAAGGTCATCATAGCAAGAGAGCTTATACAGAATAAGCCTTTTCTGATTGCTGCGGAGCCTACAAGAGGTCTGGACATAGGCGCTATAGAATACGTTCATAAGAAGCTGCTGGATAAAAAGGCTAACGGCGGAAGTATAATGCTCGTTTCATCAGAACTCAGCGAGATTCTGTCGCTGTCTGACCGTATATATGTAATGTATGACGGAAAGATCGCAGGCGAATTTGCCCATGAAAACGCCAATGAGGATAATGTCGGCATCTTGATGATGGGAGGAGAGATTAAGTGAATAAAGAAAGCGCTATACGTTTTAAAGATAAACTGAAACCCTTTGTCTCTACCGCAGGATGGCCGATTTTAGCCACATTTCTGGGCCTTATAGTAGGCGGCATTATCATTTTTGCCTCAGGAGCAAATCCCATAAAGGTTTACGGAACAGTATTTGAAAAATCCTTCGTAAATCCATACTATCTCATTCAGACTCTGCTGCGTTCAGCACCCATTATAATATGTTCACTTTCAGCAGCCGTTTCATGGCGTGCCGGATATATAAACCTGGGTGTTGAGGGACAGATGGTCTGCGGCGCCCTTGCAGGTATTGTCTGCGGACTTTATATGCCGGGTCCTGCGTGGTTTGTACTCATTACAGCATTTCTGGCAGGATGCCTTGCAGGAGCACTGTATGCGCTGATACCTACCTGGGCACAGCACATATGCGGAGTTTCCATGGTCATGTCCTCACTTATGCTTAACTACGTGGCAAACTATTTGTCAGCTTACCTCGTAGGTTATCCTATGAAGGACACCGGAGCTACGGTAGAGGCCATGCAGACCACGACTATTAACGAGTCACTGCATTTACTGCGTTTAAGCCCTGACGCTAACTTCAATATAGGCTTCATCTTTACGGTTTTAACTGTTGTACTTGTTTACTTTATCATGAATCATACCACCTTCGGATATGAGTCAAAAATGGGCGGTCTTAATCCAAACTTTGCCCGTTACGGCGGTGTTAACCGTGTAAAGGTCATGTATATGACGATGATGCTGTCCGGTGCTCTGGCCGGTTTTGCCGGATTTATAGAGATATTCGGATGCAAATATCGATTTATTGCAAACATGTTTGAAAGCTCGTCCTATGCATGGACGGGTTTGATGGCCTCTCTTGTCGGAACATACAATCCTATTGCCTCGACGATTTATTCCGTATTTTTTGCCGGTCTTGATGTAGGCGGTCAAGCATTGCAGCGTGATTACGGTCTGCCTCTGCATATTGCGAATATCATTCGTTGCTCTATCATGCTGTTTGTTTCAATTGATATTGTATTCCGGTTTACAAAGAGCAGAGCATCTAAGAAAAAGAATCAGGGGGTAGAGAAATGAATGTGACTTATTATGCTTCTTTGATTAACTCAATACTGCGTATGACGACACCTATTCTCTTTGCGACCCTTGGATGTTTAATTTGCAGCAAAGTCAATGTATTTAACATAGCACTTGAAGGTCAGATGCTGATTGCATCATTTACTTCAATCGTTGTAAACCATTACACTCATAATGTTTATTTGTGCGTGCTGTCCGGTGCTCTTTCCGGTGCCTTAATCGGCTGGATAGTCGCAATCTTCCAGGTAAAGCTCAAAGCAAAGGACATGGTGGTCGGTGTATCCATAAACCTCTTTATTACAAGCATTACATCGTATCTTATGTACGTTATGTTCGGCCTGAGAGGCACATTGCGTGAGCCGGATATGGTTTCCCTGACAAAGTTAAGCATACCTTTCCCCGAAAATATGGCTTTTTTAAACCGTACATTCGAGAACCTGACTATTCTTGATTTTGCCGCTTACGTATTCGCTATCCTGATTTTCATATTCCTGTTTAAGACTGTAGCAGGATTCCATGTAATGTCAGTAGGTATCAATAAGACTGCCACTGTGAGTCTCGGAACAAAAGCTGACCGTATCCAGATTTGGACTATCGTAATATCTGGTGCACTCTGCGGCCTGGGCGGCGTATCACTCAGTATGGGCAGCGTTACAATGTTTACTGAGGCAATGACCTCTGGCCGAGGCTATATGGCAATGGTTGCAAGCAGCCTTGTGGGAGCACATCCTTTAGGCGCTATAGCGGCATCCCTGTTCTTCGGTACGGCAGTAGCATCCACAAAGGCTCTTCAAAACTATATAAACGGTCAGATTACCGTTGCTTTCCCGTACATTGCAACTCTGCTTATTATGTGTATAAACGGTTATGTTGTGAATAAACGAAATATAAAACTGAAAGGAAACAAAATAGAAAATGACTGAAAAGACAATTTATCCTTGCGTTCGACTGGCAGAAGGCGAACTTGAAAAGCGTATTATAACCTGTGGTGATCCTGAGAGAGCCGAAAAAATTGCCGGACTTTTGGAAGATTCCAAATGCTTGCAAAGAAATCGTGAGTTCCACTCCTTCAGCGGCAAATGGAACGGCGTACCTGTCAGCATTGTATCCCACGGCGTAGGCGCCGGCGGTGCCGCAATTGCATTCGAAAGCATGATGAAGATCGGTGCCAAAGCTATTATACGTGTAGGTACCTGCGGAGGTATGCAGGATGGAATAGATGCAGGCAGCATTGTTATCGGTACAGGTGCATGCCGTGATGAAGGCGTGACTGAAAGAATGCTTCCCGCAGGATATCCCGCCGTATGTGATTGCGATGTAGTATTGGCACTGTCTGAAGCTGCAAAGAAGATGGACATTAAGTGCGAAAGGGGCATTATTATGACGAATGCCCTGTTCTACGCAGGTCTTACCGAGTCAAACGTAAAGCTTTACGCAAGAGCAGGAGTCAAAGCAATGGAGAACGAGGTAGCACCTCTACTGGTTCTCGGCGGACGCTACGGAGTAAAGACGGGCTGCATTCTGACTGCTGATGCAAAGGCATTTGAGCTCGTAGGCCCCGATGACTATGTACCCGACACAGAGCAGGTAAAGCGTAGCGTGGATAACGCTATTATTATTGCACTTAACGCAATAAGCTCCCTTTCACTGTAAAGCTTTTTGATATGGGAGACGAAGTTCAAAGTCTCTACTATATAATATAGTAATAGAATGGATGGTTTTGTTATGGGTAAAATTACGGAGGTGGGCTCACAGGAATCTCTCGGCTTCTGAGCTGGGACATGTTGATAACAGAGCACCGGAACAGGTGCCGGGATATATTTTACTTCCTGGTGATCCAAACAGAATATCCACCATGTGTGCATCTGTCGTTGCAAACCGCATCACCGGTGAATGGAATGAGACGGTGCAAGGAGAGCAGAACGCCTGCCTTGTAGGTGCGGAAGCGCTGCGTATTCTGAACACGTGGGATGAGAAAAAGAAAAATTATACTATTTTCCGGGATTTTGCAATTATCTGAAACAGTAAAAAACCGAAGCTGGAAACGGTAGCAGGTCAGGAGAAAATCCATGTCTCAATTTGAACAACATTTTAAAATGAACTGCAATGATGCCATTGAATACATCCGGCAGAAGCTGCCGAATTTATTTCGGTCAGCAGCCTGTTGTATGCAGTGAAATAGGCGACGGAAACATTAATTACATATTCCGTGTAAAAACTGAGGACGGCGCCAAATCCCTTATAATTAAGCAGGCGGATAAATTCACTCGTTCCTCCGGAAATCCGGCCGATACAGACCGCAACCGCATTGAGGCGGAGATTCTTAAAATTGAGAGGGCATATGCGCCTTCTCATGTTCCGGAGATATACTTGTATGACCCGGTTATGTGCTGCATTGTGATGCAGGACATAGGGGATCATGAAAATATGCGCTATGCTATGCTGAAGCGCCGGACTTTCCCGGGCTTTGCCTCAGATATCAGTGAATTTATGGCCAATACCCTTATTCGCACATCTGATGTGGGGCTTCCTTCTAAGCTGAAGAAGGAGAGGGTAGGACAGTTTATAAATCCTGCTATGTGTGATATTACAGAAAGACTTGTGTGCACAGAATCCTATACTAATGCCCTTGGCAGCAATGAAGCTTTTGAAGAAAACCTGGAATTTTTGACTGCGGAGTTATACCGGGATGAAGCGCTGAGGCTTGAAGCGTCAAAGCTCAAGATTTTATTTGAGACAAAAGCCCAGTCTCTTATTCACGGTGATCTGCACAGCGGCTCTATATTTGTTAAGCCCGGCTCTACAATGGTTCTTGACCCCGAGTTTGCCTTTTACGGGCCCGCAGGCTATGATGTGGGAAACGTTATAGCTCACCTAATCTTTGCATGGGTGAATACGGCCGTAATGGAGCAGGACGGCGAAAAGAAAAAGAAATTTCTGGGCTGGCTTGAGGAAACAATTGAACAAACGCTGGATCTTTTTGTAGAAAAGGCTACGGCCATTGTTCAAAATGACTGCATAGACCCGCTTCTGCGTACGAAAGATTTTGCGGAGTGGTATACCGCAGATATACTTGAAGATGCGGCGGGATATGCCGGTATGGAATTGAACAGACGTGTTATCGGAACTGCAAAGGTTTGCGATATTGCCGGAATTAAAGAAACTGATAAACGCATATGTGCGGATAGAGCATGCGTTCTGGCTGCCAAGGACTGCATAATAAACCGTAAGAGCAAATTTAAAAACGGACATGATTATGTAGAAACTATCCGGAATGCTGCGGCACAACGCGGAATTATCGGATTTTGAAATATGGAGAAATAGAAATTATGTCAAAATATGAAATAAAGAAAGAGATAACTGAGATGGCTCTTCGCTGCTACGGTGAGAAGCTGTTCGCATGTACCAGCGGAAATCTCAGTGTATATGACGCTGAAACAGGCGAAATGTACATTACCCCCAGTTCTTATCCTTACGAGGATATGACCCCTGACGACATCGTTGTTATAAAGCTTAACGGCGATGTTGTGGAAACTCCCCACAATCCATCCAGTGAATGGCGTATGCATGCGGTAGTATACAAAAATATGCCCGAGGTAAGGGCCCTTGTACATACCCATTCCCCATATGCCACTTCATTTGCAGTAAACCATTTGGCAATTCCGGCTATTTTGATAGAAATGGTGCCTTTCCTTGGCGGAGATGTACCCCTTGCTGAGTTTGCCATCCCCGGCACAGAGGCAGTTGGCGAGAATGCGGTAGCAGTTCTCGGTGACAGAAATGCCTGCCTCATGGCAAACCATGGTGTACTTGCTGTCGGCGGTTCACTGGAACAGGCACATACTCGTGCAGTATATGTTGAAGATGCCGCAAAAATTTGCGCTATTGCAAAAGCAAGCGGCGAAACTGTATATTGTATCGGTGAAGAAAGCATCGAATTCATGAGCAATGGTAAGCGTAGAGCCTAAAAATATATCAACGAAAGGAAATACTTATGTACAGAGCAGACGAAGGAATAGCATTTTTACTGCGTTATGAAAATATTGCATGGTATGACAATGGTCAGGTAAGAATCCTTGACCGACGCATATATCCTGTAAAGGTTGAATTTGTGACCTGCAAGCGTCACGAAGAGGTAGCACAGGCCATTGCAGACATGGTCACTCAGAGCGGTGGACCTTATACTGCGGCTGCTATGGGCATGGCTCTTGCAGCCTACGAGGCAAAGAATCTGCCTGAGGCAGAGTACAATGAGTACATGAGCAAGGCAGCTTATACTCTGTCCCATGCCCGTCCCACGACTGTGGAAAAGATGATGAGAGTGGTCGAACGCTCTCTGGGCGTTATTGAGCGTGAGCTTAAAAACGGCACATCACGTGCAGATATCCCCGAAAAGCTCCGTGATGACACCGTTGACAGTCTCAACGGCAACTACGAAAAGTACGATAAGGTTGCCAAATACTTGGCAGATAAGATTCCCGAAGGCGGCACCATTATGACTCAGTGCTTTGCTGAGACTATTATAGGTACACTGCTTAGAGAATGCCGCCGCAGAGGCAATGCAATCAAGATGATCTGTGCCGAGACACGTCCCTATTATCAGGGTGCCCGTCTCACTGCAAGTGTAGCCTGCGATATGGGCTTTGACACCACTGTTATTACCGATAATATGCCCGCATATACCATAAAGGAGAAAAAAGTTGATGTGTTTACCTCCGCAGCGGACGTTATTACAATGGATGGTTACGTAGTAAACAAGGTCGGTACTATGCAGATCGCACTTGCCGCACGTTATTGGGGAATTCCTTACTTTACAACCGGTACTCCCAACCCTGCCCATCCCAGCATTGACACGGTAAAGATCGAGCTGAGAGATCCAAATCTTGTTACCGAGTCTATGGGTATTAAGCACACTATGCCCGGCGTAAAGGGATACTATCCCGCGTTTGACATCACACCGCCTAAACTCTGCGATGGTATTGTGACTGATAAGGGCATATTCTCACCCTACAATCTGTCAGCATACTTTGAAAAGTAATAAGCAAATAAAAAAGGTATTGCCGTTAAAAGCGGCAATGCTTTTTTGCGTTTGGGGAATTCTCGCATAGTTTACGGTGTGGATTATCATTTTTTTGGGGGAAAAAAGACGGCTGAAGCTTATTGACAAGGCCGTGCGCTGTAAATTATAATAGTAAAAACTCTATACTAAGAGGAGACTTTATGGATCTGCCAAAATTTACAATCGGCCAGGCGGCGGAGCTTAACCACGTGTCCCGGAAGACCCTGCGGTTATACGACATGGAAGGTCTTTTAAAGCCCCGAGTTACCGACGAAAACACCGGTTACAGGTACTATGATATTATTCAGTCCGCAAGGCTGGATTTTATACAGAATATGAAGCTTTACAGCATGACCCTGTGGGAATTACGCACACTTTTGGAAAACGCCGATACTGACAGCGTTAAAAGTACTCTGCAATCGCAGATAGAAAAGATTACGGACAAAATAGAACAGCTCATGCGCTCGAAAGCGGCCATAGTAAGGAATATGGAAAATTACGAAAAATACGCGGCAACCCCCAAAATGAACAGCTCCAGTTTGTACGGACAGCACAAAAAGCCCTATCGGCAGGGTAATATTAAATTTTAAGCAGAGTGGCGCAGCGTCAGAGGCGGCACTCCTGTTTTTAGTTGGATGCGTTCATGGTTACAGACACTTAATATAGCTGTATTTTCGCTTTGACATATAAATACCCCCATGTAGTTATTATCCTATATAGGGGGGGTGCTTTGTCTAGTGTCCGTTTTTACTGGACCTGTTTAAAATTTTCGGGTTTCATAAAAGTAGAGTTTTACAGCACGTGAAGTCCTGTTTTTTGCATCAATTTCAAGGCAAATAACACATAAATATTTTTATCCCCCTTAAATTTTGTATAACATGAAAATTTCGTCCTTGACAGGCTGAAAATCTATGGTATACTGTTGACAATTTGCGAAGAATTTTCTAAAATCAGATTTAGAAATTCTGAGCGTCGCATATAGAAAGGAGCTGCCGACTATGAATTACGTATTAAAGAACGCACTTGTTTTTTCCGGTAACGGATTTTCAAAAGCTAACGTTTTCATCAGCAACGGCCTTATTGCCGATATTTCCGTCTCTGCTCCCAACGTTGGTGACCTTGTTTTCGATTTTGATAATGGTTATGTTTTTCCCGGCTTTGTCGATGTTCATGTACATTTGAGAGAGCCGGGTTTTTCATATAAAGAGACTGTTGAGACAGGCTCCATGGCCGGAGCCCACGGCGGATATACAACAATCTGTGCCATGCCCAATTTAAATCCGGTGCCCGACTCAATGGAAACTCTTGCCCCTCAGCTTAAAAGAATTGAGGAGGGGGCAAAAATAAACGTCCTGCCTTACGGAGCGGTTACCAAGGGCGAAAAGGGTGAGGAGCTTTCTGATATTGCAGAGCTTGCCCCTTACGTATGTGCCTTTTCCGATGACGGCAGGGGAGTGCAGAGTGAAGATATGATGCGCTCTGCCATGAGAGAGATTAAAAAGACCGACAAAATACTTGCCGCCCATTGTGAGGATAACTCCCTGCTTCACGGCGGATATATCCATGACGGCGAATATGCCAAAGCCCACGGACACAGAGGCATCTGCTCCGAGAGCGAATGGGGCCCTATAAAGCGTGATATTGAGCTTGTACGGGAAACCGGCTGCAACTACCATGTGTGCCACATCTCCACAAAAGAGAGCGTGGAGCTTATAAGAAAGGCCAAAAAGGACGGCCTGCCTGTAAGCTGCGAAACCGGCCCCCATTACCTCACCATGAATGATTCAATGCTAAAAGAGGACGGACGGTTTAAAATGAATCCGCCAATCCGTTCCGAGGAGGACAGAGCGGCCCTTATAGAAGGTATTCTGGACGGTACAATAGATGTGATTGCCACCGACCACGCTCCCCATTCCGCAGAGGAAAAGAGCAGAGGCCTTGAAAAGAGCCTTATGGGTGTTGTGGGCCTTGAAACTGCATTTCCGGTTCTGTATACAGAGCTTGTGAAAAAGGGCGTTATAAGCCTGAAAAAGCTTATTGAGCTTATGTGCATAAATCCCAGAAAACGCTTTAATATAGGAAGTCCCTTTGAAATCGGTCAGAGCGCCGACTTTACCGTTTATGACCTTAACGCAAAATACACCGTTGACCCTGAAAAATTTATGACTATGGGCAGGGCAACTCCCTTTGAGGGAAAAGAAGTTTATGGCAAGTGCCTTATGACCGCCGTAGGCGGCGAGATTGTCTGGAAAGACATTTAAATAAACATCTTTCAATTTTATTTATTATATAGATAGTTATTTAGAGTACACCAAGATAGATAGTTATTTAGAGTACACCAAGGAGGAAATTATTATGGCAAAGAGAAAAGACATTAAAAAAATTCTTATCATCGGTTCCGGCCCTATCGTTATCGGACAGGCTGCTGAATTTGACTATGCCGGCACTCAGGCATGTCTTGCACTTAAAGAGGAGGGCTATGAAGTTGTTCTCTGCAACTCAAATCCCGCTACCATTATGACCGATACCTCCATTGCTGACAAGGTGTACATGGAGCCTCTGACTCTTCAGTACATTGCAAAGATACTCCGTTATGAGCGCCCAGATGCCATCCTCCCCGGAATCGGCGGCCAGACCGGTCTGAACCTTGCAATGCAGCTTGAAAAGAAGGGCGTACTTAAAGAATGTCAGGTGGAGCTTCTGGGCACCAGCTGCGAGAGCATTGAGAGAGCCGAGGACAGAGAGCTGTTCAAGGAGCTGTGCCAGGAGATAGGCGAGCCTGTTATTCCCTCACGCATCACCTACTCCATTGAAGAGGCTATTGACGCTGCAAACGAGATAGGCTATCCTGTCGTCCTCCGTCCCGCATTCACTCTGGGCGGCACCGGCGGCGGCTTTGCAAATGATGAGGCAGAGCTTAAAGAGATCATGAAGCACGCACTTAAGCTCTCTCCCGTACATCAGGTACTGGTTGAAAAGAGCGTTAAGGGCTACAAGGAAATCGAGTTTGAGGTCATGCGCGACGGTACCGGCAGAGCAATCACTATCTGCGGCATGGAAAACATCGACCCTGTCGGTGTTCACACCGGTGACTCCATTGTTGTGGCTCCCATCCAGACCCTCAGCGACCACGATTTCAACATGCTCAAGGAGAGCGCACTGAAGATAATCAGCGCTCTGGAAATCGAAGGCGGCTGCAACGTGCAGTTTGCTCTCGACCCCAATTCCTCCGATTACTACCTTATAGAGGTTAACCCCAGAGTTTCCCGTTCCTCCGCTCTTGCCTCCAAGGCCAGCGGCTACCCCATTGCAAGAGTTACCGCAAAGATTGCCGTAGGCATGGCTCTGGACGAAATTAAAATTTCCGAGACCAATGCAAACTTCGAGCCTGAACTGGACTACATTGTTTGCAAAATGCCCCGATTCCCCTTCGATAAATTCGCAACCGCTGCAAATACCCTCTCAACTCAGATGAAGGCCACCGGCGAGGTCATGGGCATAGGCCGCAGCCTTGAAGAGTGCATTCTGAAGTCCGTTCGTTCTCTCGAAATCGGCGTATGCCACCTGTACATGGCAAAGTTTGACAACTGGGAAAATGAGAAGCTTTTAAGCTACATAGCCGAAAGCCCCGACGACAGAATTTATGCCATTGCCCAGCTTATAAGAAACGGCGTAAGCCTTGAGGAAATTTTCGACGCTACCAAGATCACCATGTTCTTCCTTGAAGCATTCAAGAGCATTGTTGATTTTGAAGCTAAGCTCAGCGAAAATCCCAAGAATATAGATTTACTCAAAGAAGCAAAGAAAATGGGCTTTGCAGATAAGTATATTGCAAAGCTGTGGAACGTAAGCGAGCTTGAGGTTTACAATCTCAGAAAAGAAATCCAGCTCTTCCCCGTCTACAAGATGATTGAGACCTCCGGCAAGGGCGGCTATGTTCCTTACTTCTACTCCTCCTACAATGACTGGGGCAATGAGTCCCGCATAAGCGGCAGAGACAAAATTATCGTTCTCGGCTCCGGCCCTATCCGTATCGGTCAGGGCGTTGAGTTCGACTACTCCACCGTCCACGCTGTCACTACCATTAAAAAGTTCGGCTACGAGGCCATTATCATAAACAACAACCCCGAAACCGTCTCCACCGACTACACTACCTCCGACAAGCTGTATTTCGAGCCTCTCACTGTTGAGGACGTTATGAGCGTTGTGGAAATGGAACACCCCATAGGTGTTATCGCCTCTCTGGGCGGTCAGACTGCAATTAACCTTGCTCAGCCTCTTATGGAGCGCGGCGTTAAGATTATAGGCACTGACGTTGCAGCCATTGAGAGAGCCGAAAACAGAGACTCTTTTGAAAAGATTATGGAAGAGCTGGAAATCCCCCAGCCTCAGGGACGTGCAGTTACCAATATCCCTGACGGTATCAAGGCAGCAAATGAGATCGGCTACCCTGTTCTTGTCCGTCCCTCCTATGTTCTGGGCGGCAGAGCAATGCAGATTGTTGCAAACGAGGAAGCTCTCCAGACCTATCTTAAAACAGCTGTTGCAATTAACGAGGATCAGCCTGTTTTGGTTGATAAATACATTCAGGGTAAGGAGCTTGAGGTTGATGCCGTATGTGACGGATACGATGTATTCGTTCCCGGTATCATGGAGCTTGTTGAGCGCACCGGTATTCACTCCGGCGACTCCATAAGCGTATACCCCACCTTCTCCGTATCCTCCAAGGCCAAGGGCAAAATCCTTGAGTACACCAAGAAGCTGGGTTTGGGCATAGGAATTGTGGGCCTCTTTAACATTCAGTTTATTGTTGATAAGGAAGATAACGTCTACGTTATCGAGGTCAACCCCCGTTCCTCCAGAACCGTTCCCTTCCTCTCCAAGGCAACCGGCTACTCCCTTGCCGATATTGCAACTTTTGCAATTCTGGGTAAGACCCTTAAAGAGCAGGGCATTTTCGGCCTGTATCCCGATGAGAAGAAGCGCTGGTACGTTAAGGTTCCCGCTTTCTCCTTTGCAAAGCTTCACGGCATGGATACCTACCTCTCCCCTGAGATGAAGTCCACCGGTGAGGCCATAGGCTACGACAGAACCATGAACCGCGCTCTTTATAAAGCCCTTCAGGCATCCGGCATGAACATCCTCAACTACGGCACCGTTCTTGCCACTATTGCCGACAGCGACAAGGAAGAGGCTCTGCCCCTTATCCGCCGCTTCTACGAGCTGGGCTTCAACATTGAGGCTACCTCCGGTACTGCCGCATTCCTCAAGGAGCACGGCATCCGCACCAGAGTTAAGAAAAAACTCTCCGAGGGCAGCGAGGAAATCTTCGATTCTATCCGTCAGGGCTATGTGAGCTACGTTATCAATACCCGCGACCTCAATTCTCCCTCCAGTGCTACCGACGGTCAGGAAATTCGTCAGTGCGCTATTGAAAACGGTGTAACCACCTTTACCGCTCTCGATACCGTAAGAGTTCTGCTTGACGTTCTGGAGGAGACCACACTCTGCATTTCTACCATCGACGCATAAAAGCTAAGGAGGTATCCTGTGAAACAGTCAATTTTCACAATTAAAAGCAATACCAATATAGCGCCTAACACATACAAAATGGTTCTGGCGGGAGATAGTTCCGCCATTACCGTATCAGGCCAGTTTATAAATATTAAAATAGAAGGGCTGTTTCTGCGCCGCCCTCTCTCCGTCTGCGACTATGACAGAGAGAGCTTCACGGTGTTATATAAGACCGTGGGCAAGGGAACAGACATACTCAAAGATATGAAGCCGGGTGAAAAGCTGGATGTGCTCACGGGATTGGGCAACGGCTTTGACACCTCCGTAAGCGGCAATAGACCGTTGCTTATAGGGGGCGGAGCGGGAATTTCACCTATGTACCGCCTTGCAAAAGACCTTATAAGTCAGGGCAAAAAGCCGGAGGTCATACTGGGCTTTAATAAAAAGGATGAAATCTTCTTTGAAGATGAATTCAAAGCTCTTGGCCTTAAAGTGTACATTTCCACCGTTGACGGCAGTTATGGAACAAAGGGCTTCGTCAGCGATGTTATAAAAAATCTCTCCGGCTACACCTACTTTTTCACCTGCGGCCCTGAGCCTATGCTGAAAGCCGTATCTGATGTTACCGATACTTCAGGCCAGCTCAGTTTCGAGGCTCGCATGGGCTGCGGATTCGGAGCATGTATGGGCTGCTCATGTGAGACAAAATACGGCACAAAGCGTATCTGCAAGGACGGCCCTGTTCTCCAAAAGGAGGAAGTCATATGGTGAATACGAAAGTTAATCTCAGCGGTCTGAGCCTTGATAATCCGGTAATACCCGCAAGCGGTACTTTCGGTTACGGATATGAATTTGCAGAGCTTTACGATATAAACATCTTAGGCTCATTTTCCTTCAAAGGCACAACCAGAGAACCCCGCTTCGGAAATCCCACCCCCAGAATTGCAGACTGCACCGCCGGGCTTATAAACTCCGTGGGACTTCAAAACCCCGGTGTTGAAAAGGTCATTTCCGAGGAGCTTCCAAAGCTCAAAAAAGTTTTCCACAAGCCTGTTATAGCAAATGTCAGTGGATTTTCCATTGATGACTACGCATACAGCTGCGAAAAGTTGGATAAGGAAGAACAGGTAGGTATTCTGGAAGTAAACGTGAGCTGCCCCAACGTACACCACGGCGGAATGAGCTTCGGTACAGCTTCCGAGGCTGCGGCAGAGGTAACGAGAGCCGTTAAAGCCGTTACCACAAAGCCGGTGTTTATAAAGCTTACCCCTAATGTCACCGACATTGTCTCCATTGCCAAAGCCTGCCAGGAGGCAGGAGCAGACGGCATCAGCCTTATAAATACTATGCTGGGTATGAGAATAGACCTGAAAACCGGAAAGCCGGTAGTTGCCAATAAAAAGGGCGGATTTTCAGGTTCTGCCATTTTCCCTGTTGCAGTGAGAATGGTGTATGAAGTTTACGAAGCTGTAAATATACCCATTATAGGCGTGGGCGGCGTGCAGAGCGCCGAAAATGTCATCGAAATGATGATGGCAGGAGCTACTGCCGTTGAAGTGGGCGCTGCAAACCTTGTTAATCCTTACGCATGCAGGGACATTGTTGAAAACCTGCCCGCAGTAATGGAAAAATATAATATAAAAGATTTGAATGACATAATAGGAGGAGCACATTGATGGCAAAAGACGTTATAATAGCATGCGACTTCAACAGCGCAGCTGAGCTTTATACTTTTTTGGACAAGTTCAAAGAGGAAAAGCCCTTTTTGAAAGTAGGTATGGAGCTTTTCTATGCCGAAGGCCCCCAGATAGTCCGTGAAATCAAGCGCAGAGGCCACAAGATTTTCCTTGACCTGAAGCTCCACGATATTCCTAATACCGTAAAAAAAGCCATGGCAGTTCTGTCCTCTCTGGATGTTGATATCTGCAATCTTCATGCCTCCGGAACTAAGGCTATGATGGAGGCTGCTCTTGAAGGTCTCACCCGCCCTGATGGTACAAGACCTTTGCTCATTGCCGTAACTCAACTTACATCCACCAGTCAGGAGCGCATGGAAGAGGATCTGCTCATAAAGGAGCCTCTGGATAAGGTCGTTATCCACTATGCCCAGACCGCAAAGGCCGCCGGCCTTGACGGCGTTGTGTGCTCACCCCTTGAAGCCGGAAAGGTGAAAGACGAGTGCGGCGAAAACTTCCTCACCGTAACTCCCGGCGTCCGCTTTGCAGACGGCGCTGTGGGCGATCAGGTGAGAGTTACCACTCCTGCAAAGGCAAGAGAACTGGGTTCCGATTATATCGTTGTGGGTCGTCCCATTACTCAGGCCGATGACCCTGTTGAAGCATACAGAAGATGCGTAAAGGAATTTTTAGGAGGAGAAATTTAAATGACTACAAGCGAACTTATTGCTAAAGACCTGTTATCCATAGGTGCTGTTTTCCTCAAGCCCGAAGATCCCTTTACCTGGGCAAGCGGCATCAAAAGTCCCATTTACTGCGATAACCGCCTGACCCTCACCGCTCCCGAAGTGAGAAACCATGTGGAAAACGCTCTGGCTGAGACTATAAAGAGAGAGTACCCCGAGGTTGAAGTGCTTATGGGAACCTCAACCGCCGGCATTGCTCATGCTGCTATCGCCGCTCACCTTATGGACCTGCCCATGGGCTATGTCCGCTCCGGCCACAAAGACCATGGCAGACAGAACCAGATTGAGGGCAAGCTTGAAAAAGGCCAGAAGGTCGTTGTTGTTGAGGACCTTATCTCCACCGGCGGCAGCGTTATCGAGGTTGTTGACGTTCTCCGCGAGGCAGGCGCCGAGGTTCTGGGTATAGTGAGCATATTCACCTACGGCCTAAAAAAGGGTGTAGACCGCCTTGCTGAGGTAAATGTTAAGAATATAAGCCTTTCCAATCTTGATGCTGTGGCAGCAGTTGCAGTAAGAGAAGGATATATAAAAGAAGAAGATATTGCAAAGCTGATGGCTTTCCGTAACGACCCCAGCGATGAGAGCTGGAGGACTATGAGCAAATGAGAAGTATTCTTGATATTACAGATTTAAGTGTTGAGGAGATTGACGGCCTTATAGCCACCGCCAATGACATCATTGCCCACCCCGAAAACTATTGGGACAGGTGCAAGCATAAAAAGCTTGCTACTCTGTTCTTTGAACCTTCCACCAGAACCAGACTGAGCTTTGAGGCTGCAATGCACGAGCTGGGCGGAAACGTTATAGGCTTTTCCGATGCTCAGAATTCCTCTGCCTCCAAGGGCGAGAGCGTTTCCGATACCGTTAGGGTTGTGAGCTGCTACGCCGATATAATCGCTATGCGCCACCCTAAGGAGGGCGCACCCAGAATTGCGGCTATGAGAGCAGATGTACCTATAATAAATGCCGGTGACGGCGGACATAACCACCCCACCCAGACTTTGGCAGACCTTCTCACCATATACCGTGAAAAGGGCCGTTTTGATAACCTGACTGTTGGCTTCTGCGGCGACCTTAAATTCGGCCGTACCGTCCATTCCCTTATCCACGCAATGAGCCGCTATAAGAATGTGCGCTTTGTTCTTGTCTCTCCCGAGGAGCTGAGAGTTCCCAGCTACATAATACAGGAAATGGATAAGGCAGGCATTGAGTACGAGGAAACAACAAGCCTTGAAGATGTAATGCCTAAGCTGGATATTCTCTACATGACCAGAGTTCAGAAGGAGCGTTTCTTCAATGAGGCCGATTATATCCGCCTCAAAGACAGCTATGTGCTCACTCCCGAAAAGCTGAAGAGCGCAAAGCCCGATATGCCTATTCTGCACCCCCTGCCCAGAGTAAACGAAATTTCCGTTGCTGTGGATGATGACCCCAGAGCCTGCTACTTCAAGCAGGTCAAAAACGGAAAATATATGCGTATGGCACTTATTTTAAAGCTTTTGGGGGTAGAATGATGAAAATTGACGCTCTTACAAACGGAATTGTTATTGACCATATTAAGCCCGGAAAAGGCATGTGCCTGTATAAGTTTTTGAATCTGGATGCGCTGGACTGCTCTGTTGCACTTATCATCAATGCCACCAGCCCCAAGCTTGAAAAGAAGGATATAATCAAGATAGGCGAGCTGCTGGAGCTGGATTTTGATGCTCTGGGCTACATTGACCCCGGCGTAACGGTGAATATTATCGAGAACGGTGCAGTAGTTAAAAAGTACCGCCCCCAGCTTCCCGAAACCCTCACCAATGTGCTCCACTGCCAGAACCCCCGATGCATAACCTCCACCGAGCAGGAGATACCCCATATCTTCAAGCTGACTGACAGAGAAAAAGGCGAATACCGCTGCATCTACTGCGAGTCCAAGGCTAAGAAGTAATTTAAGCTTAAATAAGCCCCGGCACATCATGTGCAGGGGCTGTTTTTGTTTTGAAAAATATAATACTTAAAAGTCTGCTTGTAATTGCAGGGTGCAGATGTTATTCTGGTTTTGTAAGAGTAATTTTTAAAGTTTTTGCAGCTTCTAAGCCGATTTTGCTGAGAAAACAGCAGCTGCAACCGGCAGTTGACATGGTTCCAAGGCTGATTGGTGGTGTGCAATGGGAAAAACTGATAGTATGAAGCCACCAAAAAGGAGAGGATGACCGGCACAGGAAACCGGTCAGGGTGTAAAAATGATTTTTGCAGAAAAGCTTATAAAGCTGCGAAAGCAGCAGGGCTGGTCGCAGGAAGAACTGGCGTCACAGCTGGATGTAACGAGACAGTCCGTTTCAAAATGGGAGAGCATGGCCTCAATTCCCGACTTGGACAAGATAATAAAGCTGAGCCGGATTTTCGGCGTAAGCACCGATTATCTTTTGAAAGACGAAAACGAGATGCCGGAAGAAGAGCTTATACCGGCGGAGGTTTCCGAAGCTCAGGAGCAGATAAGAAAGGTAAGTATTGAGGAGGCAAACGGCTTTTTAGAGCAGACCCGGCGCAGCGCCGCTAAGATTGCGGCGGGAGTTTCAATGTGCACCATGTGCCCCGTGCCCCTTATAATTCTGGCAGGGCTTGCAGAGCAGACAGGCGGGGAAAAAGCGGAAAATCTGGCGGCAGGCCTCGGAATCGGTATACTGCTTATAATGATTGCCGTGGCAGTTGCCTTTTTCATCTGTGAGGGCTTCAACCTTAAAAAATACGAATATCTGGAGCTTGACTCCATTGTTACCGAGTACGGCGTTGCAGGTATTGCCGAGCGAAAACGGGAAGCCTATGAGCCTATGCACCGCAGAGCAATTATTGCAGGGGTTTGCTGCTGCATACTGGCGGCAGTGCCTTTAATCGTGATAGGAACAATCTGCGGAGACAATGATATGCTTACACTGTGGATGGTGGCGCTGCTTCTTGCTCTTGTTGCCGGGGGCGTATTCCTGTTGGTTCACAGCAGCATTATCTGGGAAAGCCTGGAAAAGCTTCTCGAAGAAGGGGACTATACCAGAGAAAAGAAGCGGGAGAACCGAAAAAACGATATCGTTGCCGAAATTTACTGGGGCGCTGCAACCGCCGTATATCTGGCGTGGAGCTTTATAACCTTCCGGTGGGAGCGCACATGGATAATCTGGCCTGTAGCGGGTGTTCTTTATGGGGTTATTATTGCAATAATAACCGGCATACGGAACAGAAAAGCAATGAAATAAAAAACGGAGGGATTTCCCTCCGTTTTGTGTTTTTATAAAGCTTTTCTAAGCTCATTTAAAAGACCGGTGCAGCCCTCGTCTATATCGCGCCATGTGGCTTCAAAGTCTCTGGTGTACCATGGATCTGCCACCGAATCCTGGGGACGGCCTGCGTATTCCAGAAGATTGTGGATTTTGCCCTCAGGGTCACCGCCGCAGATGCGGTTCATGTGGTACATGTTTTCCTCGTCCATGCCTATTAAAAGGTCATAATATTTATAGTCGCCTTTGTTCATAAGCCTTGCTCTTTTGCCGGAGCAGTCTATGCCGTGGCGCTCAAGCACCTTGCGGGAGGGCGGGTAAACAGGATTTCCGATTTCATCGGTATGAGTGGCGGCGGAGGCAATTTCAAAAGCACCCTCGAAGCCCTCTTTTTTAACCAGATCCTTCATAAAAAATTCGGCGCTGGGGCTGCGGCAAATGTTGCCGTGGCATACAAAAAGTATTTTTATCATATTCAATCCTTAAAAAATTCCCTGAATTTTAATTTCAGGGGATTTTCCTTATCCTAAAATTATATCACATATCCGGTCTATGTCTTCTATTGCAAGGTCTGCATACAGAGGCAGAGTTAAAACTCTGTCGGCAATATGCTTTGCAACGGGAGTTTTCGCGGAGTCAAAGCCGGGCTTTCCGGCGTAGCAGTCAAAATCATTGGTAAGGGGATAGAAGTACTTTCTCGCGATTATGTTCTGCTCTGCCAGACGGGAATAAACCTCGTCTCTTGTGTACTTGCAGCCGTCAAAGACTATGGGGAAGTAGGCGTAGTTTGACTTTACACCTTCCTGTACGGGGTTGAGCTGTATGCCCTCTACGCCGTTGAGGCGGGACATGTAGTGCTCAAAGCATTCCCGGCGCTTTTCGATTTCGCCGTCCAAATGCCGCAGATTGCAAATACCCATTGCGGCGCAGAATTCGTTCATCTTGGCGTTGCCGCCTACAAAGGGAACTTCTTCCGGACCGTGGATACCGAAGTTTTTAAGGTCATTAAGCCGCTCAGAAAGACCCTCGTCACCATAACAGAGAGCGCCGCCCTCGATAGTGTGGAAAACTTTTGTGGCGTGGAAGGAGAACATGGCGGCATCACCGAAGTTTGCGGCGCTGACACCGTTTTTTGTAACTCCGAAGGCGTGAGCCGCATCGTAAATTACCTTTAAACCGTATCTATTTGCAATCTCTTCTATCTTTTCCACATTGCAGAGGTTTCCGTATACATGCACGGGAATAATGGCAGAAGTTTTTTCAGTTATTAACGCCTCTATCTTATCTGCATCCATGGTATAATCCACGGGATTTATGTCGCAGAAAACAGGCGTACAGCCGCAGCGCACAATGGCGTGAGTGGTGGAGGCAAAGGTAAATGGTGTGGTTATGATTTCGCCTTTCAGCTCATAAGCCTTTATCACGTTTTCCAGTGCCAGATGACCGTTGGTAAAGAGGGTGATATTTGGAGTACCCAGATACTCCTTTATGCCGGTCTCCAAAGCCTTATGCTTTTTTCCCATATTGGTGAGCCAGCGTGTAGACCAGATATCCTTTATCTCGTTGCAATATTCCTCAAATGAGGGCATTGAAGAACGAGTTACATTTATAGTTTCCGACATTTTAAAACCTCCCGACTATGCCGTATAATGCGGCTAAAGGGTAAAATTTATTTAAAAAAGCTTATTATCCTGTCCATATCTTCTTTATTATAACGCTGGTCGCAGGGTAATGGAAGAACATTTAAGGCAAGATTATACTCTAAAGAGCCCTTCTCCGCATCGTTTAAAACATTGGGCCAGAGAGTGGGGACAAAAATTTTGTTTTCAATCAGCTTTTTCCTCAATTGGACACCGTTACGGAGCATTAAAGGATAGGCAAACGCGCCTTCAACAGGGTGAACATTCAGAAGATTAAGGTCTTTTAAATGGCTGTGGAGATAGAGAAAATTTTCACTCCGTATTTTTTTTACGCTGTCATAATCTATTGCGCGGAGCAGATTTTCAGTCAGGGCCGACATGCGTTTTATGCCTTGAGAGCTGAAATAATCGTTATTGCAGCTTGCGTCGGCGTAAAATTCACCGGCGCTTTTTTCAAAGCGGCCCAGAACGAAGTTCATGCGTTTGTAGGAAATGTCTGTGGGAAGCTCCCTTTCCGGGGAATCGGTATAGAGAAAACCGCCGTCGGGCACGCCGAAAAATTTCCGGCAGGTGTAGAGAGTGTCAATGCCTTTAAGGGGCATTTTAAAATATGCCTGTGCGTTATCCACAAGCATGTTGGGGTATTTTTCGTGCAGGCCAACAAGCTGCGGAAAACCCAGCTGACCGTAAAAATCAGTGACGTAAAGCCATTCGCCTTCGCTGAGATTTAAATCTCTCGGCATGAAATCCGGGCCGATATGGTAATAGCTTATCTCAGCTCCTGCCTTAAGACAGCTTTCCCGCACCACGTCGCAGAGAAAAACAGGCAGGGCTATTTTTTTAATCTGTTTCTGCTCCAGCAGGTATTCTATACATGCTCTGCCGCAGCTGAGGGGCAGGGCTTTATCGTGGAGCAGGGAGCCGGAAAACCTCTCCAACTCAAAATATCCGCCTATCTCTTTCATATGTACCTCTCTCAGTCCACAAGGACTTTAAGCCAGCTGCCAAGGTCGGTCATTCGTCTGTCTCGCTCCTCACAGGAGGGGAAGTTCATAACCAGAGTGCCTATGGTCTTGTTTGCACCGGTGAATTCCTCCACCTCGTCCCCGTCCTTAAACCACAGGTCCTTTTCCACCACATAGGGCAGAAGCTCGGGGGCAATGCTGAGGCCTCTGAACTTGCCGGCCTTATAGCTGTGGAGCACAACCTGTGCCCAGCTGCCCTTATATTCAGGCTCTGAAAGTTCATCCAGAGGCATACCCACAGCGGCTTTCACCGCGTTTCTTATAAGGTTCTGACCGGTGACGTAATTTAACATCTCGCACAGTCTGTTTCCGCCGCCTCTGGGGGAAACCTCCATAATATATGCCTTACCGTCAACACCCTCGCGGCACTCAACGTTGAAAACAGAGGTTTTCATGTTGAGAAGCTTCAGAAGTCTCTGAAGCTCGCTCCGAAGTTCCTGCATATGCTCCTCAGACATGGAGGAGGGCCAGGTGAAGCCTGCGGGAGCGTATGGGTTATCGGCGTTTTTATCAAAATACTGGGAATTAAAGGAGCAGAAGCGAAGCTCTCCGTCTACGCTGAAACAGTCGGTATCTGAGGAAAAGCCGTGCTGAAGAATAAAATCTTCAACAATTATTCTGCCGTGTATGGAATTTGCCATGGCGTACTTTGCGGCGGCTCTGAAATCATCAAAGCTGTCCGCACGGCTTACGCCCTTGCTGCCGGCAGAGTCAACAGGCTTTACAATGACAGGGTAAGTATAGCCCTCTGCATCGGAAGCTGCCTTTTCAATATCGGTATAGTCTCTGAATGTGGGAACAGTAAAGCCGTTATCTCTTAAAAATGTGCGGAAACGGTTTTTGTTCTGCAAAATCTCAACGGATTCATAAGGGCCGCAGTTGGGAAGCCCCAGCTTTTCGGCAACATATGCGGCGGTGGTAACACCGGGGTCGCAGGCAAAGGACATTATACCGTCAATTTTAAGCTCCTTTGCAAGCTCAAGAACCTTATCCTTTTCAATTATGCTCACGTTGCGGTATTCGTCGGAATACTTGTGGGCAATATTATCGGGCAGGTAGTCACAGGTGATTGTGTAAAGTCCCAGAGCCTTTGCCTCCTTTATTACAGGCAGAAGGTAGCGGGAACCGCCCAGAAGCAGTATCTTTTTCATTTAAGCCTTCTCCTTTCTGTTGGAAAAAAGCTTCTTTGCTATGGAGAGAATGTACCGGAAGCTGTCCACTTTAAAGAGTATTGAAAGTCCGGCGTATATTAAAACGCCCAGAATTATCTGAATTACAAGAGTGAGAATATCGTTTAAACCAAGCTTCAAAACCATGCTTACGCAAAAGCCCATGAATGCAGACAGCAGAATAGAGGGGGTCATATCCTTTACCTGCTGGAGATAGTTATAGTCAAGGAGCTTACGGTTAGGCCATGCGTTAATGAGCTGGGACAAAAGGCCGGAGCAAAGCTGACCTAAAGCCATTGCAAACACGCCGTAGCGCATGGTGAAAAGCAGAACCAGAGTTTCAAGAGCTTTCTTTATGATTTCAAGCTTTAAGAACACGTCGCTGCGGCCCATAGCCTTTATGGCGTTGAGGTTTGCAGTATGCAGGGGATAAAATGCGTAAACTACGCAGAAAATCTGCAAAAAGGGAACACAGGGCAGCCATTTGTCGGTTAAAAGCAGCCGCACGATAGGTTTTGCACAGGCGGCAAGACCTGCCATGAGAGGCATCATAATGTAGGAGCTTATTTTAATTGCCCGTCTTGTCATGTCCCGAACCTGAGTTTTATGATCCTGCTCGGAGGAGAGGATGGGGAGAAGCACACTGTCAATAGAGTAGTTTATGTTCTCCACAATAAGGTTAGGCATGGAGTTTCCACGCTCGAAGAAAGCAAGGTCGGAATTGGAATATTTAACGCCTATTACAAGGGGGTAGATTTTAAGATAAACGGTATCAAGCAATGAGGAGGCCAGAAGCTTCCAGCCGTAGGACAAAAGACCTTTGAGACGCTTGAAAGAAAACATCTTTTTAGGCTTCCAGCCCACGGTGAGCCAGAGGATTACGGTGTTTACGGTGACGTTTGAAAGCTGCTGGAACACCAGCGCCCACACACCGAAGCCCAAGTATGCCATGGAGATACCGAGAACTGCGGAAAAGAGAGTTCCGCCCAGAGTTGCAAAGAAGAAGCGCTTAAATTGCAGGGTCTTTGAAACATAGGCCTGCTGCACGTTTTTAACCCCTGCCACAACCACCGTAAGACCCAGCACCCGCATAACAGGGGTAAGACCCGGCTCGTTATAAAGCCTTGAAATGGTGGGGGCGAGGAAAAACAGCGCCAGATACAGCACAAGGCAGAAGCTTACATTAAAATAGAATACAGATGAAAAGTCCAGATCATCGGGATTCTTTTTCTGTATAAGTGCGTTAGCCATACCGCTGTCCACAAAAACAAGGAGAATGGAGGTTATAACAGCCACCTTGCTTGTGAGACCGTAAAGCTCAGGCTCTAAAATTCGCGCAAGAACGATTGTGACTATAAAGGACACAAGCTGAGCGCCGCAGCGCTCAAAAAAACGCCAGAAAAGATTGGAAAATACTTTAAGTTTATTATCCATTAAAAATCTCCGTAAAATTTAAAGAAAAATGGGGTTTATTCCTCGTATCCCCGCTTTTCTCTGTATTTTGCGTGAAGTTTGGGGAACAGTCGTTTAAATGTGATTTTGAGCTTGTAGGAAGGACTCTGACGCTTATAAATCTCCCTGTAAGGGGGCTTCACCATTTCGTCAACCTTGCCCTCAATAAAGAGAAGCTCATATTCTCTTTCCAGAATTTCATGCTCCACGGCGGGAAGCTGCTGGGGGGTAACGTGAGCCTTTAAGAGAGTGAGCATTTCTTTTTCACCTACAATGAAGCGGCGCAGCTTTTTATACTGGCTTGAAAGCTTGGAGCTCCATGAACCGGGATTGCTGCACAGTCTGTAAACAGACATTTCCTCGTCAATAAAACGAACGGGGCCGTTCAGCAGCAGGCGCAGAGCGTCGGGATAGTCGCTGAATCCGTAGGAGCAGGAAATGAAATAGAAGTCCTTATGGTCTGCGATTATATCCTTTTTTGCCAGCAGAGAGCTGGTGTGGTAAGCGTGGCTCATGCCCTTCACCGCATCTTCAAGGAAAATGTCGTGGTCACCCTGACGGGGGATAAAGGGATGGTCGGAGGTGGTGCCGCTGCAATCGTGCACAACAGAGTTATGCACACATGCGCTGTATTCCGGGTGAGCTTCCAGAAAATCCACCTGCTTTTGCAGCTTTAAGGGGTCGGTCCAGTAATCGTCACCCTCGCAGAAGGCCACATACTTGCCCCTGGCATTGGGGTAGAAAAATTCGTCATAAACGTCCTTATGGAGAGAATAGAGGTTAATTTCCTGATAGAAGGGACGGATAATATCCGGATACTTTTCGGCGTACTCCCGGATTATAGCGGCTGTATTGTCGGTGGATTTATCGTCATTTATAAGAACCTCAAAGCCGAAATCGGTTTTCTGGCTCACAAAGCCGTCCAAAGCACTGCGGATATATTCCTCGTGATTAAAGGCGGCACACATGACCGTGACAAGACAGTCTCTAGTACTCATATTTTCTAAGCCCTCCATAAATTTTAGTCATAATATTATACTACCAAAGCCATAAGAATTCAACACATATATGGAAAAGCCCTCTCAGGGCAAAGTGCCTGAGAGGACTTATAAAATTCAGTTTTCAGCAAATTCCTTTGCGGTGAGAGCTGCAATCTTAGCGTTATTGAGAACAAGCTTAATGTTGCTCTCAAGGCTGTCGCCGCCGGTAAGCTCAACCACCTTTGCCAGCAGGAAGGGAGTGGTATCCTTACCGTGGATGCCCCGCTCTTTGCACTCTTTAAGTGCCTGCTCAATGGCAGCGTCGATAACCTCTTTATCCATGGAGTATTCCTCGGGAATGGGGTTTGTAACCAGCATACCGCCCTTGTAATCAAGGCCGCGCTGAGCACGGAACATGTCGGCCAGCTCCTTGGGGCTGTCAACACGGTAATCAACGGCAAAGCCGCTCTTTCTGGTGTAGAATGCGGGAAGCTCCTCAGTGCCGTAGCCTATTACGGGAACACCCTTGGTTTCCAGATATTCAAGGGTGAGGCCAAGGTCCAGAATGGATTTTGCACCGGCGCATACAACCATAACAGGAGTCTGAGCCAGCTCTTCAAGGTCGGCGGAAATGTCCATGGTGGTTTCGGCGCCTCTGTGAACACCGCCTATACCGCCGGTGGCGAAAATTTTAATTCCTGCCATGTGGGCGATAATCATGGTGGTGGTAACGGTGGTAGCACCGTCAATGCCTCTTGCAGCCAGAGCGGGCAGGTCGCGGCGGCTTGCCTTGGTGACAGCTCTGCCGGCTTTACCCAGATGCTCGATCTCCTCGTGGGAAAGACCGGCTTTAAGTCTGCCGCCTATAACGGCGATAGTGGCGGGAACGGCGCCGTTATCACGGACGCACTGTTCTACCATAAGTGCGGTCTCAACGTTTTTGGGGTAGGGCATACCATGAGAAATTATGGTGCTCTCCAAAGCTACAACAGGTCTGCCTTCGTTAAGAGCCTGCTGTACCTCGGGGGAAATATCAAGATATTTGTTCATTCTGTTTATACTCCTGTTTATTTAATTTCCGCCATTTTTACGGCGGTATCAAGCGCGATTTCAATCATCTGTGAGAATGAAAGCTGTCTGTCCTCAGGGGACAGAGCCTCGGAACGGTAAATGTGGTCGGAAATGGTGCACAGGCACAGAGCACGCTTTCCCGCATAGGCGGCGTTAGCGTAAAGGCCGGCGGCCTCCATCTCTATTGCCATAACACCCATGCGCTTCCACTGGTCGTTCTTGTCCCAGCCGTCGGCAGAATAGAAGTTATCGTTGGAGAGAATGTTTCCGACCTTCATGTCAATGCCTCTTTCCTTTGCGGCTTCAACGGATTTACTTAAAAGGGTGAAGTCTGCAATGGGGGCATAGGTACCGCCGGTGTTAAACTGTTCCAGATAATTGGAGTTTGTGCAGGCGGCCTGACCGGCAACTATATCCATAAGCTGCAAATCATCTCTTAAAGCGCCGGCAGAGCCGACTCTTATAATATTGTCTACATCATAGAAGTTAAAAAGCTCCCAGCTGTATATTCCGATTGCGGGAATACCCATACCGGAGGCCATGACTGTTACGGGAACACCTTTCCATTTGCCGGTGTGACCCTGAACACCGCGGACATTATTCACAAGCACCGGATCCTCCAGAAAATTTTCGGCTATGAATTTTGCTCTCAGGGGATCGCCGGGCATAAGTACGGTTTTGGCGATGGCCTCTTTTTTTGCGTTTATGTGTGGGGTAGGAATAGGCATGTTAATTTCCTCCTGTTTCAAAGTTCTGTTATGCCATAATTATATTGTAGAAAAACTGAAAAGTCAAATTGAAACAGGCGGAAAGATATGATATTATAAAAAAGAGAAAAAATTTTCGGGAGACTTAAATATGAGCGACGTAATAGTAATTGGTATTGCAGGCGGCACAGGCTCTGGCAAAACAACCATAACCCAAAAAATAATCGAGAACTTCAAAAACGATGTTTCGGTCATTCACCATGATAATTTCTATAAGGCCCACCACGGCATGAGCTATGAGGAGCGCTCAAAGCTCAACTACGACCACCCCGATTCCTTTGACACCGAGCTTCTTATTGAGGCTGTCCGTGAGCTTAAAAAGGGTCACAGTGTTTCATGCCCAATTTATGACTACACCATTCACGACAGAACCGATGAGACCATTCAGGTTGACCCGGCAAAGGTCATAATTGTTGAGGGTATTCTGATTTTCCAGTCCATAGAGCTGTGCAACGAAATGGATATAAAGATATACGTTGACACTGATGCGGATGTGCGTATTCTGCGCCGTATAGTGCGCGACGTGCAGGAGAGAGGCAGAAGCCTTGACAGCGTTGTGGATCAGTATCTTACCACCGTTAAGCCCATGCACGAGCAGTTCGTTGAACCCAGCAAGCGCAGAGCAGATATAATCATTCCTGAGGGCGGACACAATCAGGTGGCTCTCGACATGGTTATAGAGCGGGTAAGAGCTCATCTTAATAAGGAGAACGAAAACTGATGGCAAAGCTGTATTTTAAATACGGAGCTATGGGCTCATCTAAGTCTGCTCAGGCTCTTATTACCAAATTTAACTATGAGGAGCTGGGAATGTCCGTCTGGCTCATAAAGCCCAGCGTAGACACAAGAGACGGGGCGGATATTATAAGAAGCCGCATCGGTCTTGAGTGCAAGGCGGAAATTATTACCCCCGATGATAATATTAAGGAAAAGTACCTCACAGCCGGAAAGCACGATGTTATTATTGCCGACGAGGCACAGTTTTTTGCTCCCGATCAGATAGACCAGCTGAGAGATATTGTGGATGAAGAGGAGCTGCCTGTTTTGTGCTTCGGCCTGAGAACCGATTTTCTCACTCACTTTTTCCCCGGCGCACAGCGGCTTATGGAGCTTGCAGATTCCATTACAGAAATCAAAACCGTATGCGCCTGCGGCAGAAAGGCAACGGTCAACGCCAGAATTGACGAAAACGGCAGAGTCATCACTTATGGAGATCAGGTGCTTTTAGGCGGCAACGACAGCTATGCGGCAATGTGCCATAAGTGCTGGATGGAAAAAATTAAGGCACAGGAAGAACAGTAAAAGAGGGTGAAGTGATTTGAAATCCCACAGAGGCGTAAAGGCGGTAATATTTTTATTGCTGCTGGTGTTTTTGGCCTTTACTTTCTATATCCGCTTTGATACACCGGAAAAAAGAGCTATGGACGGTATAGCGGAAAAGGCTTTGGGCGAGGGTGAAATTAAGCATATAAGCTATTCCGAAAACGAGGAGGGACAGCCCCTCAGCGTGTATGAGGACGATGTGTACAGATATACGGTTCTTGCCGACAGCGGTGAGCTTCTGGGGCTCTACATAAATAACGACGGCATGACTAAGCTTGACAGCGCACTGGTTGAAAGCGACGGAGTTCGGATTTCTGACGAAGAAGCCCAAATCGCCGCAATGGACATTGTGAAAAAGCTCCGCCCGGAATGGGATGCTTCAAAGCTCAGCCTTACCGCCTCCAAAACCGATAGTCATCTGGATGAATTCAGATTCGAGGCTCAGGGCGGGGATAAGCCCCTGAGCATAAACCTTGCCTTTAACGGTCAGTTAAGCGGCATAAATAAAGAATTATGTGCATAAAAAAGACGGGATTTTCCCGTCTTTTTTATTTATTCCTTATTCTGATTATCGTTCTTGATTTTTGCTTTTTCTGCCTTTTTAAGTCTCCGCTTTGCACTCTGCTTTTTAATAAGGGGTATGAATACTATAAGCAAAACGGCAATAATCACCAGCGCGGGCAGAGCACCCACAAGCCACAGAAGCAGGTCTTTAAAGAAGCGGCCTACACTGTGAAAGCCTCTCTTTAAGGAGTGGAGAAGCTGCTGACCGTAGCTAAGCTCATTTCCGGCAGGCTCGTCGCTGTATTCTCTGACTTCCTGAAGGTTCAGATAAATGGTACTGTAATTTATGCGCCGGTCCCAGTTATTAAGACTTGACTGTAAGCTCTCAATTTCGTAGCGCACATTTGTAAGCTCACCCTCAATGGCGATAATGTCCTCAACGCCTTTTGCCATATCCAGCATTTCAAGCAGTCTTGTTTCCTGCGCGGTGTAGGCTTTAAGTCTTGCCGCGGTGTCGTAATACTGGGCGGAGACATTTTCGGTGTAGGTGTGGCTGTAAGGCACGTTTCCGATAGAGGAGAGGTCACCGCTCATGGTGCTGAAATCCTCGCTGGGAACGCGGATAGTAAAATCTGCGCTGCGGTTATAGTAGCTGCCTGAGCTTTTGGTGTAGTAGTTTGCGTCGCTTACGGAGCTTTGCTCAATGTAGCCGTTGTATTTTGCCACCAGCTCTTTGAGCTGCTCTATGCCTTTTTCAAATTCCGTTGTCTCTACGGTGATTTCCGCAGAGTAGATTATCTTTTCGGGATCGATTTCGGGCAGCTCATTTTCTGCGCCGCCGGCGGCATCTACTGCAAGGTCAAAGCCCATATCCTCTGCGGCGGCCTCCGGCGCTCCCATAGGGGCGCGGTTTGCAGCGCCGGGGGCTTCGGCTGCGGTGTCAGATGATTTGCTGCCGCAGGCACAGAGGGAAAAGACCATGAGCAGAGCAAGAAAAATACTGAGAAATCTTTTCACTTTTTTTCCTCCTTATATTTATTTTTGAACTATCTGATTGTATGACTGCGTGAAGTGGTAAAAGTTCCCGCTTTTCTTTTAAAATAAATGTTTTTTATAAAATGACAGATATAAAAACGCCTTCCCTTTGCATACGCCGGATAAGGAAGTAACTGGGGAAAACCAAAACGGAGTGTATCGAAATTTCGACACACTCCGTTTCTTGTTATATGACTGCCCGATAAATTGAAATCGATTTAACACTTTACCATGCCTCTGTACATATTTCTTCACACCCATGGTCTGCATAATACCGGATAAACGCACGAAGGGCATTGGTGCCGATGTGTTTTCCTTCATGCTCAATTTCAAATTTCCAGTGAGTCGCATCGTCGGGCATTTCCTGAATGGATTTATATACTTTGTCCAGCTTTGCCGTTCGGTATCGGCATCCGATTCGTGGGATTCCCACGGAGTATCCCAATCCATCCACTCCGTTTCCGCTGTGAACCAGCGTACATAATCTTCAATATCAGACTCTTTCATGTCCCTGAGCACAATATTTTCAAATTGAATTTCTATGTTATTTTCCTCCTCACATCAGTGCAGACGCCAAAGAGCTTTTCGGAAGGCGTTTTTAATTATTTGGTTAATTCCGTGACTACATGCTGGCACAAAAGAAGTCCTGCCGCTGCGGGAACCCAGCACAGAGAACCGGGGGTGCTCCGTCTGCCGGGAGGCGGGGCTTCAAACTGCTCCGGGGTCATAGGCTCTTCGGGGCTGAATACAACAGGGTGATGATTTACACCTAAGTTTCTAAGCTGTTTTCTTACTACTCTTGCAAGAGCACAGCCGGTAGTTTTTGATATATCGCTGATTCTCATTAGAGAGGCATCTTTCTTATTGCCCGTTCCAAGGGCGGAGATAACGGGAATGTTCCGCTCACGGCAGCTCATAATCAGGTCTATTTTACATGATACAAGGTCGATGGCGTCTACAAGATAGTCGTAATCGGAGAAAAACTCTTCTCTGTGTTCGGCGTCATAGAGTCCTACTATGGGTTTAACCTGAATATTTGGATTTATATCCTTTATTCTCACGGCCAGCACTTCCGCTTTAGGCCTGCCTATGGTTGAACTCAGGGCTATTATTTGTCGGTTTATATTGCTCTCGCTGACCTCATCGCTGTCAACCAGTGTGAGTCTGCCCACACCGGAGCGGGCCAGAGCCTCAGCGCACCATGAGCCCACGCCGCCAAGACCGAAAACCGCCACATGGCTGTGCCACAGCTTGTCCATAGCGTCCCCGCCTAAAAGCATACGGGCGCGAAGTGTCCTCTCGTCCATAATAATGATCCTCCGTAAGAAAAAACCCGCAGAGTTTTCTGCGGGTTTTAAAGTTTTTTTATTTGCCTACCATGCGGAGACCGAAGCCGGTAACAGCCTCAGCACCCTCGGTAATTTCTCCCATCCACTTTTCCATGTCCTGAGAGACAAGAGCGTTTCTTGCGATTATATTGCTGTAAAGGTCGCCCTCGCCAACGTAGTACATAACGTGGTATCCGGGAACCCCGCCGCTCTCACCGTAGACGATGCCGATGTCGCCGCTCTTGTGACCTTCAAAGCAGAAGCGGTCAAATTCTTCAACCATCTGACCCTTTGCAACGGTGTCATAGAGACCGCCGCGGGTGTTGGAGCCGGGGTCCTCGGAGTACTTGCTTGCAAGCTCTGCAAAGCTGTCCTCGGTCATATCGCCGCTCTTCCACTCGTTTAAGATGTCCTCGGCCTTGGCCTTGGCTTCATTCTTTGCCTCGTCGGAGTAGGTGCCGTCCTCACCGGCAACAGCTCTTACCAGAATATGGCGGACCTGAGCTACGGGGTAGTGGTTATCGCTGCGGTCAAGGTACATAACAACGTACTGACCGTTACCGTCGGGATTTGCCACAATGCCGATGTCACCGGCCTTGTGGCTGCTCATGAGCCATTCCTTGTAAACGCCAAGGCTTGCGGCAGAACCGGTGCGGCGGGATGCTTCGGAACCTTCAACATTTTCAGCAACAGCTGCGTTGAAGCTTTCCATGAAATCCTCGCCTTTTGCCTTGCTGTAAGAGGCAACAATGTCTTCTGCCTTCTTAACGGCCTCGGCTTTAGTCTCGTCGTTGGGCTCGTTTACGGTTTCACCGTCCTCATTTACTGTCTCTGCGGTACCGGCGGGAATATAATAGTATGCGTAGTCAAAAACGTCGCTTTCGCCGTTGAGGCTTGCGTAATACTCTTCAAGCTGAGCGTCATCATACTCAAAGCTATCGGCAGTCTGCTGCATAACCTTTGCAGCAAGAGCAGCTCTCAGGCTTGCGTCGCGAACCAATTCCTTGTCAACGCCTGCGCCGTAGTTTGCAGCAAAGAACTTGTCAACGCTGCCGAAGCCCTGACGCTTAACAATCTCGTCCATGCCTTCAAAACTGCTGTCAACCTCGGCAATCTCTTCCTTGGTGAGGGCGATGCCGTTGTCGTTTGCATACTTTTCAATGGCACGGAGCTGGATAATCTCGCTCTGTGCCTGCTGGAGGAAGTAATCTCTCCAGGTGCCGCCGTCAGGCAGCATGGGGCAGGTCTGGTGGGCAAGACCGGCGGTTCCGCCTCTTACATCAAGACCCAGCATGGGAGCATAGTCACCGTACTGGTTTGCAAGGCTGAAGAACTGGCCTGAGAAGTAGTAGTTCATTTCAGCGGGGGTGATTTTCTCACCGTTTAAGGTGATGGCTGTGGTTTTGGTGTAGAGAATGGATGTGGCGCTGAGAACGATAACGAGAGCTATTACAAGAATAACTGCCAGGGTACTCACAGTCCACTTGATTTTGCTGTTTCTCTTCTGCTTGGCTTCCCTTTCGGCGGCCAGAGTTCTTTTGTCAGTGCCGGCCTCACGGGCGGCAAGACGGTTTTTCTTTTCTGTTGATGCGCTCATTTTATGTCATCCTTTATTTTGGTATACATTTCCGCAATATTGCAGACTAAAAGATTATAACGCAAAAACCCTTTTTGTTCAAGCTGAAAAAAAGATTTATCGGGTTTAGCTTAAATTCTTAAAAAATTAGTCATACTTTTTAACATCGCTGCATAAATTGGTTGTATGCCGTTGAATTAGGAGGTAAAAAATGGAAGTTGACATTGATGATTTAATATTCGGCGATGTAAACCCCGGCCCCAGCACAAGATAAGCCATGAGCCGGATAATATGAAAAAGGGTGCGGAAACCGCACCCTTTGAATTATTTTTCTTTTGTTTCTTCGTGAAATGTACCGTTGGCTATAAGCCCTATTATCTGTCCCGAAAGCAGAACGGTCAGCAGGGAATAGGCAATGCGGCGCAGGGGAATATAGCTCAGGGAGAGCAGGAGAACGATAAGGTCGCTCGTAAGGTAGATGCGCTGGAGATTGCAGCTTGTGATTTTCGCAAGGCCCATAGCCAGTGCGTCGTCGCCTCCCGGAGCACCTCCGGCTTTTACACTTATTCCCACACCAACACCTACAAAGATTGCTCCGAGAATGGAGGCAAGCAGGGGGTGGTTGGCAATTTCCGGCCATATAGGCGGGAAAAGCTCACATATGCCGTAGAAAACAGAAAATCCTCCGCCGGCGATAGCTGAAAACAGAACAAATTTTTTGCCCAGCACAAACCAGCCGAATATGTAGCAGGCTGCATTCAAAATGAAGCCTGAAATTGCGGGGGAAATGTGAAGCCAGTGCTGCATTAAAAGGGTAAGGCCAAGGACTCCGCCTTCGGTAACACCTGAGAGGGAGTGAATGTTGTACAGGCCAAAGGACAGAATTGCACTGCCCAGAAGAAGGGCTCCAACCTTCTTTGGCTTTAACTCGGAGAACAAAATAACAAATCCTTTCATATTAAAATTAAATAAACGGCGCGGTTATAAGCCGTGCCGTTTATTTTGTCGATTAAAGCTGTGCCGCAGGAGCGGCTGAAGGTCTACCTCAGTCGGCGGCCTTCATGGAGAGGTAGGCATTTATAAAGCCGTCAATATCTCCGTCCATAACGTTCTGAATGTTGCCGTTTTCGTAATCAGTGCGGTGGTCTTTAACCAGCTGATAGGGCATGAAAACGTAGGAACGGATCTGGCTGCCCCACTCAATCTTCATCTGAACACCCTTGATGTCGCTGATCTTTTCCAGATGCTCACGCTCTTTGATTTCTGCAAGCTTTGCACGGAGCATGTTGCGGCAGTTTTCAAGGTTCTGGAAATGGCTTCGCTCAACCTGTGAAGAAACCACGATGCCGGTGGGCAGGTGAGTAAGACGAACAGCGGAAGAGGTCTTGTTGACCTTCTGACCGCCTGCACCGGAGGAACGGTAAACATCCATTTTGATGTCCTCGTCACGGAGCTCAATCTCGTTGTTGTCGCTGATCTCGGGCATGACTTCGATAGCGGCAAAGGAGGTGTGGCGGCGTCCGGCGGAGTCAAAGGGAGAAACACGGACAAGTCTGTGTATGCCGTGCTCGCTCTTTAAAAAGCCGTAGGCGTTTTCGCCTTCAATCATTATGGTGGCGCTCTTAAGGCCTGCTTCGTCGCCGTCCAGATAATCCATAACCTTTACTTTATAGTTATGACGCTCGGCCCACATATTATACATACGGTAGAGCATGGAAGCCCAGTCCTGAGCCTCGGTGCCGCCGGCACCGGCGTGGAAGGTGATGATGGCATTGTTTGCGTCGTACTCACCGGTAAGGAGAGTACCCAGACGCATGGCCTCAAAATCGGAGGTGTACTTTTCAAATTCGCTCTGCAGCTCGGGAAGCATACTCTCGTCATCTTCCTCCAGAGCCATTTCGCACATAACGTACATATCGTCCCATGCAGAGCAGAGCTTTTCAAATTTATCTCTCTTGTCCTTTAAGGTTTTCAGACGCTTCTGAACCTTCTGGGAATTTTCAACATCGTTCCAGAAACCGTCTCTCTCGCCGGCAGCCTCCAGCTCCTCTATTTCTTTATTTGCAGCCTCAAGCTTGAGTGCGTCCCGGAGGACATCCAGATCAGGCTTAAGGTTATTTAATTTGATTTTATACTCTTCAAATTCAAGCATTTTCAGTCTCCCGTGTTTCCATCTTGTTTTATATTTATAATATCATGCGTATATTAAGATATTATAAACAAAAACAGACAATTTGTAAATGTGTTTTTTATCGGCTATTTGCCTATGAAAAATCTGAATTACTATTCCAATTTTAGCATATTAGTGATATAATAAAAATAACTAGAGGTGTGGACAGAGTTCAGACCTTAATGGAAGATGAAAATGAGATGTTTAAATCTTTAACGGAGGGTAAAAGAGAAAAATGATTTCACACGGCAAAGAAATTAAGGTTTTCGCCGGGAACTCAAATCCCGCACTGGCAGAGGACATCTGCTCTGAGCTCTACAAAGAGCTGGGCAATGCCACTGTTACCCAGTTTGCTGACGGCGAGTGCTCAGTGTCCGTAGCTGAGCCTGTTCGCGGCAAGGACGTGTTTATTGTTCAGTCTACCTGCAATCATGTTAATGACAACCTTATGGAGCTGCTCATTATGATTGATGCTATGCGCCGCGCATCCGCCGGTCGCATAACCGCTGTTATTCCTTATTTCGGTTATGCAAGACAGGACAGAAAGGCCAAGAGCCGCGATCCCATATCCGCAAAGCTGGTGGCAAACCTTATCACTGCCGCCGGTGCAGACAGAGTGCTTACCATGGACCTTCATGCAGCACAGATTCAGGGCTTCTTTGATATTCCCGTGGATAACCTTATGGGTGCCCACCTCTTTGTAAAGCACTTTATAAAGAAGTTCGGCAAGGGCAACGAGGACGTTATGATTGTTTCTCCCGATGTCGGCAGCACTGCCCGCGTCAGAGCCTTCTCCATGAAGCTTGGTGTCAACATGGCTATTGTTGATAAGCGCCGTGAGCGTGCAAACCAGTCCGAGGTTATGAACATAATCGGTAATGTTGAGGGCAAGACCTGCATACTGCTGGACGATATTGTTGATACTGCCGGGTCCCTCTGCGGTGCCGCAAAGGCAATCAAGGAGATCGGCGGAGCAAAGGAAGTCTATGCCTGCGCTACCCACGGTGTCCTCTCCGGCCCCGCTATCGAGCGCATTGAGGAAAGCTGCATTCAGGAGCTGCTGCTTCTGGATACTATTCCTTACCCCAAGGATAAGCCCGCTTGCTCCAAGATTCGCTACATTTCCACTGCCTCTGTTTTTGCTGAGGCTATAAGACGTATTTACGAAGAAGTTTCTATTTCCAACCTCTTCGACTGATAAAGAGATAAACCCGGCAGTGTGCCTTTGTTACCTGCCGGGATTTTTACAATATTGCCGCCGTTTTCCATTTGATATTCAGGGACACGGAGGCGGAGGTGCAAGGTGTTTTTAAAAAGCAGCGGAGTCTCGTGGCTTGTGGTATTCCTCGGAAACCCCGGGACTAAGTATGACGGTACACGCCATAATGCCGGCTTTATGGCAGGCGATGCACTGGCCAAGGCCAAGGGCGTGGAAATTAACAAATCTAAATTCAAGGCTTTAACGGCTACATGCGAAATCGGCGGAGAAAAGGTGATGCTTATGAAGCCTCAGACCTTTATGAACCTTTCAGGTGAAGCCGTGGCAGAGGCCGTTAATTTTTATAAAATAAAGCCTTCAAACGTGATTGTGGTGTCTGACGAGGTGTCTCTGCAGCTCGGAAAGCTCCGTATCCGCCGCAAGGGCTCTGCCGGAGGCCATAACGGACTTAAAAATATAATTGCCCATCTGGGTACGGAGGAGTTTCCCCGTATACGTCTGGGCGTAGGGGCGCCGCCTCATCCCGACTATGACATGGCGGACTGGGTGCTGTCCGTTTTTAAAAATCAGGATGCGCTTGATATGCAGAAATCTGCACAGAGAGCGGCGGAGGCCGTTGAGTGTTATATAACTCAGGGGCCGGATAAAGCGATGAACCTGTACAACTGAGGCTTTGACGGGGAGGTAAGCTTTCTTCCTCCCCGATATGATGAAATAAAGAAAAGGAGGCTGCATATATGGCTAAAAAATGTATAGCTATGCTGCTTGCAGGCGGTCAGGGCTCCAGACTTTATGCTCTGACTCAGAATGTGGCAAAACCCAATGTCCCGTTCGGCGGAAAGTACAGAATAATTGACTTTCCTCTTTCCAACTGCGCAAACTCCGGCATCGACACCGTCGGTGTCTTAACTCAGTACAGACCTCAGCGTCTAAACAGCTATATCGGAAACGGTCAGCCTTGGGATCTGGACGTTGCAGACGGCGGAGTTTACATCCTGCCGCCCTACCAGAGCGCAGGAGAAAAAGGCTCATGGTTTTCAGGCACGGCAAACGCTATCTACCAGAATATCGGTTTTATAGACAGCTATGACCCTGAAAACGTGCTTATCCTTTCAGGCGACCATATCTATAAAATGGACTATGCCGATATGCTGAAAGATCATCTGGCCCATGATGCAGCATGCACAATATCGGTGCTTCAGGTCTCCATGGAGGAGGCTACCCGCTTCGGTATTATGAATGTAGGCGAGGACGGCTTTATTAACGAGTTTGAAGAAAAACCTGCCCGCCCCAAGAGCGATCTTGCTTCTATGGGTATTTACATATTCAACTGGAAGAAGCTTCGTGGATATCTCATAGCAGATGAAAACGACCCCAATTCCTCCAAGGACTTCGGAAAGAACGTTATCCCGGCTATGCTTGCAGCAGGGGAAAGACTGTGGCCCTACCGCTTTAACGGTTACTGGCGCGACGTCGGTACCATTACAAGCCTTTGGGATGCAAACATGGATATGCTTTCCACCACCCTTATAAATCTCTATGACCCCAGCTGGCCCATAGGCTCCAGAAGCCCTGTATGCCCGCCTCATGTTACCGGAGATAATGCCCAGATAATTCACTCCATCGTTACCGAAGGATGCGAAATTTACGGTCATGTTGAAAACTCTGTGCTGTCCCCCAGTGTGACAGTTGCAGAGAGCGCCAATGTGCTTTACAGTGTGCTTATGCCCGGTGCTGTTGTGGAAGAGGGCGCAGTTGTAGAGTATGCCATAGTAGGTGAAAATACAATCATCGGTGCCAATGCTCATGTAGGCGCTCCCCCTGACGGAACTGACGAATGGGGCGTTGCCACATGTGGTCCTGATATTAAAATCAGAAGCGGAGCAAATGTTCCCTCAGGCGCTATGATATATACAGGCGAGGAGGTCTGAACATGAAAGACTATCATGGAATAATCTTGGCTTACAGCGCTGAAAACGAGCTTAGAGAGCTTGTAAGCACTCGTAATACTGCTGCTCTCCCTTTCTGCGGCAGATACAGAGTTATTGACTTTCCTCTGTCATCCATGCGCAACGCCGGTGTATTCAACGTGGGCGTTATCATGCAGAGAGAATACCAGTCCCTTCTCAACCACCTTGGCAGCGGCAAGCCGTGGGATATGAGCAGAAGAGTCGGGGGACTGCGTATCCTGCCTCCCTTTGGTCTGCCCGAAAACCACAGCGGCAAATATGACGGCACTGTTGAGGCACTTAACGCCGTGACCCGTTATATTCAGGATATTGACCAGAGCCATATCATACTTTTAAAGGGCAATATCTGTGCTAACATTGATCTTGATGCAGCCATTGCCGTTCACGAAAGCTCCGAAGCTGCAATTACTGCAATCTGCGCCAAAAGCTCATCTGTGAGCCTTCATCACCGCTGCGTTCTCAATGAGGACGGTTTTGTGGAAAAAATGCTGTACGATAGAGTAAACGACAGAGAGGGTCTGCCTTCTCTGGGCGGTTACATTATTCATAAGGACATGCTGTTAAAGCTTATGGATATGTGCAAAGCCGCAAACCTCTACCGCTTCCATAAAGATGCAATAGCCGCCTATATCAGAGAAGGCGGAAAGATGAACGTCTATGTCCATGATGGCTATGCCGGTACTATAAGCTCTGTTGAGGCATATTATAAAGTCAGCATGGATATGCTGAATGCGGAAAACAGAAAGAGCCTCTTTAACCATCAGCGTCCCGTTCGTACCAAGATACATGAGGAAGTCAGCACCTATTACGGCGAAAAAGCAGTTTCCCGCAGAAGCCTTGTGGCTGATAATTGCATTATCGAGGGTGAGATCGAAAACTGCATTATTTTCTCAGGTGCCAGAATTGCACAGGGTGCAAAGCTCCATAACTGCATCATCATGGATGGCTGCATAGTTAAAGAGGGCTGTGACCTTAACTGCGTTATCGCAGATAAGCACATCACCTTCTCAGAAAATACCGTCTTGACCGGTGCTCCCGGCCTGCCTGTGGTTGTGCCGAAAAATTTTGAAATCTGAAACAGTTTAATTTAAACCTACGGAGGTACGTCTATATATGATAGGAGAAATCTCACGAAATGAAATGCGCAGCGCTATCGAGGATAAGCTCTGTGCCAGATTCAGCGTAACAGGAAAAACCGCCACCGACGAGCAGATCTTCCAGGCAAGCGCCATGGTTATAAGAGAACTTATGAGCCGCTTCCTTGCCGTGGAAGACCCCAAGCACGCTGAAAAAGAAATCCATTACATGTCCATGGAATTCCTTATGGGCCGCAGCCTTATGAAAAATGCCTACAATCTGGGCCTTTCTCAGGCACTTATCGGCGCTCTGGAGGATATGGGCAGAAATGCATCCGATATTTTCGAGGAAGAGCCTGACGCGGGCCTTGGTAACGGCGGTCTGGGCCGTCTTGCCGCCTGCTACATGGATTCCATGGCTACTCTGGGCCTTCAGGCCACTGGCTACTCCATATGCTACGAGCTTGGAATTTTCAGACAGAAATTCAAAGACGGCAAGCAGACCGAGGTCGCCGATAACTGGCGCACTGCCGCAGAGAGCTGGCTTGTGCCCAGATATGAGGATGCAGTTGAGGTTCGCTTCGGCGGTCAGATTTCACCTCAGTGGGACGAGTTCGGCCACTATCACGCCGAGCATACCGGCTATACCTCTGTTATTGCAGTGCCCAGAGACATGCTGATTGCAGGCTACGGCGCAAATGAGATTAACACTCTCCGTCTGTGGGATGCAAAAAGCCCTAACTCTCTGGATATGTACCTCTTCTCCGAGGGCGAGTATGTAAAGAGCATGGAGCAGCGCACCATGGCTGAGGTTATCACCAAGGTTCTCTACCCTGCCGATGACCACAGAGAAGGTAAGCTTCTCCGCCTCAAGCAGCAGTATTTCTTCGTATCTGCCACCGCTCAGGATGTTGTGCGCAAGCACATTGAGATATGGGGAGATATAAGAAGCTTTGCCCAGCACCACACCATGCAGATTAACGACACCCATACTACTCTCATTATCCCCGAGCTTATGAGAATTTTTATGGACCAGTACGGCATGGGCTGGGACGAGGCATGGGATATTGTTAAAAACAGCGTTGCCTACACCAACCACACCGTTATGAGCGAGGCTCTTGAAAAATGGCCTCAGAATCTGGTGCAGGAGCTTATGCCCAGAGTCTGGGAAATCATATGCGAGATTAACCGCCGCTGGTGCAACTACCTCCACGACAGCTTCAATAACGATGACAGAGTGGGCAGAAACCTTATTATCTACAATAATCAGGTTCATATGGCAAATATGTGCCTTTCCGCCTGCTATAAGGTAAACGGTGTTTCCCGCCTCCACGGCGAGATACTGAGAAATGACCTGTTTAAAGATGTCTGCTCTCTCAGACCTGAGCAGTTTACCTATGTTACCAACGGTATCGACCACCGCCGCTGGCTCAGCCAGATTAACCCCGGCCTTGACGCCCTTATTAAAGAACTTCTTGGCGGAGACAAGTATCTGGCCGAACCTGAGGAGCTGGGCAGACTGAGAGAGTTTGCTTCCGATGCCGAGGTAAGAGCAAGAGTAAATAAGATTAAGCAGGAGAATAAAGAGCATTTTGCAAAGTTTGCAATGCGTAACGACGGTATGCTTCTCAATACCGACGCTATTATAGATGTTCAGGTTAAGCGCCTGCATGAGTATAAGCGCCAGCTTCTGTGTGCAATGAGCATTGCCAACATGCAGATGCAGCTCCACGATAACCCCAATATGGACTTTGTTCCCAGAACCTTCGTGTTCGGCGCAAAGGCTGCCGCAGGTTACAGAGTGGCAAAGCGGATTATCGAGCTTATCCTCTCTCTTGCTGACGATATTAACAACGACCCTGTCTGCAAAGGCAAGCTTCAGGTTTACTTTGTGGAAAATTACAGAGTTTCCGCCGCTGAGGCCATTGTGCCCGCCGCGCAGGTTTCCGAGCAGATTTCCACTGCCGGTAAGGAAGCCTCCGGTACCGGCTGCATGAAGCTTATGATGAATGGGGCTGTCACAATCGGTACTCTGGACGGTGCAAACGTTGAGATGTACGAGAGACTTGGTGACGAAAACATGTTCCTCTTCGGTCTCCGCACTGACGAGATCGAGAACATGCGCCGGCAGGGCTATGACCCCGCAAACATTGTGGGAGCCGACAGCGAGCTTTCACGCATCTTCCAGCGCTTCAATCAGGGCTTTGCCGATGGCAAGAGCTACTCTGATCTGGTTTCCGGCCTTATCTACGGCGGCGACCAGTATATGCTCATTGCCGACTACCGCTCATATGTTGAGTGCCAGAGAAGAATGTACGACAGAATTAAGAATGACGATGAGAGAGCACGTCTTGCAATCATGAATACCGCTGAGAGCGGCGTGTTTGCAGCTGACAGAGCTATCTCCGAGTACGCGGAGAACATCTGGAATATAAAATGAAAAAAGACGTCGTAGTAATAGGCGGCGTAAATATGGATATTGAAGGCAGTCCCGTCTCTGAGCTTATCATGCGGGACTCAAATCCCGGCGCTGTAAGCGTAAGACCGGGAGGCGTAGGAAGAAATATGGCTCATAATCTCCGCTATCTTGGTATGGAGCTGAGCTTTATCACCGCTATCGGCGGAGACCTCTACGCCAAAAGCCTTTGGGATAACTGCGGTGCTCTGGGCATGGATATGAGTATGGCACTTGTACTTCCGGAGCGCCGCAGCTCCGTATATCTGTATGTGAACGATGAAAAAGGGGATATGCAGGTTGCAGTATCCGATATGGGAATTGTGAACTGCCTGACCCCTGAATTCTTCGCCCCGCTTATGGAAAAAATTAACAGTTACCCTGCACTGGTAATGGATGCAAACATACCCATGGAGAGCATTGCTTTCCTTACTGAAAACTGCACCATTCCCATTTACACCGACCCGGTTTCCACTATAAAAGGGAAAAAGCTTATGCCTTACCTAAACAAGATTTACGCCATAAAGCCAAATCTTATCGAAGCGGAAGCCATGACAGGTGAAAAGAACCCGGAAAAAGCCGCTAAAGCCCTTGTAAAGGCAGGAGTGAAGAGGGTCTTTATAAGTTTGGGGGCAGACGGTATGCTGGCATGTGACGAGAATAAATGCCTCAGACTGCCTTGCATCAAAACCGAAATCGTAAACACTACCGGTTCCGGCGACGCATCAGCCGCCGCCATTGCCTGGGCCGGAATAAAAGGGCTTTCCCTGCGCCAAAGCGCAGAAGCCGCCGTGAGAGCGGGGGCAATAACCGCCCAGTGTCAGGAGCCTAATAACCCAGAGCTTATAAAGCTTACACATTATTTTGAATGACAGTAAGGGACATGCAAAAAAGCATGTCCCTTAACTTTATATGAGGTTTTTTCCCGCAATTTTTGAGCTTTCAAAAACGGAGAGTATTCGACTTGCTTTTCGCGCCTGCCTGTGCTATAATAAATATAACAGAAAGTAAAAGAACCGTCTGATAAAAGAAGGGCTTTAGTATGGCGTCGCTATGCGCCTTATGAAGGTGCCTTCATTTTTTTGACTTTCGGCTCTTTTCAGAAAATTTACAGGAGGTATAAAATGGAGCAGTTAAAGACAGCGGGTGCAGGCCTTATCGGTCAGACAGTTAAACACAGAGCCTTCGGAAGCGGCGTCATTGAGGATTTATCTGGAAATGTGATAACGGTTAATTTCAAAAAAGGCGATAAAAAATTCATCTATCCTGACGCCTTTCAGAACTTTTTAAAGCTGGACGATGCGGAAAGTTCGGCTAAAATAAACAGCATCATGGATGCAAGAGAAAAGCGCATACAGGCAAAGAAAAATGAAATCCGCAAAACTGAGGAAACCAAAAGAAAAATACGCAGCATGAAGATAGTGCCCAATTCCCATACGGTCTTTTCAATGGATGAGGAAGAGCTTCAGGAAAGCTTTAGCCGTGGCTGGGCATTTACGGGGCGATATATGAGCGGTTTTTCTGAGGGAAGACCCAGAACTGCCGGCAGAGTCAAACCTAATTCCCTGTGCCTGCTCACAACGCTTGAGCCGGGAAAGCCTGAGAGCGAGAGAAAGCTGAGAGGCTATTACATGGTGAAAGAGGACTTCTACGGCGAAAAATGCTATGACGGTGAGATAAAGACCCACGAAAAGTACCGTATGCTGTTAAGCCCTGAGGAAAGCTTTAAAATTTGGGATTGTGTGGGCGAAAATGAAATTCCCAAGCGCTTCGGCGGTCTTCATTTCAGATATATATCCGAGGACTCTGCAAAGAAGATTATAACCACGGCAAAAGAGAGACTTGCGGGAGGCAGAGCAAAGCTTGCAGAAGAAATTCTGGAATACTACTGCAAGGTAAACAGACTGCCATATGAGAAAAAATAAATTAAAAATACCGGGGAGGTTTCATTGAACCTTCCCGGTGTTTTTATGCGGCGCGGATTTCAGAAGAAAGCTGTCAAATTCTTTCGTCTGTTACGATATGTTCTATTCCTGAATGTGTCCGGCTGAGATAATCCTTTAAAAAGCTGGGAAAAGCTTTGCGTTTATCCAAATCTTCAACGGAAATCCAGTGCATACTTTCGTTGACACCCTGAGTATAGCTGTTGCTGTTTAGTTCCTTTGAACCTCTCGGTTTCATCATATAATAAAAACAGATTTCATGGCATTCAAGACCATTCAGGGAACCGCTGTTTTCATTAAAGAAGTTCTCGTGAATTACCGCTAAATGGTCAATTTCATACTGAACCCCTGTTTCCTCAAAAACTTCTCTCTTAACAGCGTCCTCTGCGGTTTCACCCATGTGAACTGCCCCGCCGACAGAGTATAAATAGTCCTCATTTTCGTTTCCTGCCAATAAGACACAATTATCTTCGATTATAATTGCGGCTGCCCGATACCTGAACCAGTGGTTTTCTTTTGTAAATCCACAATCAAACATTTATACACGCCTCCAGCAGTTTTTACTCAGTCTTTTTTCGATATTCTTTTAAAACGACAGAATAAAAAAGATATAAAAAAGAACACCAGAAAGGGTGTTCTTTTGATATCTTATAATGTTAAATTACTTGATTTCGACGGTAGCGCCAACAGCCTCGAGCTGAGCCTTCATAGCCTCAGCGTCTTCCTTGGAAATGCCTTCCTTGATCTTAGCAGGAACTGCCTCGACCATTGCCTTAGCGTCAGCCAGGCCCAGACCGGTGATGCCGCGGACTTCCTTGATGACCTTAATCTTCTGATCGCCGAAGCCGGTCATAACAACGTCAAACTCAGTCTTCTCCTCGACTGCTGCGGCTGCTGCGCCACCAGCTGCGGGAGCTGCTACTGCTGCTGCGGAAACACCGAAGGTCTCCTCAAGAGCGTGTACGAGCTCGGAGAGCTCAAGAACGGAAAGGCCTTTGATCTCTTCGATCATGGCAGTGATTTTTTCACTCATTGTAATATCCTCCATAATAATCTTTGTTAGGGCCGCTTATTCTGCTGCGGCTTCTTCTGCGGGTGCTTCAACGGAGCCACCCTTCTGCTCGAGTATCTGACCAAGGCAAACGGCCAGACCGGTAATGGGAGCAATCATGGTACCCAGAACCTTTGCGTACAGAGCATCCTTAGAGGGCAGCTCTGCGATTTCAGCGATTTCAGATGCGTTCAGAACCTTGCCATCCATAAAGGCGGCCTTGATGTTGAAGCGATCGCCCAGCTTCTTGCTGTAATCGTTGAGGATGCGGAAAGGAGCGATGGGGTCATTGGTTGCAGTGGCCATAGAAGTGGTGCCGGAGAGAGCGGAGTCAAGCTCGCTCATACCCAGGCTGTCCAGAGCCTTTCTGGTCAGAGTGTTCTTAACAACAGAGTACTCTATCTCTTCACGGCGCAGCTCGGTACGGAGCTCGGTGTCTTCGGAAACAGTGATACCCTTGTAGTCAACGAGAATACCGGAACCTGCGTTCTTGATACGCTCGGTAAGAGCCTCGACTATTGCCTGCTTTTCGCTGAGAACTTTTGCGTTAGGCATGTGTGTATTTCACCTCCACACTAATGATCACGCTCATAAAGAAAAACCCCCATGCCAAAAGACATGAGAGTACATAAACAAAAATTTTGTTAATGTCCTCGGCAGGAATTATGGTTTACACCACCTGCTGTCTTTGGAGCGCTCAACTAACATACCAAAATATAAGCCATTTGTCAAGCACTTTTTCAAGTAATTTCAATGCTTTCAGCCTTTTTTCCAAAATTCCTCCATTTTCTTGCCCGTATCAAATTTCCAAAGGCGGGAAATAATAGTTTTACTTTAGTGACAGCGATTGGAGAGATACGATGCAGGCTAAGGTTGAAATTTGCGGAGTTAATACAGCTACCCTTCCGGTGCTCAAAGGCAGCGAAACAAGAAAGCTGCTTGAAAAAGCACGGGAGGGTGATGATGAAGCCAGAACAGAGCTTATAAACGGCAATCTCAGGCTGGTTTTGTCCGTTGTACAGAGGTTTTCAGGGCGGGGCGAATATATGGATGATCTGTTTCAGGTTGGTGTTATAGGGCTTATTAAGGCAGTTGACTGCTTTGACCTTAATCAAAACGTGCAGTTTTCCACCTACGGTGTGCCAATGATAGCAGGGGAGCTTCGCCGCTATCTTAGAGATCACAGTGCAGTCAGAGTTTCACGCTCCCTGAGAGATACTGCGTATAAGGTTTTGCAGGCAAAGGAAAAGCTCACCGCCAAAGACGGTCGGGAGCCGGATGTGGAGACTATTGCCAGAACTCTCGGAATAAAGCGGCAGGACGTGGTCTTTGCCATGGAGGCCATATGCGATCCGGTAAGCCTTTATGAGCCGGTGTACAGCGACGGCGCCGAGAGCGTATGCGTAATGGATCAGATCGGCGACACCAAAAACACCGATGAACAGTGGCTTGAGCAGATTGCCTTGCAGGAGGCAATGCAGAGACTGAGCAGCAGGGAAAAGCATATTCTGGCCCTGCGCTTTTACGACGGGCGCACTCAGATGGAGGTTGCAAAGGAAATCGGAATATCTCAGGCTCAGGTTTCAAGGCTTGAAAAGAACGCCATTAAGCAAATTAAAAAGGATATTTCGGCATAAAAAAATCCACCCGACAGGGTGGATTTTTAATTTCGCATTTTGGAAAATCAGGCCGTTTGGGGCTGTTTCTTTGTGCCTATATACTGTATTGCAACCACAACAACGAAAAGTGCAAAGCCTACTACGTCGGTTATGACGGTGGGGTCCATCATCATAAGGCCGGCAATGCAGATAACAATCCTGCTCAGCCAATGCATCTTTCTGCAAAGGTAGCCGTTCAGTGCAGCAGCCACACCGAATATTCCGATAAGTGAGCTTACAACTATCAAAACTACTTTCTGAAGCGTTGTGTCAATAAACAGCATTGCAGGGTTCATGCAGAAAATGTAGGGCACTATAAATGCGCCGATTGCAAGCTTCGTTGCGTTGATACCTGTTTTCATGGGGTTGGATTTTGCTATTGCGGAGCCTGCATATGCAGCCAGTGCAACAGGAGGAGTAATATCGGCTACAATGCCGAAGTAGAACACGAAGAAGTGAGCTGCAACCTTGGGAACACCTATGGTGATAAGGATAGGAGCACAGGTAGAGGCCATGATGCAGTAGTTTGCAGTGGTGGGAACGCCCATACCCAGAATGATGCAGCAGATCATGGTGAAAAACAGGGCAATGAGAGTGGGATTGATGAAGCTGACCTGAGAGCTGATGGAAACAACAGCGCTTATAAGCTTTGATGCAAGACCGGTGGCGGTGATGCAGCCGGCGATTATACCGGCCATGGAGCAGGCAACTGCAACGGTGATAGTACCTTTGCCGCCGGCTTCGAGAGCTTCAAGAATCTTGTTGATTGTTATTCTGTCCTCCTTATCAAAAAGGCTTACGATAATAGTGACGAGAATAGCAATGGATGCGGAAAACTGCATGGTACGGGTACCGGTGGTAACAAGAACCACCAGAACGACCAGAGGCAGGAGCAGGTATATGCGGTGCAGAAGCTTTCCGAACCTGGGCAGATCTGCACGGGGAATACCCTGAAGACCCAGCTTCTTGGCTTCCAGATGAACGGCTATGAATATACCTGCAAAATACAGCACAGCAGGCAGAATAGCTCTTACGGCAACAAAGCCATAGGTAACGTTCATGTACTCGGCCATAAGGAAGGCGGCTGCACCCATGATAGGAGGCATAATTTGACCGCCGGTGGAGGCGGCAGCTTCAACAGCGCCGGCAAATTCCGGCTTGTAGCCAGTCTTTTTCATCATGGGAATGGTGACGGAACCGGTGGTAACGGTGTTACCAACAGAGGAGCCGGAAACCATACCGCAGAGAGCTGAGGAGATAACCGCAACCTTTGCAGGGCCGCCGGAGAAGGAGCCTACAAGAGAGTTTGCAAGGTTAATGAAGAAGGCTGCAATTCCTGTTCTTTCAAGGAATGCACCGAAAATTATAAATACAACTATATACTTAGCGCACACCTGAACCGGTGTTGAGAGAACGCCGCCGGTGGTGTAGAAAAGAGTGTACAACAGACGGTCAAGGCCGATACCGGTTGAGAAGGTGTAGATAAGAATTGCACCTGCAACGCAGAGAATAGGTACGCCCACGCATCTGCGGCACAGCTCCATAAGACAGAGTATGCCGATTATACCTACAACAGTAAACAGGGGAGTCATCTTGGATGCACTGGTGAGAATTTTTACCAGTGTGTCATACTGCACACAGTAGAAAATGAAAGCGCCTGCACCGGCAATCATAAGTATAAAGTCATACCAGGGAATGTAGTTTACGCGGACGTGGTGCTTGCTGGCAGGATAGATGAGATAGCCCATGACGATAATAAGGGCAAGAAAAATGGTAAGGCGTTTTTCCAGAGCCGCAACGCTCCAAAGGGTGGACCAGATGCAGTATACGGAAAAAGCAACCATTATGATACGGACTATAAAGCCGGTTTTCCCTTCCCATATACGGGTGTTGGATTCCCGGTCATACTTACGCATCAGCTGATTGACATCTTTTGCGGTATCGCTGGCGGATGGTTCGGGATTATTTGCAGTTTTGTGTGACATGCGGGGGGTAACTCTCCTTTCTGGGTGAAAAAAGTCAAAAAGCTACGGCTCTTTTTAAGCGCCGTAGCTTTGAGATGCAACACTATTACTTGGTGGTAGGTTCAAAACCCTTTTCAGCAAAGTATTTTGCGGCACCGGGATGATAAGGTACATCGGTGATGGAAGAGGCAAACTCAATGTTAAGCTCCTCAGCCTTACCATGCTGTATTTCGGCACTGTTTTCAAAAATTGAAGAGACAAACTTGTAAACAGCATCTTCGGAAACATCATTTCTTACAAGAACAACTGCACCGACTGCAACAGTCTGAACATCTTCGGGCATACCGTAAAGCTCAGCTGCAACGGTGTTCTTGGTGTAGTAGGGGGACTTTTCGATAAGAGCATCGATGTGCTCATCGTCGATACCTACGAGGTAAACCTGACCGGTGGTGGAAAGATCGGTGATTGCATTGGTGGGAGCACCGGAAACGATGAAGGCTGCATCAAGCTTGCCGTCCTTCAGGCTCTCAGCGCTGTCACCGAAGCTCTGGTAAACGGGCTTGATGTCATCAATGGTAAGGTCGTAGACACCCAGAACGTCTATTGCGTTAAAGTAAACACCGGAGCCGGGAGCACCGATAGAAACGGTCTTGCCTTTAAGGTCGGCAACGGTCTTAATATTCTTATTCATGGTGACTATCTGTACCTGCTCCATGTAGAGGGCCGCGGCAACTGAGAAGTCTTTAACAGCGCCGGACTCTTCAAAAATGTTGGTGCCGTTGTAAGCGTAGCTCATAACGTCAGACTGGCAGAAGCCGAGCTGAACTGCACCGGACTTAAGGTCCTCAACGTTTGCCTGAGAGCCGTTACCTGCAACTGCGGTAACATTTACATCAGTCTTTGAAGAAACAAACTGGGCCAGAACACTGCCGTAAGCGTAGTATGTACCGGTATCACCACCGGTGGTGAACACGAGAGACTCGCCTTTCTCACCGCCCTGAGCACCACAGGCGCAAAGTGCGAAAATGAGGCAGAGCACTGAAACGATAGCAAAAAACTTTTTCATTTCTGTACCTCCGATTTTTAATATAGATATTACAATATAGTATAAATATAATACTACAACTCATTAAACTTTGCAAGAGTAAATCGACAAATTGCGAAACCGCCACAAAAAACTCCGGACGGAATTAAAGATATTTGGTGAAATAAGCGAAGGACTGTAACAGGGGGAATTTCCAAAAGGGAAAAAATAAAAAATGCTTGCCAAAATATACAATTTAGGTGATAATAAATATTAGGTATTAGGAGAGGAGCGTTTGAGTTGGACTGCAAACTTATTGCTTTTGATTTGGACGGAACAATGCTCAATGACAGCAAGGAACTTACGGCGGAAAATCTCTGCGCTCTTAAAGAGGCAGCGGCTGAAGGTGTGGTGCTTGTGCCGGCTACGGGGCGGATTTATCCCGCAATTCCCGACTTTCTCAGAGAGCTTGACTTTATAAGATACTACATCCTTTCAAACGGTGCCTATGTGTACGACAGCCGGGAGAATAAAGTTCTGCACAAGGCTGAAATTTCATCAGAGCTTGCGCTGCGCTGCATACGGTACATGGACAAGCTCCCTGTAATATATGACTGCTATATGGATAATCAGGGTTACATGACGGAAAGCATGTATAACTCTGCCGAAAGCTTTTTGCCCGACCAGCCCCACATGCTGGAAATGGTGAAAAGGCTTAGAAAGCCTGTTCCGGACCTATACGAATTCCTTGCTTCAAACGGAAAAGGCGTGCAGAAGCTTCAGATGTTCTTTATGGAAAAGGACATGGATTTACGGGAAGAGGAGTTAAAGAGCTTCAACCTTGAATTTCCGGAGCTTGCAGCCACAAGCTCGGTTAAAAACAATATAGAAATAAACAGCATCGGCGCCGGAAAGGCAAACGCTGTTAAGGCCCTTGCGGGAGAGCTTGGAATAGACATGGAAGATACTGCCGCATTCGGTGACGGTACTAACGATGTGGGAATGCTGAGAGCCGTGGGCTGCGGTGTGGCTATGGGAAATGCCTCAGACGAGGTGAAAGCCGCCGCTGATATGGTGACAGATAGCAATAACGCCTCCGGCGTTGCAAAGGGTATAAGAAAGATTTTAGGAAAATAACGGGAGGACGATATGGATTTGAGTATACCAGTACAGGTTTTAATATGTATATTAACAGGATATATTCTGGGCAGCATCAGCCCTTCATATATAATAGGAAAAATAAAGGGCTTCGATGTGCGGGAAAACGGCTCCAAAAATGCGGGAGCTTCAAACATGCTTATAATTTCCGGAAAGCTTGCCTTTGTTGCAGTGGCAGTGCTGGATATATTTAAAGCATGGTTTTCATTCCGGATATGCACAAGACTGTTTCCGGAACTGGAGTATGCAGGCATTATCGCAGGAGTATTTTGTGTGATAGGCCACATGTTCCCTCTGTTTCTCCGTTTCAGAGGCGGAAAGGGCTTTGCCTGTCTTGCAGGCCTTTGCCTCGGATACAACCCCAGAGTGATGCTGCTCATGTTCTTTGTGGCGCTGGGTATTGCCTTTATTACAAACTATGTGTGCATAGTCACAAGCTCCATGGCTGTGATTTTACCCATATACTACGGCGTTACCACAAGGCTGTGGCTGGGGGCTGCAATACTGGCAATTCCTGCTATACCCATTATTTTAAAACACATGGAAAACTTCCGGCGCATTAAGACCGGACAGGAGCTGCACATGAGCTACCTGTGGAAAAAGGACAAGGAGCTCCAGAGAGCAGGCTACGAAAGATAAAAAATTAAGGCGGCTGTTAAGCCGCCTTTTTTACGCAGAAAAGCAGTAAACCTAAGTGGTTTACTGCTTTTATTTTAAAGACGGTCTATATATTCGCAGGCTGCAAGAGCGGCAGATGCTCCGTCTGCAACAGCGGTGGTGAGCTGGTGAACTTTTTTTCTGCGGCAGTCACCGGCAACGAAAATGTCGGGAGAAGCTGTGGTACAGCCCTCGTCTGAATCGGCGTAGCCAGAAGCATCAAGAGCCATGAGAGAGGAAAATGCGCCGATGTCGGGCTTGTGGCCTATGGCAACGAAAAGACCATCAATATTAAGCTCTCTTTTGCCGTCGGGAGTGTTCACGGAGACGGATTTAAGCTCGGTATCGCCGTTTAAAGCCTCTATGGTGGCGTTTAAAACAAATTCAACGTTATCCTTTTTACGGAGAGCCTCAACCAGCTTTGCCTCGCCTCTGAAACCGTCTCTGCGGTGGATAAGGTAGACCTTGGAGCATTTTTCGCTTAAAAGCATGGCGTCCTGTAATGCGGAGTTGCCGCCGCCTGCAACTGCTACGGGCTTATCCTTATAGAATATACCGTCACATACAGCGCAGAAACACACGCCGTTTCCTACCAGAGCCTCTTCATTCTGAAGGCCTAACATTCTGGGCTTTGCACCGGCGGCGATTATTACTGCTTTAGCCGCAAATTCTGCACCGGATAGGCATTTTATAATTCTGTGTCCGCAGTCACCGGAGATTTCGGAAACCTCTTCCAGCTCCACATCTGCGCCCTGCTCCATAGCCTGCTGGAGAAATTTATCTCCAAGCTCAGCGCCGGAAATGGAAACAAAGCCGGGGAAGTTTTCGACTCTGGGGGACCATGTAATCTGACCGCCGAAGCCGTCCTTTTCAATTACCAGAACGGACTTTCCCGCCCTTCTCACATAGGTTGCAGCGGTAAGACCGGCAGGGCCTCCGCCTACTATAGCTACATCGTACATTATATAAATCCTTTCAATCTATCTCCAAAAAAGGCCGACTGCTGTCGGCCTTTTTCATTATGAATTTTACTGTATGGTGTTGAGGTACTGCTTAATAGCGCCTGCACCTGCGTACTTTTCGTACTCGCTGCCCTTGATGATAACCAGAGTGGGAGCCTGCTTTACACCGTAGGAGGTGGTAAGCTCGGGGTTCTCCTCTGCCATAAGCTTTTCATACTTGAAGCCTGCCTTATCAAGGTAGGAGCAGGCGATGCGGCAGTTGGGGCAGGTGGGAGTGGCAAAGAGAATTGCCTTGTCCTCTGCGGGAGCTTCTGCCTTCTTCTGGGGAACAGCTGCTGCGGGAGCATCTGCATTCAGGGGGCCTTCGTGGCGGAGGTGAGATGCACCGATGTTATAAGTGCGGCGCTCCTTGTACTCCTGAGCCTTACCTGCGTTCCAGTTCTGAACAGGTCTGTAATAACCGGTGATACGGCTGTAAACCTCTGCGCTTTCTCCGCAGTGGGGGCAGGTGAACTGCTCGCCGTTGAGGTAGCCGTGGTGCTTGCATACGGAGTAGGTGGGGGAGAGGGTGTAGTAAGGCAGCTTGTAGTTCTCTGCTATCTTACGAACCAGATTTGCGGCAGCCTCCCAGCCGGGGAGCTTCTCGCCTAAGAAGGCGTGGAATACTGTGCCGGAGGTGTAGCGGGTCTGGAGATCATCCTGAATGTCAAGAGCATCGAAAATATCCTCGGTGTAGTCAACAGGCAGGTGAGAAGAGTTGGTGTAGTAAGGAGTACCGTCAGCCTCACCGGAGGTGATGATGTCGGGGAAGGTTTCAACATCGTGCTTTGCAAGGCGGTAGGAGGTGGACTCTGCAGGAGTGGCCTCAAGGTTGTAGAGGTCGCCGTACTGCTCCTGATAGTCGCTCAGGCGCTCTCTCATGTGATCCAGAACCTGCGTTGTGAACTCCTGGCACGCGGGGTGGGTCATGTCTTTTCTTATCCACCTTGCGTTAAGGCCGGCTTCGTTCATACCGACAAGGCCGATAGTGGAGAAGTGGTTTTTGAAGCTGCCGAGGTAATACTTGGTGTAGGGGTAAAGACCTGCATCAAGAAGCTTGGTGATTACATCACGCTTAATCTTAAGTGAGCGGGCTGCAGTGTCCATAAGCTTATCCAGACGCTTGTAGAAGTCTGCCTCGTCAGCGGACAGATATGCAAGTCTGGGCATGTTAAGAGTAACAACGCCGATAGAACCGGTGCTTTCGCCGGAACCGAAGTAACCGCCGGATTTCTTTCTCAGCTCGCGCAGGTCGAGACGGAGACGGCAGCACATGGAACGGACGTCGGAAGGCTCCATGTCGGAGTTGATGTAGTTGGAGAAATAGGGGGTGCCGTATTTTGCGGTCATCTCAAAGAGCATCTTGTTGTTCTCTGTGGGAGACCAGTCAAAGTCACGGGTGATGGAGTAGGTGGGAATGGGGTACTGGAAACCGCGGCCGTTGGCATCGCCCTCAATCATAACGTCGATGAAGGCTTTGTTTACCATGTCCATTTCCTTCTTGCAGTCACCGTAGGTGAAGTCCTGCTCCTTGCCGCCGACGATAGCGGGCAGATCCTTAAGGTCGGAGGGAACGGTCCAGTCCAGAGTAATGTTGGAGAAAGGAGCCTGAGTACCCCAGCGGGAGGGGGTGTTCACGCCGAAAACAAAGGACTGAATGCACTGCTTAACCTCTTTGTAGCCGAGGTTATCTACCTTTACGAAGGGAGCGAGGTAAGTATCAAAGGAAGAGAAGGCCTGAGCGCCTGCCCATTCGTTCTGCATAATACCGAGGAAGTTTACCATCTGGTTGCAGAGAGTGGAGAGGTGGCTTGCGGGAGAGGAATTTATCTTTCCCGGAATACCCAGACCCTGAGTGATGAGCTGCTTTAAGCTCCAGCCGGCGCAGTAGCCGGTGAGCATGCTCAGGTCATGGATATGCATGTCGCAGCTTCTGTGAGCGTTGCCGATCTCTTCGTCGTATACTTCGCTGAGCCAGTAGTTTGCGGTAATAGCTCCGGAGTTGGAGAGAATAAGACCGCCCACTGAATAAGTAACGGTGGAATTTTCCTTTACACGCCAGTCCAGAACGTTAAGGTACTTGTCCACAGTCTCTTTATAGTCCAGATAGGTGGTACCCATGTTGCGGACTTTCTCTCTCTGCTTGCGGTAGAGAATGTAGGACTTTGCCACAGTCTCATAGCCTGCACGGGAAAGAACGGTTTCCACGCTGTCCTGAATATCTTCAACGGAAATGAATCCGTCCTTTATCTTTTCCTGAAAATCTGCTGTGACCTTCAGAGCGAGAAAATCAATAACGTTGTCGTTGTACTGGGTTTCAGTTGCGTCAAATGCCTTTTTGATAGCAGCAGCAATTTTATTTATGCTGAAATCGACAACTTTGCCGTCGCGCTTAATTACCTGATACATTTTATCTTTTCCTCCTACATTTTCAAACGCCGCGAAGCTCTGCTGCCGGCACAAACTCTGCCGCCGCTTCCCGCAGACGCTCCATTTCTTCTTCATTGAAAGCTCCGAGACCGCCTATGGCGAGAATGTCTCCGGAGTCTTTAAACTGTTGCAAATAATATTCCTTGGCGCCGGATATCCACTTTGCCGCCTCTTTTATACTCTCGGCGGTGTGCAGACCCTTAACGGTAGTGGTTCTGAATTCATAATCCACAGTGCCGGAAAGGAGGAAATCCTTTGAGCGCTCAATATCTGCCGTGTTTACCTTTGCACCTACGGTCTTTTCGTAAAGCTCAGGAGAGTTTTTAATGTCCATGGCCACTCTGTCAACAAGCCCTGCTTTGCAGAGCTCAATAAGTCTGTCGGGGAAAGAGCCGTTGGTATCAAGCTTAATCTGATACCCCAGATCTTTAACCTTTTTCAGAAATTCGTCTATGTCCTTATGTAAAAGGGGCTCTCCGCCTGTTACTGCTACCCCGTCCAGTATGCCCTGCCTTTTCTTTAAAAAGGTCAGCACGGTTTCTTCGCTGCTGTCATGGGCCATGCGCTCCGGTATAACCAGAGAGGCGTTATGACAGAAGGGACAGCGGAAGTTGCAGCCGCCGGTAAATACCGTACATGCAACTCTGCCGGGGTAATCCAGTAAGGTAAGCTTTTGTAAACCCGAAATAAGCATTTTAAAAGCCTCCGTTCCATGTTTCCACTTGTAATATAATATCTGCAAACCAACTCTTTGTCAAGAGACAAAATCACTATATATTGCGGTGCAACCGCGCTGAAACTGTCATAAACACAAAATATGGTGTCAGCGTGGGGGCTGCCCCAAGCTGACACCATTTGGTATTCTACATCATTTTGCCCCATAATTCAAGAGAGAATGTGGCTTTCGGACGTATAAAAGAGCAGGGGTAAGAGAGGCATAAAATGTGTAAAAAGACCAAAAATAATTTTTGTTTGTTTTTTATGAAATAAAAAAAGCGCGGACTGAAAAAATTTCCAGTCCGCAAACAGGGTTGTGGGATAAAGATATGAGCCGGGTCTTTCATTTCGAAAGACCAATTGGATAAGCTGTGAGTATAGGATAGTACAAGATATTGTATTTGTAAAGAGCGAAAGGACACTAGTTTTGTCGAAGGTATATTTTCTTTTAATGGGGAGAAAATATATGGGAATACAAGGCTTACCGAAGTTGAAAACATATTCGGGAAACCTTATGAAAGGAGAAGTTTTGCTATGATAATTGACCGTATAGCCCTTATTCTTGCCATAATCGGCGGCATAAACTGGGGCAGTGTAGGCCTTTTCCGCTTTGACATTGTGGCTTTCCTGTGCGGCGGACAGACGGGAGTTGTGAGCCGGGTCATTTATACACTGGTAGGGCTTGCCGCTCTTTGGTGCATATCCCTGCTTTTCAGAACCGATTCCGTAACGGATCAGGGCTAAAGCCCTTAAAGCATAAAAAGACAGGCGATGAAAGCCTGTCTTTTTTTACATAATAAACATCCATATAAGCCCTGCAAGCTGCAAAATTGCAAAAAGGGGAAAGCAGATTACAAACTTTAAATGCCGTGTTTTGTGGTGAAATGCATACATTCCGCCCCAGCCGCCTATGGCACCTCCGAGAATTGCGAGGATGAAAAGCCGCCGCTCCGGCACTCTGTATCTGCCTTTAACTGCCCTGCGTTTATCCACAGCCATTGTTAGAAACAGGATAATGCTCATTATTATCATAATGCACAAAAGCAGCATGGCAGGGGATGAGAAAAATTCTTTCATATAAGCTCTCCGAAGTACCAGCCTGATACTCCCTTGTGTTTTACAAAATAGCGGTCGGAGCAGGTTTCCACAACTCTTACCTGATCGCCCTCCTTAAGAGGCAGAACATAGTCTGTGCAGTCATTGCAGTCGGTAAATTCATTGTCAGTGAAAAGATATTTTGTAAGTATTTTCATTTCGTAGCCTGTTCTCACATGGCGGCACAGGGAAAATTCCTCCCCGCGCTCCAAGACCTGCACCTGACTGTCACCCCAGCGGATGTAATAGGAGCTTTTACTTCCCTCCTGATCGTATAAAACCGTTTTAACAGGGAAGGGGTCATAGGCCACAAAGCCGAAGTCGTAGCTGTCTTTATTTGGAATAATGAGGCAGTTTAATTGTCCGTCATCCTTTAAAACACAGCCGCCGTCTATGCTGACAATCTTCTTTTCTCTGTCCACTATGGGGTTTGCACACACTATGTTTTCCCGGTACAGCATAACAGGCCAGTGGCCGACGATCAGCCATTTGTCAAAGCTCCAGCCTCTTTTCAGCAGTCCGTCGCAGCGGTCAAGCTCTTCGGAGCTTTGCTCACGCAGGGGTTTTCCGGGGGTCATGCCGGCGTGGGCGAAAATGAAGTTTTCCGTTTCTATGGCGTGGGGAATGGTGCTGAGAAAATCAAATTCAGCTTTGAAGTTTCTGCGGAGTTGGGCTTTAACAGCGGAAAAGCTCTCAATTTCAAAGGGGTCTATGCCGGAAAGATTGCACATGTCCCAGAGCAGACCGCACTTTTTCCACAACATATAGCGGAGAAGCTGGTCGTCTGCCTCCTCGCCGTGCTCAGGGTCAAATACATTTGCCCAGTCGTCGCAGTTGCCGCAGACGGCGTGGACATTACCCATTTTGCAAAGCTCCATGAGGATATGCAGGGTCTTAAGGCTTTCGGCACCCTTTTCCAGAAAGTCACCGTCTATTATAAGCTCGTCCTTTGAGCTGAATTTTGCCTTTTGGAGAACTCCTCTGAAATATGGGACGTTGGCGTGGATGTCGGAAATTACCAGAATCCTCCGTCCCGGCTCCACATTGAGCTGTTCAATTCTTGCAGGCCTATTGAACATGGTGTCTGCCTCCCAGATCGTATTCCATTAAATAAAGCTTGCCGGTGCCGGTGTTTTCAGCCGATACGGTTTTAAAGCCGTATTTTTCGTAAAAGGCGAGAGCGGGTTTATTGTCGTCTGCAACATGGAGCATCAGCTTTTTTCTGCCCATAAAGGAATATTTTGAAATGCAGCGGGCCAGAAGCTGAATACCGTAGCCCTTGCTGCGGTACTGGGGATTTAAGTATATAAGGCTGACCCAGCCGCAGCCCTCTTTCGCACCACGGCGGGTGTCCATGTCTATAAGCCCGACAGGGGTTTCATCGTCATATATGCACAGTACCGCAGAGTTATCGGCGTTATAGTGGGAGATAGCACTTTCAAGGTACACTGAGCCTCCAAAGCCCTTTGTACTGTTGTGGGCGGCTCTCCATGCGTCCTCATAGCAGGAAACGTAATAGTCTCTGTGTTCGGCGGGGTTCATTGCCACGTCCCGGAGATCGTTTGTGGTGCCCCATGCCTTATCACCAAGGGGAATAATGTGGGAGTAGTCGTTAAGATAGGCGATGCTGAATTTGCCGTTTTCCCAGATAAGCTTTGTAACGGAGGTGTTTTTAACTATGGGCAGGTTTTCCACATCGTTTAAGCTCATTCCGCTTACTCTTGCTATAAAGCAGCGTATGGAAACGCCGTGGCTTACTGCCACAACCTTCTGCCCCTCATGTCTCCTGGCTATATCCTCCAAAGCGGGATAAACTCTGTCTCCTACCTGCTTGTAGGTTTCGGCACCTTCCTTATACCACTTGTCCTGATCGTACATGAACTGTCGTGCAAGCTCCGGCTCATCGTGCATCACATTGCCGAAAAACTTTGTTTCCCACGGACCGACGTTTATTTCTCTGAGACGGGGTTCGGGGATGATGGTGAGGGGATGATATTTCGTAATTGCAGAGGCGGTGAGCATGGTTCTGTGCAGGTCACTTGCGTACACCGCATCTATATCTTCGTCTTTAAAACGCTCTGCCAGAGCTGCTATCTGCTCCATGCCGGCATCGGTAACGTCTCCGTCCCAATGGCCCTGCATCATGCGATAGACATTGCCCTCAGCCTGAGCGTGTCGAATGAGATAAATTTCCGTCATAAGTTCTGCCTCCAAACCTTGACCGAAAAGGTCTAATACAGTATAATAATAAAATATGGTTAAGATATTATAACTTGATTTCTGCGAATTCTCAAGCCCTTTAAAAGGGGGGTGGGGATAAGAGATATAAAAGTTCCGGGAAAGCGGGGTAATTGATAAATGGTAAGAGCGGCAGCCCTTGTATCGGGCGACGGAGCCGAGCTTCAGGCAATACTGGACTCCATGTATTTTAAGGAAATACCGAATTTTGAAATGGTTGCAGTCATATCCTCCAACAAAGGTGCTTACGCCATGAAAAGAGCCTTGAACGCAGGAGTTCCTGCATATGTGGTTGACCCTGAGCTCTTCCCCAACATGACAAGCCACAGTATGGCAGTTGCAAACAAGCTTAAGGATATGGATATTGAGCTTGTAATTCTTGCAGGCTATGAGCTTCCTTTGGGAGTGGTGCCCTATCAGTATAAAAGCCGCATTATAGGTACATATCCGGCTATCTATCCCGCCTTTGAGGATGAGGAAGGGGAAATATGCAGAGCGGTTCTTGAAAAGGGTATAAAGATTACCGGCGCTACCGCCTATTTTGCAGACGGTGACGGCAGAGTGGGAAATATAATTTCCCAGAAGGCCATTGACGTTCTGCCCGACGACACTCCCGAAAGCCTTAAGCGGCGTGTAATGGAGGAGTGCGAGTGGAAGCTTCTGACTGAGGCTGTGTCCCTTTACTGTGACGGACGACTGTCTATTCACGGAAACAGAGTTATTATTGAGGGCAAAAAGGAAAACTGAAAAAACGGAAAACGGCATCGCCATGGGGACGCGATCCCTGGAAGGCTCTGAAAATGCTGTCTGCCACGGATGTAATTAGGGCGAATGTCCCGGAAATGACGGGTGCGAGAACAGAATATGCGCACTGGATAAAAGGTGCGGCCATTGCTATGACTGCACAGAGAATTGCAGAAAAGGTCTGCTTTCCAAAATAAAGCCATACGGCTTTACTCAGCTTGTGAAGAGATACGGTGAGCAGATGCTTCTGGACTGTCTGGAGCGGAACGAGAAAAACGGCGTTGTATATCACCGTGAAGGTATCTTCGGCGACTATGATGATTTGATGATGTGGAAGAACTGATAGCTTTCATTATAAACGGTACGCGGTAAATTCTTCCTGAGTATATAAAAATAACGGAGTGTGTCATTTGACACACTCCGTTTTGCTTTTTATTTCAATATGAGTTCGGAATGGACAATTTTAAGCGCGGGGAGGAGCTGCTGCGGGGCGACCTTTACTGAAATGCGGTTTTCCTCCACGCTGCCCATAAGAACTGCCACTCCCTTATCTCCCAGAACGGATATAAGCCTTGCCAGATTTTCGCTGTCCGCTGCCCGTCCCACGGCGGTAACAGTGCTGCTTTTCGCGTCCCTTGTCACTCCGGCAAAGGGGGGCCTGCTGCCATCTGACAGAAAGCGAAGCTCAGTACCGGGCAGGGGCTTAAAGGATGAGAGCAAGCGGAGCTTTATCCCGTTTGCCATTGCAAGCTTTACAGCTCTCGGATGCAGCACCTGAGAGCCGGAAAGGGACAGCGAAAGCATGTCGCGGTAATCTATTTCCTTTAAAAGCCGTGCCCCCGGGCAAAGTCTGGGGTCGGCGGTATATATTCCGTCCACGTCTGTGTATATCCGGCATTCATCGGCTTTAAGCGCAGCCGACAGGGCAACGGCGGTGGTGTCTGAGCCTCCCCGGCCCAGAGTGCTTATATCACCGGAGGGCGACAGGGCCTGAAAACCGGCTGCAACCGGTATCATGTCTTTTCTGAGGATTTCCTCTATCCTGTCTGGTACGATGAAGGCAATTTCCGCATTGCCGTAGGCACCGGCGCTGAGAATTCCAGCCTGCCAGCCGGTGAGGGAGACTGCTTTTTCCCCAAGCTCCTCCAGAGCCATTGCCATTAAGGCGGCTGACTGCTGCTCTCCGCTTGAAAGCAGGGCGTCCTGCTCTCGCGGTGAGGGGGCGAGGCTTATCTCCAGTGCCATTTCCCTTAAATCATCGGTTGTATCTCCGACGGCTGATACTACCGCCAGAACCTTCTGCCCTCCCTTTCGGGTATCTGAAATTATGCCCGCGGCCCGGAAAAGTCTGTCCGGGTCTGCAAGAGAGCTTCCGCCGAATTTCGTAACGATAAGCATTACTTTTCCTCCAATACCGCTGAGCGCGGCTACTACATTATATACATTTCCGGTACAAGGTGTGAGGAATGAATAAGAGTGGAGAAAAGCGGGTAAAAAGTATTTTAGTATACTTACGGGGGAGGAGAAAATGTTGGGGGAGAGAAGGGAAAAAAACCTGTCTTTTCTGCTGCGTGCAGCGGCTGCGGCAGTGGGGATATGGCTGTGCGTAAAATTCATCCTGCCGTGGACGGCACCCTTTATTGTGGCTTTTGTGCTGGCGGCAATCATGGAGCCGGCAGTCAAAGCTATGAGCCGTAAGGGCTTTAAGCGGAGCTTCGCAGCGGGGATTCTTACAATAGGTGTACTGGGAATTTTGCTGTGGCTGCTGTTTATTTGCGCTTCAAAAGGTGTGTCCGCCGCCTCGGATTTTGCAAAGAGAACGCCGGAAATTATGCGTGCTGTGGGGCAGAACATAAAAAGCCTTGAAGATAAGCTGCTCACATTTTTTGCCGCCTCTCCCGATTCCGTTGAGCAGTACATGAAAAGCGTTATGGATGCGCTGGGAGAGGCACTTTTCGGCCTGCCTGCGGTTTTATCCCAATGGATGCTGGACTTTCTGGGAAAAGCGGCACAGAAAAGCCCCAGCACCCTGCTTTTCGCAGTTACGGCGGGGCTTGGCAGCTATTTTATTTCAGCATCATTCCCTAAAACTACGGCAGTTATCGAAGCCCAGCTTCCGGAGAATATGCGGCAGAAGCTCAATGCGCTGTCGGGAGAAATGAAAAACAGTATGGGCGGTTTTTTCAGGGCACAGCTTATACTCATGGCAATAAGCTTTTTTGAACTGCTGATTGCATTTTTGCTTCTGAGGGTAAAAAATCCGGCGGGACTTGCTGCAATTACTGCCGTAATTGATGCTCTCCCTGTTTTCGGAACCGGAATTGTACTTGTACCGTGGAGCATTTACTGCCTGCTTTTTGGAAACTACGGCCGTGCTCTGGGGCTTATAATCTGCTGGGCGCTTGTGAATTTAGTCCGCAGCTGCGCTCAGGCAAAGCTGCTTGGGGACGAAATCGGCCTTGACCCTTTAAGCTCCCTTGCTTCAATGTATCTGGGCTTTAAGCTGTGGAGCGTGTGGGGAATGCTGCTCTTTCCCCTGATTTTTTCCGTTATATGCCAGCTTAACGACAAGGGAATAATAAAATTGTGGAAAACCATATAAAAACTGCCGGAAAGGATTTGACCCTTCCGGCAGAAAAAAATTTTATTAACTTAGTACGGTGATGCCGTTACTTACAGCCGGACTGTCTGTACCCAACAGCTCCTGACTGAGTATGCTGTAAACTTCTTCAAAATACTCAATCCATTCAGTCAGATTGTAGCGTGCGTCCAGAATAGAGTAAATTCTGTCCATATCGGCACCGGTGAGGAAACCGACACCCATGAATACGCCGCCTAACAGTATTACAATAAGGACTATTGCAATAATAATTCTCCATGCTCTTTTCAT
>RCNI01000796.1_pt1 | contig 71557 bp, 60 predicted proteins | sample 2041151 | NCBI WGS metagenome assembly RCNI01 (sample SAMN09708214, study PRJNA481090) | feces metagenome | isolation source: feces | place: Antarctica: Albino Rookery
GTTCCCATCCCGAACACAGAAGTTAAGCTCGTATGCGCCGACAATACTTGGCGGGTGACTGCCCGGGAAGATAGGTAATGCCAACACAAGGAAGAACAATCTTTTGATTGTTCTTCTTTTTTATTCGTGGAAATTCGGTGTGGTGTAACAAAATGCCTGTGATTGATTACCAAACCGCAACGAAGGCTGGACAATGTCACGTCAATCCGAATAGATAGATTACAACGACACAAGAAGGGGCGATATTTTGTACGGTTCTCATTTGTACAAAATATGGAATTGTGGGAAAATCTGTAAACAGATGGGAAAGCATTAGAATCTGTTTTACAACAAGAAGGAAAGCCGTCTTTTCACAATTTTGGCCTGATGTGTTATTCTTTTACACAGTAAATGTAAAAATATTTTGAAATCGACAGAAAAAATCAAAAATTATCATTGCAAAACTGGGGAAGACATGTTATAATACCGCATGTGTCCATCGGGGCGCATTTCAGATTGGGATGTCGCCAAGCGGTAAGGCACCAGACTTTGACTCTGGCATTCGTCGGTTCGAATCCGGCCATCCCAGCCAGATATGATCCGCTAGCTCAGTTGGCAGAGCAACTGCCTTTTAAGCAGTGGGTCCGGGGTTCGAATCCCCGGCGGGTCACCAAAACAGAGTGGTATCGTCACTTCGACTGTACCACTCTGTTTTTGTTTTTCAAAAGAGTTTAAAAAAGATACACATTCTATCGTATTTCTGTATTGGGTATGATATACTTCATTTATACCAAATTTGAAAGGGTGACTGTTATGAATTTTAGAAAACCAACGTCTATTCTTGCAGCGGTGCTCTCTGTGGCTCTTCTGTTTGCGGGCTGTGGAAAGATGACACCATCCAAGCTTGCAGAGAAAACTACAGCAGCTTTGCTTAGTAAACCTGCAACATCGCTGAAGGCCACATTTGATTTGGATATTAGTATGGGAGCCATGGGTTTATCTACAGATTTGAAGATGAATGGGTCGGCAAATGCCAAATTCTCCACAGATCCGCTTAAGACCTACACCGAAACAGAGTTGAATATGAAGATGCTGGGGATAGACTATTCTCAAGTCAGCCAGACCTACACACGTGTGGAGGACGGAAAGTATGTATCTTATACCCACGAAAATAACTACGGAAAGTGGGAACGTCAGGAGATGGAGGGGATAAAACTTCCTTCTCAGAGTGTAGTATTGGAGATTTTTAAGAAAAAAAGCGAGTCTGATTTTGTTTTGGCAGACAAGACTCAGCAGTTAGATGGCAGAGATGTGTATGTGTTGAGCTTCACCATCACGGGTGAGGAACTTCGCTCTGTTGCAGAAAACAGCATTGAACTGGAAAAGGATCTCGACAATGTAGATCTGTCGGTCGTGTCTGTGCCGGTTATCTTCTACATTGATAAAGAGACATTCCTTCCAGCAAAGTCTGAAATGGAGTTTGTGGGCATGAATGATATGATCTCTCAGATCCTGGAAAAGTCCTTGGATACGAATTTAGAGCAAATGAAAATGGATCTGAAAATCAATACCATCAAGGTTGTATGCACGGACTTCGGCTATGAGCCTGCTGAGATTCCTGAAGTTCCTCAGGAGGCCCTGACCAGCAGCATTGATAAGGATTAACGGTTATATCTCCAAAAGCACAACTCTCGTTTGGGTCCTACCTTTATAATTAGACTATATTAGCACGGCGCAGTCCTGTCAGGGACTGCGCCGTGTTTTTTATTAATCTGTAATCCTATTGATTCCGGTTGGTTGTATTGTGAAATTTTGTTCCAATTAATGTCGATGTACTCAAACCTAAATAGCTAATATTAAAGTTGCTTTAGCACAATACACAAAAAAAGAAAATACTTTTTAGAAATTAAGTTAATAGAAAATAATTTTTTTGTGTGATAAAATAACGCTAATATCGTTAGTGCGATACCACAAAATACACAGAGAGATCATTCCTGCCCCAGCCTGACTACAATGGGCATAATCTCTGAATTTTGGAACATGCAGAAGGAGGAATTAAAATGAAACACAAGCAGCCTGGAAGTTCCCTGTGGAACCGTGTTCTGGCTCTGTTCTTGGCTGTTTTCATGACCGTACAGTGTACCGCTCCGGTATTTGCGGAAATGAAAGCAGAACCTGTGGAACAAGAGACCGTTGCAACGGAAACTCGTCCGGAAACTTCCGTGGAAACTACGGAGACTGTAGACTCGTCTGAAGAAGTCAAGGAGACTGAGGCAGAAACTACGGTGTCCCAGGAAGAAACGCAAAAACCTGATGCAGAGCAGGTTCAGGAAGATACAGAGTCTGTATTCCTTGCAGAGCCGACTGCTCCCATCTCAATTCCTGGTTATACTCAGGTGACGAATGCAAAGCTGGAGACCAATAAGTTTTACTTAATTGTTTCCAAAGACACCAACGGTAAGCTTTACGCATTCTACCCGGACAGAGACCATGCCGATGCCCCTGCCGGCAATGCCATTGGCACTGAGGAAGATAAGGGATGCTTTGTGGCAGCACTGACCATTGACGGTAAAACCGTCACCGCTGTCCACGAAAGTGACAAGAAGCCTTTGGATGTCAAGGACCTGCGCTTTAGAGTCCGGCAAAACGGTGAGAAATACACCTTCCAGGGCAGCAACGGTCTGTATCTGGCACTTCAGGCTGCTCAGGGCGGAAACAGCATGTTGAGTTTAACTCCCATGAATTTTACCGTTGCTACCAAGCCTAATGGAGCTTTCAGACTTATCAGCGACGGTACCAGAATTCTGGATTTCAATCTGAGCGGTGACGCTAACCAGTTTACCGTAAACGGTAAGACCTTCCAGACAAACTTCTGGGGCCCCGGCAGAGATGAAAGATTCCCCATCTATCTGTTTACACAGAATGACACGGTTGTTCCTGAAGAGCCTGTTGCACCTGCAACCGGAAGAGATATCCGGAAAATGTTTGACATGACCGGCACTGAGAACACCAACAACACTTGGATGTTTGATGGCGGCGCTGTGACCCAGGGCAGCTTCGACGACATCGGAGAGGCTCGCAGCTATATCTACCAGTTTGAAGAATATATCCGCTGGGCCAAAGCGACAAGGAACTGGGTCGGCCGTCAGAGATTTGTGTTCAACGTGGCAAAGAAGGGACAGACTCTGGCAGAGTCCCTCAAGGCTTTTGGTGACCGTGTCACTGCGCTTGACCCCAAAGCTGCGGTTTACTTTGCAGGTCCCGAGGACTGCGCCGCCGGTACTGCCGGTGTCGAGGCCTTCAAGACCGATCTTGCAAGCTACATCAGCAAGGCTCTGGCTCTGAGAAAAAATACAGGCTTTGCTGTTATCATGACCCCCTATCAGGGCATTGCCAATGCAGAAGACTATGCAGCTGCCATCAGAGAAGTGGTTGCTGCCCTCAAGACTGAGGAACAGGCACGGGTTCAGATTGTAGATCTGTCCAAGTATGCACTGTCCACCAACAGCCGTGGTTACCTGACCGCAAAGGGACATCTGGAAGCTGGCCGTCTGCTGAGTCAGGCTGTTTACGGAAGCGCTGTAAATTATCCTGCTACCACTGTTCCCAGAGGATTCCCTCATCTTACTGAACAGTACGCTTCTTATCATGCAACTCCCGCAGTTGTGACTGCCGGAGCTAATGCGCTCACTGTGGAACTGCCTAAGGGCGTTTCCGGTGTCAAGTACGCTCTGGAACTGACCGGTATCTATACACTGACCGGTGAAGGCACTGGCACCTTTAAGCTGGAAAACCTTCCTGCCGGCGCAGCATACACCCTCACCCTGACCGATGCCAAGACCGGCGCAAAGCTGCCTCAGATGACCGGCACTGTGTCCAACGGTGTCAAGGCTACTGTGGTTGCAGACAAAACAGGTGTGCTGACTAACATCGTTGGCAGCAAAAAGCCTCTGACCTGGATGTTCATGGGCGACTCCATCACCCATGGTGCATTCCATACCTGCGGCTACGATTCTATCAGCCAGTCCTTTGAGAAGTACCTGAAGGACGACCTGGGTCGTCATGATGATGTGGTCATCAACACGGCCGTGTCCAGCGGCGCAACTGTTGATACGCTCCAATACATCGAAGAGCGTCTCAATAAGTATAAGCCCGATGTTGTATTTGTGATGCTGGGTACAAACTGTACCCGGGAAACAAATTACAAGGAAAATCTGATAAAGATCATCGAGGCCATTGAGGCTAAGGGCGCTACGGTTGTGCTCCGCACCCCTGTGTGCCAGAGAAGTATCAATAATCCCTACGTTCCGCAGTCTCAGATCATCAAGCAGGTGGCCGCAGCTAAAAAGCTGACGGTTGTGGATCAGAACACAGTTTGGCACAATGTGCTCTCTGCCCGTCCCTATCTGGCAGGTCTGGTCTATAATGATGATATTCATCCCAACGCTATTGGTCACCAGTGGATGCTCAAAATGCTGCTGGAGGAGACCGGCCTTGCAAAGGCAAGCAGCCGCATCTATAACCATGGCTATGATCTCCGTACTGCCCAGAAAACAGGTACTCAGATTCCCTATGTTGCCGTTAAGGATGGCACAGCAGTTCTGGATACTGCACTTCTGAACGGCACCTTCGCAGAGGTCACACTGACAGCTGTGGATGCCCAAACCAATCAGCGTTACAGCGTGACGGTTCCGGGTGGCCAGAAGGCAACCCTCAAGAATCTTCCCGCAGGTAAGAATTTCACCTTTGAGATTCAGGCACATGAGAAAACTGCCAATGCTGTTGTAAACTTCAAGGGTTCTGTGGCTGAACAGGCTGATCCTCTGACCATTCCCGGCTACACCCGTGTTACAAACAATGTATTGGATGCGACCAAGCCCTATTTGATCGTTGCAAAGGATAGTAAGGGCGGCCTCCATGCGCTCTATCTGGATGCGGATTGCAGCGGCCTTACCAGCACTGCAATCATCGACAAGGCAAAGAAGGGCGGCCTCGTTGCAAACCTGACCATTGCTGATGGCAAGGTTACTGCCCTTCATGATAGCAATCAGAAGCCTTTGGAGATGGATGCGCTCCACTTTATCGCAACTCCCAGCGGCAATAAGTACACGTTCCGTGGCAGCAACGGTCTGTATCTGGCACTTCAGTCCGGTGCTCAGGGCGACAAGTTTATGTCGGACAAGCCCATGAACTTTACGGTGACCATGCTGCAGGACGGCAGTTATGCCCTGCGCAGCGACTGTAACCGGGTCTTGGACTACAACCTGAAGGGCGATGCCAATGAATTTACTTCAAAAACCGGAGATTATGTGACTAATTTCTGGGCACACGCTTTGAAAGCTCCTCGCTACCGCATCTATTTGTATGCTAAGGACGATGTGGCGGTTGTTAACAAGGAAGGCCTGAATGTAGCTATTGCACAGGCAAACGGCTTGGATCTGTCAAAGTTTGTTGATGAAAGTGCCGCTGAAATTAAGGCAGCACTTGATGAAGCCATTAAGGTTCGTGATGACCAGAAGGCAACCGCTGAGGCTGTAAAGGCTGCGGAGAATAAGCTCAACAATGCAATCCTTGAGAAGACACCCAAGGCAGAGATGATTGCAGATGGTGCTCCCAAGCCCGGAACTACAAAGGATCAGCCGTTCCCGACAAATGTTGCCGGTATCAGAAACTTCCGTATCCCTTCAATAATTACCTTGAATGACGGTACGATTGTGGCGGCAATGGATGCACGTTGGAATAAGGGTTTTGATGGTTACAACATCGATACGATGCTGAGTGTTTCCAAGGACAATGGCAAGACATGGAACTACAGCTTCCCCAATTTCTTCAACGACAGTGTTAACCTTTATAATGAGCAGGCTGCTTCCTTTATTGACCCTGTTTTGGCACAGGGTAAGGATGGTACGCTGTATCTGATGGTAGACGTTCTGCCCAGTGGTAACTGGACAAAGACCCTCAAGGCTTTGACCGGCTATGAGACTGTGGATGGCGTCCGCCGCATGGTTCTCTACACCGCATTGGATGGTCATACCCACGACAACTATGAGTTCTATGTGAGCGATTTCCAGAATGGATTTGCACCTGTTATTGCAAAGGGAGATAAGACTGAGACTCCTGCCTACTATGTGGATGACCACTTCTATCTCTACAATGCAGAGAAAAAGCCGCTCTACTGCCAGCAGCTGGGCAGCGACAAGTATGTTAAGCAGAATGTGTTCTTTACCAACGCTACGCTCCATACCGCTGATGCTATATTCCTGTGGCTGTTGACATCTAAGGACGGCGGCGCTACTTGGTCCGCACCTACCATCCTGAATCCTATGGTCAGAGATGAAAATTCTGACTATACATTCTACGGCGTAGGCCCCGGTGCCGGTATCTGCATGGATGACGGTACTATTCTGTTGCCCTGTTACGATCACAAACCCGGCGCAAAATCGGTCACTCAGAGTGCAAGCTTTGTCTACACGCGGGATCAGGGCAAGACATGGAAGCGTTCTCCCAATGCAACACACAGTGAAGCACCGAGAGGAGACATTTCCAGCGAAAGTGCGTTGGTGAAGATTGACGGCAAGACTGTTCGCCAGTTCTACCGTGACAACCTCAACACTTTACGCTACACTGATTTCACTTGGGATTCCGAAAAGCAAGAATGGATTGCCGGGGAGCCTGTCACGCAGCCTGGTGTCGTAAAGGCACATCAGACCCAGCTTTCTGCTATCCGCTACTCTAAGGAAATCAACGGCAAGCCTGTGATTCTGGTTTCCACCGCTACCGGCACCGGAAAAACCCGCCGTACCAACGGTAAGATTTATGCCTTTAATCTGGAGAACGATCTTACCATGACTCATATCGGTACCTATGAGGTCACAAAACCCCTAGCCTGTTATGCATACTCCAGCCTTACCGAGTTGGAGGACGGTTCCATTGGCTTGATCTACGAGAGCCATGAAACGAATCCTTCTTCTGTCACCTATGTAAACATTGCGATGAATGATATCTTGCAGATAGAGGATGTGGATGTACAGCTCTCCTGCGGTGATACCAAGATTTTCCCTGCCAATGTAATGGATGTGGTGGCGAACAGCAATCCTAAGGCTGTAGATGCACAGATTACGAAGGAAGAAAAGAAAATTCCTGTGGTGAACGGCGCACAGGGCCATAAGGGTACAGATGTAAAGTTCAACGGAGAACTGGCACCGCTCAGCTCTGCACTGTTCCGCTTCATCGGTACCAATGAGACTGGCATCCAGATCACAGCTCAGACTGCGGACGGCACTCAGATGTGGCTGTCTACTGCAGCAGTTGGCTATCCTACTGCCAGAACTGAAACCGCTGCAACTCTGACGCAAAACGATAACGGCACCTTCTATATCTACACCAACGCCAGCTACCTGTATTTCTGGCGTACCAACAAGACCGGTAAGCTTGCAAACTTCGACCGTACTGGCAAAGTTATCGATGCTTCCGGCTGCGAGTTCAAGATTTATCGACCCGCAGCAGAGGGTGAACAGTCTGATCTTCCCGGCTATGTTCAGGTGAAGAAGCTTGCTGATATTCAGGATGGCGGCTTCTACCTCATTGCTGCTTCCGTTGGCGAGGACACCTATGTCCTGTATCCCACTGTCGACAACGAGAACAAGTATGCACAGAGCCTGAAGGTTGATCCCAATGCCGAGAAGGTAACAAACTCTGTTTCGTACTATGAGGCAAAGCTCTCCATCACTGCTAAGACCGCCGGCACTGCCGATGTTCAGGTCGGAAAATATGTTTACCATGTCACCGCAGCACACAACGCCGGTGAAGAATGGAAGCATGACGCATCCGGTCACTGGCATGACTGCAACTGCGGCGAAAAGCTGGATCAGGCAGAGCATACCTTTGGTGAGTGGACACAAGTCAAGGCACCTACCGAGACTGAAACAGGTCTGAAGGTTCACAAATGTACAGTTTGTGGTTATGAGGAAACGGTGGAGATTCCTGTGAAACCCACGGATCCCGAGGTTCCCACCGATCCCGAGGTTCCCACCGATCCCGAGGTTCCCACCGAACCCGAGGTTCCCACTGAACCTGAGACTCCTACCGTGCCTGATGCACCTACCGAGCCCAGCAAGCCCTCCGATTCCACTACAGCTCCCACAGTGCCGGATCAGGGTATTAACCCTCAGACCGGCGACAACAACCGTGTGATTGTGTGGATGATGATGACTGCAATCAGCGGACTGTGCATTGCAGCAGCTGCTGCCTATGGAAAGAAGAAGTATTATAACTAACTAACGCAGTTCCCCGCAGGACTTTGTCCTGCGGGGATTTTTTCATATCCTGTTGACAAATCTGTATCAACTGTATATAATCAACATATACAGTTTGGGGAGGTGAGGATGTCGTGAATATTCTGATTGATAATAAAAACGGTACACCGATTTATGATCAGATCTATACACAAATAAAAAATCAAATCATCAGCGGAAGCTTGCAGGAAAATGAGATGCTGCCTTCCATTCGAGGCCTTGCCAAAGACCTGCGGATCAGCTTTGTCACTACCAAACGAGCATACGACGAGCTGGAAAAGGACGGCTTTATCTATACCATTCAGGCCAAAGGATGCTATGTTGCACCCAAAAACGTAGAACTCATTCGGGAGGAAAACCTGAAGAAAATAGAGGAATATCTGGAGCAGATCATGAAGCTTGCTGCATCCTGCAATCTGAGCAAAGAAGATATTCTGGAAATGGTCAATTTTAGTCTGGAGGAACAGATATGAATGCACTGGAGATAAAAAATCTGTCAAAATCCTTCTCTGGCTTTCGGCTGGAGAATTTAAATCTGACACTGCCCAGTGGCTGTATTATGGGGCTGATCGGTGAAAACGGCGCCGGTAAAAGTACCACCATTAAATTGATTTTGGATGTGCTGCACAAGGACAGCGGTACTATCACCATTTTGGGCAGAGATAATCAGGATAATATCCGACTGACCAAGGAAGATGTGGGCGTTGTGATGGATGAGGTGGGAATACCGGAGTGCCTGACAGCCAAACAGGTGGGAAAAGTCATGGCTCTAAGCTTCCGGAACTGGAGCAATGACACCTACGAAAAGCTTTTAACAGATTTTGCAATTCCTGTGGATAAAGCCTTTAAGGATTTTTCTCGGGGCATGAAAATGAAGCTGGGCATTGCCGTTGCCATGTCTCACAAAGCCAAGCTGCTGATATTGGATGAAGCAACCAGCGGTCTGGACCCTGTGGTGCGAGATGAAGTGGTGGATATATTCAGTGAGTTTACCAGAGACGAAAATCACTCGATTTTGATCTCTTCACACATTGTCAGCGATCTGGAAAAGTTGTGTGACTATGTGGTTTTTTTACATAAGGGAAAGCTGATGCTGTGCGAAGAAAAGGACGTTCTCCTGAGCGAGTATGGCATCATCCACTGCACTGCGGAGCAATTGCAGAAGGTAAATCCCGTGGCTGTCAAGCATAAAAAAGAAACGCCCTACGGTGTGGAAGCAATGGTTTTGCGTCAGGCAGCTCCGTCCGGCATGAACGTCAGCCCCATCAGCATTGAGGAGCTGTTCGTATTTATGGTAAAGGAGGCAAAGGCACAATGAAAGGCTTATTACTGAAAGATTTCTATCTCGCCATAAAATACTGCAAGACATTTTTGCTAATAGTGGTGGTATTTCTCGGATTGTCCTTTTTTGCCAATGGCAACTTGTTTTTTGTGTACTATCCGTGCCTTTTTACGGCGATGATTCCTGTGACGTTGCTCAGCTATGATGAACGCAGTAAATGGGAACTTTACAGTGCTACTCTCCCTTACACAAAGGCACAGATTGTGTCGGCAAAGTACCTGATCGGTTTGATTGGGAATATGATTGTTCTGCTTGTCGCGGCCTTGGCGCAGGCTGTAAGAATGAGCGCCAATGGCATCTTCACAATGGAACGCTATTGGATGATTATGGGAACGCTGGTCTGTATGTCTTTTGTTAGTTCCACGCTTGTCCTTCCGGTCATGTTCCGGTACGGCGTGGAAAAAGGACGCATTGCTTACTTTTTAGTGTTGGGCGCAGTGTGTGGCGGAAGTGTTATTATGGCAATGATGTTTGACGGTAACGCAGGAACTGGGATGAATTTTGGTGCAGGCATGATTTTGGCACTGGCAGTCAGCGTGGCACTGTATGTGCTTTCCTGGTATCTGTCCATTCGTTTCTATCAAAAACGGGAAATCACATAATTTGCGCATATAAAAAAGAGGACACCTGACAGGTGTCCTCTTTTTGCAAATTGTGGAGCAGGGTACGGGAGTCGAACCCGCCTTCACGGCTTGGGAAGCCGTTGTATTACCGATATACGAACCCTGCGTGATGAGGGTATTATACCAGAGCGCCATGGAAAATTCAACCACAATTTGTCGGCAGAAAATTCCCTGCCAAATTTGGAAGTATTCTGATTTACTATGGCGGCACATTATGATATACTGTTGTCAAAAGGGGGGTTATTATGGCTGAATATGAGCTGGTCCACGAAATCAAAAATCTGTGCCGCAACAACCAGATGCGGGATGTGTTTTTTAAAGAAATTGCGTGCGATGATCCGGAGGAATATGTCAGAAATACCCTCAAGGGAAAAACGATAGAACTGACGGTGGAGCAGGGAAATGACGGCGGTGTGACCATCCACGCCACCTGCGACGGCCTGATTCAGAAGTTTTTGTTTACACCTATTTAAGTTTTATATTTTTCGATTGTGAATTGTAGGAATGGGTTGAATTTACCAGATTTATGTGATACGATATAGTTGTATCGATATGGACGTCCTGTGTCCAAATGCAATTAGAAGCAAGCAATTGAATAATTGCATAATATTAGGAGGTAAAAACAATGTCTGTCATGGAAATCTTCGACAACCGTAGCGCCTTCTCTTTTGAGGTCTTCCCTCCGAAGACTGACGTGGGTATGGAAAAGCTGTGTGGTGAGGGTGGCGTCCTGGAAAAGCTGTACACCCTGAATCCCGACTACATTTCCTGCACCTACGGCGCTGGCGGCACCAACGTTGGTAAGAACCTGGAAGTCCTGGACAAGATCGTCAAGGACGGCAAGACCACCGGCGTGACTCACTTCACCTGCATCGGCAATACCAAGGAAGGTATCAAGGAGCAGCTGCAGAACTATCTGGATCACGGCATCAACCACATGCTGGCTCTGCGTGGCGACCTGCCCTTCGGCTGGAACGGCACCGGCGGCGACCTGCACTACGCAACTGAGCTGGTCAAGTTCGCTCGTCAGGAGTTCGGCGACAAGTTCACCATCGCTGTTGCAGGCTCTCCCGAGGGCCACATTCAGTGCCGCTCTCTGGAAGCTGATATTGCTTTCCTGAAGCAGAAGCAGGACAACGGTGCTGACTACATCATGACTCAGCTGTGCTGGGATATGGATCAGTTCCGTTACTGGCTGGATGCAATCCGCGCTGCAGGCATCTGGATGCCCGTGGACGTGGGTGTCATGCCTATCCTGGACATGAAGGCTACCATCAACATGGCTCTGTCCCGTAATGGCTGCGTCATGCCTCGTGAGCTGTGCGAGATCATCTCTAAGAACTGGATCTTCCCCGATCCCTTCTGCGCAGAGCCCTTCGATGCTAACGTAGCAGGCAAGAAGGCTTCCTTCCGTGAGGCTGGCATCGAGTACACCATCAAGCAGATTGATGAGTACCGTTCTTGCGGCATCAACGGCATCCACCTGTATGCACTGAACAAGTTCGACGACGTCGCTCTGATTGCCAGAGAGGCTGGTCTGCTGGACCTCATCTAATGTGCCTGCGGTGACGCCGCTGCGTCAAACGCATCTTTGAGTACTGATTATGGGGCGGCTTCGGTCGCCCCTCGGGTACCACAATTGCATTTTACCAAAGGAGAAAACCACAATGGCAACACCTCATACTATTGCTGTGGCCGGCAAGGGCGGCGTCGGAAAGACCACCACTTGCGGCATGATCATTGACTACCTGTGCAAAAAGGGCAAAGGCCCTCTGCTGGTGGTAGACGCTGATGCGAACTCTAACCTCAATGAAGTTCTCGGCACTGAGGTGGAGACCACTTTGGGTACCATTCGTGAAGAGATGGCTCAGGCTGAACTCAAGGGCACCATTCCTGCCGGTATGACTAAGGCAGACTATGCAGAGTTCAAGTTTAATTCCGCCTTGATCGAGGAAGACGACTATGACATGCTGGTTATGGGCCGTACCCAGGGTAAGGGCTGCTACTGCTATGTCAACGGCGTCCTGAAAACCCAGGTGGACAAGTATGCCAAGAATTATAATTACATTGTCATGGACAATGAAGCCGGTCTGGAGCATGTGGCCAGAGGTACCCTGCCTCATGTGGACACCATGCTGCTGATCTCTGACTGCTCCCGTCGGGGAGTGCAGGCAGTGGCTCGTATCGCCGAGATGATCGACGAAATGGAGCTGAAGCCCACCCAGATGGGATTGATCATCAATCGGGCACCGGGTGGTGTGCTGGATGACGGCGTCAAAACCGAAATCGAGAAGCACGGCCTGAAGCTTTTTGGCGTTCTGCCTCAGGATGATGCGGTTTATCGCTGCGACTGCGCCGGCGAGCCCTCCTCCAAGCTGCCCGACAGCGATCCCGTGAAGGTAGCTCTTCACAGCATTATGCAGTCCATCGGACTGTAATTATCAGTCGAATTCGGAATACGATGTCACAAAACTGGCTGAGGTAACCCGTAAATTTAACGGTACACTCTGCGATCATGAGGCAGAGCGGTTGTTACCTGATGACAGTTTTTTGGCATGTTATTCCGTGTTGAATCAAGAAACTCATTATTATCACACAAGGGGGATAACAATTATGTCTTTCGTTCCCAAGACGCAGCCCTTCAGCGGCAAGATCAATGCCGTCACTCTGGGCACCGGTGACAAGGCAATCGTCATCGGCGGTCAGAATGTGCTGCCCTTCTACACTTTCGATGCTCCTATCGAAAATGCTCCTAAGATCGGTGTCGAAATCTCCGACGCCGCTGCTGAGTGGACCGCTGCTGGCCTGACCGAGTTCTATGCCGGCTGCAACACCATGGCTGAGCGTGCCAAGAAGGCCGAGACCATGGAAGGTGCAGACTTCCTGTGCCTGCATTTCGAGTCCGCTGACCCCAACGGCGCAAACCGCTCTGTTGAGGACTGCGTTGCTGATGCCAAGGCAGTTGCTGAAGCTGTTTCCATGCCCATCGTTATCATGGGCTGCAAGAATATCGAGAAGGATGGCCAGCTGTTTGCCAAGATCTCTGAGGCTCTTCAGGGCAAGAACATTCTGGTGATGTCCGCTCGTGCCGAGGACTACAAGACCGTCGGCGCTTCCGTTGCTCTGGCTTACGGCCAGAAGGTCGGCGCTGAGACCGCTGACGATATCAACCTGGCAAAGCAGCTGAACATCATGATGAAGGGTCTGTCCATCGCTCCTGAAAACATCGTTATGAACGTTGGTACTGCTGCTGTTGGCTATGGCTACGAGTACGTTGCATCCACTCTGGACCGTATCCGTGACGCAGCTCTGAAGCAGGCTGACGCTGACCTGCAGATGCCCATCATTGCTCCTGTCTCTGCTGACACCTGGGGCGTGAAGGAATCCACTGCTTCCGAAGAAGACGAGCCCACTTGGGGCTGTGCAGAAGAGCGTGCCATCGATATGGAAGTCTCTACTGCAGCAGCTGACCTGGTCGGCGGTGCAGACGCTGTCATCCTGCGTCATCCCGCTGCCGTGGCTACCATCAAGAAGTTCATCACTGAACTGGTCTAATCGGAAGGAGGATAATCACAATGGCATTGAAAGGTCTGGACATCTTCAAGATGTCTCCTAAGAAAAACTGTAAGGAATGTGGCAGCCCCACATGTATGGCTTTCTGTATGAAGGTTGCTCAGGGCGCTGTTTCCATCGATAAGTGCCCCTACTTCTCCGAGGAAGCTAAGGCAACTCTGAATGAGGCTACCGCACCCGCTATGAAGACCATCACCTTCGGCGATGGCCTGAAGATGGGCGGCGAAACTGTCATGTTCCGTCACGAGAAGACTCTGGTTAACAAGAGCCTGTTCGCTGTCGCTGTGGGCACCAGCCTGAGCGCAGAAGAAGTCGACAAGAAGCTGGCTGACCTGCAGAAGGTCGATTATGATCGTATCAGCGAGCGTATGTACGTTGAGGCTGTCTTTGTTGCCAATACTCAGAATGATCCCGCTGTTTACGCAGCTCTGGTTGAGAAGGCTGCTGCTACCGGCCGTGCTCTGGTTCTGGAGTGCTGGGATGTTGAGTGTGCTAAGGCTGCTCTGGCTGTCTGCAAGGACAGCAAGCCCATCCTGAACGGCGCAACTCCCGAAAACTGGGAAGCAATGAACGCTGTCGCTACCGAGGCTGGCGTTGTTCTGGGCGTTTACGCTGAGAACCTGTCTGACCTGTACGACACCGTCAAGAAGCTGGAAGCTGCCGGCAACAAGAACCTGGTTCTGGATGTCACCGGCAAGACCGCTAAGGAAACTCTGGCTAACGCTGTTCTGGTTCGCCGCACCGCTATCAAGGATGGCGACCGTTCCTTCGGTTACCCCTCCATTGTTAACGTGGCTCGTATTGCCAAGGGCAATGCTCACCTGCAGACCGCTTACGCTTCTATGTTCGTCGAGAAGTACGGCTCCATCATTGTTATGGAGAACATGGCTATGTCTCAGGCTCTGCCCCTGTACGGCCTGCGTCAGAACATCTTCACCGATCCTCAGAAGCCCATGAAGGTCGAGGCTAAGATCTACCCCATCAACGGCGCTGACGAGAATTCTCCCTGCTGCTTGACTGTTGACTTCGCTCTGACCTACTTCCTGGTTTCCGGCGAACTGGAGCGTGCAAATACTCCTGTCAACCTGCTGATCACCGATGCTTCCGGTATGTCCGTTCTGACTGCATGGGCTGCTGGTAAGTTCTCTTCTTCCTCCATCAAGAAGTTCTTCGAGGAGAACGACATCGAGAACAAGATCAAGTCCCGTACCCTGATTATCCCCGGCAAGGTTGCCGTTATGAAGGGTGAAATCCAGGAGAAGCTGCCCGGCTGGCACGTCGTTGTCGGTCCTATGGAAGCTGTCCAGCTGCCTAAGTACATGAAGGACAAGGAGTACGAGGCTGCTGTTGAGGCTGCTAAGGCTGAGGCTGCTGCAAAGGCTGCCGCTCCTGTGGAAGAAGTCAAGGAGCTGTCCTTCGAGGAACTGCTGGAGACCAAGGTTCCCAAGATCGAAGTTGTCGACATGGGTGTCAAGTACAAGGGCCACAACCCCGAGTCTCAGACCTTCGTCACCATCGGCGAGCGTATCCACTGCATCGCTCCTGTTATCCGCAAGGCTATGGATGAGCGTGATCCCGCTCCTATCCTGAAGCGTGCTGCTGAGCAGATCGCTGCCGGTGCTACATATCTGGACGTCAACATCGGACCTGCTGAGAAGGACGGTCCCGAGCGTATGATGTGGGCAGTTAAGCTGCTGCAGGAGAACTTCAACAACGTTCCTCTGGCTCTGGATACCGCTAACAAGCGTGCTATCGAGGCTGGTATCAGCGTTTACAACCGTACCAACGGTAAGCCCATCGTCAACTCCGCTGACGCCGGTTCCCGTATCTCCTACATCGATCTGGCTGCTGCTAACGATGCAATCTGTGTTGCTCTGTGTTCTGCCGACGGCATTGCTAAGGACAACGAAGAGCGCATGAAGCACTGCCACAACATGCTGGAGCGTGGCCTGAGCCTGGGTATGGAAGCAACCGACCTGTGGTTCGACCCCCTGTTCCTGGTTGTCAAGGGCATGCAGGACAAGCAGATGGAAGTTCTGGAAGCAATCAAGATGTTTGCTGACGAGGGCCTGAAGTCTACCGGTGGTCTGTCCAACAACTCCAACGGTGCTCCTAAGGCTGTCCGTCCCATCATGGACTCCGCTCTGGTCGCTATGGCTATGATGCAGGGTCTGACCTCCGCAATCGTTAACCCCAACGACCTGCGCCTGATGGAGACCATCAAGTCCTGTGACATCTTCAAGAACCACGTTCTGTACTCTGATTCCTATCTGGACATCTAATCGCACAAAGCGTGTATAACTGATATATTCCCTGCACTGATAGCCGGGAGGGTTCTCCCTCCCGGCTATTTTCTTAAGATCACATATTCTGGCTTTTTGCTTAATATGGATTATTTTTTACAATTTGGGAGGAATTTTTACAATGAGTGTGTTAACCGATTTGATTTATGGCGGTTCTAATGCCGTTGCAGGCCTGACGGAAGGCGCTGTCAACGACGCCATCGCAAAGTACGGTGCTGACAAAGAAATTGCCTTCCCCGATACTGCGTACTTTTTCCCCACGATCTATGCAGCCACCGGTGTGAAGGTCAAGACTCTGGGCGATCTGCCTGCCTGTGTTGGCGTTCTGAAGAGCCTGATTACCAATCAGGAGGATCTGGGTCAGGCCCTCAATGCCGGACTTGCTACCGCTGTTGGTGCTGAAATTCTGGAAGGCCTCAAGTATGTCGAAGGCGGCAACCCCTACGAAAACGATACCGGCATTGGCTTTGTTCCTGATCCTGTCATCCGTTCTCTGGGTGTGCCTCTGGTTACCGGCGATATCCCCGGTGTTGCTGTTGTTCTGGGCAAGGCTGAAAATGCCGCTGATGTAGTAAAGGTTGTCAAGGACTACCAGTCCAAGGGCATTATGACCTTCCTGATCGGCGATTGCATCGAGCAGTGTGCCGAGGGCGGCGTGAAGATGGGTCTGGAGCTGCGTGTCATTCCTCTGGGTCATGACGTGACTGCCGTTATCCACGTTGTAACCGTTGCAATCCGTGCTGCTCTGATCTTCGGCAACATTCAGCCCGGCAATCTGGCTGCTCTGCTGGATTACACCAAGAACAGAGTTCCTGCTTTCGTCAACACCTTCGGTGCCATCGACAACGTGGTTGTTTCCGCCGGCGCAGGTGCTATCGCACTGGGCTTCCCTGTTGTGGTAGACATCGATCTGGGCGAAAATCAGGTTCCCGGTGCTCTGGAGTCCGTTCTCGATCATGCAGAAACCGTTGCAAAGTCTCTGGAGCTGCGTGAAATCAAGATCAAGACCACAGAACTGCCCATTCCTGTTGCATTTGCAGCAGCTTTCGAGGGTGAGATCATCCGCAGAGCTGACATGCACAACGAAATCTACTCCAACAAGCATCCCACCGCTGAGCTGGTTATGATGCGTGAGCTGAATGAGGTAGAGGATCACAAGATCTCCATCGTTGGCCCTGACTTTGACGAAGCCAAGGAAATGGCTCTGATTACCTATGTGGAGGTTGCAGGCAAGAAGATGCAGCCGGACTTTGAGGCTGTTATCGAGCGTAAGTTCCACTCTTGGTTCAACTACATGGAAGGTGTTATGCACACCGGTCAGCGTAACCAGGTTCGTATTCGTATTTCCAATGCAGCATACGATGCAGGCCTGCGTCTGAAGGACTTTGCTGAGGTTCTGTATGTGATGATCCGCAACGAGTTCGACGCTGTTGTTGACAAGTGCCAGATCACCCTGATTACCGAGGATGCTCAGGCTGAGAAGTTCCGTGATGAGGTTGCAATGCCTCGTTACAACCAGCGTGACGACCGTCTGGCTTCCATGACTGACGAGTCTGTTGACCGCTACTATACCTGCATCCTGTGCCAGTCCTTCGCACCTGCTCACTGCTGCGTGGTTACGCCTGAGCGTCTGGGCCTGTGCGGTGCAGTGTCCTGGCTGGATGCTAAGGCTACCAACGAGTTGGATCCCAACGGTCCCTGCCAGCCCATCTTTAAGGAAGGCTGTCTGGATGAGCGCACCGGTCGTTATGAGTCTGTCAACAAGATGGTTGCTTCTGCAACTCACGGCGCTGTTGAAAACGTCACTTTGTACTCCATTTTGGAGGATCCCATGACTTCCTGCGGCTGCTTCGAGTGCATTTGCGGCATTGAGCCTATGTCCAACGGTGTGATTATTGCCAACCGTGAGTATGCCGGTATGACTCCTGCCGGTATGACCTTCGGCGAACTGGCTTCCTGTACCGGTGGCGGTGTCCAGACTCCCGGCTATATGGGACACGGCCGTCACTTCATCTCCTCCAAGAAGTTCTGCTCCGCAGAGGGCGGCATCGAGCGTATTGTCTGGATGCCTAAGGAACTGAAGGACGACGTTGGCGAGAAGCTGAACCAGACCGCTAAGGAGCTGTACGGCATTGACAACTTTACCGATTACATTGCAGACGAGACTGTTACCACTGATTGCGAAGAGCTGCTGAACTGGCTGACCGAAAAGGGCCACCCCGTTCTGGGTCTGGAGCCTCTGATGTAACTTTTTAAAGCGTGCTCGGTGCGGAGGTAATCGCTACCCGATTAATTCTGCTCGGTAACTTTTAAAGCGTGCTCGGTGCGGAGGTAATCGCTGCTCGGTAACTTTTTAAAGCGTGCTCGGTGTGGAGGTAATCGCTACCCGATTAATTCTGCTCGGTAACTTTTAAAGCGTACTCGGTGCGGAGGTAATTGTTAGCCGATGAAGTGTGCCCGATAATATTTATGGGGCGGAAAAGTGCCGTTTACAAGGTGTGCTCAGCACGTCGAAAACACCTGATTTAGGTTACGCAGTAAAGTCCTTCGGGAATGGCTGATTGATACAATCTGCCATTTCCGGAGGCACAAACGTTCGAACTTGAAACTGTTTTAAAGGGAGAGGGTACTATGCAACTGCGACGGATACACCATGTGGCCATTATTGTGTCCGATTATCAGAAGTCCCGAGAGTTCTATGTGGACAAGCTGGGCTTCCCAATCATTCAAGAAAAGTATAGAGAAGACAGAGGCGACTGGAAGTTACTGTTGCAGGCAGGCGGAAGTGAGCTGGAGATTTTTGGTAAGGAAAACCCTCCTGCCAGAATTGACAATCCTCAGGCCTGCGGACTGTGCCATCTGGCCTTCTATGTAGAAGATGTTGAGCAGACGAGCGCATGGCTCAACAGCCTTGGTATTGAAACAGATCCCATTGGCTGGGACGATTTCACCAACAAACGCTACACCTTTTTCAGAGATCCTGACGGCTTGCCGTTAGAACTGCACGAGTAAAGGAGACAAGACCAAATGCAAATTGAAAATCATAAGGAAGAGGTTCCCTTTGCGCACTACGAGCAGCAGTTTAAGACCTTGGAGCCTCAGGATGTACTGGCACGTTTGAGCCATGTCCGCTGGGAAAACAATGAGTTTTATGTTAACCTGCTGGGACGTGAATTTGCCATTTCCCATCCTGATTATGCCATTCGGGCGGTAGACGGCGGAATGATTCCACCCCTGCCTACTCAAACCTTTTTGCTGCGCTATTTGCTGGAAAGCAGGGATGTGGCATGGACAGGGGAGTGGAAAACTTTTCGGGAAATGCCTTGGGGTGAGACCTACATCAAACCCTACACCGGTCGAGTGCTGACCCGTGCGGCGTTCACCTTTGGAACCAGAGTGGCTGCTTTCCGTGCTGCTGCGGAGAAAATGGGGGCAGAGCCGGTGAAACACGGCGATGCAGGCTACCGTTTTGATTTAGTTGGCGGCTATCAGATGCAAATTCTGGTGTGGGAGGGCGATGACGAATTTCCTCCCAATGCTCAGGTGCTCTACTCTGACAACTTCGCAGAGGGCTTCGCCGCCGAGGACCGTGTGGTGGCAGGCGATATCCTGATTACCATGATTAAAAGCAACATGTGACACAATACCCCGAGGGAATTTCCCTCGGGGTATCATTTTGCGCTTTGGTACAATTTCATGGAGCCAGGTAATTTTTCACGGATATCATCAAAAATCGGGGATAAATCCAGTGTCTGCGGCGGTGCTTTCCTGCGTAAAGCCTTCCAGGTCATTTAAATACATCCAGCTGAGAACAGCATCGTACTCCTCGTCGGTGATGGGGCGATTCAGGGGAGCGGGCAGCCCACCCATGGGTGTATACTGCCGCATGAGACTGACCAGCACCTCTCCCGGAGCAAAGGTTTCGCCAATCCAGTCCAGCACCTTCAGGGAATTTTCCACATGGCCGGGGAGAATCAGGTGACGGATAATGACGCCCATGCGGATTTTGTCACCCTGCCACTGGACAGGCCCGACCTGCCGCACCATCTCCCGTATGGCGTGAGCGGCAACCTGAAAATAGTCTCCGGCACCGGAGAGCTTCAGTGCCAGATGATTGTCCACATACTTCATGTCAGGCAGGTAGATGTCAATTTTGCCCTCTAGTTGTTTCAGGGTTTCCACCCGTTCGTAACCGCCGCAGTTGTAGACCACCGGCACCGGCAGCCTTGGCTCCAGCGCAGGCAGGATCGTGGGCAGATAGTGGGTTGGTGTCACCAGATCAATATTTTCGGCACCCTGTGCAATGAGGTGTTCCATCATTTGACGCAGTTGGGCAGAATTTGCGGCTTTTCCAACAGGACCGCCGCTAATGGCACTGTTCTGGCAATACTTGCACCCAAGTGTACAGCCGCCGAAGAAAATAGCACCACTGCCGCCATTGCCGGCAAGAACCGGTTCTTCCCACTTGTGGAGCATGGTTTTTGCCACCAGAGCAGTACCGGGACAGCCACAAAAACCGACTTCCCCGGCGGTTCGATCCACGCCACACTGCCGTGGGCACAGTTTACAGTTTGCATAAGTCATAGAATATCAGCCACCTTTGGGACGTATTTTAGCATATTTCGTCTATTTCCACAAGATACCCCTTTACGAAAAGGGAAAATTATGCTAAAGTAAATATTAGCGTGAAAAATACAGGAGGAATCACTCATGGAAATACGCTTTGCCCAGTCCAAGGATATCCCTTCGCTGATTGATTTGCTAAAGCAGGTTGCGGCAATCCATCATGAGGGACGTCCGGATCTGTTCCGGAATGGTGCCCAGAAATACAGTGCAGAACAGCTGCAGGAGATGCTTCAGCAGGAAAATATGCCTATTTTTGTGGCGGCAATAGATGATCGTGTTTGCGGTTATGCGTTTTGCACCTACATGGTGACAGCGAATCATCCTGTGATGCACGATCATAAGACGCTCTATGTCGAGGATCTCTGTGTAGATGAGAAGATGCGGCGGCGTGGGATCGGCTCCAAGCTGTTCCGTGAGGTCAAGGCCTACGGAAAGGCACTGCAGTTTGATTCCATGACCCTGAATGTCTGGTCATTTAACCACGCCGCAATGAAATTCTATCAGAGTATGGGCATGAAACCCCAGAAAACCATGATGGAAGCAATTTTATAATAGATACTTTAGACAGGAAGGCGGATAAGCTCCCGCCATCTGGAGGATACATATGCTGGAAAAAAATAAGATTTATGAAGCAGTCATTACGGACTACACCTCGGAGGGACAGGGCGTTGCCAAAATCGAAGGCTGTGCCGTGTTCATTCCCAATGCCCTGAAGGGTGAGCGGTGTATGGTGCGCATTGAAAAAGCACAAAAAACCTGGGCGGCCGGTAAAATTACGGAACTTCTGGAAAAATCGGCGCACCGGGTCAACCGGGAGTGCCCGGTGGCAAAGCTCTGCGGCGGCTGCGATTTCTGGCACATGGATTATGAAGAGGAAACAGCCATGAAGGCGGAACGTGTCCGTCAGGCACTCAACCGCATCGGCGGAGCGTGTCTGGAGGAGGTGCCGATTCTTTCCGCACCCACCTGCTATGGCTACCGCAATAAAGCACAGTATCCCGTGGATTCCAAGAAAGGCAAGGCCTTTGCCGGATTTTTCCGTGCCGGAACCCATCAGGTGGTGGAAAACAAACGATGCCTGATACTGCCGGACGAAACGGACCGGGTAAAGGATGCTGTCATAGATTATGTAAACCAGTTCAGGGTGACCACCTACGATGAAGAGACCTGCAAGGGGCTTCTGCGGCACATCTATGTCCGCCGTGGTGCGGTTTCCGGTCAGATTCTGGTTTGTCTGGTGGTCAATGGCCGCCGGATTCCCAAGGAGCAGGAGCTTCTGAACCGATTGATGAAAATTCCCGGCTTTGCCACGCTGGTGCTGTCTGTCAATACCAGAAAGGGCAATGCGGTTCTGGGTGATGAATTTATCACACTATATGGCCCGGGATGCATTGAAGATACCCTGTGCGGTCTGACCTTCCGGCTCAGCCCCCGGTCATTTTATCAGGTCAACCATCATCAGGCGCAGCGGCTGTATGAAGCCGCCATTGCACAGGCGGAAATCACCAAACAGGATACCGTTCTGGATCTTTACTGCGGTGTAGGTACGATCACTCTGGCTATGGCCTCAGCCGCCGGTAAGGTCATTGGCGTGGAAGTGATTCCCCAGGCGGTAGAGGATGCCAGGGACAACGCTAAACGCAACGGTATTGAAAATGCAGAATTTTTCTGCGGTGATGCCGGTGAAGCGGCGCTGGCACTGGAAGCCAAGGGAATCAAAGCGGATGTGGCGGTGGTGGACCCACCCCGAAAGGGCTTAAACGCCGACACCATCGAGGCACTGCACCGCATGAGTCCCCGGAGAATCGTGTATGTCTCCTGTGACCCTGCCACGCTGGCAAGAGATGTGGCACTGCTGAAAGAGCGTGGCTATGTGCTGAAAAACGCAATGGCTGCTGATCTGTTCCCTCGCTGCGCCCATGTGGAGAGCGTTGTGACATTGGTGCAGGGAAAAGGCTGACAGCAAAATTTCAGCCAGAATGAAGCAATTTATTGAGGTATGAGGGCTTTCTTCATACCTCATTTTAAAATTACAGAATAGGAAGATGATTGATATGTCGCAACCAGATATGCCCATAGAGCAACTGAAACAATACAGAGGCAAAACCCCCAAGCCTGCCGACTGGGAGGATTATTGGAAAAAAGCATTGCAGGAGCTGGATGATGTAGATCCGGCATACGAGCTGGAGGAGGATACAGATTTTCAGGTTCCCGGCGTCAAATGCAGTCACCTGTGGTTTACCGGCACAGGCGGTGCCCGGATTCATGCCCAACTGATGGTTCCCACGGGATTTACCGGAAAACGCCCGGCGATGCTGCTGTTTCACGGCTACGAAGGACATTCTCATGATTATTTTGAGAAGCTCCCATTTGCGCAAAGCGGTATTGTTGTGGCGGCAATGGATACACGAGGTCAGGCGGGCCTGTCTCAGGATAATCAGGTCACTGTTGGAAGTACCTTTCAGGGGCATATCGTCCGGGGAATTCGGGAAGAGGATCCGCAGAAAATGTTCTTCCGCAACGTATTCCTCGATACGGTACAGCTTGCTCGGGTAGTGGCATCGCTGGATTTCGTGGACGATAAGAAGCTGGCAAGCGTTGGATTTTCTCAGGGCGGAGCGCTGTCCATTGCATGTTCAGCCCTGTCCGGCATGATGGCAAGATCTGTGGTCGGCTATCCGTTCCTCAGTGATTTCAGGCGAGTGGCGGAACTGGGATGGTCAAACCGTGCTTATGATGAACTGATATCCTACTTCCGTCTGGAGGACCCCCGACACGAACGGGAGGATTGGTTCTTCAACAAACTGGGTTACATTGATGTGCAGTATCTGGCGGAGCGGCTGACTGCTCCGGTGCTGTTCTATACGGGCTATACCGACGTGATTTGTCCGCCCAGCTGCCAGTATGCTGTCTTTAACCGGATCTCGGCACCAAAGACACACCGCATTTACCCGGAATACGGTCATGAATTGCTGCCCGGAAGCTGGCAGGAAATCCTGCTGTGGCTTTTGGAGCTGGATCGTTGACAGAGGAAAAGCTATTTCACTCAGAAGTGCCCCTGTTATAAAAAATTTGCCCCGTGGAATCGACGCGCTGAAGCTGACGTCATTCCACGGGGCGTGTTTTTTTAGATGCGATACAGCCGTTTCCCGTTCTCAACGGTGATTTTCTGGATTTCTTCCAGAGAAAGTCCACGGATTTCGGCTAATTTTTCTGCCATGCGGTAGATTTTGCCCGGGTCATTCCGCTTGCCCCTAAAAGGCTCCGGGGACATGTAGGGACAGTCTGTTTCCAGCACGACCCGCTCCAGCGGAATGGAAGCGGCGACTTCCACGGCCTTACGGGCATTTTTGAAGGTCAGTACGCCGGTAAAACCGATATACCAGCCCCTGTCCACCAACTGCCGAGCCATCTCTGCTGAGCCGGAGTAGCAGTGGAATACACCGGTGACGTCGGGAAAATCCCGGAGCACCTGCAGGCTGTCCTCGTGAGCCTCTCGGTCGTGGATGATGACAGGCAGATTCAGCTCCTGTGCCAGTTCCATCTGAGCACGGAAGGCTTTGATTTGCAGCTGTCTGGGAATGTCCTCATAGTGGTAATCAAGACCGATTTCACCGATGGCCTTGATTTTGGAATTTTTGCGGCACATTTCCCGATAGGCGTCCAAGACACCTTCGTCTACCTCGTCGGCTGCATCGGGGTGAGAGCCTACGGCTGCGTAAATATAGTCGTAGCGTTCAGCCAAAGCGGAAGCGTTTCGGGAAGATTCCAGACTACAGCCCGGATTCATTACCAGCGTCAATCCCTGGGCAGGTAAATCTGCCAGCAGAGTCTGCCGATCTTCGTCAAATGCCCGGTCATCCAGATGGGCATGGGTATCAAATAACATAGGATTCTCCTTCGTTGGTTAAAATAGCAATTATGCAGCCGTCCTGTTCCCAAATACGGGGATCATCCGGGGAAAAGTCGGTGTGGTTGGGGTAACCATTCAGGCCTTCGCCGCTGAGCTTGGCAGCGGCTTCCTTCAGCACCCACAGCTTCAGCAGCGCAAGGCGCTGGTCGGCGGCGGCTTCAAACCGGGCGTATTCTGCCGGAGAAAGGATTTTTTCGGCTAGTTTCAAATGAACGTGACGGTCTTTTTCCTCTGCGTCCATGCCGATAGGATGCTCTGCCAAAGCGCAAAAGGCGTGGGATTTGGTGTGAGAAATGGAAAAATGCAGGCTGGAATTGGGAAAATAGGGTTTTCCACGGGGGGTTACCAGAATCTCCGGGCAGGGAAGACCTGTTTTCTCCCGGTACAGACGAGCCAGAAGTTCTCTGCCTACGACATGGCCGGAGCGACCGCAGAGGGCAGCTCCGGCAAAAAGGACATCCTTATTCAGCATCGATAATATCCGTATTGTCGGATTTGTGAAGCTTGCGTACAAAGATACGGTCAACAATTTCGGCAGCGCCCACGACGATCATCACAACAGCCAAAATCCGCATCACCAGCCGGGACAGAGACATGGGTGCGACAACCAGCACAATACCGATAATGATGGTGATGACAGACAGGATTTTACCGAAATCGCTGTATGACATCCGGATGCTGCTGATACCCTGCACCAGGATCAACAGTCCCAGAACCTGACCGATTAACTGGGCCAGAAGCAGAGGATCGCTGAGGAAGAATCCGCCCAGACCGATACAGCCCGCTGCCCGAATCCAATTGAACACGCTGGTATATTCCTGAGAAATGATAATTCCCAGCACGAGGCACACACCTGCAATGATGAGCCCCCAGGATAAAATGTCAGAAACCAGAGCGGAAGCAGAGTCAGGACAAAAAAGCATGACAAGACCTGCGGCGGTCAGCAGAACCGGGGAAATGTAGGATTCCAAAAGAGAAATAAAGCGGTTACGATTCATGAAATCACTCCTTTCTGGTGCTATTATATCCAAGAATAAAGGGTGTGTCAAATTGTGGAGAAAGAAAAACCCGGAAGTTTTCGCCTTCCGGGTTTTGAGGTTTATTCTTCTGTGGGAGTATCTTCTCCGTCAGCTTCGGCGGGCATGTATTTTGCCAGTACCGGCTCGATAAAGAGAGACTGGATGGTGGTCATCAGGCAGGGCAGAACCATCAGCAGAAAAGGAATGCGTATACACAGGTTCTGAACAATGACAAACAGCACCACAATCATAAAGGTGCGGGGCAGGTAGGCAAAGGTCATCAGCAGGGCATTTCTGTGCAGACCCCAGAAAGTGTAGGTAAATCGGGATTGCAGGGCGATGGTCCAGCTTAAAATGCCGATGGGGATGGTCAGAAGGAAGAATATGACAATTGCCACAGCGTTCCATGCGGGATTGCTCATGCCCAGCATCGCAATGTATTGGTGTGCAAAGCCAATGACCACGGCAAGAATACCCCAGAACAGGGTTATCATTATACCGGGTTTCAGTTCTCTTTTAAAGGTTTTGATAAAACGGGCAAACATGGCGTCTTCTTTACCACGGACACAGTGGGCTGTAACATCATACAGCGCAATGCAGGAAGGGCCGATGGTGACCACACCAAAACAGCCGACGACCCAGACACAGCTGAGAATGACGAAATCTGCCAGCTTGCCCATCCACTGCCAGAGAAAATTATCGGGATTAAAAAAAGTGGACATGGATTATACCAGGGTAGGAATTACTTCAGCCAGCTTCTGAGCTACCATTTCGTGACCCTTTTTCGTCAGGTGCATATAGTCAACGTGGTTAAATTCAGCGAATTCCTGAGCATCCAGATAGGTGCAGCCCTGTGCCTCGGCGACAGGAGCATACCACTTAGACAGCTCACGGGACTTGGCAGCACAGCCGACGCCCATGGTAGGACCGACAGAGCTGGTCTCCATCTCTTCGCCGATGTGCGGGGGACACATCACCAGAACCTTGGGCTCGTGACCTCCCCAGCAGGGAATGGTTTTGATTTTGCCAATCAGGCGATCAAGACCCAGTGCGATGCAGGCGGCGCTGGCACCCAGACGCTCCTTGGTGTCATTGGTGCCCAGCATAACGACCACCAGATCCACGGGCTCATGGCTCATCAGAATGGAATACACAACATCCAGAGCAGACATGCTTTCGTGCAGGGGATCGTTAAAAACGGTGGTTCTGCCGGACAGGCCTTCTTCCAGAACCAGATACTCGTCACCCAGTGCTTTCTGAAGCAGGCAGGTCCAGCGTTCGTTTTCGTTGAAGCGGTCGCCGTGGTCGGCACAGTTGGCGGGATCGGCGCAGTAGCCATGGGTGTTGGAGTCACCCAGACAGACAATATGTTTTTTCATTAAGAAACCTCCTCAATAGGTTAAAACTAAATTACTACAAAGTATAACATAGATTCGAGTAATTGTCATTGGTTTAAAAGAAGGTTTTCATCGTCGAATTGACTAAAACCTGATGGATGCTTTTGTAAACGACTTACAAAGATGGCATATAATGAAAAGACTTTTCAATTAACTTGTTGACAATCATCACAAAATGAGATATCCTAAGCAAGGAAATTGTATGAATTTCCACATCATTCTAACGAGAAATTGGAGGAACATCATGAAAAAGTACATTGCATTGTTGCTGGCTGTGGTAATGGTTCTGGGCATGTGCGCTTGCTCCGTTACAAAGGCTGATCCTACTAAGCCTGCTGCCGACCCTTCTAAGGGTACTGAGACTAGCGATACCGCTAAGGATCCTGCAGGCAAGCCTGTTGAAATCTCCCTGTGGACTTACCCCATCGGTAAGTGGGGCGATCAGGCAACTGTTGAGTCCCTGCTGAAGGGCTTCAACGAGAAGTACCCCAACATCACTGTTAAGGTTGAGTACCTGACCTACGCTAACGGCGACGACACTGTCAACACCGCTATCGAGGGCAACCGTGCTCCTGACCTGATCATGGAAGGACCCGAGCGTCTGGTTGCTAACTGGGGCGCAAAGGGCAAGATGGTCGATCTGGCAGACCTGTGGACCGATGAGGCTAAGGCTGACATTGAGGCTAACAGCAAGGTCGTTGCTGCTGCTTGTAAGTGGAACGACGGTGCTTACTACGAGTACCCCCTGTGCATGACCACTCACTGCATGGCTATCAACAAGACCGTCTTTGAGAAGGCCGGTGCTATGCAGTACATCGACGAGAAGACCCACACCTGGACTACCGAGAACTTCCTGAAGGCTGTTGAGGCTGTTTACAACGCTGGCAACAAGACCGTCGGCGCTGTCTTCTGCGCAGGCCAGGGCGGCGACCAGGGCACCCGTGCACTGGTTAACAACCTGTACAGCGGCAAGTTCACTGACGAAGGCTTCACCAAGTTCACTGCTGACTCCGAAGAGAACATCAAGGCTCTGGAAACTCTGAAGAACACCAAGGGCATCAACTTCGACGCATCTCTGACCGGTGCTGACGAAATCCAGCTGTTCCGTAACGGTACCCTGCAGATGGCATTCTGCTGGAACATCGGTGAGCAGCTGAGAACCGAGACCTCCGAGGCCGGCAAGACTAACAACGGCGACGAGATCATGTTCATGGCATTCCCCTCTGACGACAACGTTCCCGAGCTGTGCGGCGGTATCTGGGGCTTCGGCGTGTTCAACAACGGCTAAGATCGAGGCTGCTAAGACCTTCATCAAGTACATGTGCGACGAGAACCCCGCTGCTGCTGTCAAGGCTTCCAACTTCTTCACTGTTAAGGCTTCCGTTAAGGATGTCTACGCAGGCGAGGCTTCCGAGGCTGTTATGAACGACTACAGCCAGCTGTCCGGCTTCCTGGGTGCTTACTATCAGGTCATCCCCGGCTGGGCTGAGGCTCGTACCGCATGGTGGAACATGCTGCAGGAAGTTGGCGGCGGTAACGATGTCGCTGCTGCTGTTGAGAAGTTCGTCACCACTGCTAATGCAGCTGCTTGATTCGCAACTGATTAATCCCGTTCAGACTAATTAACAGGAAGTGCCCCTTCCCTCTCGATTGGGTGAGGGAAGGGGTATTTATCCGGGCGAGAGGTAAAAGTGAAAGGTGAATAGCATATATTCTCTTTTTACTTTTATCCCTCGCTCTCAGAAGGAAAGGAGAATCTCCTTGGCAAACAAGAAAGTAACATTAAATACGAAATCCCGCAGACTTATGGTTCACGAAACGGTGACCTCCTATCTTTTCCTGGCTCCGTTTCTGCTCTTTTTCATAGGATTTGTCATCTACCCCATGTTCATGTGCGTCTACACCAGTTTCTTTGACGCAACCATGGGCAGAGAAGACATCTTTATTGGCCTTCAAAACTACAAGACCCTGTTTAAGGATCCTGTTTTCACAAAGGCCATGTGGAACACCCTGATTATCGTTGTGGTGTCTGTTCCTGTGACTTGTGCGTTCTCTCTGTGGGTTGCTTCTGTCATCAGTAAGATGAACGTGGCAGCTACCTCTGCATTCCGCTGCATTTTCTATCTGCCTGTGGTTACCGGCTCCGTCGCTGTTACCATGGTCTGGAAGTGGATCTTTAATAACTACTACGGCGTTCTGAACTATCTGGGTACCCAGTCCGGTATTCTGGATCAGAATATCAACTGGCTGGCTGATACCAGATACGCTCTGGGCTGTATCATTCTGATTCTGCTTACCACCTCTGTGGGTCAGCCCATCGTTCTGTATGTTTCTGCATTGGACAACGTTGACAAGTCTCTGGTGGAAGCTGCAGAGGTGGACGGTGCAACTCAGATGCAGGCCTTCTGGAAGATCAAGTGGCCTCAGATGATGCCCACAACTCTGTACATTCTGGTTATTACTACCATCAACTCCTTCCAGTGCTTCGCTCTGATTCAGTTGTTGACTTCCGGTGGCCCTGAGAATTCCACCATGACCGTTATGTACTACATCTACTACAATGCCTTTAAGCTCTATAAGTACGGCTACGGCAGTGCAATGGGTGTTGTTCTGGCTGTTATCATTGCGATCATGTCTGCTATCCAGTTTAAGCTGGGTAAGGAAAAGTAAGGGAGGTATGTGATATGAAAAGCGAAAACCTGACTAATAAGAATGCTTCAAAGCAAAAAGTATATTACATTATCTCCTTTGTAGCAGTTACCATTATTGCAATTTTGTTTGCATTCCCTCTGTATTGGATTGTGACCGGTGCATTTAAGACCGGTCAGGAAATCAACTCTACCACCCCTGTCTGGGTGCCTACTCAGTGGGTCATGGATAACTTCCAGCGACTGATGAGTAAGCGTACAGCACCTCTGTTCACCATCGGCGCATTTGGCTACAAGATCATGGGACCGACTGTTCCCGCTGCCATTCGCTGGCTGGTAAACACGGTGTTTATGTCCGTTACTTCCATGCTGCTGACCTGTCTGACCGCTGCTATGGCCGGTTATGTTCTGGCTAAGAAGCGTTTCTGGGGCCGTGGCCTGATTTTCAGCCTGGTTGTCTGCGCAATGGCTCTGCCCAAGCAGGTCATCCTGATTCCTCTGGTGCGTGAGATGTCCGCTCTGAAGCTCTTTGATACCATTTGGGCTGTTATTTTCCCCATCGTCGGCTGGCCCTTCGGTGTGTTCCTGCTGAAGCAGTTTGCTGAAGGCATCCCCACCGAAATGGTTGAAGCCTGCCGTATCGACGGTGCCAGCGAGTGGAGAACCTTCTCCGATGTCATGTATCCCATGATTAAGCCCGGTGTCGGCGCTTGCGCAATCTTTACGTTCATCAATTCCTGGAACGACTACTTCATGCAGTTGATTATGCTGATCTCCAATGAGAACCTGACCATTTCCCTGGGTATTGCTACCATGCAGGGTGAAAACGCCAACGACTTCGGTCTGCTGATGGCTGGTTCCGCACTGGCAGCTATTCCTATTATTATCGTGTTCCTGATTTTCCAGAAGTACTTTACCAAGGGCATCACCATGGGTGCTGTCAAGGGCTAATTTGATTCAACTAAGGAGTCTTTAAAATGACAGATACTAAGAAGTATGAAGGCATTATTCCTGCTTTCTATGCATGTTATGACAAAAATGGCAATATCAGTGTCGAGGGCGTCCGTGCTCTGACCCGCTACTACGTCGAAAAGGGCGTTAAGGGCGTGTACGTTGGCGGTTCTTCCGGCGAGTGCATCTACCAGAGCGTTGCTGAGCGTAAGCTGGTTCTGGAGACGGTTATGGAAGAGGCAAAGGGTAAGCTGACTGTGATTGCTCACATCGCTTGCAACAACACTGCTGATTCCCAGGAGCTGGCTCGTCACGCTGAGTCCGTTGGCGTTGATGCCATCGCTTCTATTCCTCCCATCTACTTCAAGTTGCCCCCCTACGCCATTGCAAAGTATTGGAATGACATGAGCGCAGCTGCTCCCAACACCGACTTCATCATCTACAACATTCCTCAGCTGGCTGGCGTGGCTCTGACCGTGCCTCTGCTGCAGGAGATGCTGAAGAACCCCAGAGTGATCGGTGTCAAGAACTCCTCCATGCCCACACAGGACATCCAGATGTGGAAGGACGAGGGCGCTATCGTGTTCAATGGTCCCGATGAGCAGCTGATTTCCGGCCTGGTCATGGGCGCTACCGGCGGTATCGGCGGCACTTACGGTGCTATGCCCGAGCTGTACGTCAAGCTGTATGAGATGGTCAAGGCAGGCAACATGGAGATGGCTCGCCAGATCCAGAACGAGTGCTGCCGCATCATCTACAAGATGTGCTCCACCCACGGTAACATGTATGCTACCATTAAGGAGATCCTGCGCCGCAACGGCGGTCCCGACATCGGTTCCGTCCGTGCACCTCTGGCTGAGCTGGTCGAGGCTGACCTGCCCATCGTTGATGAGTGCGTCGCTATGATCAACGCTGCTGTCGCAAAGTACTGCTAAAATACATAAAACAGCCGAGGATTTTCCTCGGCTGTTTTTTATAGGGGGAGGCATATGGAAGGTTTACGGGTTTTGGAGCCGCTGCAGGTTATCTGGGATTATCTTGGAATGCACCAGAGGCCTCAGAAAGCGGACTGTATTGTTGGATTTGGCAATTTTAATGACAATATAGCAAGAAGAGCAGCTGAGCTGTATCATCAGGGATATGCGTCCAAAATTCTGTTTTCCGGTGGGCTGGGACGTAATACAGTGGGATTGCTTCCGGAGGCAGAGGCGGAGCGTTTTGCCAGAGTGGCAATGGAGCAGGGTGTTCCTGCTGCAGATATTATCAAGGAAGACTGTTCTACCAACACTGCTGAAAATATCCTATTTACCAAGCGTCTACTGGAAGAACTGAATATGCCCTGCAAGCACATTCTGGGTGTACATCAGCCTTTTATGGAACGACGAATTTGTGCAGCTTTTGGGGTCTACTGGCCGGAGGTTAAAATTACTGTGACATCACCTCAGGTGACGATTCCTCAGTATCTGGAGGATTCCAGAAATCAAGGGATCACCGAAGAGGCCGCTATTTCGGTTATTGTCGGAGATTTTCAGCGAATAGACCTGTATGCCCAAAAAGGATACCAGACCAAGCAGGAAATTCCGGAGGATGCGTGGAAAGCATTTTACACCCTTGTGGAATTGGGTTATGACAGCCAGCTCGCAAAATAAAAAGCGCCCCTTATGGGGCGCTTTTGTGTTTATTTCCACAAATAGACTCTTGCTTCGTAGGGCTGAAGAACGTTAGCTTTGATGTGGGAGTAGTTTTGCAGTACCAGTGTGGCAGTGTCCGTGTGGAAGTCTCTGGGAGCTCGGAAGGGGAGCTTTTTATCACAGAAGGAACATACCACCAGAATCCGCTGACGGCCGTCTCGCCGGGAGTACATGTACACCTTAGAGGAATGCCTGCGGTATTCCTGATAATCGCCGTAGCGTACGCAGGAGAGCTTCTGGCGCAAGCCAATTGCCTGACGGTAGAAGTTCAGGATGGAGTAAGGATCATCTTCCTGTTCTGCCACATTAACCTGCTTGTAATTCTGGTTTACATAAGACCATGGACGCTCGGTGGAGAATCCGGCGTTGGTTTCCTCGCTCCATTGCATGGGAGAACGGGCCGGGTCCCAAGTGCTGTGCCACAGGGAAGCGTCCTGCTTGTCCGACGATAGGTTAAAATCGGGATCGTCTTGCAGCAAAGCCTGAATATCCTTGAAAAACTGGTCATCATCCAAATAAGGGGCTTCGTTCAGCAGAGCATCCTCGTCTGACAGAATATCTTCAACCTCCGAAATGCCCTCGGCGGCCAGAAAGTCCTCGTCCGCAGAGAAATCTTCATCCTCCGGCGCATTTTCGTCCAACGGAACATCTTTGTTTTCTGAATTTTCTTCACTGGGGAGAATATCCTCGTCCGGCTGAGGCTTCGCATCTGCTAAAACACCATCGCCATCCGAAAAATCCTCATCGGACAGAATGTCATCATCCTCTTGGGACTCTTCGTTCTCCTGAACAGCTTCATCCACAGGCACATTATCATCTGTGGAGAAATCCTTCTCTTCCGTCGGGCTTTCTTCGTCTGGCACATCTGCGTCGTCCCCAGCGTCATCTTCTGTCAGGGTATCCTCGGTGTTCTCGTTCTCCTGCGCATGCTGTTCCGGCAGAACATCATCCATCAGCGCTGCATCATCACAGGGCTGGCTGTCCGAAAATAACAGGGACTCTGCATCCGGGGAGTGCTCCTCATATGCCGCAGCATCCTCGGGGTAGCAGTTGGTCATGCCGATCTCCTGCCCCTGATAGACGAAGGGGGTTCCCTTTTGGAACAGATAGCAGACGGCCAGCATCTTGCCGCCCTCTCTCCAATAGGCCTCGTTTTCGCAGAAGGACAGGCTTCTGGGGTGGTTCTGATTCTCAAGATACAGCATATTCCATGCCCGACCGTCAAGCTTCTGCTGCCAATTGGAAAACTCTTGCTTCATGCGGGGCAGGGAAAGTGGAGCACCACCTGCATGATGGTCGTCAGCGGGCTGATAGGGAAGCATCATGTCGATTTCCTGCTTTTCTCCCTCTTCAATGTATTTGAGAGCCTGCTTGGGGGTGATAAATGGGGGTTCTGCCAGGGTGATACAGTCGTAGTAATGAAATACGTCCCGGTTAAATTCACGCAGATACTGGTGAATATTGGGGCCGTGATTATAATGCGACAGACCCTTGCAGACTGGGTACAGGTAGTCGTCGGGGAGGTCTTCTTTTTTGGAAATGTAGCTAAGACCGTCCAGATTAAAGCCGTCTACACCCAGATCCAGCCAGAAACGCATGATTCGCTTGAGTTCGTTTCGGACGAGGGGGTTGTCCATATTCAAATCCGGCTGATGGTCGGAAAACAGGTGCAGGTAGTATTCCTGACGGACATCGTCCCAAGTCCAGGCCTTGCCTTCTACCCGGGAATCCCAGTTGTTGGGCAGGCTCCCGTCCTCTCTGGAAGGACGCCAAATGTAGTAGTCGGTGTAAGGCTCAATACGCTGGCGGCTGTTTTGAAACCACTCATGCCGGTTGCTGGTGTGGTTGATGACCAGATCCATGATTACCTTCATATCCCTCTGGTGCGCCCCCTCCAGAACCTGCTGAAATGCCTCTATGCCGCCATATTCCGGGGCAATATCTGTAAAATTGGAGACATCGCAGCCACAATCAGCACCGGGGGAGGGGAATAAAGGAGAAAACCAGATGCCGCCCATACCGAGAGACTTGATGTAGTCCAGCTTTTCAAAAACGCCCCACAGGTCTCCGATGCCGTCGCCGTTACCGTCCTTGAAACTGCGAGGCCAGATTTGATAAAACACCCGATCCTTATACCACCTTGTCCGTGCCATGAGAACTACTCCTTTAACGGAAATTACTTAAAAAATATTTTAACATATTTATGTCTGTTCGTCACCCACAATATTGCTGAAAAAAGCGGAAAAATATGGGATGACAGGAATTTTTGTATCTTCGGATAAAACAAAAACAGCGACTCCGAAAGGAGTCGCTGTTTGGGTGGTGCCGGTGACCGGACTCGAACCGGTACGCTGTCGCCAGCGGTGGATTTTGAGTCCACTACGTCTACCATTCCATCACACCGGCATGGTACCTGCTTAGTATATTATATCTTTGATAAAAATGCAAGAAAAAATTTCTGAAACAGCTATGAAAGTTTTTAAGATATCTCAAAGCGGCTTGACATCTTTTGTAGAATTTAGGATAATAAGGCTATCTTAAGACGAGGGGGAATTGGGATGAAGAGCCGTGGAAGTAAAATTGTGCTCATCACAATTCTGGTGCTCGCAGTGATTTGTTCTGCGGGTGTGTTTGTCTGGTATCGATATGATCAGCAGACGTATTTGAGGATCAACGGAACGAAATATCTGCGCAGTTCAGATTGTTTGGATTTGTCCGGAAAACCGCTGACGGAGGTTGATAAGCTCTTTGCATGGGCAGATCTGAGGGAGCTGAACCTGCGGGACACGGGAATTACCGTCCGGGACTATGAAAGGCTGAAAATCAAATTCCCTGACTGCCGGATTCTTTGGTCTGTGCCGGTTCAGGACGGCTATGTCAGTGATGACGCCACATCGCTGGAGCTGGAATCACTCAATGGGGCGGATGTGACGGCACTGACTTACCTGACCCAGCTCAAGACGTTGCATTTGCGTCAGTGTCAGGATTATGAGCCTATTCTCCGATTGATGGAAGCAAAGCCGGACTGCCAGATCAGCTATACGGTGAATCTGGGCGGTACGGCGTATTCCAGTGCCGACGGAGTGGCGGAAGTGACGGTGGAAAATCCTGACATTGCCGAGCTTCGGGCGAAGCTCCCTGCCATGCCTTGGGTCACCAGAGTTAACCTCACCGGAACACTGCCTGCAACCGCAGATCTGGTGGCACTGAAAGAGGAGATGCCGAAGATCACCTTTGTGTGGACGCTGAATTACTGCGGTGTCAGCGTAGATACCCTGACGGAAACTGTAGACCTGTCTGAGGTCAAGGTGGCAAGCGTTGAGCAGCTGGAAGAATCGCTAGCCTGCTTTTATAATTTGAAGCAGGTGTATCTGGGCAAGTGCGGTCTGAAAAATGAAGCACTGGCTGAACTGAACGCCCGCTATGAGGATACAAAATTTGTCTGGAAGGTCAACTTCGGTCCGACTTGGATACGCACGGATGTTACATTTTTCATGCCATTCCAGTATGGACTGATGATGACAGATCAGATGTGTGTCAATATGAAATATCTGACAGAGCTTGTGGTTCTGGATATGGGACACAGAAATATTACCAACTGCTCTTTCCTGGAGTACATGCCTCATTTGCAGTATTTGATTTTGGGTGATACCCATGTCAAGGATCTGACTCCGGTAGGTAATCTGAAGGAACTGAAGTTTCTGGAGGTGTTTATGACAGAGGCATCCGACTACTGGCCGCTGGTCAATTGTACGGCTTTGGAGGATCTGTGCCTTGGGTATAACCGCCGTGCAGACCCCACACCGCTGATGCAGATGACTTGGCTGGATCGGCTTATGATTCCCGGCAGCCGGCTTACCAAGGACCAGAAGCAGGCTCTGAAGGATGCACTGCCCAATACCATCGTTGTGACGGAGTCCAGCTCCTCTACCGATAAGGGCTGGCGCAACGGCCCCAACTACTATTTCCAGAGAGAGTATCTCGGCATGCACAACATGGTGGGATGATCGAAATAGCTTGTGATCCAATAGAGAGTGTGGTATAATGACACTCACTATTTTGTATGATGCGCAACAGAGGTGATGACATGAAAGTAAAACAGATTCTTTATACCACGATTCTAATTCTGATGATAATCATTTTCTGCATCAGCGGCTACCATGTGGCTTCCTACGTCATGGATACTTTCCGCCAGCAGGGGCAGTATGATGATCTGGCAGCTCTGGTGGAGCAGGGACAAAAGGAAGATGGACAGGAAAAACCCAATCCGGACGATGAACCTGCAGAAACCGATGCATCAGGAGAACCCTCCATTTTGCCGGAGTACCGTGAGATCTACGAGATGAATCCCGATATGGCAGGCTGGATCAAGATTGAGGGCACCAAAGTCAATTACCCCGTTATGCACACGCCCCACAGCAAGGATTTTTATCTCAGACGGAATTTTGAGAAACAAAAAAATACCCACGGCTGTATCTATGCTCAGGAGGAATGTGACCTCAATGCACCGTCAGACAACATCACCATTTACGGTCACAATATGCGTAACGGCACGATGTTTGCAGCACTGAAGAACTACATTCACAAGGATTTCTGGGAGAAACATCCCCTGATCCAGTTTGATACCCTGACAGAGCACCATACCTACAAGATTTTTGCGGTATTTAAGACCACTGCCTCTGAGGGAAAAGGCTTCCGCTATCACAATTTTATTGATGCAAAAAATCAGGCGCATTTCGTTGAATTTGTTTCCGGCTGTAAAAATCTGTCGTTCTACGATACTGGTATTACGCCCCAGTATGGCGACAAGCTCATTTGTCTTTCTACCTGTGAATACAGCCAGCCTAATGGTCGGCTGGTGGTTGTAGCTGCAAGAATAGACTAAACTAAAATGCCCCGATGTGATTTGATTCACATCGGGGCATTGCTGTTATTTATGCTGATATTTTCTGATGTCGGTGTCGGGACGATCCCAGGGATCGATTTCCTTGCCCTTGTATACATGATGAACACCCTTATCCTTGTGGAAACAGAAGGTGTCGGGGCAGCTGTCAAAATCATTGCCGGCGGTGCCGGTAGAGGTATACTTCGGGGTGCTGCTGAAGGTGTATTTGGGCGTGCTCTTTTTTGCCTCATTCTGGTCAAGGTTCAATGCGCTGAAAATCTCGGAGATGGGTTTTTCTTTGTCGTTGACGGGAGACTTGACTCCACTCTTCTTCAGCAGCTTGTACACAACCAGGACAATGATCGTGGGAAAAACCAAATAGGGTGCAACGACCATCAGCAGCAGAATAATGATCCAAATAGGGTTGGTACTCTTGTTGTTGGTTTCTTTGTTCATGCTTACACCTCCAAATATCCACACAGAACATTGAGCGTGTGATAGACACCGTCAATGTGGCTGCGCTCGTAGCCGTGGCTGGCGTAGACACCGGCACCAATCAGACCGTGGCGAATATCCACACCACTGCGCAGTGTTGCTTCCACGTCTGAACCATAGTGGGGATACACATCCACTGCGTAATCGGCATTTGTTGCCTTGGCAGCTGCGATAAGCTTGCCTACTACATCATAGCTGTAAGGTCCGCCGGAGTCCTTGGCGCAGATGGAAACCTGCTTTTCGGTGCACTGTAAGCCGTCACCCACACAGCCCATATCCACGGATATCGCCTCCGTAACGCCTGCTGGGACAGAAGCGGAACCGCCGTGTCCCACCTCTTCATAGACGGTGACATGGACGTAGACCTTCCGTGCGGGGGTGATGTGGTTGTCACTGAGGTACTTGGCAAAGCCCAGCAGAATGCCCACAGAGAGCTTGTCGTCCAGAAAACGGCTCTTGAGATATCCACTGGCTGTTCTCTTGGTTCTGGGGTCAAAGCAGACAATGTCACCCACCTCGATGCCCAGTGCACGGGTGTCAGCGGCGGATTTGACATCCTCATCCAGAACGATCTCCACACTGTCCCAAGTCCGGGAGGTGGAGCCGTAGTCACCGTTGACGTGGACGGAGGCGTTGCTCAGCTGGCAGGTTCCTTCCAGAATCTTTCCGTTCCGGGTGTAGACCCGGACATTTTCGGTTTCAGCATTCTCGGCACGCATACCACCCAGAGGTGTCAGCTTCAGGCGACCGCTGCCTTTGATTTCAGAGACCATTGCGCCCAGAGTATCGGCGTGAGCCTCCAGCAGCAGGGCATCGGAGGCATCCTTGCCGCCCAGATCGATGATGACACCGCCCTTGGTGGTAATGGAAGCCTGAAAACCCAGTGCGGAAAAGGCTTGCTGCACCCATGCCGCAGCCATGTGGGTGAAGCCGGAAGGGGAGTCGATGGCCAGTAGTTCGGCAGCCTGCTCCCATGCAAAATCTGCATAAATACGATCGATCATGTATATTTTCCTCCTAAGATGATATAGTGCCAGACACCTGCGATTTCACGCAGGAAATAGTTGATGCGGATTGCCAGCCACTGGGTGGTGGCGGGGACACCGATAAATTCCACACCGGCTCGCTTGGCAAGGAGACTTGCCCGGAACAGATGGTACTCACTGGAGAGAATTGCGATTTTTTCGGGTCTGGAACCCGTTCTTTCCTCAATAAGATTCAGAGAAAACTGGAGATTTTCCCATGTGGAGGTAGCCTGATCTTCCAGCCAGATCCGCTTCTCGTCGATGCCCATGGCAATCAGCTCATCAGCCATACATTTGGCTTCTGTCATGGGCTCATCCGGCCCTTGACCGCCGGAGACAATGGCAATCACATCGGGGTGGGCGGTCAGGTAATCGTAGGCCCCGTTGATGCGCTCTTGCAGAGAGCGGGAGGGACCGTCGTTTCTGACTTTTGCACCCAGCACGATTATGTAGGGCGTTTCCTCCTGTGGGTCACCAAGGCTTGCCTTTACAATGAAACATCCGGTGACGGTAATCACTACCAGAAAAATACTCAACAGCGTTGTCATGACTCTGTGGAGAATTTTTGCCGGCTGGGGGTGCTTTTGTCCTAATAGGTGGATACAGTTGTAGCAGAGGATAACGGCGATGATGGACAGACAAACCAGACCGGAAAAATTGAACCCCGGCACACCGTTAAAGAACACCAGACTCAGCAGGAAAATGGGAATACAGATGAGCCATCGAAAATAAGAAAAAAACCTACGAAATTTGACCATAGGAACCTCTTTCATATGCAGTCAGGCTATCGGCAACCGTTGGAACTGCAAAGATATATTTCTAATCGCATTCTATCATATGTGCTTTAATAAAACAAGCCGCTCCGGAGGAGCGGCCTGTATTATAAGAAAAAATTAAACTTCCTTGGACTTGGTGGCGATTTCCATCAGGCACTTAGCCAGGAATTCGTCGGGGGTCATAGCGCCCAGATCGTCGCCCTTACGGGTACGGACGGAGACGGTGCCGCTTTCCATATCCCGGTCACCAACAACCAGCATATAGGGGATCTTCTGAACCTGAGCTTCACGAATCTTGTAGCCCAGCTTCTCGGAACGGCAGTCGGCTTCCGCACGGATGCCGGCATCCTGCAGCTTCTGTACCAGATTCTTGGCGTAGTCGTGAGCACGGTCGGTGATGGGCATGACCTTGACCTGCGTACCCATCAGCCACAGAGGCAGTGCGCCTGCGTACTTCTCAATCAGCAGAGCCAGAGTGCGCTCATAGCAGCCCATGGAGGTACGGTGGATGATATAGGGGGTCTTTTTCTGACCGTCGGAGTCGGTGTATTCCATGCCGAACTTCTGAGCCAGCAGCATATCGATCTGAATGGTAATCAGGGTATCTTCCTTACCAAAGACGTTCTTGCACTGAATATCCAGCTTGGGGCCGTAGAAGGCGGCTTCGTCAATACCGACTTCGTACTCAACACCCAGATCGTCCAGAATGGTCTTCATGGTAGCCTGTGCCAGCTCCCACTGCTCGGTGGTGCCTTCGTACTTGATGCCGGCCTTAGCAGGATCCCACTGGGAGAAGCGGAAGGAGCAGTCCTCCTTGAGACCCAGAGTTTCCATGCAGTAGTTAGCCAGATCCAGACAGTTCTTAAACTCTTCTTCCAGCTGGTCGGGACGCAGAACGATGTGACCTTCGGAGATGGTGAACTGGCGGACACGGATCAGACCGTGCATTTCGCCGGAATCCTCGTTACGGAACAGGGTAGAGGTTTCGCCCAAACGCATAGGCAGATCTCTGTAAGAGCGAGACTTGCTCAGGTAGACCTGATACTGGAAGGGGCAGGTCATGGGACGCAGTGCGAAGCACTCCTTCTCCTCGTCGTAGGGATCGCCCAGAACGAACATGCCATCCAGATAATGATCCCAGTGACCGGAAATCTTGTACAGATCACGCTTAGCCATCAGAGGGGTCTTAGTCAGGATATAGCCACGCTTCTGCTCCTCGTCCTCAATCCAGCGCTGCAGCAGCTGAATAGCACGGGCACCGTTGGGCAGCATGATGGGTGACCGATGCTTTCGACAGTGGTGAAGTAGTCCAGCTCACGACCCAGCTTGTTGTGGTCACGCTTCAGAGCCTCAGCCTGAGCGGTCAGGTAGGTCTCCAGCTCGTCCTTGCTGGGGAAGCCGATGCCGTAGATACGCTGCAGCATCTTGCGGTTGGAGTCGCCACGCCAGTAAGCGCCGCAGGACTTGGTCAGCTTGAAGCCGTTGTGCTTGATACGACCGGTGTGATCCAGATGAGGACCTGCACACAGGTCGGTAAATTCGCCCTGGGTGTAGAAGCTGATGACGGCATCTTCAGGCAGATCCTCGATCAGCTCTACCTTATAAGGCTCGTTTTTCTCCTGCATGTAGGCAATAGCCTCGGCACGGGGCTTTTCGCTGCGTTCCAGACGGATACGCTCCTTGCAGATTTTCTTCATCTCGGCCTCGATCTTGGTCAGATGGTCGGGAGTGAAGGCAAAGGGAGCGTCAAAGTCGTAATACCAGCCCTCGTCAATGGCGGGGCCGATGGCCAGCTGAACCTCAGGCCACAGACGCTTGACGGCCTGTGCCATGATGTGAGAACAGGTATGCCAGTAGGTCTTGCGGTATTCGGGATTTTCAAAGGTGTACAGATTTTCTTCGGACATGATAATTCCCTCCTTTAATATTGGGGGCAGGGTATAAAAAATACCCACCCCTGAAAGATCAGGGGTGGGATACACATATAACTGTATTCCACGGTTCCACCCTGGTTGCGGTAATGTCATACCGCCACTCATTGACGCGTTAACGGGCGCACCCGTCCCGGCATTTCCGCCGAGCAGCTCGGAAGTGGTATCGACCGGGTCGTGGTGCAGAGCCGTTTCAGCATAGAGGCTCCTCTCTGGGCACGCAGGCGTCGGACGCATGTCTTCGTCACAGCTTTATACAGTTAAAATGTAGCATATTGGTGATAAAAAGTCAATCCCCGCACCCGGACAGAGGCAAAAATATTGTGTCGAATTATGCCGAAGGTTGACGCTTGTTAACCATAATTCATTGGTCACAAAATAGTAACAAAAACGACAATGTTATGCTTTTTCTGTTAAAATTGGTTACAATATCGTACACAAATCGATGGCGTACTTGCTGGTTCGACTGCATAAATCCATAAAAAGTTTACATAATTGAAACACAATAATTGAAGAAAAACTTGTCAAAAAAGGTATAAAACTAATAAAAGCTTGACAATTTGGAATTTTATGCTATAATAACAACAATCATTTATACATAGAAAAATGATCTGTAACTATTTGATATCATTGTTACAAACGGGGGACACCATTTCCAATTTTATGGAGGGAGGTATGATAAATGCACATACTAAAACGATTTGCATTAAATAGAAAAAGTCGGGCTACCCGCACGACGGTTATTGTTATGTTTGTTGCATTGACCATGCTGCTGCTGTCTCAGACAGTTTTCGCACGCACGACATACGTAATCACCGATGGAAGCCGGGTGTTGATCCACACTACTACGGCAACAGATCCAGCCGCTGTATTAGGAGAGGCAGGGCTGGAACTGGGGGAGAATGACACCTACACCGCACAGGTGATTCCGGGTCTTGCAGAGATAAAAGTACAAAGGAACCAGACGATTTCCATCGATTATTATGGAGAGGTGATGGAAGCGTCGTCCTTTGGCGAGACGGTTCAGGAGCTTTTGACACGGCTGAACCTTTCCTGGGGAGGGGAGGACACTGTGTCACTGCCGCTGGACACTGAGACTTATGACGGAATGACCTTGACGGTTTCTAATGTGATTCGTCAGGATCAGACCTACACCACCAACATTGCCCACGAAACCATTTACTGTGACGACACATCCATGCCTGCCGGTACAGAGCGTGTCATCACCGCCGGCGTGGACGGTCAGATGGTCTGTGATGCCACGGTTACTTACATCAACGGTGTTGAATCGGAACGGCTGGTACATACAGAAAAAGTAGTTACCCAGCCTGTTTCAGAAGTTGTTGCAGTTGGTCGGGGAGACCAAATGCAGAAAGAGGCAGATAAGGCAATGCCCGTGATCGGTGACGGCATTATCTATCTGCCCACAGGTGAAGTGCTGACCTATTCCAAAACATCGCAGGTTTCTGCTACAGCCTACACCCACACGGACCCCGGCTGCAATTTTTACACAGCCACCGGCTCCAGAGTGCGTATGGGCACTGTGGCGGTTGATCCTCGATACATTCCCTACGGAACTCGGATGTTTATTGTTTCCAATGACGGCAGCTACATCTATGGCGTTTCCGAGGCTGAGGACTGCGGCGGTGCAATCAAAGGCAGTAAGATCGATCTGTATTTTCCTACCTATAATGAGTGCATCCAATTCGGACGGCGCAACTGTACCGTATATTTTCTAGACTGATTTTGTGTTGCAAATCCGCCTTTCTCTTGCTATAATGGCTTGAGAAAGGCGGATTTTATTATGATTCAAGTAACGGATATTCAGGTGATGAAGCCACTGCTTGCTGAGCATGGCTTTCATTTTTCTAAGGCCAAGGGCCAGAATTTTTTGATTGCCTCTTGGGTGCCGGAGGGGATTGCAGAGCAGTCCGGCGTGACGAAGGATGTGGGTGTGCTGGAAATCGGCCCCGGCATCGGCCCTTTGACCCAGCAGCTGTGTCTGAATGCAGGCAAGGTCTGTGCCGTTGAGGTGGATAATCGGCTCAAGCCTATTTTGGATTTGACGGTGGGTGAGTTTGACAATCTGGAGATTATCTGGAACGACGTTCTTAAGCTGGACATTCCCGCTCTGGTCAAGGAAAAATTTGGCGATCTGCGCCCCATGGCCTGTGCCAACCTGCCTTATTATATCACCTCACCCATCCTGACGGCTCTGCTGGAAGCAGAGTGCTTTGAGGCGGTGACGGTCATGGTGCAGAAGGAAGTGGCGCTGCGCATCGCTGCCAAGCCCGGTACCGCAGATTACAGTGCTTTTACGGTATTTTGCCAGTATTATGCTGAGCCGGAGTTGCTTTTTGACGTGCCTGCTCACTGCTTCCTGCCTCAGCCCAAGGTGACCTCTGCGGTTATTACCCTGCGTACCCGGAAGGAACGTCCTTGGGAAATTCTGGATGAGGATGTGTTTTTCCGGACTGTCCGGGCAAGCTTTGCTATGCGGCGGAAGAAGCTTTCCAATGGTTTGGCATCCGGCTTCTCCGAGCTGGGCAAGGCCGGCGCAGCGGAAGTGATCGAAGCCTGCGGTTTCGATGTCAACGTCCGTGGCGAGACGCTTGGAATACCGGAATTTGCAAAGCTTGCCAACGAGATCGTCCGGCGCAGAGGTACGGCACAATGATCGAGTACCTGTTTTTGGATTTGGACGATACCATTCTGGATTTTCACAAGGCGGAGCATCTGGCTCTTGGTAAGACCTTGCGGAGCTTTGGCATGGAGCCGACACCGGAGGTTATGGAGCGGTACAGCGCCATTAATCTGCGTCACTGGCAGATGCTGGAGCGGAAGGAAATCACCCGGCCGGAGGTGTTGGTGAACCGATTTGGGGAGCTGTTTTCTGAGTATGGTGTAGAGGCAGACTCTGCTGCTGTGGCAAAATGCTATGAGCGCAACCTCTCCATCGGACACTATTTTCTTCCCGGTGCGGAGGAAGCGGTGGAAGCCTTATCTAAAAAGTACAGGCTGTTTCTTGCAAGTAACGGAACGGCTTCCGTGCAGCAGGGACGCATGACCAGTGCCAACCTGTACCGCTTTTTTGAGGCGGTTTTTGTATCCGAGGAAATTGGTCACAACAAGCCGTCCAAGGAATATTTTGATGCCTGTTTTGCCCGGATTCCGGGATTTGACCCGTCAAAAGCCATGATTGTAGGGGACAGTCTGACCTCTGATATTCGTGGCGGCAACAACGCCGGGATTTTGACCTGCTGGGTAAACCCCAAGCATGCACCTCGAGATCCTCAGATTTATGTGGATTATGAAATTGAAGCCCTGCCCCAGCTGCAGGCGCTATTGGAGAATTTATGAAGATTATAGATTTAGAAACCTACCCCCGCAGAAGCCATTATGAGCGCTTTAAATCATTGGCATATCCTTATGCTGGCTTGACTGCCAATGTGGATGTGACTAATTTGGTACGTTTTGCAAAGACTCATAACGGGTCAACGTTCCTTGCCTGCATGTGGGCTATTGCCAGAGCTGCTAATGCAGTTCCTGAACTGCGCCAGCGGATTGTGGATGACCAGATTGTAGAGTTTGATCACTGTGATACATCTCACACCGTGGCTTTGCCTGACCATACCTTCACCATTTGCCGAACCGATTGCCGGATGAGTCTGGAGGAATATCTGGTTCGGGCAAAGGAGCTTCAGGAGGAGGCCAAAAACCGTCATGGTCTATGCCGGATGCGGGAGGATGAAGTCAGCCTGATTTATGCATCTTGTGTGCCTTGGGTAGCGTTCACGCAGGCTATTCAGCCCGTGCCTATTCCGGCAGACAGCATTCCTCGTATTGTATTTGGCAAGTTCGTGGAAGAAGGGGAGAAAATTATGATGCCAGTGCAGATTCAGTGCAACCATGCGCTGGTTGATGGCTACCATTTTGGCAGATTTTTTCAGGCATTTGAAGAAATCGCGACATCTGTTATGTAAAAAACTGATATAAGGGCGGTATCGGATCTTCCGTGGATCCGATACCGCCCTGTGTCATATCGTTTTTTAGTTATAGCCTTACTTCTACCGCATTTCCGATGGTCATGGTATCGGGGGTAACATGACAGTCCATGGTGAGAATGTGGACACCGTTGGCTGCGGCATCTCGCAGGGCTTTGCCGAAATTCGGGTCAGTCAAATCGTTTGGACGGAGATAGGTCACCTGCTCCATCTGGATGACAAAGAGAACATATGCGCCATAGCCTTCAGATGTCAGCTGAGTCAGTCCACGCAGGTGCTTTGAACCACGCTCCGTGGGAGCATCGGGGAAGGCACAGATTCCGTTATCCTCCAATGTTACGCCTTTGACCTCTAAAAAGCAGGGGATTCCGTCTCTTGTGAAGGAAAAATCAAACCGGGATTCGCCGTGCACAGTTTCGGCACGGAGATTTTCAATCTGCCCCAAGCCGCCTCCTGCCAGCCACTCCTTGACGGCGGCGTTGGGAGCCTGGGAGTCCATATTGATTAACCGCTGTCCCTTCTGGACGGCGATGAGGTCAAATCTGGTTTTGCGGGCGGGATTGTCGCTTTCGGCGCACCAGACCTTGGCCCCTACGGGCAAAAGCTCCCTGCATCTGCCGGTATTTTTGACGTGAACCACCTGCATCTGACCATCTATTTCTACGTGGGCGATAAACCGATTGGGCCGTGCCAGAAACGTCCCCGGAACCACTTTTTTGTACTGCACACGCATCACAACCTTTCTCCCACTAGAGTAACAGATTTTCTGAAAATGGCAAGAGAAACCCAATTGAGACTTGACAATTTTTCAATCTGTGATATAATTTCTACTGTTCCATATGGAGGCATAGCTCAGCTGGTTAGAGCGCATGCTTCACACGCATGAGGTCACAGGTTCGAGTCCTGTTGTCTCCACCAAAAACCACACCGTTTGGTGTGGTTTTCTTTTTTATCAAAGCAGGATGTGAACCTGCATCAAAAAATTCAAACTGGCTTACTGGCGAGTCTGGATTTTGTTTTTATTTTACGCAAAAACTGCCGAGGGAAGGATCTTCTTCTCTCGGCAGTTTCGGTGTTAAGACCGGTGTCGGTCGGTTTTGGTTAAGACTTACATTTGATAAACTGATATCTGCGTCTGTACTTGAAAATGGCAGCAATGGACCACAAAACCGCCGCAGCTTCTGCGAGGGGAACTGCCAGCCAAATGCCATCGGCTCCAATCATCATGGGCAAGGCAATCAGGGCGATAATCAAAAATACAAAGGTTCTGAGGAAGGACAAAAGTCCGGAGACCACGCCGTTGGAAAAGGCGGTAAACAGCGCAGATGCAAAGATATTCAACCCCGTGAACAGGAAGGAAATGGAAAACAGATAGAAACCATGTACAGCCAGCTTAAGGACATAGTCATTGTGAGATGCGAAAAACAGGGCAATGGGTTTTGCTACCACAAATGACAGGAAAAAGGTAATTATCGATGTAATTGCCACAAAAATCATACTGATTTTGAAGATTTTCTGGATTTGTGCCGTATCATCAGCTCCGTACTTGTAGCTAAAAATCGGGGCAACACCTGTGGCGTATCCTGTGAAAATAGAGGTCATAATGAACTGTGCATACAGGATAATGGAAATGGCGGCGACACCTTCCTCGTTCAAATATGCTAAACCTACAACGTTAAACAGGTAAGTCGTGACGGCAACGGACAGATTGTTGACCATTTCACTCATGCCGTTCAGGCAGGATTTTTCAAGTACGTGGAAACGCATCCGGGGTTTTACAAAATAGAGCGTTCCTTTGCGGTGAAATGTAAAATAATACAGACCATATATAGCAGTAATTCCGTAGCCGATGGCGGTTGCAATTGCAGCACCACGGATGCCAAAATCAAAACGTGCAATAAAGAGGTAATCCAGCACGATGTTTGCTACACCACCCAAAACCGTTAACGTCAGTCCCAGTCTGGGCTTTCCGGCTGTTATAAAAAATGTCTGGAACAGGAGTTGCAAGACACCCAGAGGAGTAGCCAGAATCATAATCCACAGGTAGTCATGGCACATCTGGTAAATCCGGGGGGTAGCACCCAGCAGATAAATCAGGGGCTTAATATACAGACACCCCAAAACCAGAATAATAACGGATAAAATCACACCCACCAGGATAATAAACGTAAAGTTTTCCTTGGCCTCTTGCTCCTGCTGCTGTCCCATATTCAGCGCAATGATGGCACCTGCGCCTGTTGAAAGCATAATGGAAACGGCTGTAATCACGCTGGTAAAGGGATACACCACGTTCAGCGCAGTCAGAGCCAGCTCGCCAACCAGATTGGACACGAAAACACCGTCAACCATTACATAGAGGGACATAAAAACCAGCATAATCATGGTGGGGCTTGTGAATTTCATCAGCTCTGTGAAATTGAAGTTCTGAGATAATTGATTTTTTGACATAATACTCCCTTTGATATTTTACACCCTGAATAGGTTTACATAATTTATAATCACGTAATATCGAACATAATCTTAGCACACTTTGCGAAAAATGGGAAGAGGGCACTTTTCGGGAAGTTATATATCAGACGTCGATGAGACAATCAGAAAAGAGACCGTCCAATTTGGACGATCTCTTTTGGATGACACAAGTTATATCTTATAATCGGCTTATGTTATTTGCTTACGGAGATGGTCAATCTGTTGAAGCATTCCTTTGCGGATTCTTCAGACACCATATTACCCAGAAGGATTCCTGTGTTGGAGCCGGCAACCTTGATGGCGTAATTGTATTCCTTGCCGTCGTAGCACCAAAATACATATTCGTTTCCGTCCTTGGTGCCGGAATCGATCAACTTTGCTTTTGCGTCGGTCTTGACCACATTTGCGTACTCCGGATAGACGTCGCCGAAGATGAAGGTGCCATGTGTCTGAGCGGTGCCATCAACGGAAATGGTGAAGGGGACGCTGGAAGAAATCCTGTATTTGTTGCTTGTATCCAGAGATACCTCGATAGAATCACCGGTTTCAACAGTGAACGTATAGGACATGGAGCTTCTTGTGGTACAGCCGGCGGCCATTGCCACCATGCAGATCAAGGAGACGAGACAAACGATTAGCTTTTTCATCTTGGTCATAACAACTACCCTCTTATCTTGTTTTTATAATCAAAAAGACGCTTCCATTAGTAAAATATGGACAATGCTTACTGGAGCGTGTTTATGATTTCACTGGGGGTTTATCATCTGCTGTATGGCGTGTAATACGGTGACACAGCCCCAAATCTGTTAAGCACAGTATAAATGATTAAGAAAAAAATAGCAATAGATAAATTTAAATTTTTCCTCTGATATTTCAGCAAAAAAGCTCATAACAGAAGTTTGGATAAAAATAAAAGAGACCATCCAAAACGGATGATCTCTTTTGGCAGAGGATGAGGGATTCGAACCCCCGCAAACGGAGTCAGAGTCCGGTGTGCTACAAATCCTCTATATGTGGAACAGTTATATTATATGCAATAATTCGGAAAAGTCAACATCTTTTTCACGATTTTTTAAATAATATAAGAAATTGGGTCATCATCCTGAGATAATGACCCATTGAATCAGCGATACGGCTGGATATATCGTTCATGACTGAGGGATTGCGGTCGGGCGTGAGCACCGGATACCAGTCCCAGCATGGCGTAAATGGTGACGATGGAGGAACCGCCGTAGCTGAACAGAGGTAGTGTCAGACCGATAACGGGCATAACGCCGATACACATGCCCACGTTGACCGTGACCTGAAAAATCAGTGCAGAAGCTGCACCAAAGCAGATCAGGCGGCGCATGTAGTCCTGACAGCGGATGCCGACTATGATACACCGGACGATGATGGCAAGCTCCAACAGCATGACAACCATGCAGCCGATAAAGCCCAATTCTTCACCAATGGAGGAGAAGATATAGTCTGTGTGCTGAGCGAACAGCGCACCGGCCTGAGTACGGTTGCCGTCAAACAAACCCTGACCTGACAAGCCACCGCCGGTCAGCGACATGAGGTTGATTTTGGTGTGGAAGCGTTCGTTGATGCCCAGAGGGTCAATGCTGCTGTCAAACAGGATCATGATTCGATTTTTCTGGTGCGGCGCAAGGAACTGCCATAATATGGGGAAAGCCACTGCAATGCCGCCAGCGGCAAGCGCAAACCAGACGAGGCTGACACCGCCGGCAAAAGCCATGCCGATAAAGATGAACACGAAAATCAGAGAAACGCCCGCATCCTTGGACAGGACCATGTTCAGACCAACCAGAATCATCAGGTGAAATCCCATGTGAACCACCGAGGAAATATGGGAGATGCGGTTTTGGTGGGCATTCATAACTGAGGCCATGATGACTATATAAGTAATTTTACAGATTTCTGCAGGCTGGATATTAACAGGGAGCAGCGGAATGTCCAGCCAGCTTCGGTTACCGGTGTTGTTGTCGGTGCCGAAGGGGATTAGCATCAGCAGAAGGATGGCGTTGAACACCACAAGGGCGGTTCGATGCTCGGACATGGTTTCCACATCAATAGAGGAAATGATGGCGAACAGCAGAACACCAATCAAAGTAGCGGCAATTTGAATAATGAGATATCGAGCGTTACCACCAAATTTATCGGCATTGGTAGCACTGGCGATGATCACGCACCCAAAGCCGGAGGTAACCAGACACAGAATCAGCAACACCCAGTCGCCTTTTCTGACAAAATCCTTAAATTCAGACAGGAAATTTTGCAAGGGATGTCCTCCTTTCTATCCGCTCATTTTACCATTGATTCTGAGAAAAGTAAATAGATGAAATGCGGCAGAAACAGGAACAGCCCCCGAACCGAAGGCCCGGGGGACTGTAAACGTGTAGAATTATGTAATACGGCAGGCAGTGCCTCAGGCCATGTAAATTGCCTTGCAGGCCAGCATGGTTTCATAGCAGTCCAGCTTGGAAACCAGCTCGATGGGAGCGTGCATGCACAGAACAGGCACACCGGCATCAACGGTGACGATGTTGCGGTTAGCCATGTAAGCGGCAACGGTGCCGCCGCCGCCCTGGTCAACCTTGCCCAGAGTTGCGATCTGCCAGATAACGCCGGCGTTGTCCAGAGTAGATCGGACATGACCCATAGCCTCAGCGGAAGCATCGGATGCGCCGCCCTTGCCACGGGAACCGGTGTACTTACAGATGGCGACGCCGTAGTTCAGCTGAGAGTTGTTGCGCTTGTCGCAGGTGTCGGGGAAGTTGGGATCGAAGGCGTTGGAAACGTCAGCGGACAGGCAGAAGGAGTGAGCAAAGCACTCACGCAGACCCACGTTCTGAGCCTTGCACAGCAGGCCCATGAAATACTCGAAAGCCTCGCTCTGCATGCCGGAGATACCGACGGAGCCGATTTCTTCCTTGTCAGCCAGAATGCAGACAGCAGTCTTGTTGGGGTTCTCAATGTTGAAGATGGCGTCCATCTCAGCGTAAGCGCAGACACGGTCATCGTGGCCGTAAGCACCCAGCAGGCTGCGATCCAGACCAACCTCACGGCAGCGTCCGGCAGGAACAATGGTCAGCTCAGCAGACAGGAAGTCAGACTCGATCAGACCGTACTTCTCGTTCAGCAGCTTCATGATGTTGAGCTTTACCAGATCGGTGCCTTCGCCGTCCAGAGGCTCAGTGCCCAGAATAACGTTCAGCTGCTCGCCGGTGATGACCTGAGAAGCAGTTTTCTGCATCTGGTCGCCGGCCAGATGGACCAGCAGGTCAGAAACCATCAGCACGGGATCGTTGTCATCCTCACCGATGGTGATGGTAATCACTTCGCCGTCCTTGCGGTAGACAACACCGTGCAGAGCAAGAGGAATGGTAGTCCACTGATACTTCTTGATGCCGCCGTAGTAGTGGGTCTTGAAGTAGGAAATTTCGGAATCCTCGTACAGGGGATTGGGCTTGATATCCATGCGGGGAGAGTCAACGTGAGCGGCACAGATGTTTGCACCCTGAGCCAGAGACTCCTTGCCCATAACAGCCAGCATAATGCTCTTGCCACGGTTGTTCATGTAGATCTTATCGCCGGGCTTAACGTCCATGCCGGGAACCAGAGCCTTAAATCCATGCTTTTCAGCCTCAGCTACAGCCCATGCGGTAGCTTCACGCTCGGTTTTGGCAGCGTCCATAAAAGCGGCGTAGCCCTTGCAGTATGTTTCCATTTCAGCTCTCTGCGCATCGGTGATGCGGGTGTAGCCGTTCTTGGGAGCGGCCAGCAGAGACTCACGGAGTTCTTCAGTAGTCATAATTATGTTCTCCTTTACAACAGATTTTCTTACATTATACCAATAGATGCGAAAAACGCAAGACAATTCGTTGGGAAAGCATCTAATTTTCCGCTGTTTTCAAGTACAAAATCACACCGCTGACGGAACCAGGCTTCGTCGTGCTGGGCGGCAATGCGGGCACGGGCGTAGTCCTCGGAAATGTTGTCTCTGACCATAAGCCGCCTGACCCGATCTTCGGTAGGAGCTGTGACGGCTACGGTCAGGTCACACAGTTCTGCAAGTCCGCCTTCAAACAGCGCAATAGCATCGATAGCTGCCAGCTTGGGGTGACACTCCAGACGGCGGAGCACCTCTGCCTTGACAGCACGGTGGGTGATCTCGTTTAAGTCCAGAAGGGCTTTTTCGTCTGTAAAAACAATAGAACCCAGTTTCTTGCGATTGAGGGCGCCTTTTTCCACAACGCCGGGGAAACGGGTCTCAATGGCGGAAAGAAGATGCCTGTCGGTTTTCAGCAGCTGGTGATAAATGGCATCGCAGTCCAGCACCACACCGCCCAAATCCCGGACGCAGTTCAACAGCGTGGTTTTGCCGCAGCCGGTACCACCGGTAATGCCGAGGATCATACCTCTGCCTCCGCATCAATAATGTGGAAGGCAGCTGCTTTTTTCAGGCGGTTCTGGACGGCGTAGGCCACACCACCGCCAACAGGACAACGGGCATAGACCTTGCCGATGCTGTCGTCGTCCAGAATCCGCAGGGCGCTGAACAGGCCTGCGGACAGGGAGTTAACATCAGCCTCACGACCGTATGCCAGAGGCTGGCAGTCCTCGTAGAGTGGGAGTTCCTCCTCAAAGCACAGTACCCGGTCGCTGGGTTGAAAATGGGCGTGGATGTATGCTGCGGCCTTGTCTCGGCTGCCGGAGACGATGACGACCTCACAGGCAGGGGCATAGTGCTTGTATTTCATGCCGGGTGCCTTTACGACGGCATCCTTGTCGATCTGGGCGGTGACGGCCTTGTCCACAATCAAATCGCCAAGGACTTCCATCAGCTGCTCCGGACCGATTCCGCCGGGGCGCAGCAGTCTGGGACGTTCCTCTGTCAGATCCACAATGGTAGATTCTACGCCAACCCGGCAGCTACCGCCATCTACAATGGCGTCGATTTTGCCGTCGTGGTCGTGGAGGACGTGCTGGGCAGTGGTGGTGGAGGGCTTGCCAGAGATGTTGGCAGAGGGGGCGGCGATAGGCACACCGGCCCTGCGAATGATTTCGCGGGTCACTGCGCTGTCAGGACAGCGGACACCCACGGTGGACAGCCCTGCGGTGGTACGTTTGGGGACGATGTCCTTTGCAGGCAGTACCATGGTCAGAGGACCCGGCCAGAAGGCTTCTGCCAAATCATAGGCGGCCTGCGGGATATCTTTACAAAACAGTTCAATTTGCTTGGGGTCAGACACATGGAGAATCAGGGGGTTATCCTGCGGACGACCTTTCGCCTCGAAAATTTTCAGAACGGCGTTTTCGTCCAGACCATTGGCACCCAGTCCGTAGACTGTTTCGGTAGGAATGGCCACCAAACCGCTGTTTTTGATAATATTTGCCGCAATTTCCGGGGTTTCCGGAGAATCAGCGGATAAAAATAAAGTTTTCATAGCACACTCCTTTGACGGGGGTACACCCCATAAACAATGCGTGAAAAAGCCGGTAGGTAATCGTTATGGTATTGGAAACTGCCACACGAAATCCGCAACAAAAAACCGAGCGGGTCAGGGAAGTAACGAATATTGACGCACGGAACATGCATTGTCACCGGGCACATGCCCGAAAATATCTGTCGGTGCACCGAACAGGCAACAAAAAGAACCGAGCGGGTCAGGGCAGCAGCGAATATTGACGCACGGAGCACGCATTGTCACCGGGCACATGCCCGAAAATATCTGTCGGTGCACCGAACAGGCAACAAAAAGAACCGAGCGGGTCAGGGAAGTAACGAATATTGACGCACGGAACATGTATTGTCACCGGGCACATGCCCGAAAATATCTGTCGGTGCACCGAACAGGCAACAAAAAACCGAGCGGGTCAGGGAAGTAACGAATATTGACGTATGGAGCACGCATTGTCACCGGGCACATGCCCGGAAAAAGGGCAGCCGCTTTTGCAGCAGCTGCCCTCATAGGTGGTGTAAAATTACACGGTGGGCTGGTTAGCAGCCTCGATAATCTGAACAAACTTCTCGGGAACCAGAGAAGCACCGCCAATCAGACCGCCGTCAATGTCGGGCTGAGCCAGCAGCTCGAAAGCGTTCTTCTCGTTCATGGAGCCGCCGTACAGGATGGAGATGGCACGAGCGTTCTTGGAGCTGTACAGCTTACGAACGACGGAACGGATCATCTCACAGACTTCCTCAGCCTGCTCGGGAGTAGCGGTACGGCCGGTGCCGATAGCCCAGATGGGCTCGTAAGCGATGATGACCTTGCGGATCTTCTCCTCGGGAACGCCAGCCAGACCCAGCTTGATCTGCATGGTGATCCACTCGGTGGTAACCTGCTCCAGAGACTCGCCGCAGCACATGATGGGAATCAGACCTGCGTCCAGAGCTGCCAGAACCTTTGCATTGACATCAGCGTCGGTCTCGCCCATAGCACGGCGCTCGGAGTGACCGATGATGACGTACTTACAGCCAGCGTCAACGATCATGTTAGCAGCGATCTCGCCGGTGTATGCGCCGGAAGCGTGAGCGTTGCAGTTCTCAGCGCCGATGCCCACACGGGTCTCACGCATAGCACGGACAGCAGCGGGGATGCAGATGGCGGGAACGCACAGAGCGACGTCGCACCAACGGCCCTTGGGCATGATAGCCTTCAGCTGAGTCATAAACTCCTTGGTTTCGGAGGGGGTCTTGTTCATCTTCCAGTTACCGGCGATGACAGTCTTACGATACTTTCTGTTCATGTTTCTATTCTCCTAGTGATGTAGTACATCGTCAAGCGATGTGAGTTTGATAAAAGGAAATTATATTACTTGTCCTGCAGGCAAGCGATACCGGGCAGTTCCAGGCCTTCCAGGAATTCCAGGGAAGCACCGCCGCCGGTGGAAATGTGAGTGATCTTATCAGCAAAGCCCAACTGCTCGCAAGCTGCAGCAGAGTCGCCGCCGCCAACGATGGTCACAGCGTCGGAATCAGCCAGAGCCTGAGCAACAGCGATGGTGCCCTTTGCCAGAGTGGGGTTCTCAAACACGCCCATGGGGCCGTTCCAGACAACGGTCTTAGCTGCCTTGGCAGCAGCAGCAAACTCGGCCTGAGCCTTTTCACCGATATCCAGACCCATCTTATTAGCAGGAATTGCATCGGACATGACAGTCTCGACAGGAATCTCAGCGTCAATGGGGTTGGGGAAGGAATCAGCAACGACAGTGTCAACAGGCAGCAGCATCTTAACGCCCTTAGCCTCAGCCTTAGCCATCATTTCCTTGCAGTAATCCAGCTTTTCGTTGTCAACCAGAGAAGCACCGACGTTGTAGCCCTTGGCAGCCAGGAAGGTGAAAGCCATGCCGCCGCCGATAATCAGGGTATCGACCTTCTCCAGCAGGTTGTTGATAACGTTCAGCTTGTCGGAGACCTTAGCGCCGCCCAGAATTGCGACGAAGGGACGCTCGGGGTTAGCCAGAGCTTTGCCCATGATGGAGACTTCCTTCTGAACCAGATAACCGGAGACAGCAGGCAGGTAGTCTGCAACACCGGCAGTAGAGGAGTGAGCACGGTGAGCGGTGCCGAAAGCATCGTTGACGAAAATGTCAGCCATGTCAGCCAGAGCCTTGCTCAGCTCGGGATCGTTCTTGGTTTCACCCTTCATGTAACGGGTGTTCTCCAGCAGCATAACATCGCCGTTGTTGAGGGCAGCAGCCTTAGCCTTTGCGTCCTCACCGGCTACGTCAGCAGCCATAATAACTTCCTTGCCCAGCAGCTCGGAGATACGCTCAGCGACGATCTTCAGGCTCAGTTCGGGCTTCCACTCGCCCTTGGGCTTACCCATGTGAGAGCACAGAATGACTTTAGCACCATTTTCCACCAGATACTTGATAGTGGGCATGGCAGCGACGATACGCTTGTCGGAAGTGATCTTACCGTCCTTGGTAGGAACGTTAAAGTCGCAGCGGCACAGTACACGCTTGCCGGTTACTTCGATGTCTTCGATGGACTTCTTGTTGTAGTTCATAGTGATTCCTCCAAATTACCGGGAGTTAATCCCGCATTTTACCAAAATCCTGTAGACCTGGAAAGGACAACTGACGCAGTGCTTCATATGTAGTAATGGCAACTGCGTTGCTTAAATTGAGGCTTCGGGCTTCTGCACGCATGGGGATGCGCACACAGCTGTTGTAGTGCTCGGCCAGAAAATCCTCGGGAAGTCCCTTGGTTTCCTTGCCAAAAAACAGGTAGCAGTTATCTTCATAAGCGGCCTCCGTGTAGCTGCGGGGAGCTTTTGTGGAAAGACACCACATCTGTTTGACGTCATTTTGTGAAAAGAAATCCTGAAGATTTTCATAATCTCGAACTTCCACCATGCTCCAGTAGTCAAGACCGGCCCGTCTGACGGCTTTTTCGGAAATATCAAAGCCCAAAGGACGAATCAGGTGCAGTCTACATCCGGTGGCGGCACAGGTGCGGGCAATGTTGCCGCAATTCTGGGGAATTTCAGGCTCCACCAGTACGATATTCAGCATTCCCATCACCTCAAAATCTCAAAACACTGCAAAATCAGCCCAGAAACCGTTTGCCTATCTATTGTATGCCAAAGTTCCAATAAAATCAATCAGAAAAATTCAAAATTTATAACTTTTCATAGTATACACATAAAAGATTATAGGGACGTCACAAATTTGTTGAAATTGTGAGAATCTTGTAAAGATGGGGAATTATCTGAAAATAATTGTGGTAATGGACGAAAAACTAAAAAAATCACCGTACCGGCTGCTGACAGTCGGTACGGTGAAAAATCTTAACCTACAACGAAATTAAGTTCGCCTTCATTCATAAACCAGCTTGCGCCGGAAGCGGTGACGGTCTGACCGTTGGAAAGGGTGATTTCCAACTGCAAGGTCAGCTCCTGTCCCTCCTTCAGTGTGGGCAGCTTCAGTGCCACGGACTGCAAGGTCAGTTCATAGCTGTTGCTGCCTTCGCCGGTTTCCAGCGCCAGATCATGGGTGGCAATCTCATTCTGGTTTGTTTCCAAAATCAGTCTGGCCTTTTCCCAGGTGGTCTGACCTTCGGTGGTCAGAAGCTGGGGCAGCTGCAGCTGCACATAACCGGAGTTGATGGTCAGGGTATTGTCATCTGCTGTCCAGTTCTCTACCAGAAGATTGCAATAGGAATTCAGACTGTCGGATAAGTACACAGCTGTGGTCTCGGTGGGATTTTCCGGGGAAGCAAGGACGAATTCCTGACAGGAACCGTTGGGGGCGGTCAGCACCAGCGTATAGGTGTAACCGTTGGCAGCCGGCAGAGTTCCGTTTGCGGTGATGGTGTTGCCGCTGAAGGCGCACGGAAAGTCAGCAGCTTTTTCACCGTTGAGGGAGACGTGCAGATTGCCTGTCAGCTGGGGAACATTGGAATCGATGGTTGCGCTCAGCTCGATGTCTGCGGCCTTGCCGCTTGCCTGAGCTTGGGGGGTCAGAGTCCAGTTGGTCAGCTCCATAAAAACGATGGGCTGAGTCGCTTCGTCTGCTTCGTCTGCGTCATTTGCTTCGTTTGCCTCATAACTGGACAATCTCGTTCTGCATTCATTTTCAATGCGATTGACCTTGGCTACCGCCCATGCGGATAAAACAAGACTTACCAGTGCCAAAATCAATGCAATGACAGATATTACATTTTTTTGAAACATGTTCAAAATCCTCCTTGTACTAAATTGCGAATCAGCAGACCCCTGAAAGGCTGTTGCAGGGGGAGGGAAATCTGTGATAGGTTGCTCCGGAGGGGATCATTTTTCGGGGTTGCCGTACCATGCACCGTCCTCCTGACGGTTATAGCTGCCATCGACCCTATGAGTGAAGAAATGTAAAAATATGGCAGTGCATTGGATGATTTTCTTGGGCATCGCTGGGAAATTACCGAGGTGATTTCCGATATATGTGACACGCATGTTCCCCACAGATTCTATCAAGCAGGCTGCTAAATCTCAATTTGTATGCTATTATAGCGTAAAACAGGAAATTTTGCAACAAAAAGTTGGGGCGCAGGATTTCCTGCGCCCCAAAAAACGGTATTTTATTCGTTTGCCTTTGCGTCGGCAATGATCTTGGCCTGATTGCCCTTGGGCACTTCTTCGTACCGCGCAAACTCCATGGTAAAGGAACCGCGAGCCTGAGTCATTGCTCTCAAATCGATAGCGTAGCTGCTCATTTCAGCCATGGGAACCTCTGCTTCGACTACGGTGTTGCCCTCGTCATCGGGGGTCATGCCCATGACACGACCACGGCGCTTGTTCAGGTCACCGATGACATCGCCCATGTAGCTGTCAGGAATTGTGACGGCCAGAGAACCGATGGGCTCCAGCAGGGTGGGCATTGCGTTGGGCATTGCTTCCTTAAATGCAAGGATAGCAGCCATTTTAAACGCCATTTCGTTGGAGTCAACGGGGTGATAAGAGCCGTCGTACAAAACAGCCTTCAGGTTTACCATGGGATATCCAGCCAGAGGACCCTTCTGAACGGCTTCCTGAATACCCTTCTCAACAGCGGGATAGAAGTTGCGGGGCACGGAACCACCAAAGACTTCCTCTGCAAAGATCATTTCGTCCTGATCTTCCTGAGGCTCGAAGCGAATCCATACGTCACCGAACTGGCCGGAACCGCCGGTCTGCTTCTTGTGACGGCCATGAGCTTCAACCTTCTTCTTGATACGCTCACGGTAAGCAACCTTAGCGGGGCTGAGAACAGCTTCTACACCGAAGCGGCTCTTGAGCTTGGAGACCAGAACATCCAGCTGCTGGTCACCGGTACCGGAAATAACCATCTGCTTGGTTTCGGCGTTGTTGACCAGAGAGAAGGAGGGATCTTCCTCGTTCAGGCGGTTCAGACCGGCAGCGACCTTGTCGTCCTGACCCTTGATCTTGGGAGAAATAGCCATGCTGTAGCAGGCGGGAGCATAGGGAATACCCTTCAAAGAGACAACCTTACGGGGATCACACAGGGTATCGCCGGTCTTTACCTTATCCATCTTGCCAATGGCACCAATATCGCCGCAGCCCAGAGCCTTGGCTTCGGTATACTTCTTACCGCAGACGGTATACAGACGGCCCAGCTTCTCGGTTTCGCCGGTACGGGCATTAACAAGGGTGGTTTCGGAGGTGATTTCGCCGGAAAGCACCTTGATGTAGGAATATTTACCGTACTGATCGGAAACGGTCTTAAACACATAGGCAGAGGGAACACCGCCGGGAGAGACAACGAACTCCTCGGTCTTGCCGTCGGCAGTGGTAGCCTTGTGATAGTTGCCTTCTACGGGGTTGGGCAGCAGATCCACGATGTGATCCATGAGCATCAGGCTGCCAAGACAGCTGATGCCGGAGCCGCACAGAACAGGATACAGTGTCTGGTCAATGACACCGGTGTGCAGACCCTTAATCATTTCGGCGTAGGTAAAGTCCTCACCGCCGAAGAATTTATCCATAAACTCGTCACTGGTTTCTGCGACGGATTCCTTCAGGGCATCGTTAAATTCCGAAACAACGGAGCTCTTGCCTTCGGGAATTTCAATTTCAACACGCTGCAGGTTCTGCATCTCGTAGGCACGCTTGTTGAGCACGTCGATGACACCGGTGACCCGCTTCTGTCCGTCCCAGATGGGGACGAGGATGGGAGCGATTTTATTGCCATAACGCTCACGCAGGGCGTTAAATGTGGCATTATAGTCGGAATTTTCTTCATCTACCTTGGAAATGTAAATGAAACGAGGCATGTTACGCTCTTCGCAGTACTTCCAAGCTTTTTCAAAGCCAACGGTGATACCGTCCTTTGCGGAGCAGACAAGGATGGCTGCGTCAGCGGCACGCAGAGCCTCCATGACAGCACCGGAGAAGTCAAAGCCGCCGGGGGTGTCCAGCAGATTGATCTTGGTGTTCTTGTAAATCAGAGGTACAACGGAAGAGGAAATGGAAATATGGCGGCGGATCTCTTCGGGATCGTAATCGCAAACGGTGTTGCCGTCGGCGTTTTTGCCGATTCGGTCAATGACACCGGTAATGTACAGTAAGCTTTCGGCCAGAGCAGTTTTGCCACTGCCACTGTGGCCCAATAAACAGATATTACGGATGGCGTTTGCAGTATACATAATGTGTGAGCTCCTTTCGGGAGGAAAATTCCTCCATTGCTTTCCATATGGCGGTGAAGCTTTAGGGGCTTCACCACGTTGGGGTCATTATACACGAAAGGGTTTTTATTTTCAATGATTATTTTTATCAAAATGAATCATGTGCCAAAAAATATTGGATAAGATGAACAGGATATGAACAAAAATACTTGGAATATACTGGCAAAATAACGAAAAATGATAGTCTATCAGTAGAAAACAAATGAACTTCAGGTGAAGAAGTACAAAAATATGCTGTAATTTTTATACAATACAACAAAAATCGGGCAGCCAACCGGCTGCCCGAAAAAAGGTGGGATTTATCAAATTGCCCGTGTCCACTCTGTAAACAGGATCCCCGGAATCATCCATACCAGCTGATACAGCAGAATGTTGATGGGGGTCAGCAGTTCCACAGAGCCGAGGACTGCCAATGCCAGCATAATCAGCATGCCGACCACACCGCCGGCCATGTGAACGATCAGTCCCAGCTTGGAGGAACGGCGCAGTGCCCGGGCACCGGTGACAGCATAGGCCACAGCGGCCAGACCTTCCTGGGTGACCATGGCCAAAGCCTTGGCATCAGGGGAGGGTTTTACGGCGGCCAGCTCCTGCCGTACGGGACGGGGCGGGAAGGCCAGACGCTTGGTGCTGATGCCGAACTTGTTCTTGAGGAAGCTCTCTGTCAGCATGAAGTCGCCGCTGACCATAACGGGAGTCAGCTTACGGCAAGAGCTGATGGTGGTGAGACCTACCACGGCGGATTTCATCCGGTTGTAGGAGATGGCGTACAGACCGCAGAGTGTACCGTCGATGGCGGTGTAGACTGCCTGATTGACCATGGTGCCCTCGGGAATCTCCACACCCATTTCCTGCAGGAAGCTGAGGGTGCCGATGAGCACAGGCTCGCCGCAGACCTCGCCGCCAATACCGCCATTGGGGTAATACTGCATGTTTTCGGCAATATACTTAGTGGCGTTGCGGTTTTTCAGCAGCTGCTCGAAAATCGGTGCCAGACCGTCTCCGTTAGCACTGATGAGAGCTGCGGTGTAGGAAATAATCTCATCGGGATCACGGTCACCATAGAATTTTACGCCGTTCATCTTAGCAGATCCGGCAGGGAAGATGTCCGCATCAGTCAGAGGGAATACGGAGGCATCGCACAGTCCTTCCACCCCCTGCCAGCCGCACAGTACAGTGCCCAGTGCATGGAACCGACGCTCCAGAACAGCCATAGGTCTGCTCAGTGCCACAAAGGAGCTGGCAGGAACGGCCACCAGCAGGGAGGTGGTGAAAATCTGCACGCCCATAGATGGGCCGTGAAGCACACCTGCCACGCAGGCGATGGCGATGCTGACGAGAAGCGCAATCAGAGCAAATCGGTTCTGAGCCTTTTCGGGCTTGGAGGGAACTGCGTAGTTGTCCATAAAGTCCTCAACGTTGCCCTCAGAACGGAGAATGCCTGACTTGTTTTCGTAGAAATTATCGGATTTTACAAGACTGTCCAGATGAGTGGCCTTGCGCATGGTATCCATCATGGCCATTTCGGTGCTGCGCTTGTGATAGCAATTCCACAGGGACATGAACATCTCCAGAGAGAAGGCAGCGCAGATGGGTACACGCATCTCCAACAGACAGTACACGCCGTCAACACAGCAGGCGATGAAGGTTACGAACAGCAGGGTGTTGAGGGTGAATTTACCCTTTAGCATACTGACAATGCCATCGAGCATCTGGTAGCAGCCCAGAAGTCCGGACAGCAGCATGCCAAAGATCTGGCTGAAAACCACCAGTCGCATACGGTTTTCCGGAACCATACCGGCGGCGTAGAGAATTGTACCGCCTGCGGACAGCAAAAACACGATGAGGCTTAGAAAAATGGCGATTTGGAGCTTGCCGACGCCCTGCTCGGCCAGGTCGTAGTAGCGCTTTTCGGGGCCTGAAACCAGCTGACGCTTCAGCTCCTGCAAACGGGATTTGGGATGAAACACAATGGGAGCAGAGGGGATATACTCACCCATGGGCTGGTCGTAGTCCGGCTCCCACTCCTCAGAGAAGGGCTCTACGGGCTGACCCGGTTCCTGCTCTGCGTCCTCTTGAACGGCTTCGGAATTGTCCGACTTTTCTGCTGCATCGCTGATTTCACCAAAACGGACGGTGGCATCATTGAGGGTATCGGAATCATCTTCCTCATCCAGAGGGAAGATGTCGTCCAGACGCAAGGTATCCCCCTCTGCTTCGCAAAGGGTTTTTGCGGCAGCGAGCAGGTCGTCCAGGCTTAGAAGATCGTCGTCAAGAGTCTCGTCAGACGAGAATTCTTCCTGATCGGTCACATCATCCCCCGATGTTTCCTCCTCAAGGGGCGCATCATCTTCCGATATTTCCTCCTGAGGAAGGTCATCATCCTTTGTTAGTTCGGAAACAGGCTCCTGCGTGGAGGTTTCTGCTGTTTCCTCGGCAGGGGAGTCTGCTGCGGGGACAGGTTCTTCCTTTTCCACAGTCAGCTCCTGATCTTTATCGTGCATAATATTCCTCCTGGATTACTGGAGCCGCTGGCGAACTGCCTCGTAAAGAAGGATAGAAGCAGCGGCAGATGCGTTGAGAGAAGTGATCCTTCCCTTCATGGGAATGTGCACCAGCATGTCGCAGTTTTTGCGCACCAGCTGGCTCATTCCGTCGCCTTCGTTGCCAATGACGATGGCGGTGGGGCCGGTCAGATCTGCCTTATACATGGGGACGGAGCCTTCGGCTGCGGTGCCAAAGACCCAGACACCCTTTTCTTTCAGGGAATTGATGGCATTGTTGATATTGGTAACACGAGCCACCTTCATATATTCTACCGCACCGGCAGAAGCCTTGGCAACGGTGGCGGTGAGGCCTACGCTGCGACGCTTGGGAATGATGACACCGTGAGCACCTGCACACTCAGCACTTCTCATGATGGCACCCAGATTGTGGGGGTCGGACAGCTCATCGCAGATGACGATCAGAGGTGTTTCGCCACGGGATGCAGCTTCTTCCAGAATGTCGTCGATGGTGTAGTAATCGTGAGCGGCAACAAGTGCAATCACGCCCTGATGGGAACGGGTGGTGGACATGGCATCCAGCTTCCGGCGATCCACGGGGACAATGACGGCACCGGCTTCCTTGGCCTGAGCAGCCAGACGCTGGAGGCTGCGGTCGGTGTCACCTTCGGCTACAAACACCTTATCGATGGTGCGGCCGCTCTTGAGTGCTTCGGTCAGAGCGTTTCTGCCCTCAATCTGTCCTTCTACTTCTTCAACGGGTGCCAGACGCTCCGCAAAGCGATCGGCACGACGGGGGTTGTCTCTTCCCTGGGGACGACGTTTTTCGTTCATATCATTCATCTCCATTTGTTTTTATACAAACATTTCGTAGGGTTTGCGAAAAAACTGATAATTCTCCGCATACTTACACATGTTAACATTATAGCAGATGATGTGCTGTTATACAACAAAATTTTTTGACAGCGGGGATTTCAATTCCCGGGAAGAGGTGGAAAATCCTCCGGAAATTCACAGAAAGTTTACTACAAAATCAGGATTCCTTCATTGCTGAATATGCAAAAATGTGATATGATTACCCTAATACTTATGAGTCTCAAGGAGGCAACAGAAATATGGACCTCAACCGTAACGACGGTCCCAAGAAACCTGGGAATCAACCAAATAAACCCAAAGGTAATGTCTGGCTGGCACTGATTATTGCGCTGGTGGCGGTGCTGGTTATCAGCTGGATTTTCAATGCAGTCAGCGACAGTCAGTTTACACAAACCACCTACTCCGACTTCCTGAAGGAAAAAAATGCAGGCAACCTCGCTGAAGTGGAATTGCAGCCTGATCGGATCATCTATCTGACCAAGGACGAGGCGAAAAAACCTGCATCCAAGCAAAAGGCTTGCTTTACAGGCCTTCCCAGAGGCGGCGATAACAAGGAACTGATGGAAGAACTGTACGCCATGGGCGTTACAGGCAATCAGAAGATCATCGAGGACAACTCTGTCGTTATGATGGTCGTTTCCTACCTGCTGATGGGTCTGTTGTTCTTCGGCTTTATGAACATGCTGACACGACGCATGAGCGGCGAGGGCATGATGGGCGGCATTGGCAAGAGCAAGGCCAAGGTCTACATGGAAAAACAGACCGGCGTGACCTTTAAGGACGTGGCAGGACAGGATGAGGCCAAGGAATCTCTTCAGGAGATCATCGATTTCCTCCACAATCCTGAAAAGTACACCGAAATTGGTGCAAAGCTGCCCAAGGGTGCGCTGCTGGTTGGCTCTCCCGGTACCGGTAAGACCCTGCTTGCAAAGGCTGTGGCCGGCGAAGCCGATGTGCCGTTCTTCTCCATCTCCGGCTCTGACTTTGTGGAAATGTTCGTGGGCATGGGCGCAAGCCGTGTCCGTGACCTGTTCCAGCAGGCTGCTAAAGTGGCACCCTGTATCATTTTCATTGACGAAATCGATGCTGTCGGTCGTACCCGTGATTCCCGCATGGGCAGCAACTCCGAGCAGGAGCAGACCCTGAACCAGCTGCTGCATGAAATCGACGGCTTCGAGCCTTCCAAGGGCATCGTATGTCTGGCAGCTACCAACCGTCCCGAAATTCTGGACAAGGCACTGCTTCGTCCCGGCCGATTTGACCGCCAGATCGTAGTTGACCGCCCCAACCTACAGGGCAGACTGGATACCCTGAAGGTGCACACCCGGAAGATCAAGATGTCCGAGGATGTGGATCTCAAGAAGATTGCGCAGGCTACCGCCGGTGCGGTAGGCGCAGACCTCGCTAACCTCGTTAATGAGGCTGCTCTGCGTGCTGTGCGTAAGGGCAGAAAGATGGTAACGCAGGAAGACCTGCTGGTTTCTTTTGAAACGGTCATTGCAGGTACCGAAAAGAAGAACACCGTGCTGACTGATACCGAGAAGCGGATGGTTGCTTACCATGAAGTGGGTCACGCTCTGGTGGCGGCTCTGGAAAAAAATTCCCAGCCCGTTTCCAAAATTACCATTGTGCCCCATACCTCCGGCGCACTGGGTTACACCATGCAGATGCCTGAGGAAGAAAAGTTCCTGAATACTGCCGAAGAGCTGATGACCGAGCTGAAAACCCTGCTGGGCGGTCGTGCGGCTGAGCAGGTGGTGTTTGGTGTCAAGACTACCGGTGCTTCCAACGATATCCAGAGAGCGACCGCACTGGCACGGAACATGGTTTCTTTGTACGGTATGAGCGAGGAGCTGGGGCTGATGGCTCCTGCCAACGTGTCCAACCAGTATCTGGACGGACAGGCTTATCTGGACTGCTCTCAGGAAACCTCTGCAAGAGTTGATAACGCTGTCCAGAAGCTGCTGGACAAGGCATATAACGAAGCCAAGAGTATCCTGATGGAGAATCGCAGCATGCTGGATGAGATTTCTGAGCATCTGCTTGCCAAGGAAACCATCACCGGTGACGAGTTAATGGCGTATATCAATCCTCCCAAGGAAGAACCTGCTGAAGTGGCGGAAATTGAAGAAACCACCGAAGAAATCCCGGAAACCACCGAGGAATAAGCACAAAAGGCGCACCGTTTTCGGGTGTGCCCCATAAGGAAGTATTTCCGAAAAGGTCTTAGGAGTCTGCTCCTAACGATTGCACCGTTTTTACTTCAGAAGGAGTAAAAACGGTATGCTCGTTAAGATGATGCAAAATACAGATTTGTTCAGATTATCCAGATATGTTAAGCCAACAGTTATATGTTAAATTTTAAGAGGTGTTGAATGGATAGAACAGAAATTGTAACCCTCACAAATATGTGCATGATTTATCAAGACAACCAAGTTTTGGTACAAAATAAGGTTAATTGCGACTGGAATGGTATTACATTTCCTGGTGGTCATGTTGAAAAGAATGAATCTTTTGTTGATGCTGTCATTCGTGAGGTATACGAAGAAACCGGACTTACTATCCAATCACCGCAGTTGTGTGGTATCAAGAATTGGACAGAAGCTGACGGCTCCAGATACATGGTTTTCTTTTATAAGACTGATAAATTCAAGGGTGAATTGAAATCTTCTGATGAAGGAGAGGTTTTTTGGGTTCCATGGGACAAATTGTTAACTTCGGATCTTTCTCTTGATATGAGAGATATGCTGAAAGTGTTTTTGGATGATAATCTTAGTGAGTTTTATTATTATCTCAAAAACGGTGAGTGGGCTTACGAGTTAAAATAATTCGGATGTTTCTAATAGATTATAAAGAAAGTGGGGTGCGTCAGATTTGACACACTCCACTTTTGTTTTTTGGGTATTTCAAGAAAACTTCCTTATGGGGCGCAGCCATTAAGACGGTGTGCCTTTTTTATCCAAGCAGACAAAAAGAGAGCCGCTGATTTTCAGCGGCTCTGTGCAAGGAGGAAAGAAGTCATTTCATGCTCAAAAATTCCATGGGATCCATGGCGTTGTCCTGATAGGTGACGCTGAAGTGGACATGAGGGCCAAGGGCATTCTCAATCAGTGCGGTTTCGCCCACACAGCCAATGGCCTGACCCATTTTTACAGCGTCTCCTGCGCTGACAGAGGGCTTTTCCGCAAGGCTGCAGTAATGGGTGGTGTAACCGCCCTCGTGGCGAATTACCACGGTGGTGCCCAGAGAATCGTCCTCATACACCGTGTAGACCACACCATCGGCTGCGGCAGATACTTTGCTGCCTGCCTCAGCGGCGATGTCGATGCCGTTGTGGGTGCGCCAGTCTCTTGTGGTCTGGTTGTAGCTCAGACAGTCCATGGCGTAGTCTGTGATGGTTTTCCCGGCAACGGGTGCTGCGGTCTTGATGGTGACTTTTTCTGTGGGTTTGGTGGTGTCGTCAGGACGGGATGCACCCGGTTCTGACGGTTTGGAAGCAGCGGTGCTTGGATCTTGCTGCTGGCTGCCCCAGACGGCTACATCCTTGTTGTCAGCCTGGAGCTTGGGGTTGGTTTCGTTGGCGTTTCGGTAGTACAAATAGCCGGTGATCCCGATGGCGGCTGCGCACAGGATCAGGGCTATGTAGTAGCCCTTACCGTAGGTGCGCCCGCTGGTGTTTTTGTTGTTGCTCATTGTTGAAGCACCTCCGAAGCTGAGTATTACCAGTTTTTCGGAAGTTAAACGTTTTTCTTCCAACATTTTTGCGGTACTTTGAAAAACTGTAAAAACCTTTGCTGAGGTAAAACAAATGCCCGACTCTGACAGCAGTCGGGCGATGGGTTATTCCAGAGTCACCATCCGGGGTTCGTGCTCCATGGCGGGGATGATGGTTTGCAGCAGGTCGGCAGTACGCAGCCGCAGGGAAGATGTGTTGATACAGGGATGGCAGCCGATGTATTCTGTTTGCAGAACATCCTCATCAATGAGCAGCTGAACATGGTGCTGGGTGTCATTCATCAGTCCCAACACGCTCAAAGAGCCGGGGGTGATGTCCAGATAGGCTTCCATATATTCGGGTGTGGCGAAGGACAGCCGGGAGGAGCCGATTTGCTTGGATAGCTCTGAGGTCTTAAAGACCTTGTCCCCGGGGAGCAGGAGCAGATAAAAGTCGGTTTTCTGCCGGTTGCACAGCATCAGGTTTTTGCAGATGGGAGCTTCCAGTGATTCTTCAATTTTTTTGCAGGCTTCCATGGTCATGGCGGCTTCGTGGTCGATACGCTGATAGGGGATGTTCAGCCGGTCCAGCAGGTCGTAGGCCCGGATTTCTTTTTCCAGTCTGCCGGAGCAGTCAGCAGGTCTGCCTTGTTCGAGTGTCATGGCGGTTCCTCTTTTCATTAATAGTTACCCCATTATAACACACATTTTCTGCCTGTGGAAAGAAAATCTGTTGTTTGTGTTTGAAACAGAGCCCCATAAAAAGAAATAACCCTTGACTGAGCATCTTACGACGGCGACAGTCAAGGGTTATCTCTGTTCAATCTTGGTATCTAACATCATTGGTTAACCTCTCTTTCTACGGTTTACGATGGTCTTTCTGAAATCCTCGAAATCATCAACGTATCCTTTCACAATCATCATTATCCTTCTTCACATCAACTTGGAAGCATTTTAATAAACGAGAGATTTCTGATTTTAAGGAAAGCCATCGGATTTGCTCGTACAGAGCGATATATTTACGGTTCTACCTCTGTATCGGCAACCTCCTTTCATCAATTTTTTGCAGCCTCAAATCGTTTAAGATACATCCGAAAACTATCTTTGAATTCTTACATTCTCCGTACATCTTGATGCTCTATATAAAACGGACGATTTTGTTTTTAGAAGCCGCTATTTACGGGAGTTTACCTTTACTGGGGTATCTCCTTTTGTAATGATAATTTAACATACCCTATGGGAAAATACAAGATGCGGAACGCATAAATATCAATGCAAAAAGTTGTGAAAAGTGCAGATTATACGGTTTAGTTCCTGCTTTTGGTTGACATGAATGAAACGTTTTGCTATACTGAATTTATTAGGCAGCCTTGGGGCGGCCCGTTTTGTGTATGAGAAAGAGGCTGTTGGGAAATTCCCATCAGCCTCTTTTTTATGTGAAATTATTTGAGAACGTCTACTGTTTCGATGCCGTAGTGCGTAAATAATTTCAATGCGGCAGCTTCGATTCGCTCGCCGGATACCGCAATGGGGATGGCCGGAGGACAGGCAACCGTGGGAGAACCGCAGATTCGACCCAAGGCGTCCTGCGCCGCTATCACCTCGTGGGGGGCAAACAGCGCCTGTCGGATGCTCACGACCTGAGGACCGTTGGCCAGAGGAAGAACTTCGTGGGGGATGGGGGCATGCTGATTTTTCCCCAGGACGCTCACAACTCTGTGCAAATCCTCCGGCTTGTTTTCCGGCGTCAGCATCAGCACCAGAGATTCTGGGTCTGCATACTCACATTCCATGCCCGATTCCCGCAGCAGCTGGGCAAGCTGGATGCCTGTCAGCTCCTCATGCGCTGCAATGGTCAGTTTTAATGGGTCAGAGGACAGAACCTCCCAACCGTTTTCGGACAGCTCCCGGCGCACCTGGTCCAGTTCAGCGGTCAATTTTGCCAGCCGGGCAGGGTAGTCCTCGCTGAGGTAGCGGTTACACCTGTCGAGAGATGCCAGAATCAGGTAGGAGGGACTGGTAGAACCAAAAAGAGCCATGGCGGCTTTTGCGTGATCCTGCATGGCTTGAGATGTGCGCTTGCTCAGATGGAGATAGGCACCGCCTGTCAAAACCGGTAGGGTCTTGTGGGCGGAATCGCAGCACATATCGGCCCCCAGATCCAGAGGATGCTGAGAGGGATGCAAAAATCGCAAATAGGCACCGTGGGCGTTGTCCACAGCCAAAATGGTTCCGTGCCGATGGCAGATTTCTGCCAAAGCGGCAATATCCGCCATGCCACCCAGATAATCGGGACTGGTCAGATAGACTGCCGCCGGAGGCTGGGGCAGGGAAGAAAGGGTGCGCTCCAGTGTTTCCGGGAAAATGGGGCAGCCGCAGAGGGAACGGTTTTCCCCCTCCGGCCATAGCCACTGAACCTGAAAGTCCAGCAGCGCCCCGGCATATACAAAGGATTTGTGGACATTCCGGGCAGCCACAATCAGCGGGGCAGCCCCGGCAGGTCGGTTGGTCAGTGCCAGGTACAGCATGGCACGGATGCACTGACTGGAGCCTTCAGTAGAATACACTGTCCGTCCGGAACCAAACAGCTCCGTGGCGTTGGCTTCACTCTGGGCAATGATTCCGTCGGCTTCGTACAGGGAATCAGCCCCGGAAACCTCCGTAATGTCCATTGGCTCGCAGCCTAAAAAGGGGACACCCTTGTGACCCGGCATATGGAGTCTGGCAATGCCGTCACGGCGGTATTGTTCCAGAAAATCACAAATAGGGGTGTTCATCACAGGTTTTCGTAGGTTTCTGCAACCTTCATCATAATGGCGCACTCAATGCGCTTGCGGAACAGCTCGCAGCCGGGAGCGTACACGCCACGGATAGAGCCGGTTGCGTGGAAGGCGTTGGCAGCGCAGCCGCCGGAGCAATACAGCTTTGCCCAGCAGTCGGCACACTCGGGACGAGCGTAAGCGTTGCAGCTGCGGAATTCCTCACGGAGCTTGGTGTTGGTGACACCGTTCCACACATCACCCAGCTTGTAGGATTCTTCGCCTACGAACTGGTGACAGGGGTACAGGTCGCCCCAAGGAGTGACAGCCATATACTCGGTTCCTGAACCGCAGCCGGAAATGCGCTTGTAGACGCAGGGACCGCCGGTCAGGTCCAGCATGTAGTGGTAGAAGGTAATGGGGTGACCCTCTTTCTTCCGGCGGAGCATGTCCTTTGCCAGAATCTCGTACTGCTCCTTGACGATTTCCAGATCCTCAGGAGTCAGAGCGGCGGGATCCTCGGGAGCACAGACAACAGGCTCCATGGAAAGCTCGGTAAAGCCCAGATCTGCCATGTGGAATACATCGTTGGTGAAGTCGGGATTTGCGTGGGTGAAGGTGCCACGCATGTAGTATTCCTTACCGCCCCGGGCTGCTACCAGCTTCTGGAACTTGGGGACGATGCGGTCATAGCTGCCGTTGCCGGCGTAGTCCACGCGGGTACGGTCGTTGATTTCCTTACGACCGTCCAGAGACAGAACCACATTGCTCATTTCCCGGTTTGCAAAGTCAATGACATCGTCGTCGATGTTGACACCGTTGGTGGTCAGGGTAAAGCGGAAGTTCTTGCCCCGCTCTTTTTCCACGCTTCTGGCGTACTGCACCAGCTGCTTGACCACATCCCAGTTCATGAGAGGCTCGCCGCCGAAGAAGTCGACTTCCAGATTTCTGCGCTTGCCGGAGTGATCCATCAAGAAATCCAGAGCCTGCTTGCCTACCTCAAAGCTCATGAGTGCACGGTCGCCGTGGTATTTACCCTGACTTGCGAAGCAGTAGGAGCAGTTGAGGTTGCAGGTGTGAGCAACGTGCAGGCACAGAGCCTTGACCACATCACCGGAACGCTCCTTAAAGGTGCCGGCCATGTCTGCAAAGGTATCCGGGGAGAACAGCTTGCCGTCCTTGACGAGAGCCTCAACGTCGGCAATACATTCCCGCAGTTCAGGCTCGGTCACATCATCACGGTGACCGTACTTTTCCATCATGGCAGCCACGATTTCATCGGCGGTATGATCCTCGAACATGGCAATGATGTCGTAGGATACTTCATCGACTACATGGATGGAGCCGGAGCAGCTGTCCAGAACGATGTTGTATCCGTTAAGTTTATACTGATGTACCATAAACAGTACCTTCCTTTCGGTATCGCAATACATAAAAAAGTGCCACCTGAAACGGTGGCACCTTTGAGATTCGAAAATGCTTACTTTTCAGTGTTCTCGCACTTCTGGTTGGCAACACCGCAGCTGGTCTTGCAAGCAGACTGGCAGGAGGTCTGGCACTCGCCGCAGCCGCCGTTCTTTGCGCT